>Ga0302320_10002053_pt1 | contig 47912 bp, 36 predicted proteins | sample Bog_T0_3_FD_202130 | JGI IMG/M metagenome (GOLD analysis project Ga0302320, IMG submission 202130) | Peat permafrost microbial communities from Stordalen Mire near Abisko, Sweden - Bog_T0_3 | ecosystem: Environmental > Terrestrial > Soil > Wetlands > Peat | place: Sweden: Abisko, Stordalen Mire... | reverse complement strand
CTCCTCGTTTCGGACGTCAACAACACCCATTTTTTTATGGCAAAAGCATCCAAATCCATTAAGTACGTTTATACCTGGGGCAATAAAAAGGCCGACGGCGATGGTTCTATGAAACCATTGCTCGGCGGCAAAGGCGCGAATCTCCACGAGATGACACGCATCGGTCTGCCTGTGCCTCCCGGTTTCACCATCACCACGGAAGTATGCACCTACTTCTATCAACATAAGAAAACCTATCCCCCGGAACTCCAGGGCCAGATGCAAGCGGGCATCGCCAACATGGAGAAAATCATGGGGACGAAATTCGGCGCGACCGAAGGCATGCCGCTTTTGGTGGCCGTCCGCTCCGGCGCCCGCGATTCCATGCCCGGCATGATGGACACGATCCTGAACCTCGGCTTGAACGACCAGACAGTCCTCGCCCTGGAAAAGGCGACGGGCAATCCGCGATTTGCCTGGGACTGCTACCGCCGCTTCGTCCAGATGTACGGCGACGTCGTTCTGGGTGTGCAAAAGCGTGAAGGGGAAGATCACGAACCTTTCGAAGTGGTCATCCATGAAGTCAAGAAGCAGAAGTATGGTTCCGAAATTGAAGACTCGAAATTGACTGCCGAAGACCAGCAGGAATTGGTCAAGCGTTTCAAGGCGCTAATCAAGGAACGGTCGGGCAAAGTATTTCCGAACGACGCTTGGGAACAGCTCAAAGGCGCCGCGGGTGCGGTCTTTGGTTCCTGGATGAACGACCGCGCGATTGTCTATCGTCGCAAATATAATATTCCGACGGAATGGGGCACCGCCGTGAACGTCCAGACGATGGTGTTCGGCAACACCGGTGACAATTCCGGTTCCGGCGTGGCCTTCACCCGCAACCCGGCCAATGGTACGAATGAATTCTACGGCGAATTCCTGATCAACGCCCAGGGCGAAGACGTCGTTGCCGGCGTTCGCACCCCGGAGCCGGTGGCGAAACTGAAGGACCATTTGCCCAATGCCTATGCGGAATTGCTCAAGGTTCGCGCCATCCTGGAGAAGCACTTCAAAGATGTGCAGGACATTGAGTTTACCGTCCAGCAGGAGAAATTGTTCATGCTGCAGACCCGCAACGGCAAACGCACGGCGGCGGCGGCACTGAAGTTCTCGATGGACATGGTCAAGGAGAAGCTCATTGACTGGGAGACCGCGATACTTCGCAATCCTGCCGATCAGCTCGAGCAATTGCTGGCGCCGATCTTTGATCCGGCTGAGGTTAAGAAAGCGAAACCGATTGCTTCAGGTCTGCCCGCCGGTCCGGGCGCGGCTTCCGGGAAAATCTATCTCAACGCTGACCGCGCGGTTGCCGCCGCGGAACGCGGCGAAAAGGTGTTGCTGGTTCGCAATGAAACCTCGCCGGAAGATCTGCGCGGAATGATCGCGGCCGAAGGCATCATCACGGCCAAGGGCGGTGTCAGTTCCCATGCGGCTCTCGTTGCCCGACAGATGGGCAAAGTTTGCGTGTGCGGCGCGAGTGGTTTGGATATTGATTATGCCGCCAAAACCGTCACGGCGTCGGGATTGAAATTCACGGAAGGTGAAGACCTCTCCATCGATGGCACCTCCGGTATCGTTTATGGCGGCGCCATCAAGACCGCCCCCTCGGAAATCATCACGGGGTTGTTGAACGACGACAAGGCCGCGCAGGCGACCGAGAAGTTCAAGAACTTCACGACCCTGATGAAATGGTGCTCCAAGGCCACCCGCCTCGCGGTCCGCACCAACGCTGACACGCCGGAGCAGGCGGAAAACGCGGTCGCCTTTGGCGCCACCGGCATTGGCTTGACCCGTACCGAGCACATGTTCTTCAACGGCGACCGCATTGATGCGATGCGCGAAATGATCCTCGCGGAAAACCTGGAAGACCGCAAAAAGGCCCTCGCCCTATTGCTGCCTTATCAGCGCGACGACTTTACCGGCATTTTCAAGGCCCTCAAAGGCCTCCCGGCGACCATTCGTTTCCTGGACCCGCCCTTGCACGAGTTCGTTCCCCATGAAGCGGCGGCGCAGGCCGACCTGGCGAAGAAACTCGGCGTTTCCGCTGAGAAGATCGCCAAACGCGTGGCCGCGTTGCACGAATTCAACCCGATGCTGGGTCATCGTGGCTGCCGCCTCGGTATTGCCTATCCTGAGATCACGGAGATGCAGGCTCGCGCCATTTTTGAAGCGGCGGCGGACGTGCTGAAGCTCAAGATCAAGGTGAAGCCGGAAATCATGATCCCGCTCGTCGGGTTCAAAAAGGAACTGGACTTGCAGGTGGCCATCGTTCATCGCGTCGCCAAGGAAGTCATGGCCGAGAAGAAGGTCAAGATTGCGTACCTGGTGGGAACCATGATTGAAATTCCCCGTGGCGCCCTTACGGCCGACGAAATTGCGCAGACGGCTGAATTCTTCAGCTTCGGCACAAACGACCTGACCCAGACCTGCCTCGGCATCAGCCGCGACGACATGGGTTCATTCCTCGGTGCATACATTGAGAACGAAATCTTCAAGAAGAATCCCTTCGCCACCCTGGATCAAGTTGGCGTTGGCCAGCTCATCGAGATTGCCATCAAGAAGGGCAATGCAACGCGTCCGGGCATCAAGCTCGGCATTTGTGGTGAACACGGCGGCGACCCTGATTCCGTGAAGTTCTGTCATCGCGCCGGTCTGACCTACGTGAGCTGCTCCCCGTATCGCGTGCCGGTGGCCCGTTTGGCCGCAGCGCAAGCTGCGATCGAAGAAAAGGCGAAGAACGCCAAGGCCGCCAAGCCCGCGAAGAAGAAGTAATCTTAAATCGGATCAGGCATTGATAGGATAACAGAAAACCGCCCGGAGCAATCCGGGCGGTTTTTTTCTTACGATTCATGGCGCTGTGCCATAGATGAGCGCGCATTTTTGGGCGTCAGCGAAATCCATTAGGATGATGCCATAGCGGCCTTTGGGGTGGGCGGTAAAATAATTGGTTAATTGGGGATTGATGGCGTTGGCCACGAACGGAATATCGGGGAGGAATCGACGCTTCGCTACGCCGCTCGCAAAATTGACGTAAAGTGTGTCGGAGTTTCCTGCTTGCGCGTTCGCGAGCCAATTGGTGATCGCGGTCCACTTTGCCCCGGTGTTTGAAAAATTATAACAATCCTGAACTCGAACGTTGGCATTGGTGAAGATGGTGTCATCCGGCCAGGTGGAAAGATCAAGGCCCTTCGGTGTGGAGGCGGCATGAAAACGGCGGAACAAGACCATTTTGCCGCGGGCTTGGGTGAGCGTGGGAATGCTGGAAGTCAGCAGCCATTTTCCGGGGTTTTTTGCCACATAGCTGTCAAAGGTGGCCTCGAATGAGCGGGTATTGCCTTTGGGATCATACTCTTCTTTCACGCTCATGATGACGGTTTCCGCGGGATTAATCGTCAGAAAGCTGATGACCGCATTCAGCACGTCGTCAAAATTCATTTTCTGATAGACCAGCCCGTGATGGATCAGGAACGCATTGTTCACATGACGGCAACGGATATCCAAAAACCTCACTCCGGCGTTGAGTTGTTCAGCCAAGGTGAGATTCTGACATTTGGTGGTTCCGGGCAGAGGTTCGTGGAGGGCACCGGCGTCATGCGTGCCGGGAATACTGAAGCAGGTCAGCGATAGATCACCGCTGAGCGAACTCATCCAATTGGTTCCGGCGGCACGACTCCGCGTTGGGAACAGCAATATGAAGGCGGCGGTCAAACAGGCCAACCAAAACTTTGGAATTGCCAAAATCATTCGGTAGTTTCTCGCAAAGTTCCGAAAGTGTCACGTCCGGTGATGGATGTTGCTTCCGAATGTGGCTTGGAACGGGCGCGTTCCGGGTTTTGGCGCAACTCCGTTGGAGTTGTGAGCATTTTTGCGGCGGAGACCCAGGGTGGCTCGTGCCTCGCGACCCTGGGCAGGAGGGCGTAGCCCCGTTGGGGCTGACGAAAGGGCAATCCCTGACACCGAGCATTGATCTGGGTCGCCGAGTTTTAAACCAAATTTGTTTCGAAACCAAACGGGTGCAGCGTTTGAAATTTGAACTCTTTTCAAGTTCGTGGCACAAATGGGCATGGACGAAGTAAAACTGGCCGGGGCGCTCAAAGGCCGCGACCCGGCGGCGATCGATGAATTGATCGAGACGCATGGGGATCGATTGCTTCGGTCGGCGACGTTGCTGTGCGGAAATGAGGCGACGGCCCAGGATCTGGTGCAGGACGCTTTCGTGGAGGCACTCCGGTCCGTCCATCGGTTTCGCGGGCAGGCGAGCCTCTACACCTGGTTGCACTCCATTCTGCTCAATTTGACGCGGCATCATCACCGGGACAATAAACGGATCGTTTATGACAACGAATTGGCGGCGCAGGAGACTTCAACTTTAGAGGAACAAGTCGACGCCACGGATATTGAAAGCGCTGGAGCGGAATTGCAGCGCGCTCTGGGGCAGCTTTCGGATTCACACCGGGAGGTTCTGGTATTGCGCTATTACGAACACATGAAGATGGATGAAATAGCGCGGAATCTCGGCGTTTCCAAAGGCACGGTTAAATCGCGGCTGCATTACGCCATACGGGAAATGCAAAAGCTTTTGCCGGCGGAAATGAACCTTTTTGGCGCTGGCGGTACAAAGGAGGTGGTATGAACTGTGATTATCTGCGGGAAAATCTGCTTGAATATCTGGACGGTTCCCTGTTGCCGTCCGATCAGGCTGCGGCGGAAAAACACCTCGCCGATTGCCCTCAATGCCGCGAAGCGGTACAGCAGGAGTCGAAGTTGGCGCGGGAGATCACAAGGGGGATGGAACAAGCGGTCGAGGGCGTGGGATTGCAGGTTGTTGACCGACGTCGAATGGCCCGGGCAGTAGAACGTCAGCTTGGTGATTTCCGGGAACAACCGCTGGGTTTATTTTGGAAGCGAATGGCCTGGTCGTTCGCCATGGCCGCAATTGTTCTGGTGGCCGGAATTTGGACCGGGCTTCATTTTAGAAGTGAACAGAATTCAAAGTTGGAAGCCGAGCGCAAACCGGCGCTCTTCTTGAATCGGGAATCTGTGATCCATTTTGTCTACACCGTGCCGGAGTACACTTTCCGGAGAGAAGGCAATCAAGTGGTTGACGCACTGACGTCCGAAACCATTGTCGCAGAACAGAGTCTGGCGCAAAAAAATGAGAAAACTCGCACTGGTGAAACCTATTATGAAAATTAAGACTATCAAATTGCTTTCAGGGATTGTGGCTGTCTTCATTGGTCTGCCTTTGCTCGCGGGTACCACCGGCAACGCGCCCCAAGATTTTCCGCTGTCAGTGCCATTCGAACTGGGTGTCAGCGACTTTGCGCCTGATGACACTGTCACGATCCAGGAGGTGCGCGGGACCATGGATGCAATTCGGCCCGGCGGAACATATTGCGTGACGGGCACCTACATTTTAAAGACCCAGGATGAAGCGGACTTGGCGTTGTTTGAAACGGTCACTAACAGTGCTCCGACCCCGGTCGATCCGCGCCAGAGACTGCATGTCGTAAAAGGCACGGGTTCGTTTCGTTTGATCAAACATGTGACGGAAGAGGGATATTTGCATGTGACTTTTTATTCGCAAGCCACCGGGCAGGGTTTTGGGGGAATTTATTTTGGCCAGGGCCAATGGGTGCTGCGGCACCCGTTCACCCATCGGGTGGATGTTATTTCGCGGACGCCGCCAGAGCCGGTTTCCTCGGGGAATGTGAATCAGGCGCTTTTTGAATATCTGGGAAACCCCGTGGCGGTGCCGGATAACCTGGATGCTTCCTATACCAAGGCGGGCTTGATTCGCGGTATGCAAGACGCGGCCAAAAATGCGGGAGCCTCGCTGGTAAAACTTGAGATTGATGACTCTGAGTTTCCTTTTCTCGTGGGCGTGGTAGTAGCGGGGCGGAGTGATTGGGATAAGATAAGAGAACAAATTCGAAAGAATCCGGCATACGAATTTAACGGTGACGTGGGGGGGGACAAGACTTACGCAATTAATTTGGTCCCCAGCCGGTCATATCCTCCGGGCACGCATCAGCGGATTTATCGCCGCCTGGTAGTTCGCGCGGGACTTCTCTCCGATAAAATCAAAGAGGTGAAATAATTGGCGGGGCGGCAGAGTTGATGCGGTGTCGGGCTCCGGCCCATAGCCGATCGGTGTCCGTTTTTGACTGGTTCTCAATGTGCGGGACGGTTGGCGTCCCGGATATTGATATTTTCCGGCGGCGCCATTATAAAGTTTCCTCGATATTGGACTTGTTAAAGGTTCCCCCAATTCATCTACTGCTCACAGCATATATGAGCACCATTTTCATCGGAATCCTCCTCGGGTTTGTCGCGTGGTTTCTGGTTCAGTATCTCGCCGCCGGACTATTTACGGTGAATCAAAATGAGCGGGCGGTAAAAACCATTTTCGGACGGGCCGAACGGGTCGGGACGGCCACGACCATTGATGATCCGATTTCCGAGCCGTTGAATGCCGAGGAAAAGACCCGCTATGTTTACCCGCAGGTGCGGGTCATTCCGCCGGGTGGCCCGTATTTTAAATGGCCTTGGGAGAAGATTTATAAGGTTTCCATCGCGACCCAGACGATGAACATGGCCCACGATCCGGAAGACCCCTCGGCGAACTATCAGGGAACAATCTTGGAAGCCGTTACGAAGGATCAACTGAACACCGGGCTGAAAGGCCAGATTCGGTGGCGCGTTTCGGAGCGGAATTTATACGCCTATCTCTTCGGGGTTAAGCAACCGATCGTCCATACGATGGCGTATTTCGTTTCGGTCTTGCGCGAGCGCATTGCGAATTTTGAAGCGCCGGCGCCGAAAACGATTCCCATTCCAGTGGTGGCTTCCGAACCGCACGCCGTGCCCGTGACGGCTGTGATCGGTATTTCGATCAATGACTTGCGAAAGAACCTGCGGGATATCAACGAACACATGGATCAGGAATGCATTTCCTCGGTCGCGCGCTACGGCGTCGTCTTGGATGCGTCGTTAATCACCGGTATTGACCCGCCACCGGAGGTGGAATCGGCGCTGGCGGCCATCAACACGGCTTACAATTCAGTTTCGTCGGACATCAGCCTGGCTCAGGCTGGCGCGGATCAGAAGATCGTGCAATCGCGGCGGGCGGTGGAAATCGAGACGCTGAAAGCCCAAGCGGAGGTACAGCCGATTGTGGCACTGGCCAACCAATTGGGCGACCTGAAGAAGAGCGGGGCCGGGGCGCTGGATTCTTATGTTCGCAATGTCCGCCTGAAATTATATAGCGAGGCGAAAAACGTGATCGTGGAGGCCAGCCATGATTAATTTATTCATTGCGGCCGGGGCAACATTTGCCGGGATGTTCCTTTTGGCACCGATTCTGTTTGGCATTTTAAGAATGTTTGGGGTGTACACTATTGTGGAAGAACGGCAATGCAAGGTGTACATGTTGTTTGGAAAAGTTCTCACCGTGATTGATCAACCGGGATTGCACATCCTTGTTTTCAAGCTGGGTTTAAAAGCTCCGCTGGTGAATTTTCTGGGCAAATGCCATGTACTGGATTTACGATTGGACCAGCAGTATTTGCGGAGCACGCCCGTAAACTCAGAAGAGGGCGCACCGATGGGAATTGGCGTCTGGTACGAAATGTACATCAGTGCGCCGGTGGCTTACCTCTTCAAGAATGCCGATCCGCGGGGTTCCTTGGCGGCGAATGTGGGAAATTCCACCGTGCGCTGCCTCAGCAACATGAAGCTGGCTGAGATGTTGGAGAACCGGCACCTGATGAGCCAGACCGTTCGCACTGAAGTGTCTCCTTTGTCGCAGGAGTGGGGTTATAATTTAGGTTCGGTTTACGTTCGGAAAGTTCATTTTCGGGACGAGGGAATGACCAAGCAGATCGAAGAGAAAGTGGTCAACCGTTTAAGGCAGGTGACCGCCGCCATCAAGCAGGACGGCGCGAATCAGGTCAATATTATTACAAGCACGGCCGAACGGCAGGCGGCGATCGAATTCGCAAAGGCGGCAGCGATGCGGCCGCAGATCGTGGGCGCGGCCTTGCAGAAGATCTCCGAAGATGCGGACATAGCCCGAGCGTTGTTCAAGGTTTTGGAAACACAGAATGTGATCGATGGGAATGCCAATATCACGCTGATTCCGCGCGGAGCGAATCTTTTGGGAGATTTGGTCGCATTGCAGACCTTCGGAAAGCCAATCAACCAAAAGGCTTGAAAACAAATGAATTTGCTCCGCGAAGCGCCATTCCGGCGCAGTGCCACAAGTGAAAACTAGCGCGTTGCGGAAGCAAGAAGTGCGTGTTACTATTGAAACAGATGTTTGACGAAAATTCGAATCAAAAGAACGGTGACAACCGTGGAGGCGATAAAAAGCAGCCCCCGGGAATGAAGTTTTCCCCATTAACCTGGGTGGCGTGGATAGCGATTCTGGGGGTCATGGTCGCGCTTTTTTATGTGAACAGCAGCATGAAAAAGACGGCAATGCAGCTGTCGCAGTCTCAATTCTTGCAAAAGTTTGACTCCAACGAAATCGCCCAAGCCACCATCAATATTAACCCGCAGACTGCGCCGATGGTGCAAATTAGCGGAAGCATTTATTCCGTCGATAAGGATGGCAAGAAGGCAGAAATCCCGTTTGTTACGCCGAACGCATTGCTGACCGAAAAGATGCAGGACCGGTTGCTGACGTCCTCGCGGATTGAGATCGCCCAAACGAATTCCTTGTTGTTGTCGATGGGTTATCAGCTGCTGTTTTTTGTCGGGATTGGAGTTCTGTTTTGGTTTTTCTTTATCCGCCAAATCAAGATGGCAGGCAAAGGCGCTTTGAGTTTTGGCAAGAGCAAGGCCCGGATGTTGAATAAGGACCGCAACAAAACCACGTTTAAAGATGTGGCGGGCGTAGAGGAAGCCATTGATGAAGTTTCTGAATTGGTTGAGTTTCTCAAGGATCCCAAAAAATTTCAGAAGCTTGGTGGTCGCATTCCCAAGGGCGTATTGATGGTGGGGCCTCCGGGAACCGGAAAAACCTTGCTCGCCAAGGCCATTGCCGGGGAGGCCGATGCCAGCTTTTTCAGCATCAGTGGTTCCGATTTCGTGGAAATGTTTGTTGGTGTCGGCGCGAGCCGGGTTCGCGACATGTTCGAGCAAGCACGCCGAAACACGCCCTGCTTGATTTTCATCGACGAAATTGACGCCGTCGGCCGCCAGCGCGGTCATGGGTTGGGCGGCGGAAATGACGAACGCGAACAGACGCTAAATGCGTTGCTGGTCGAAATGGATGGATTCGATACCCAGGAGGGCATCATTATTATTGCCGCCACGAACCGTCCGGATGTGCTGGATCCCGCGTTGTTGCGGCCGGGACGGTTTGATCGCCAAGTGACGGTGAACCTGCCGGATGTGCGTGGTCGCGAAGCGATCTTAAAGGTGCACGCCAAGAAAGTGAAATTGGCTCCGGAAGTGGATCTATCGATCATTGCCCGTGGCACGCCGGGTTATTCCGGTGCGGAACTGGCGAATCTATTGAATGAGGCGGCATTGTTGGCCGCCCGCTTGAATAAAAAGTCGATTGGTCTCCAGGAATTGGAAGAGGCGCGCGACAAGGTTCGCTGGGGCCGTGAACGCCGCAGTATGGCGATGTCCGATGATGAAAAGCGCGCGACCGCATGGCATGAAGCCGGTCATGCGCTGGTGAATGTTTTGTTGAAGCACACACATCCCTTGCACAAGGTGACGATTATCCCGCGCGGCCGGGCTTTGGGCGTGACCATGTCGCTGCCCAAGGAAGATATTTTGAGCATGCGGAAAAAGCAGGCGATCGACACGATCATCATGACGATGGCCGGACGGATCGCGGAAGAGTGCGTAACGGACGATATTTCCAGCGGCGCGTCAATGGACATTCAACAAGCGACCTCCATGGCCCGTTCAATGGTAATGCAATGGGGAATGAGCGAGAAGCTGGGCAACGTGCTTTATGGTGACAGCCAGGAATATGTATTTCTGGGGCGCGACATGATGCGGACCAAGGATTATAGCGAACAAACCGCCCAGGAAATCGATGGCGAAGTGAAGCGAATCATTGAAGAGGCGAACAATACCGCGAAACAGCTCATCACCGCCAATCGCGACAAGTTGGAAATCGTCGCCAATGCGTTGCTGGAGTATGAAACACTCGAAGGCGGCCAAGTAGAGGAGATTCTCCGTTCGGGAACTTTTACGCCGCCATCCAAGCCGCCGTCGCAGATTGAGCCTACCTTGGGCGCGCCGGCCGGGACGCCGTTGCCCGAGAACCCAGGCAAGCCAGTCCCGCCAAAGCTACCGGGTTTGGGGAGTGCCTCACCGGCTCCGGCTTGAGACTTTGAATTAATGAATTGAGAATGGCTGGGACGAAAGTCTCAGCCGTTTTTTTTAAGGGTCAATCAGCGAACTCAATACCAACGGGGGAATCGGCTTGGTCAGGAGGGTTTCTCCAGATTCTTGAGATCTTCGGCGAGGAACTGGGCCACGTCTTTGAAACGGGCGATATTTTCAGGATTCATAGCCATCAAGGTTTGATGGGCTTCGAGGCTGGTGCGGGTAATCTGTTCGTGGGTGGGATTAATGGATTCGGCACTACAGCTTTTCAGACCGTCGGGAAGATGAGGTGTGCCGCTTACCACCTTAAAGAGGTGCATGGCGCCAAGATTCTCCAATAATTCCGCCACGCGCGCATTGGCGTTGAGTAATTCAATTCCGCGTTCGGTGGGAGCCCCATTCGGATTTAGCTTCATGCCGAAGCCGGCCAAGACACCCAAAAAGGTGCTATCCATCAAGACACATTCGGACAGATCGATGATAAAATGGTCAAAGCCTTTGAGGGAGAGTCCGTTAAGCAACGTCTTGAAGTCGGGGCTAAAGGCGAAGTTGGCGCGACCGGCGACCTTGATGCAGGCAAAGTTCTTACCAACCATTACCGACAAATTTGGTGATGTAATTGCCATTCAATTTTCAAATCTTATTATGCGGCTACGGCCTGCGGCGCGACAATCTGCACTAAAGCCTGTTGCAACACCAACGTTTCGTCCAAGCCGCTGGATACCAAGCGTTGGTTGCAATGGAGCAAGAGATCCATCGCCTGGACTAATTCGTTCGAGCTGTATTTTCGGGCTTGTGGCAGCGCTTTGTAAAGCACATAAGGATTTAATGCCAGCGGATTAAACCGTTTGTCACCGGGTACTTTATCGGCAGGCACCCGGGAAAGTTGAGTTTTGAATCGATTGTAATCCATTTCGGGTTTGATCCAGCCTTCCCGGAGCATCTCCTTGAGCAGCAAAATGGCGCGAACTTTTCCGATCAACCCGTACAAAAGGCCGATCTCGGACTTCTGAGAATCAAATTTAGCCTCCCAAAGTTCTTCGTCCAGCCGTTTTAGCAGGCGGGGCAAATCGCGATCGCCCAAGGCGTCGCCCAAGGCAAATGCTTGGGCCGATTTATTGCGGCTGCAAATAGTGGCAACGTCGGTGGCGCTGATTTCGAGGCGATCCCCGACAAAAAGGGATAATTTTTCGATTTCATTCTCGAGCAACCGGGGATTGGGGCCGACGCGATTGACCAGTTCGGCCAGGGCGTTTTCGGAGATTTCCTTTTGGCGAACACGGATGGCTGCCCGAGCGGCAGTCTCGGCCAGGTCCGCCCAATCTTTGTCATCGATGGACCAGCCGGAGAAGTTTTCAACTTTCCCGATTTTATCGAGCGTCTTGTAGAAGACTTTGCGTTTGTCGACCTTGCCAGCGCTGATCAATAAGCGGACTTTCTCCCAGGAAAACGACTTTAATTCTTCGGCGAGTTCGACAAGAGCTTCGGTGACGGACTGGGAGCTGGCGGTGCGCTCTTCGCCAAGAAAATTACAATCCCGGAGCCAGACGGCCTTGCCGGTGCCAAAAAAGGGGAGAGTATGAAGCGATTCCCGCAGGCGCCCGATGGCCTTGAGCGCCTCGGTGCTGTTCGCGACGGCGGATTCGATCATTTCGTGGTCCATCCCGCCGATTTCATCACACCACTGCTGGTAAATCTGCCGGGCCTTTTGTTTGACGGCAAACTCGTCGTCGCCGCAAATGAGAATTAACGGAACACTGGAAGCGGCGGCCATTTTTATTCAGTTTCGCTGCCGGATTCGTTGATCCGATTCAGGACCTCGCTCATGTCTTCGACCTGCTCAAACAAGGCAGCGGTTACGAAGATCTGCTTTTTTTGAGCGGCGGCCAGGGCTAGGCAATCGCTGGGGCGGGCATCGAGTTCCACAATTTTGCGGGCGACTTCGTTTTGCTGCTGCAAGATCAACCGCGCGAAGTAGGTGGAGTTTTTAAGATCGGTAATGACGACCCGTTCAACGCTGATGCCGAAACCCTGGAACATGCGGGTGATAAGGTCATGGGTGAGGGGACGTTCCTTGGGGGTATCGCGGAGGAACATGCCGATAACGGCTCCCATTTGGGGTTCGACGTTGATGACGAAAACCTTCTCGTCATTTCCGACAAAGAGCGCACATCCGCTGTTGGCGGGAAGAATTCCGCGAATCGACACCGGCACAACATCGTGCTTCATGCTTCAAATCTACGCTCAATACCGCGAAAAACAAGCCCCGCCTCAAACATATTCATGCTGGCAACTGGGCGGGCCGGGTGAGAAATTTATTTTCGATAAAGGTTTTGTAGTAAGCATCCGGCCGGGGGGCGGACATGAGTCCGTCAAAGCGGAAGCCGGGAACGTTTTTAAAACACATTGGGGGAGTGTGCTTGAATTTGATAAACAATTCACGCGAAGTGGGAACGTAGCCAACTGCCGCGAAAGTATCCGCTTCCACCGGCACCATTTTCACCGACTGAGATAGTGGCAACATCGAGCAACCTTTCTTCTGATGGGTTTCCCTACTCGTACCGAAAATGAGGCCGGCTTGTCCAGAATATTTGCGAGTTTTCGCAAATTCGCCGGCCGGCAACCCGCCGCGGGTGTGGGCCGCCGGGCGGATGCTTTGCCGGACGGCGGGCAGTGGATCGAATGCGAAGCTTAACGGTAGTTGAGCCAGGGTCCCAGCCACTGTTCCATCTCATTCAGCGACTTGTCTTTACGTTCCGCCAAGTTCTGCACCTGATCCTTGCCGAGCTTGCCGACGGCGAAGTATTTTGAATCCGGGTGGGCAAAGTACAGGCCGCTAACGCTGGAACCTGGCGACATGGCAAAACTTTCGGTCAGTTGAATGCCGGTATGTTTTTCCGCATCCAATAGATCCCATACGGTGGCCTTTTCGGTATGATCGGGGCAGGCCGGATAACCGGGAGCCGGACGAATACCACGATATTTTTCCTCGATCAAATCCGACGTCGTCAATTTTTCAGCGCGGCCGTAGCCCCATTCATCGCGAACCCGCTTGTGCAGGAACTCGGCAAAGGCTTCAGCCAGGCGGTCGGCCAAGGCTTCGGCCATGATGGCGTTGTAATCGTCATGATCCGCCTTAAATTTTTCAGTGATTTGCTTAAGACCGATTCCGGCCGTTACGGCGAAAGCCCCCAGGTGATCAGGCGCGGGCGCGGCCCCGCTCTTTGATTTGGGGGCCACAAAATCGGCCAAACACCAATGGGGGGAATTGTCGCCTTTTTCCATTTGTTGTCGCAGGAAATGAAACGTGGTACGCAGATGCTGGCGCGATCCGTTGGTGTATACCTCCACGTCGTCGCCGATCGAGTTGGCCGGGAACAGGCCATAAACGGCGCGAAGTTGGAGCGATTTATTCGCCACAATTTCAGCAAGCAGTTTCTGGGCGTCGGCGAACAGTTTGCGGGCTTCGTCCCCATGTTTTTCATGTTCGAAAATCCGGGGATAGACGCCGCGCAATTCCCAGGTGTGGAAGAAAGGGGTCCAATCGATAAAGGGGATGACCTCCGCGAGCGTCACTCCAAAAGCGCCGGCATGACCGTGCGAGGAACCGCAGTCGCATTTGCCGGCGTTAAAGGCGCCGGAGGAAAGCGTGCGGATGCCGGTGAATTCCGGCTTGGGGACGTCATCATATTTGAACCTCGGTCCGTTGGCGCGAGCGGCGCCGAGAGTGAGCAACTTGGCGGACTGGCCAGCGTGGGCGGTCCGGAGTTTTTCATATTCGTCCCGGATTTGTTTGGCGTACGCTTCCTTCCCATCACTGCTTAGCAGGCTGCTGGTGACTGGCACGGCGCGGCTGGCGTCCAGCACATGGATGACGGGTTCACTATAATAGGGCGCGAGTTTTACCGCCGTGTGCGCTTTGCTGGTGGTGGCGCCGCCGATCAAGAGTGGGATTTTGAACCCGGTCCGCTCCATTTCGCGCGCCACGTGAGCCATTTCATCGAGTGATGGCGTGATCAATCCGCTCAGGCCGATGATGTCGGCCTTTTCCTGGCGGGCAACTTCGAGAATCTTGCTGCATTGCACCATGACGCCGAGGTCGATGACATCATAGTTATTGCAGGCGAGCACAACCCCAACGATGTTCTTGCCGATGTCATGGACGTCGCCCTTGACGGTGGCCAGAATAATTTTGCCCTGGGATTTCACGACCTGACCGGCGGCGACCATGGCTGCTTTTTCGGCCTCGAGATAGGGGGTCAAGTGCGCGACGGATTTCTTCATCACGCGGGCCGATTTGACCACTTGCGGCAAAAACATTTTGCCGGCGCCAAAAAGGTCGCCGACGACGCTCATGCCGGCCATCAATGGGCCTTCGATGACGGCGAGGGGGCGGACGTACTTGAGGCGGGCTTCCTCGGTATCGACATTGATGAAGGTGTCGATGCCGCGAACCAGCGCATGGGACAGGCGCTCCTCGACAGTGCCTTGGCGCCATGCTTCCTCGATCTTCTCGTTGGTCTCCGTTTTACCGGCGGCCTGGGCTTTGATTTTTTCGCCGAAGACGACAAGGCGTTCCGTGGAATCGGGGCGCCGGTTCAGCAACACATCTTCGACGAGCTCCCTCAGTTCGGGATTGATCTCTTCATAGACCTCCAACATTCCGGCATTGACGATGCCCATATCCATGCCGGCCTTGATGGCATGATACAAGAACGCGCTGTGCATGGCTTCGCGGACCGGATTATTGCCGCGGAAACCGAAAGAGACGTTGGAAACACCGCCGCTCACCTTGGCATGCGGAAGGTTCTGTTTTATCCAGCGGGTGGCTTCGATAAAGTCCACGGCATAGTTGTTGTGCTCCTCGATGCCGGTACCGACCGTAAGGATGTTCGGATCGAAAATAATATCCTGCGGGGGAAACCCAATTTCATCGACGAGGATGCGATACGCACGTTCGCAGATGCGGATTTTCTCGGAATAGGAGGCCGCCTGCCCATTTTCATCGAAGGCCATGACCACGACAGCGGCGCCGTAGCGCAGGACTTTCTTCGCGTGCTCCTTGAATTTGGCCTCGCCCTCTTTGAGTGAAATGGAATTCACAATGCCCTTGCCTTGCAGGCATTTCAAGCCCGCTTCGATGACTTCCCATTTGGAGGAGTCGACCATGAACGGCACTTTTACGACTTCAGGTTCGCTGCCGAGCAACAGGAGAAAGCGAGTCATGGCAGAGACGCCATCGATCATGCCTTCGTCCATGCAGATATCGATGATATTGGCGCCATTCTCGACTTGCTGGCGGGCGATGGCGACGGCTTCATCGTATTTATTTTCCTTGATCAGTTTGGCGAACTTGGGCGAGCCGGCGACGTTGGTGCGTTCGCCGATCATGATGAAGTTGCCGATCTGCTGGGTGAATGGCTGCGAACCGCTCAGGCGCAGGGGAATCGCCGCACCGGTGGAAAGGATTTTTTCATCCGGCACGGTGCGGGGCGGCGTATTCTCCAGGGCTTTGGCAATGGCGGCGATGTGAGCGGGTGTATTCCCGCAACAACCCCCCGCGATATTCAGCAGGCCGCTTTGGGCGAACTCGCCCAGGAACCGGCCCATGTCTTCAGGCTGCAGATCAAACCCGGTGGGGGACAAGGGATTGGGCAGACCGGCGTTGGGGTAGCAGGAAATGGCAGAGCTGGACTTCTGGGCGAGCTCGGCCAAGAACGGCCTCATTAAATCCGGGCCCAGGGAACAATTTAATCCCACCGCAATCGGTTTGGCGTTACTGACCGCGTTCCAAAAGGCTTCGATGGTCTGGGCGGAAATCATGGTTTCACCGCCGCGGCCGACGGCGGCAGAAATCATGATCGGCAATTGCTTGCCGCTTTCTGCGAACACTTCCTGAATGGCCACGAGCGCAGCCTTGGCGTTGAGCGAGTCGAAAATCGTTTCCACCAGCAGCAGGTCGGAGCCGCCAGCGATCAGGGCCTTAATCTGGTTAATGTAGGCGCTTTTTACCTGATCAAAGGTGCACACGCGGAATCCGGCGTCATCGGCGTCGGGAGAGTTGGAAAGGGAGACGGTCAACGGTCCGATGGCGCCCGCGACAAAGCGGGGTCGTCCGGTTTTATTGGCGATGCGATCAGCCCATTCACGGCATTGCCGGGCGGATTTTTCGTTTACCTCCCAAGCCAGATCGTTCAGAAACTTGTTTTCGATGACGCCCTGATAAAAGGCCGGGTCCTTGCGGCCGCCATGTTCGCGGGGATCGTCGACAAAGAATTCGCTCTGGCCGATGCTGGTGGCGGAAAAAGTATTGGTTTCGATGATGTCGGCACCCGCTTCGAGAAACCGGCGATGAATATCGCAAATAACCTCCGGTTTGGTCAGAGAATAAAGGTCGCCATTATTCTTGAGATCCTTTTTGGAATCCCGAAACCGGTCGCCCCGAATATCTTCTTCACCCAGACCATAGGTGCGAATCGTCGTTCCCATGGCGCCGTCAATGATGACGATGCGTTCCCGGAGCGCTTTTTTCAGCAATTCGGCGTTGTTAGACATTTGAGTCAAGGATATGCCAGAATGGGGATGATACAAGGATAAAATCAACGAATCTTGATTTGATGATATGTTATTGTGTCTGAACTCAGACGGTCTAGCGGGGATCGTTTTCAGGTATTTGGCTCCGCCTGGATTGTGGGCGGAGCCATGCGGCTGTGTTTACGCCAAATCTGCCAGCAGGAGTTTTGAGCTAATGCGGGCGGATTCGAAAATAACCGGGAGTCCGCTGCCGGGATGGGTGCCACCGCCGACGAGATACATCCGGTCAAATTCTTCAAAGCGATTTTGCGGCCGCAAATGAAGCATTTGCGAAAAGCTATGGGCGAGGTTGAAGGTTGCGCCCCGGTAAATGCTCTGTTTGTTCTCCCAATCTGCCGGGGTCACCACACGTTCAAAGCGAATGCGTTTTTCGATGTCGGTGATGCCGAGTTTTTCGAGCTGGCGCAGGGCCACGCCGCGGTAACGCGCCCGTTCCGTGTTCCAGTCCACATTCGGATGCTGATGCGTCACTGGCACCAGGACATACAAAGCACTGTGACCAGGGGGAGCCATGGTGGTGTCGGTGCGAACGGGGTTGGCAACGTAGAACGACGGGTCGGCGGACAAAGTATGTAAATGCTCAATTTCGTCCAAATTACGGCGATAATCCTTAGCGACATAAATATTATGATGCGCGAGATGGTCGAATTTACCTTCGATGCCGAGGTAGAGCATAAACGTGGAGCAGGAAAAATTCTTCCCGGCCACCTTCGTGTCGCTCCAACGGCGGCGCAATGAATTGGGAACGAGCTTCGTGATGGCGCTGGCAAAATCGGCGTTTAGCATCACGGCGTCGGCCCGCTGTTCGCCTTGCGCGGTCCTGACGCCGACGGCGCGGCGGCCCGCGAACAGAATTTCTTTCACGGGGGAATCGAGCTGGATTTGTACGCCGAGTTCCCGCGCGACGCGCGCCATGTTGAGCGTGATCGAATTGCAGCCGCCGGCGGGATGCCAGATGCCGTGTTCGTATTCGAGGAAGGACAGGATGGAAAACAGGCTGGGACACTGGAATGGCGACATCCCGAGATACTTTGATTGAAACGTGAAGGCGAGCTGCAGGCGGGGATCCTTGAAATAACCCGCCAATTCCGCGTGTAGTGATTTCCACGGTTTAAGGAACGGCAGCACCGCCAGCAAGCGCAGGCTGGCCAGGCTTTTCCAACCCGGGAACGGCACCTGAAGGCACGGAGAGAGCTTTTCCAGCTTGACCCGGTTGTAGTCCATGAACCGCCGGAAGCCCGCCGCGTCGGGGGGCGACAGCCGGGCGATCTCCGCCACCATACGTTCCAGATCCGGCGTGGCGTTCAATTCGCCGCCCGCGCCAAAGGTGATGCGGTATTGCGGGTCGAGGCGGGACATCGGCACTTCGGTGAACAGGTCGCGCCCGACTTCGCGAAAGATTTCCTGGAGGATTTGCGGATAAAGAAAGAAAGTGGGACCGAGATCAAAGCGATAACCGTCGTTTTCGATCACCGACGTGCGTCCACCGACATGCGGTTGTCTTTCTAGAATGGTGACCTCAGCTCCGGCCTTGGCGAGCAACATGGCGGAAGCGAGTCCGCCCGGCCCGGCTCCAATAATGATGACACGACGTGACATTCGACTATTCTGGCCTATTTTACGATGAGAGCAAGTTCAGTCACCCAACAAAAAACGCAGTGTGCGTTTCAAAGCGGCCAGGGAAAGCTTTTGTGGCGGATAGCGGAAGGGAAGGTCCAACCAGGTTGCCCGGCGCAGTATTGCACGCCGATGGCCAAAAGCTTCGAAACCGGTCCGGCCATGATACGCGCCGAAACCGCTCTCGCCGAGTCCGCCGAATGGCAGTCCCGTCCCGAGCATCTGTGAAATGACGTCATTCACGCAGACGCCGCCGGAAGGGATCTCCGCCTGCACCCTTGTTTCGACGGCCCGATCCCGGGTGAAGATATACAAAGCCAGCGGAGAGGGCTTTTCCCGCAACATGGCGAGCGCTTCGTCCAAGTTTTCGAAGGCCACAACCGGCAAAATTGGTCCGAAGATCTCTTCCTGCAGGGCGGGCGACCCGGTAGCGACATCGGTCAAGATGGTCGGCGCAAGAAACAAATCATTCGCGTCGTATTCACCGCCGTGGCGGATTTTGCCATCGCGCAGATAACGCACCAGGCGCTGGAAATGGTGGGCGTTCACGATGCGCCCATAATCCGGGCTTAGAGAGGCATTTTCGCCGTAAAACTCCCGCAACGATTTTTTCAGCGCGGTGACAAGCGCTTCGCGCAGCTTGCGCTGCACCAGCACAAAATCCGGCGCGACACACGTCTGGCCGGCATTGAGGAACTTGCCCCAGGCAATGCGGCGGGCGGCCTGAGCGACGTCCGCATCCGCGCAAACAATGGCGGGGCATTTGCCGCCGAGTTCCAGGGTGAGCGGCGTCAGGTGTCTGGCGGCCGCCGCCATGACGGCGCGCCCAATCGGGGCGCTGCCGGTGAAAAAGATTTTATCGAAGTGTTCGCGCAACAACGCCTCGGCCACATCGGCCCCGCCGGGGATTGCCGAAATATAATGTTCCGCGAACGTTTCCCGCACGAGGGCGACGAGGGCCGCCGCGGTGTGTGGCGCGAGTTCGGAAGGTTTGAGGATCGCACAATTTCCTGCCGCGATCGCGCTGACCGTTGGCGCCAGCAGCAGTTGCAGGGGGTAGTTCCACGGGCCCAGAATGAGGGCCACGCCGAAGGGTTCGGGCTGCACCCAGCCATGCGCTGGCGCAACCAGCCAGGGAGTACGGCGGCGGACCGGAGCGGCCCAGCGGAAGAGATTTTTAAGCGCACCGCGAATCTCCGCCTGCAACGGGGCGAATTCCGAAGCGCAGGCTTGAAACGGGGACTTACGAAGATCAGCGTGGAGGGCTGTCAGGAGACGGGATTCGTGCCGCGCGAGCGCGTTCGAAAGAATCCGGAGCTGCTCACGCCGGAATTCCAGCCCGCGAGTCGCGCCGGTTTGAAAAAACGCGCGTTGGCGATCAACCATGGCGGCAAAATTCATAAATAACTTGGCTACGTTGGGCTGCTTCTCAATACTTCGTCAAGCGATGATTCGTGTTTTAGCCATTCTGCTGGTATTATTGTTGCCACGATTCGCGCAGGCGGATCTGGAGGCGGATCAACTCACCATGGCGGGCGTGGTGGAGTTTACGAATGCGTGCCAGACTTGGGACGCCGGACGCCTGGCCAAGGCGGCCGACCTTTTTCGGCAGGCCTGCACCAACGCCTCCGCAACCGCCACGAATTATTGCTGGCTGGGAACGGCCGAGTTTTACCGGGCTTTGCAATTGCTGGGGCTGCCGGAGAACAAAGCCAATAAACTGGCCGCCGGCGCCGCCCTTGACCGGGGGGTGGTCGCGCTGGTTCAGGCGATAAAGCTGAACGGGGATCATGCGGAAAGTCACGCGCTGCTGGGAACGATTTACGGCATGAAGATCAGCGATAACGTGCTCCGGGCGGTTTGGCTGGGGCCCCGGGTTCAGCACGAGCTTAAGCTGGCGCTGTTGACGGGTGAAAATAATCCCCGAGTACGTTACTTGATAGGCACGTGCCGGTTCTACACGGCGATGGGATCTGCGTCGCGGCGGGAGGCCCTCGCGGAACTGCTCACGGCGGAAAAACTTTACGCGGCGGAAGCCAAAGCGCCAGCGAGTGCGCTGGAATCGCGGTGGGGTCGTGATAGCTGTCTGACGTTCATCGGTTTCTGCTACGAAAGTCTCGGACAGCGCGATATGGCGGCAAACTATTTCCGCAAGGCATTGGTATTGCATCCGCAGGACGGCCTGGCGCTGGCGGGCCTTAAGAGGACGGCGAAAAACGAAAAAAAATGAGCGGCAAAAAAATAATTGTCATCGGCGCCGGACTGGGCGGCTTATCGGCGGCCATTTCACTCAAGCAGGCGGGGTACGACGTCGAGGTGTTTGAAAAGAACGGACAGATTGGCGGCAAACTCAACGTGCTCACGCGGAGTGGCTACACGTTTGACTTGGGGCCATCGATTCTCACACTACCGCATGTGTTCGCGGAGCTGTTCGAGCGGTCGGGTAAAAAAATGGCGGATTACATCCCCATTCGGGCGCTGCGTCCCCATTGGCGGAATTTTTTCGAGGATGGCGTTACGCTTGATTTGTATCCCGAACCGGAAAAAATGGCGGCCGAAGCCCGCAAGGTGGGTGAACCTCCTGAGAACATCGAGCGGTTTCTAAAATATTCCGCCGGTCTCTATGACCTAACGAACGATGGATATTTCAAGGAAGGACTGGAAAACTGGCGTGATTTCGGCCGCCATTATGGTCCCTGGAAATTTTTTCAATTCGACCTTTTTCGCTCCATGCACCAGGGGGTGGCGTCGCATTTTCAAACCCGTTACTTTCGCGATATTTTTGATTTCTTCATCAAATACGTCGGTTCCTCGGCGTACCGGGCGCCGGCTTTCATGAATTCGCTGCCGACGATCCAGTTTCGCTACGACCTCTGGTACGTGGACGGCGGCCTTTATAACATCGCCATCGGCCTTCGGCGTCTCATGGGTGAGTTGGGCATCCCGGTGAATTTAAACGCCACGGTGAGTGAAGTCTGCCGCGCCGAGGGGCGGGTGACCGGCCTGGTGGCCAATGACGTTTTTCATGCCGCGGATATTATCGTGTCGAACATGGAAGTGATTCCCGCCTATGAAAAACTTCTGCACGAGGACAAGACCTTCATTGCTTCGCTGGAGAAAAAACTGGAACCGTCCTGCTCCGGCCTGGTGCTGGACCTCGGGCTGGACTGCCAGTACCCGCAACTGGCGCACCATAATTTTTTTTTCAGCAACCATCAGCGCGAACACTTTAAGGCGGTTTTTCAAGAGCGGACACTGCCGGATGACCCGACGATTTATCTCGTCGCCGCGTCGCGAACCGATCCGACAGTCGCGCCGGCCGGCTGCGACTGTCTGAAAATCCTGCCGCATATTCCCTACATTGATGATAAGCATCCGCTGACGCGTGAAGATTATTTGAAATTTAAGGAGCGCATCATCGACAAGCTGGAGCGCATGGGCTTGAAGGATTTGCGGCGGCATGTCGTTTTTGAGCATGTTTGGACCCCGCTCGACATCCGGGAACAATACAACTCGAACAAGGGATCGATCTACGGAGTGGTGAGCGACCGCTGGAAAAACCTCGCATTCAAGGCGCCCAAACAAAGCTCGCGCTACCCGAATTTGTTTTTTGTGGGCGGCTCAGTCAATCCGGGCGGCGGGATGCCGATGGTGGTGTTGTGCGGCCAGAATGTCGCCAAAAAAATCGTCGCCTGGGACACCTGATGATTCTGCTCTTGGTTACGCTGGCCCAATGGTCGTGCGGGTTTCTGGTTTTAGGCCGCCTGCGCCAGTGTCGGCGTCTTCCCGTTGGGCTGTCCGCGGCCGCAGACCTTTCGATTATTATTCCGGCGCGAAACGAGGAGGAGAACCTGCCCAAGCTGCTGCAGTCGTTGGCCGACCAATCGCTCCAGCCCAGTGAGATACTGGTCGTGGACGACGCTTCGACGGATCGCACCGCTGGGGTGGCGCGCGAGAATGGGGCGCAGGTGATACCTTCGCAGCCGCTGCCGGATGGCTGGCGTGGCAAGACTTGGGCGTGTCAGCAAGGCGCCAAGATCGCCCGGGGGCGTTATTTTTTGTTTCTGGATGCGGACACGTGGTTCGAGCCGGAGGGACTGACGCGCGTGCTGGCGGAATTCCAGGCGACGGGCGGTGCGCTCTCGGTTGCGCCGTATCACGCGGTCCAAGACTTCCATGAGCAGTTCTCCGCCATTTTCAACCTGGTGATGCTGGCCGGTACGGGGGCGTTTACCTTGGCCGGCAACCGATATAGCCGGCGAGGATTGCTTGGGCAATTCTTGCTCATCGACCGCGATGCTTACTGGCGGGTGGGCGGCCATGAAACGGTGAAAGGGCGGATACTGGAGAATTTCTGGCTGGCCAAACAATTGCGGACACAGGGCGTGCTGGCGCACTGTCGTGGGGGACGTGGGGTATTTGCGTTTCGGATGTATCCGACCGGATGGAGTGATTTGGTGGACGGGTGGACCAAGGGATTCGCTTCCGGCGCGGGCCAGACACCTCTGCCCATTTTGCTGCTCATCATCGTTTGGCTGGGGGGCCTGTTTTTTGTGCCGATCGGAGTGGCCATAGGCGGCGCGCCATTGGTGTGGCTGTCCGTTTATGGATTATGCGTGGTTCAGGTGGCCTGGCTGCTGCGGCGCGCGGGAAGTTTTCATTGGGCCACCGCTATGTTTTATCCGGTGATGGTGTTGTTTTTCTTCGTCGTATTTACCCGCTCCGTTCTGCGATCCGGCAAGGCGGTAAGTTGGAAGGGGCGCGATATTCGTGCTGATTAAAACGTCCAGCATGTGGATAGTGATCCTGAACGTGGCGGGCTGGCCCCTGGTTCAACTCGGACTTGCCTGGCTGTTCACCCGGATGCCGGCGGCGTGGTTCGACCCGCCAAGCCAGTATGATTGGGAGCAAAATGGACGTTTCTATGAGATCCACTTTGGCATCAAACGGTGGAAAGACCGGCTGCCGGATGCTGCCGTCTGGTTTGGCGGAGGGTTCGCCAAAGGTTCGCTCGCGGGACATGATCCGGCTTACCTGCGCCGTTTTATCCGTGAGACTTGGCGCGGCGAACTTTGCCATTGGTCCGCCCTTGGCTGCGCTCCCGTTTTTTTCCTTTGGAATCCGTGGTGGGCGGATCTGGTGATGGTTGGCTATGCGGTAATGGCAAACATTCCGTGCATCCTGGCCCAACGCTACAATCGATTGCGACTCCTACATCTGCTCGCCAACCGTTTGCGACGTGATGATCATCTTAGAGGGTAGCGATCCATGACGAGGTTTAGCCGTTATTTATCCGGTTCAGGGACCACGGATTTTAACTCGTAGACAAAGACCTGTTCCGCCGGGACGTCGCCGAAGGCAAAGGGCAATGGGCCCAGGACGGAAGCATAAAACCCTGCCCCTAGCTCCGCATGCCACGTGGTTATCAGCGAGGAATTGGGCAGGGTGATGACGTTGTGATGAAGGACAATATCCGGCGATGCTTCGGAGGCGTCGGTGTTGTTCATAGGCACCACCAGGATGTCGCCGGGGCGTTGTTTGGGATGTTTATAATTCACCGGGAGCGCGCCCAGCTTTTGCATGTAATATTGAAATCCCCAATGGCCTTCGAACCACATGGTGCTTTGGCCCTGATCATATCGGGCAGAAACCTCTTGGGCGCTGCGGCGGACGGCGATAGCGAGTTGAAAATCGGACTGGGCGGCCAGGAACGCCAGAAGGGCGCTGGCCGCGAGGCCGAATAGCAGGGCCGGGGAACGTTTTGGTTCGCCAGATTCCCAGCGGCGCGCGAGCAAGATTCCGACCGCGGGCAACAAGGGCAGGAGGGAGCGGCCATTGACCGTCCAATTGGTAAAGGCGGCAAAAGCAAAGGTGCCGAGCACCCAAAGGGCCAGCAACCAAGAGCGGGAATCACTGGGGGTTTTCAAAACGTCGGACGTTGCGAGCGCCAGGACCAGCACGCCGCCGATGGCCCAAAAAACGACTTGCATGGATACCTCCAGCCGGGCGGCGGTCGTGGCCAAGGCATGGTATTTCGGCAGGAGCAGTCCGCTGAAACAAATCGCGCTGCCGATAATCAAGGTGCTGCCAGCCATAATGGCAAGTGTTCGCATTCGCCAGAGAGATGGCGCGAGAAACAGGGCGGCGGCCGCCCCCCCGCCAGTGAAGGCGAGGGCGACCAGTCCGCTGGCGGAGCGGGAGAAACCCAGTTCACTTTTCACCGAACTGGCAAAACCAGCGGCGGCGAACAAGAGCGCGTGGCCATACAAAGCGAGAGTAATCAACTGGTACGTGCCCAGGGCCACCAGCGGGATTAGCAAAGCTGCGATCCAGATTCCCGGCTTCCGTTTTTCCATGGCGGCGTGGACCGCGAGAAGGGGGACCAGGGCGACGCCAAAATATTTAGTGAGGATTGCCAAGGCCATGAGCAGACCGGCGAAGAGAATTTTGTTGGGCCGGTTCTGTTCCAGGCCGTCGAGCCAAAAGACGACCGCCCAGATCCAAAACGAAAGCATGAGCACATCACTCATGATGGTTCCGGCGGAAACGAGAAAAATGGGCGCGAACAAAAGGGCGCAAGCGGCCAGAAGCGGTTTTCCGGTCAGGCGCACGGCCAGCCGATGAGTTCCCAGAATCACGGCGAGCGCGGCGAGGAATCCGCCGATATGCAAGGCGATCTCATTCCAGCCGAAAGCGGTTCCGAACACGGCGAAATAATATCCGGCCAGCGGCGGATTTTCCGTTACCGCCCACATCGGCGCAACCGAGCCGTACCAATTGACATTGAAGTCAAACGGATTTCCAGGATGGGCTTGTATCTGTTGGGCCAGCCAGATAAACAGCGGATCGTCCATATTGAACGGCTTCGCCAGAAACGGACCGAGCAAGGCGCTCAGGAGCAAAGCGAGCGTCCAGCGGGGATGGGTGGTTAACCATGGGCGGATTTTGTCCAGCATGTTGCGGGGTTTTCTAGCAGAGAACACGCCGGATAAAAATATAATTCGCCGCGGCGGCGGGATGTTCCAATAAACTTCCCTGGTGTGGTGACACAGAACTGGTGACACAGAACTCGACAGAATTCCCCTGAAGCTGTTTACTGGCGCGTGACAAAGAATCAGACGCATCTTAAGGATATGTCATCGCTACGCTGTTCGAAACCGGGATTGGAAACGGCGGTGGCGTTGATTGCCACGGCGTTTTTCGCAATCGTGCTGTTGATGGCGGCGATGTATGTGGGGCCATTGTGGCGGGATGAGGTCAACACGGCCAACCTGGCCCAAATGCCGTCCTGGACAGAGCTCTGGCATAACCTGCCCTGTGAGTCGTTTCCCCCTCTTTGGCCGCTGATGTTACGCGGATGCGGTTTTCTCGGACTGGCGGGCAGCGACGCTGGTATCCGGGTTGTCGGTTTCTATGTCGGCTTGATATTTTTGGGATCACTTTGGCTAACCGCGCGGTGGTTGAAGTGCCGGGCGCCGATAATCAGCATCGCGCTGTTGGGCAGTTTGCCCGCTTTTGTTTTTATCGTCGGCGCCAACCGAGCTTACGGGCTGGCGAGTTGCCTATTGGTGCTCAGTTTTGGCTTGATCTGGCGGATGGTGGAACTGCCCTCGCGGACGCGCGTTCTGCTGGCGGGGATCACTTCGCTACTGTTTGCCAATTGCGTTTATTTTGATGGGATTTTTTTGGCGGGCATGCTGGGGGGCGGCGCCTTGGTGACAATGCGCCGCCAAGATTGGAAAACCCTCGCAGCATTGGTGGGAATCGGCACCATTTCCGCGGCTTCGTTGCTGATTTATCTGCCCATCATCCGGCGGGGGGCGGATTATGTGCCGATGGTGCAGTGGCCCGCATTCACTTTCGCGAGCCTTTGGAATGGGCTCGGCGACGCCTTGACGGCGCGCAGCAGCGGCGAAATGGGCCATAACGGTCCGGAAGTCTGGCTGTGGATCGGGCTGATTCTGGGTGGCTCAGTGCTGGCATTACTGGCGCAGCGCGCCCGCGCGAAATCAATGATTGACCCAAAGGCGGCGGTCCCGCCTTTCGTTCGCGACCGTGCCGACCTGGCATTGTACTGTGCCGTGAGCATGTTAGTGGGAGTCGTGGGGATGATGGCTTTTCTCGCCCGCCTGCATTATCTGCCACAATCGTGGTATTTCATCGAGATGCTTTGTTTATGCGCGGTTTCGCTGGATGGGTTGTTGGGAGGAAGCCGGCCCGCGCTGCGTCCCGGGGGGATGCTCCGGATTGGATTTCTGGTGGTGATGATGAGCTGGGGCGGAAAATCGGCCTGGACCGAAGCACATACCCGCCGGAGCAATGTGGATCTGATTGCGACGGTTTTGGAAAAGAATGCCGTTGCGGGGGATTTAATCGTGGTGCAGGCGGCGTGGGAGGGGATTACCTTCAACCGGTATTACCATGGAGCGGCGGATTGGGTGACGGTCCCGCCGATTGAGTCCCATTTGGTCCACCGGAACGACCTGGTCTTGGAAAAAATCAGACAACCGAACGCGATGGAGCCTGTGCTGAAGGAGATGGCCGAGGCTTTGCAAGGCGGTCATGCAATCTGGCTTGTGGGGTACAAATCGGCGCCGGAGGCCAATCCGCCGCCCGCAAATCAATCGATTAAGTGGCTGGGGACTCATTTGACTTATTGGGAAGGACAGGTGATGGGGACCCTCTTGAACCACGCGCTGCAAGAACAGGTTGTGCAAATCCCCCCCGGCGCTCCGGTATGCTACTTGGAAGATCTTCCGCTAAGCCGTTTCACCGGCTACAAGGCGGGAAACAACTGACCCCCGCTTGCCCGCTTCATCCGGCGGGAAATTCCCGGATGGTCGCGATGGTGTTGATCTGGTCGTTTTCCGAAAGGCTGTTGAAAAAAGGCAGGCGGACCAACCTTTCGCTTTTTTCTTCGGTTACCGGACAGCCACCCGGGCGGCCTCCCATCTTTTGACCCATGATGGATAGGTGAAGCGGCACATAATGGAAAACACTGAGAATCCCCCGGGACCTTAAAAATGAAATGAAGGCCTGCCGTTTTTCCAGGGAAGGCAGGATGAGATAATACATATGATAGGATTGCTCGCAATGGGCGGGCACCACCGGGCAGCCGATCCTGCGTTCCTGTGCCCAGCCGCGCAGGTGGAGGTCATAATATTTCCAGATGCGCTCCCGCTGCGCCTGGATGTCGGGCCATACCTCCAGTTGGGCAAACAGAAAGGCCGCCAGCACGTCGCTCATCACATAACTCGAACCAATATCGACCCAGGAATATTTATCCACCTGGCCGCGATAGAACCGGCTGCGATCCGTGCCTTTCTCGCGGATGATCTCGGCCCGTTCAATCAGCCGCGGATCATTGATCAGCAGGGCGCCGCCTTCGCCACAGGTGATATTCTTGGTTTCATGAAAGCTCTGGGACGCCAGGCAGCCGAAGGTGCCCAGCCACCGGCCGCGGTATTTGCCGAACAAGCCGTGAGCATTGTCCTCCACCACGGCGACGCCGTGCCGCGCGGCAATCTCACCAATCAAATCCATCTCGCAACTGACGCCCGCATAGTGCATCGGGACGATGGCCTTGGTTCGGGGAGTGATGAGGCTTTCCAATTTCCGTTCGTCCAGATTCAGAGTGTCCGGACGGATATCAGAAAAAATGATCCTGGCGCCGCGCAAAGCGAAGGCATTGGCGGTGGACACAAAGGTGAATGACGGGACGATCACTTCATCGCCGGCCTGAATGTCCAACAGCAATGCGCTCATCTCGAGCGCATGGGTGCAAGAAGTAGTCACCATGGCCCGGGGGACACCGAGCAAGTGCTCCAGCAGGGCGTGGCACTTTTTAGAGAAGGTCTGGTCACCGGCGATCTGACCAATGGTCATCGTGCGGAAGATATGCTCGAGTTCCCGGCCTTGGAGCGATGACTGGTTGAACGGTATCCGGATAGGGACTTCGGGCGAAGCTTCGGGGGCACCGGTTTTGTTGGAGTGTGTGCTGGTCGGCATGGTAATCAAATCGGGTTTTGAAAACGGTCTTTTCCCGGAAGCCAGAGCCAGACGCCTTCGGAGGGGGTGAAGCGGGCTCCCAATTGGGAATAAATATTCAGGACGGCGGTGTTGCGCACGCTGAAGGAGGCGAATCCCAGGTGAGCACCTCGGGCCGCATAGGCGCGAATGGCTTTTTGATACAGGTGAAGTCCGGACACTTGCGCGCTCCGGTTCAGCATGGCCAGCGCGAGATATAACCCCCGTTCGGTAGCCGTGGCGAGAAACCAGCCTTGCACCTGGCCCTGATCCTTCACGCAGACACACCATTCCGGATGTTCGCGCACGAGTTGGTGGGACCAGCGCACATAGCGCTGCGCCAATCGTTCCGGCGTGGCGCCGGGAATCTGCAAAAATCGCTCGTGCTCGAAACTGCGGGTCTCGGCTAATCCAATTTCAAAAAAAGTCTGGTCGGCAAACTGGCAGTCCAAGCCGGCCAGCGAGGGCGAATCCGGAACGGCGTCCAACCGCAACCGAAACCCGAGCTGTGCGTCCACCAGGATAAAACCGCTTGCGGCAAGCTTGGGCAGCGGCGGCGCGGCGGAGAGCGGCGACTTGAATTCCGCCCAGACAAAAGGTTTTAGCGCGGTTTGTTGCGCATCGGGTGCGAGCGCGAAAAAGGCGGCATCCTCCACCATCGCCACCGGCTGGCCCCACCAAGCTGAATTATGGACATGTTCGCGTATCATGGCTGAAACTCCACCTCCTCAAAGAATTGCCGCCAATAATTGCCTCCGTCCCACACCGGCCCGAAGTGATGCATGGCTTCGATCGGCACGAAACGTTTGGCGGGTGTCACCGCAATTAATCGCAGCCATTCGGGATCATGCGGTTGGCGCAGACAATGTCCGATCGTTTGGATGTTTGCGGGAAGGAAAGTGATGGCTTCCGCAATGCTGGCGGGAACCACGGGCAAGGTCATCAGGCCGGTGGGCGGCGGCAGTTCAATGCTACCGGCCGCGACCACACCCCCATTTCGCGCGAAGCGGGCGGCGTGCCATCCTTGGACCGACGCCATCTGAAATTCCATGACATTTCCAGCAGCCCGATGCATCGGGACGTCCGTGCGCACGGCTTTTGGCCACAGGCGCACAAGCGATTCTTGCAAGGCGCGGGATTCCTCATCGGTACCATTGAGCACGACAACCCGCCCGGGCGAAGTGCAGCCGGCTTGTCCATAGATGGCAAACACCCGGATGAGAGCCACCATCCGGTCTTCCGTGAGGGCATCTTTTTCCACCCAGGCCTCGGATCGATGGTTTCCGAAGGAGACAGCGACGCTATCGGCGGGATGCGGCAGCGTGTGAACGGCGCGGACGGCTGCATCGGAACCGAATACGACCCGCACTTTGGCAACGGCGGCCATGTGACTGTTTCGCGGGTCTTGCCGGTCGAACCGTTCGATCCGGACTTGCTCCCGCAAATAATCCGCGAGCGCACCGGGTTGGAGGTTGCGAAGGGAATATTCCACAAACGCCGCGGTCAGGTCGGAGGAACCGGATCCGGCCTTGACCCACAATGGAGCGCCGGAAAAGCTGGCGAGAATCAGCGTGAGGGGGCCGAGGAGACTCACGGTATTGGGCAGCCAGATGCCGATCAATCCGCGAGGCCGAATGAGCGCCGAAGGCCGCGCTTGAGAGTCGGAAATGGTCTCACCAAACGATTCCAAGAATGGTTGGCGAAGGCTGGTTTCATCCAAGAATGCCACCAAGTAAGCCCATTCATCCCGGGTGAAGGATTCCGGAACGTGTTTCACCATTTGCCGGCGCAAGCCCGACCACTGCCGCAACCATTCTTCCAAGTCGAATGGCAGGACTGCCGCCGTGCATCGATGAGGCGTGGCAAAGAAGTGAATTTTTTCAGACATTGGCGCAACCTCGTATTTCGGCCTTGGGTACCCGGCCCAACAATTCAAAATGCAATCCGCGCCGCCCGCAGGCGCAGTCGCCGGGCGCCACTCGCCCCAGATCTTCCGTGAGCACACTATGGTACGGCGCACCCCAACTCAATATATTCATAAACTGCAACAGCCCCGGTTGATCGTCGAGAGTTTCCAGCGTCCAGGGATCGCGGACCAGGACACCCGCCCAGCGCGGAACATGATAAAATCCCGCTTCACAAAGCGGAAAGATGATCCCGACTTGCTCCACCAAACCATAATATTCCGTCACTTGGGAAGTTGGCGCGACCGTGGATAGCAGCCCGGCGTTGAATTGCTTGCGATCCACACGGGCTTGTTCCAGTTTTTTCCAACCGCCACTATGGACAAAATGAACTTCGGCAGCGTCGAGCAACTTCCTGACCGTTTCGGGGATGGGCGCAGTGGCCCAAGATTGCCAGAGCATCCAGGTAAATCCGTAAACCAGCAGCCGCCGTTCGCGCTCAAGAATGACGGCCAGACGCTCCCAGCCGATGGAATCATCGTCCTCCAAGAGAAAATGGACTTCCGACGCCAGGAATCGCAGGCTCATGGCGGCGGCGATTCGCGCCGAAGCTTCTCCGCGCTGCCGGAGGGCGCGGGAGTGGTCGAGAATTACCAGGGGCCGCAAGGAATCTCCGACGAGCTCCTGCAAAATGGCCGCGCTGCTCCGGGATTGCAGCGCCGAACTGCGCTCGTCCAAGGCAATCATGCTAGCGGTGGCTTGGGTGGTGCTGGAGCTGCGGAGCGTTCTTTGATGCTGGATACCGGAGGCATTGGTCTTCCAAAGCTGTCGCTTGAAAACGCCGACGTGCAGGAAGGGCAAATCTTCCAATTGTCTAACCGCCGACCATCCCGGCCATACGCGCCGGTATTCCGGGCAGCCCGCCAGATGCCAGGAAGTGATTTCGTTCATTCCCGCCAAGAACGCCGCCTCATCGCGCGACGCAAAAGGAGAGCTAGTTAACAGGTTGCTCATGGCACGGGAGGTTTTCGAATCGTTCCAGCCAATCCGGACGCACGAGGACGGAATTGGTGCGGGAGCAGGGATCGCGCAGGACGGCGCGCCATTCCTGCCGCAGGACCGGCAACGCGTTCCGGTAGAAATCCGGTTCAAACAGGGCGCGCAAACTGATCCAAATCTCGTTTTCCGGCAGCCCGTATTCGGCCAACAGATGGCTCCATTTGCCCGAGGCCGCCTGATTTAATCGCATGACCGGTTCGAGGAAGGTGGAACATAACCGGGCGTGATGCCATTTTCGCTCCGGCTGCTGCCGCCGGAGTGGCGCTTCCAAAGTGTGGGCGACGCCGTGAACCAGCCCAACCCCAGCCTGCGATTGTCCAGCACAGGCGAGCGCACTTAACTCGAACCATTGGGGATCGAAGCTTAAGGGCAGCGTCAGGAGGCGACGGATGACTTGGCTTAGTTCATTTCGTAATTCCGGACTGGCAAGCGGGGACAGGAAACCCTCCAGTGCATGCGCCCAGCAATCTCCGCAGGCCGCACGTTGCTGTTCAGGGGGCACGCTTTTCGCCAGTTCGGGCCAGTAAACAATGGCGTCGGGAAGGGCGGCCGGGTTGACACGGATGTCTTTGCGGCCGGCACAGGAGAGAACAATGATCGGAGAGGCTTCCGCTCCGCTGCCCCAAATGGAGGGGATTGCGACGAGTTTGAGGCCGGGACGCCGTTCTCGCGCGGCTTTCGCTTCGTCAATCAAACCACCGCCACCCACTGTCACCAGCCATTCCGCAGTATCCGGCACAGCCTGCGTCGTCTCCGCGATGGGCCACGGCAAATGAGTTGCCAGACGCTCGCGTACGGATGGGGTCGCCCAAACGACCACTCTGCCCGTGGCGCGCTCGCGGAGTTGGTCCAGGGACCAAATTGGTGGAAATTCAATGGTCAAAATTGAAACCCTTCGTAGAAAGGATGTCGATAACGTCGCCGATGCTTTTGATCCCTCCCGCTTCGGCCGGAGTAAGGTGGTGTCCGAAGACTTCCTGGATGCCGACAGCGAGCGAAACGACACCGAAGGAATCCCAAGTTTCCACCTCTTCGCGCCGGAGGTCGAACCGGAACTCACCGGGCTGAAGCAAAAAGACATCTTCCACCAGCTTCTTCAATTTTTCACGATTTTCCATGTTAAATCCTTTGGTACCAGAGCAGGGTTTTGTCCTCCCGGGCGGCGGTCGCCTGCACGTCGGGCTTTCCATTTGCCAGCAGTGGCAGCGCCAGCACGGATTCGATGCGCAACGGCCAATGCGCCCGGCCATGGTTCCGTCGCAATGACAAAAGCACTGCCTGCAACTGGCCGGGAGCGGGAGCGGGAGCCAGCACCAAAACATGTCCGTCCTCGCCGCGCGCATCCCGCTCGCGGTAAAAGACGGCCTGTCCAGCCCAAGTGCTGGTGACCGTAGTGATCAGCGTGGCGAGGGAAATTTTCTCACCGTGCCGCTTGAAGACCTCGCTGGCCCGTCCGAGCAGACGCCATGATCCGCGATCCGTCAGTTGCGCCAAATCACCCGATTGGGTCCATTCCGCGGATGGGAGTGCATGGAATTGACCCGCTTCGACGATCCCGACGGCGCGGTATGGGCTGCGAAAAAGCAGTTCCGAAGCCTCATTGGTGGACAGCTCGATGCCAGGCAGGGGCGTCCCGATATCCGCCGATTCCTCCGCCGCGTCTGCTTTCCGCAGCGTTAGTCGGGGCAGCGCTTCGGCGCACCCATAATTATTGAAAATTGTCGCTTGGGGAAATAGTTCACGGAGGGCCGGCAACTGTTCCTGGGGAAAACGTCCGCCCGCAAAATGCACCCGGATGATGCCGGGAAAGGACTGGCCTTGAAAATACGAGGTCAGCAGCGGAACCTGCACGCCCACCAGGCAGATCATGGCGTTGCGGCTCTTTCGGAAAGCATCGAGCATCGCTGAGGGGTTGTTGAATCCCGGCGTGAGTTTCAGCGAACGCCTAAAACATTCCGCCCACAACCATTGGTTCACGAAGGCGTAACTGTACGACAGGGGCAGGAGCACCAGGGTTTCCTCAACCGGTTCGCTCTCCTGCTGCCGGTGGAGAATGGCCGCGAGTTTCTCGGAACGTTCGCGCCGGCCAACGACCAGCTTGGGTGTGCCGGTCGTGCCCGAAGTCAGCAATACATAATGCCCCTGCTGGAGCTCATCCGGCAGGAGGGCCAATCCGTTTGCAATCCATTTGGAATCCACGATCATTTTTGCCGGCAGGAGGGCAAAAGTAGCTGGGGTTTCCCAAGCTTCGCGCAGGACCCGGGGATCCCTTTGGACTTGTTGTTCCGAAAGAGTGGTCATCTTTGGCCGTCAAATTATTTCGCGTACGGTATAGGTCGGACGTTCCATCATCCGAAAATGCATCCGCGCCAAATATTCTCCGATGATGCCGAGGGCCAAGAGCTGGGCGCCGGAAAAAATGGCGATGATGGATGCCAGGAAGGTGAATCCCTGAACCGAGGTTCCAAAGATGAAATACCGGCCGACGACGTACACCAGAATGGCCGCGCCAAACCCAGTGCAGAGGAAACCCATGAGGTTCGCCATTTGCAAGGGCAGGATGGAAAACCCGGTCATCATGTTCATCGCGTGGCGAAACAGCATCCTGAAAGTGTAATTGGAGACCCCGATTTTTCGTGGGTCATGCCGGACTTGGACGGCGGTGAACCGGGTGGTGGCCCAGGTCAATACCACATCAATCGACACAAATGGGCTGTGATAACCGGCAAAGGCGTCGCGGGCCTGGGTGCGAAAGGCGCGGAAGGCTGAGAGGTGACGGGCCGTTTCCGCTCCCATGGATTTCTGAAGCGCGAGTTTCGTCAACCCCGAGGCAATATCCCGCAAGAATCCGTGCCGCTCATGTTCGGGATAACCATAGACGACCTCGAAACCTTCGCGAAGCTTGGCCAGAAGTTTAGGAATCTCCTCGGGCGGATGCTGGAGGTCGTCGTCCATGTTTACGAGATACTCAAACCGGGCCGCCCGGATGCCGCACAAGAGAGCGTTATGCTGGCCATAGTTTCGCATCAGGTTAATCCCGCGAACCCAGGCATATTCCTTGGTGAGTCTTTGGATTGTCTGCCAGCTTTGATCGCGGCTGCCGTCGTTGACCAGTACCAGCTCGTATTCGCTTGCCAATTCCACCAGAACCGCTTGCAGGCGTTTGACGAATTCAGGCAGCATCGGTTCACTATTATAGACGGGAACGACGATTGAAATCGAAGGCTTGATTATTTCATGGGTTGACATTGGAAAAACCTGCGGTCGGTAGGATGGAAGTTCAACTGTGGCCTGACAAGAAATTCCTCAAGGAATGTTTTGGTCACTCCCCGGGACTCGTCCCTTCAGCGGAGCTGAATTGTGCCTCCTGGCCGCAGTGGTGGAGAGTGCGCTGGGTCGGCTTTTCTGTCGTTTTCCGTTGGCGCGGCAGCCGTGAAATGGCGAATCCTCCCCGGTTCCATCGCAAAAACAAGGATGGCCGGGCAGCCGGGTTGGTAAAGAGTGTCGGAATTGGTGGAAGGTGCTCTTTGCCAGCACTGGGAATTTGCTTTTCTTCAATGATTTTCCGTTTATGCTCTCCTGCTCTGATTTTATAAAATAATGGACGCAGCCCACATACGAAATTTTAGCATCATTGCCCACATTGACCATGGGAAGACGACGCTCTCGGACCGGTTATTGCATCGGACGGGGACGATCGCGACGCGAGACATGGAAGAACAATTGTTGGATGCGATGGATTTGGAGCGGGAGCGGGGAATTACTATCAAGGCCCACCCGGTTACCATGCTTTACAAGGCGAAAAACGGAGAAACCTATGAGCTGAACCTCATTGATACTCCCGGCCATGTGGATTTTGCCTACGAAGTCTCACGCAGTTTAAGCGCCTGCGAAGGGGCATTGCTGGTGGTGGATGCGGCTCAAGGTGTTGAAGCACAGACTGTTGCGAATTATCATTTGGCGGCCAAGCTGAACTTGGAGATCATTCCGGTTATCAACAAGATTGACCTGCCACATGCCAATATTGCGCAGGCGAAGCAGCAATTGGAAGAAGTGCTGGCGTTGCCGGCGGAATTCGCGATCCCGTGCAGCGCCAAAGAAGGCATCGGCATCGAGGAGATTTTGGAAGCGATTGTGGCGCGGATTCCGGCGCCGAAGCCTACCGGGGCGGTGAGTCTGCAGGCGCTGGCTTTTGATTCCTATTTCGACACGTATAAGGGTGTGGTAAGCCATGTGCGCATTTTTAACGGCGAGGTAAAGGCTGGCATGCACGTCAAGCTGCTGCATTCAGGCAAGACCGTTGAAATCAAGGAAGTCGGCAGTTTCAACCCCAAACCGTACGTCCGCGACAAACTGGAAACGGGTGAAACGGGTTATATCACAGCGAATATCAAGAGTCCGGCCGATGTGAAGATGGGGGACACGATTACGGACTCCCGGAATCCTTCCGGAGTGTTGCCGGGGTTCAAAGAGGTGCATCCAATGGTATTTAGCGGGATATACCCGATCAACACCGCTGATTATGAGCATTTGAAAGCGGCGATGGGCAAGCTGAAGCTGAACGATTCCGCATTTGTTTATTCCGCCGAAACGTCGGTGGCTCTGGGCTTTGGGTTTCGCTGCGGATTTCTCGGTTTGTTGCACATGGAAATTGTCCAGGAACGGCTGCGCCGCGAATACAACATGGATATTATCGCGACGTACCCTAGCGTGGTTTACAAGGTGACGCTGACGGACGGCACCACCAAGGAAGTGGACAACCCGGCATTTCTCCCGGACATAACGTATATCGAGAAAATTGAAGAGCCGATGGTCAAGTCCTTTATCATTTGCCCCAATGAAAACATTGGCGACATGATGTCGCTGATTTCGGAAAAGCGCGGCACGGTGGAAAATACGGAAACGCTGGACGCCAAACGGGTGATGTTGATTTCGATGGTTCCATTGAACGAGATCCTGATTGATTTTCACGACCGCATCAAGAGCATCACCCGCGGCTACGGTTCCATGGATTACGAAACCCACGGTTATGCGGAGAGCGAAATGGTCAAGCTCGACATGCTGGTGAATGCGGAACCGATGGACGCTTTTTCGTGCATTGTGCATCGCAGCAAAGCGGAAGGGCGGGGGCGGACGCTGGCGGAGAAACTGAAAGAAGTGATTCCCCGACAGCAATACCAGGTGAAGATCCAGGCGGCGATTGGCGGAAAAATCGTGGCATCGGAATCCGTATCGGCGTTGCGCAAGGACGTGACCGCAAAGTGTTATGGCGGCGACATCTCCCGGAAACGCAAGTTGTTGGAGAAGCAAAAGGAAGGCAAAAAGCGGATGAAATCCATTGGCAGTGTCAACATTCCGCAGGAAGCGTTTATTGAGGTGTTGAAAGCTTGATATGAACTTACGCTGGCTGATTTCCAAGAAGACTCGCGACGCGGGCACGGTGCACAAACACTACCGTCGCCTGCTGGCGGCTCAGCGGGATGTCCTGCCGACGCAAGCGATTACGCCCGTGCAAGCGGCTTTGGATAAATTGGCGGACGCCATCAAGCAGGGTGGTAAGGACGAAGATCTCATTGCCCGCTGCAATGAATTGCAGGCGGCGGCGGACAAATGGCTAAAGCCATATCCGAATGCGAGCTGGCGGGAGAATGTCGAAGTTTTGCTCGTGGCGCTGGCCGTGGCGATGGGTATCCGCACTTTCTTTTTGCAGCCTTTCAAGATTCCGACTGGTTCGATGCAGCCGACCTTGTTTGGCGTGACGCAGGAGAATTTGATCAATCGTCCGGACGCCACCATTCCGACGGGTTGGCAACGGGTGCGGGAATGGTTTGCCGGTTATACTTATCTTCATATCACCGCGCCGGTAGATGGCGAATTACAGGCCATTAGTCAGCCCTTCAAACTGCTCATTTTTAATATTTACCAGGACATTACCGTTGGTGGCCAAACGCAACGAATCTGGTTCCCGCCGGATTATGGCGAAGCGTCTCTGGAACAACGGGCGGGGTTGATGCCTGGTGCGGGACAGATGTTTCGGCAGGGCCAGGATGTGGTTAAGCTCGTGATGAAAGCCGGCGACCATTTGTTTGTGGACCGGATTACGTATAATTTTCGTCGGCCCCAGCGTGGCGAGATCGCTGTGTTCGCGACAGCCGGGACCGCAATTGCCCAGCAGGATGAGTTTTATATTAAACGGCTGACGGTGTTGCCCAATGAACGGGTCAGTATCGGGGATGACCGGCACCTGGTAATCAACGGCGTTCGCTTAGATGCGTCGACACCGCATTTTGAAAAGGTATATGGATTTGATCCCAAAACGCCGCCGCGGGAGAGTCATTTTTCGGGCCATTTAAATGGGACGGTCGCGGCCGAATATAATGTGCCGCCAGTGGCGCCCTTATTTCCCGATCAAGACACGATATTCACCAACGGACCAGATTCGTATATGATGATGGGTGATAATACCTGTAACAGTTCCGATTCGCGGACTTGGGGAACGGTGCCCACCCGGAACGTTATAGGCAAATCCTTCTTTGTGTATTGGCCGTTGACCGATCGCTTCGGGTTTTAATCCAATTTTCCGGTTATGGGAAACATAGAAACTGTGCTGGTAACCGGGGCATCCTCGGGAATCGGACTGGAACTGGCCCGTTGCTTCGCCGCCGATAAATCCAATCTCATTTTCGTCGCCCGCAATGGCGAGGCGCTGGAAAAACTGGCGGATGAACTGCGCAGGCGGCATGGCGTCAAAGTTGAGGTAATCGTGAGCGACCTGGCACGGAGGGAATCGCCACAGCAAGTTTTTGATCGAGTGGGAAAATTGGGCCTGGTGGTGGATGTGCTGGTGAACAATGCGGGTTTTGGGTTGATCGGAACTTTTGGCGAACTGCCGGTTGGTCGGCAGCTCGAAATGGTTCAAGTCAACATCGCCTCGTTGGTTGAGCTGACCGGACTATTTTTACCAGGGATGTTGTCGCGGCGGAGCGGGGGAATTCTCAATGTGGGATCGGTGGCTGGCTTTGTTCCGGGTCCAAATATGGCGGTTTATTTTGCCACGAAGGCTTTCGTGCTTTCGTTTAGCGAAGCGTTGTTTGAGGAATTGCGCGGCACGGGCGTGACCATTACCAACCTTTGCCCGGGACCGACCGAATCAAATTTCTTCCAAGTGGCGCGCCAGCATCGGGAACGGGAAAAGAGCTCCGGCAAAATGACTTCTTTGGAGGTTGCCGTGACGGGTCATCGGGATTTTCGACGGGGCAAATGTTTAAGCATTCCCGGTTTCGGGAATGTTGTGATCACCAAAATGGCCCCGCATTTGCCGCGAGCGATCATTCGCAAAGCGGTGGCGAAATTGAACCAGCTGAAGTAATCCATCCAGGAGTGCGGCCTCGCAACAACAGCGGACTTTTCTTGAGGCGCCGCATTGAGTAGGTTGGCCAGCGTTATTTGAGTTGTAACGCAATGGATCCATTCCAAAAAGCACTGAAGCTGGCATTTGAAAACCACAATGCTGGCCGCGGCGTGGAAGCCGAGGCTGTCTGCCGGGTTTTGATGCAAATTTCTCCGCATGATCCGCAATTACTTTTTCTGCTGGGAATGGTCTTGCACAAGGCGGATCGGAACGACGAGGCCATCAAGTGGCTCTCGGAAGCGGCGCTCCACCAACCGCAGGTCGCCCGGGTTTTTAGCGCACTCGGTTGTGCCTATCAAGGCGCCAAGGATCATCCCCGGGCCGCCGCCGCATTTGCCAAGTCGATTGAACTGCAGGCGCCTTCGGCATCCACCTGTTATAATTTTGGCAACACCTGTTACCAACTGGATCGGATCGAGCAGGCGGCGGATCTTTTTCGGCGGGCGGTTGCGATCAATCCGGGCGATTCGGCAGGCTGGAACAATTTGGGCAAATGCCTCAAGGAATTGAATCGATTGGAGGAATCAGTGGCGGCGTATGGACGTGCTTTAGAGATCTCCGGGGATTATCCCAATGCCGGATATGGCCGCGGGACGTCGCTTCTGGCGACGGGCCGGATATCGGAAGGTTTCAAGGATTATGAATGGCGCCGGAGTTTGCGGGCCGTGCGCAAATTCGACAAACCAGAATGGAAGGGTGAGAGAATGCCGGCAAAAACACTGTTTCTTTACGCGGAACAAGGCTATGGCGATGCACTGCAGATGGTGCGTTTCATTCCGTTGCTGAAGGACCGTGTTGGCCGGGTAATTCTCGAATCCCGGCCGGTTCTGGAAACGTTGTTTAATTACTCCAAGTGTGCCGATCTGGTTGTTCCCTTTGGCACGCCATTTCCCCCGTTTGATTATTTTCTGCCGCTGGCGAGTCTCCCATACGTCCTGGGCGTCACCCTTGAGACCATCCCGAATCGAACTCCCTATTTGCAGGCGCCCCCAACGGAAGATCCAGCGGTGACATCGGATGCGAGGCTAAACGTCGGATTGGCTTGGGCCGGGAGCCCAGATCATCAACAGGATGCCGCCCGTTCCATCCGGCTGGAAGTGCTGATGCCTGTCCTGCGCACTCCCGGCGTCTCGTTTGTCAGCCTCCAAAAGGCGGTGCCGGATCGGGATCGGTCCTGCCGGGATGAAGTTTCCGAGCGGGTGAATTCAAAACTGCAGCTAGGCGATTTTCTGAAGACCGCATCGATTATCGCCGGCCTGGATTTGGTGATTACTGTGGATACGGCGGTAGCGCATCTGGCGGGGGCGATGGGGAAACCGGTCTGGTTGCTGTTACAACATTCGCCGGATTGGCGCTGGTTTTTGGATCGTTCGGATTCACCCTGGTATCCGACGATGAAGTTATTTCGCCAAACGGAACGGGGCAATTGGGAAACGCCAATTTTGCGCGTGGCGGAGGAGCTGCGGCAAATGAGTGGCGCCGCGAAAGATTAATTCAGGGGATTCAAGTCGCGAGGTCCGCTGGTAAACGCGTTCAAATTCCCAGAGAATCTCTCCTGCGGTGCCGAATCTTGAGCCAATAATAATTTTGGTTTCTGCTTCAGGAGCATTACATTATTTTGCAGATGTTTGTGAGAGATTTGATTTAGATGGTGAAGTGCTTTTCCTTATTTATGCCGCGAGCCTTACGCTATTCGTTTTTAATAGCCTTTCTGTTGTCGATGGGCGAAGCGGTAATCGTTGCAGCGGAACGGCCGATAGATTATGCCAATCCACTGGTAGGTTCGGCCCCGCTCGATGATCAAAAATTAATCGGCAATGCGCCGCCACCGGGCGAGGAGCTTTACACGGGATTCACTGTGCCGGGACCGGCGTGGCCCCATCATGACGCGACTTTGTGGCCGATCAACAAAGATCTTACGGAAGCGGCCGGGAATCACGGCATCATCTGGCCCTATAACCATTCGCGGCGGACCATGATTGGATTTTCCAGCGTGGCGCCCGGGATGACGATCATGCCGCTCGTCGGCGATTGGACGGTGCCGCCGGATCGGAGTTATGCCTCCGCGTATGATAAGAATACCGAGAAGGCGTCGCCGGGTTACTACACGGTGTATTTTCCGGATTACCAAATCAAAGTGGAGCTGACCACGACCGAACGAACGGGATTCTATCGCTTTACCTTTCCGCAGACTGACCGGGGCGTGGTGCTGCTCGAGCTTGGAGCGGGCGACAATAGTGTGGAAATCGTTGGCGATCACACCATTCGCGGCAAAAGCGGACGCGATCACGGCCGGAATTTTGTCGCGGAATTTTCCAAGCCATTCAAGACATTTGGCACTTTCCGGCAGAATATTCCCACGCTCGAAGGGGGATACGTTCATCGTGACGACGTTACCTCTCCCGATTCACGGTCGGGATCCGGAAGTTATGCGGGCACGTATCTGAATTTTGCGACCTCGGCCGGCGAACAGGTGCTGGTGAAAATTGCCGCCGGCCGGAACTTTGAAGAGGCCCAACAACGTTTGGACACGGAAAACCCCGGCTGGGATTTTGACGGCGTCAAGAAAACCGTGGAGGATCTCTGGGCACAAAAGTTGGGCCTGATCGAAATCAAGGGCGGCACGGAACATGACCGGAAGTTTTTCTATTCGGCTTTGTATCATTCGTTCACGAGTCCGCGGCTGGTTGCCCATAAGGGAGACCGCTTTCGGGGTTCGGATAAGGAAATGCACACCGCGGACCATGACCGCTACAGCCCGGTGGCGTTCTGGGACACGGGGCGCGACCAAGTGGTTTTGCTGACCCTGCTGGAGCCGGGATTGAAATTGAACGTGTTGAGTTCGGAATTTGACATGGCCCGCGAATCGGGCTGGATGAACACCTCGTTTCACGGCGATCACGCGGTGATGATGTATCTGGGGGATTGGGAGCGCGGACTGAGTTTTGACTGGCCGGGTGTCTACGAATATTTGCGCAAGAACGCGACCGACCCGAAAGGACCGCGGGGCCACCTGGACGAATATGAGCAAAAAGGTTGGATTCATGATATCGTGGTGGACCATCCGAGTCCGCCCTACGCTGGGGGGAACGCCGGCGTGGCAACGACGATGGAGTACAGTTGGGATGATTACGCGATGGCGTTGTACGCCAAAAAATTGGGCAAAGCGGATGATTATAAAATGTTCCTGGCCCGGGCCCATAACTATACCAATGTCTTTGATCCTGCGATCGGTTTCATGCGGGGGCGCAATGAGAATGGTTCGTGGATTTCGCCTTTTGATCCCTTTGAGCCATATTATAACTTCATGATGAAGGAGGCGTCCGGCTGGCAAACCCTTTGGCTGGTACCGCACGATGTGCAGGGCTTGATCACACTGTTGGGCGGCCGGGAAAAGTTCTGCGCCAAACTCGATGAATTCTTTTCCATTCCCTACCACCCCACGGGCATTGCGCGGGATGTGACGGGCATGATCGGGCAATATTGCCAGGGAAACCAGCCCGACCAGCAGACGGCCTATTTTTATGATTGGGGCGGGCAACCTTGGAAGACGCAGCGGATTGTGCGGCAGATTCTGAGCCAGCTTTACGGCAGCGACAAAGATGGTTTGGGGTATCCCGGGATGGACGACCAGGGGTCGACCTCCTCATGGTACGTTTTGAGCGCACTGGGATTTTATACGGTGAATCCCGCCACCCAGGATTACATCATTGGCAGCCCCCTATTTCAAGAGGCGACAATCCATTTGGGCGGGGGGAAGGATTTTGTGATTGTGGCCCATCACAATTCCGACAAAAACATCTACGTTCAATCGGCGACCTTGAACGGCAAGCCTCTTGACCAGCCCTGGTTCAACCACTCGGACATCGCTAAAGGCGGCAGATTGGTTTTTGAGATGGGATCGACGCCAAACGAGAAGTGGGGAAGTGCTCCGGCGGCGGCGCCCCCTTCGATGTCCCGGTGATTTGCCGGACGGTTTCCTTGGCCGTGGCGAAGTCCTGTTTTTGTGGCCAAGTTGTTCAATTTCATTCGCCGAAAGGAAGTGAACGACGGCGAATGGGTTTTCGGCCAGTTTGACTAGATTTGAATCAATCAATTAATTCATGAACCCAATGAGTCCTTTCCGTCCAATTAAATATCTTTTGGCGGTCGCCGCACTATCTGCGGGAATGTGCTCGATCCAGGCGCAGGATGATAAATGGCTTGATCCGGCTTGGCAGGAGAATGTGTGGACAAATCGCGGTTGCTATCGCGACGAGCGGGGAGAGTGGTTCCGGAATGCCAAGTTTGGCGCGTTCATTCATTTTGGCGTTTATTCGAAATTGGGCGGTTATTGGCACGGCCAAGGCCCCTACGATCCAGCGGAACAGATCATCGGTCTGGGTGATCATCATGATGTGATCCCGCTGGATCAATATCGGACTGAAGTGGAGGGCGAATTTAATCCCACCCATTTCAATGCGCGGGAGTGGGTCTCGTTGATCAAGGCGGCCGGCCAAAAATACGTGGTGGTGACGACGAAACATCATGACGGCTTTTGCATGTTTCGAACGAGTACGACCAGCAATAACGTGGTGAACGCCACGCCGTTTGGACGCGACGTGATCAAGGAACTGGCGGATGAATGCCGCCGGCAGGGTATCGATTTTTGTCCATATTATTCCATTGGTGACTGGTGTGAGACGCAAGTGAAGGATGCCCGGTTCAAGACGTATCCGGACTATATGCGCGCCCAACTCAAGGAGCTCTTGACCAATTATGGACCCATTAGAATGTTGTGGTTCGACAACTATTGGTATGTCGATGATCAATGGAAAAACGACGAAACTCATGCAAAAGAGCTTTATGCCTATGTGCATTCGTTGAGTCCCAATACTCTGATCAATGACCGGTGTGGGAGGGGCGCGCATTCGACGGATGGCGATTATGCCACGCCGGAAAATCAATTGGCCGGTTCCCGGCAAAGCCGTTATTTCGAGGTCGTCATGACCGACACGGACGACGATAACTGGGGCTGGGTCAGGACGGCCACGAATTACCGCCGGCCGGCGGACTTGATCCGGAATTTGATTGATTGCACCAGCAAGGGCGGCAATTTTGTATTGAACGTCGGGCCCACCGCGAGTGGCGAATTTCCGGTGGAACATAAGGCGATTCTTCAAGTGATGGGAAAATGGCTGGCGACCAATGGTGAAGCCATCTACGACACGGAGCCGGCTCCGGAGTGTGCGGCGCAACCTGCGTCCGGCCTTGAATACTACACAACCAAAGCGACGAATCACGTTTATCTGGAGGTCCTTCATTGGCCGAATGACGGCCGGTCGATCACCGCGACGATCAACCGGGATGGGTTTGTGGACGCTCAATTGCTGGATACTTCCCTCCCGGCAACTCCAGTGGACGCGAGAGCCGCCAATGGTACGACGGTACTTTCAATTCCGAAACCCGCAATGATTGATCCATACGCCACGGTGGTTAAGTTGACGTTTAAAAACGAATAGTGATGTCGGTCGGGCTCAATCGATCCGGCCGAGGAATCGCAATAGCCCGTCCAAGATGGTCAAGGGATGGGGCGGGCAGCCGGGGATGAAGAGGTCGACGGGGAGAATGGATTGGGCTCCATTCAGAATTTGCGGGTGATTGATGAACGGTCCGCCGGCGATCGCGCAGGCGCCCACGGCGATGACGAGCTTCGGCGACGGTACCGCGGCGTAGGTTTTTTTGAGGGCCAGCTCCATGTTGCGGCTGACGGGGCCGGTGATCAGCAAGCCATCGGCATGTCTCGGCGAGGCGACGAATTGAATTCCGAACCGGCCCAAGTCCCAGGCAATCGTACCAAGGACATTCACATCGGCTTCGCAGGCATTACAGCCGCCGGCGCTGACCTGTCGCAAGCGGAGGGAGCGCCCCAACAAATTCCGCAGTTTTTCACCCAGCGCGGCAGCCAGGCGAAGCTCCTCTTCACCCGGTTTTCCCAAGACTAGGTCTTCACGTGTGCGCACGGCCATGCGAAAGCTTTTGGTTTGGGTGATGGCATGAGTGGGGCAGGCTTCAACGCAGGCGGCGCAGAAAATACATTTTCCCAGGTCGAGGGACACCGTTTTTTGCGGTTCACGGGTGAGGGCATGCGTGGGGCAAACCGGTACACAGGCGGCGCAGCCTTCGGCACATTTTGTCGCATCGACTCGTAATGCGCCACCGTGGCGGTCGGGCAGTTCCGGTGGCGGACCGTCAGGAAACGCCATGGTCCGGCAGCCTTGGCGCAAACGGTGAACAATGGTGTCAATGGTGAACATGGTCAAAGGTCAAAGCCACAATAGGACAGGTTGAAACTCTTGTTGCAAATGGGGAAATCCGAGACGGCCTGCCCGCGCATGGCAAGGGCGAGTCCGGGCCAGTTGTGGAATGACGGGTCAACGATTTTGTAACGACGAAATTTTCCGTCGGCATTGGTGAGGGCGACGTGGCAGATTTCGCCACGCCAACCTTCCACCAAGGCCACGGTAAGTGTGTCGGCGGCAGGTGGGCTGATCCCTTCGCGGATTCCTCCTTCCGGGGGCGTCGCCAATTGCTCTGCGATAAATTTTCCTGAGCGTTGAATTTCGAGCCAGCGTACCTCCGTGCGGGCCAGCACGTCGCCGCCGGGCCAGACAGCCACGGGAATCTGGGCGAAGCGATGCCACCCGGCCGGATGGTCAAAGCGGACGTCGCGCAACAAACCGGACGCACGCCCGGCCGGGCCCACCAAACCAATCTCCCCCGCTTGCTCATGGGTCACCGTACCGGTCACTTCAAAGCGGGCGCGCACGGCGTTGGAATCCCACAACCAATCGGCAGCTTCTTCCACTTCGGCCAAGGCGGCGTGAAGTCGCGGGAGCAATTGCGCGGCGCGTGCGGCATCCAAATCGAGGCGGCAACCGCCGGGACGAATCAGGCCACGTCCAAAGCGATTTCCCGAAATGAGCGCGGTGAGATTTAAAAAGTCACCGCGGATTTTTCCGCAGGCCGAGGAAGTGGGTAGAAAAGCCACGTCGCCGGCCAGTGCACCGAGATCTCCGGTATGGTTCGCCAGGCGCTCGAGCTCGAGCGCCAACGCCCGCAGCCATTGGGCCCGCAGCGGTGCCTCCGTCCCGACGAGGGATTCCAGGATCATCGCGTATGCCGTGGCATGGCCAATGGTCGTATCGCCGGCGACCGTTTCCATCTGGCTCATGGTCACAGGATGTGGTCCGCCGATCAGAGCCTCCTCGATGCCGCGATGTTGGTAGCCGAGAGCGATTTCGAGGTGGAGCACCTCTTCGCCGTTGCATTGAAACCGAAAGTGGCCTGGCTCGATGATGCCCGCGTGGACGGGCCCAACGGCAACTTCGTGAACCTCCCGGCCGCCGACGCGGAAGAACTTTGCCTGCGCCGGTTGATCACCGTTCTGCGCCCGGACCGGTTTCAACCACGGATGCCCTTCTGGTAATAATTGAAATTGCTCCCAGACTTCACGCTCGAAGAGCTGCGCTTGCGGACAGAGAAGGGTGAGCGAGGGATAGGAACCGTCGGTCGGTGTGCTGCGGGCGACGGCGAGCGTATTCTCGGCATCGAAAGCGATAACCGCCACCAAGCGGATGCCGATATTTTCGCGGACACCGAACCAGGCGGACAACCGTCCGCCGCGCCCGAGTTTGGCAGCGGTGGCATTCACCAATTCACTCGCCGGCCATTCGGGGATGTCAGTCCAGGGGACGGCCATGCCATTGCTCAAAGGACAGAATTCGTGGCGGGAGTTCATGGCGCATCGTAAAGAAAATGGGCGGCGTTCATCCAGACGTCATTGAGCAGGCGGGGCGTGGCTAAGCCGAGCCATAACGAAAGGGCGAGAAATGCCAATGCCGGTAACACGACTCCCGGATTTTCGGGATGGCGTTGGTTCGCAATGCCGACGGGGGGGCGGGGACGCCCGTCCACGATGGTAAAAACCAGCCGGGTCAGCCCGAAGAACGCGAATAGGAGACAGAGCAAAAAAACGGCGGCCACGAGCGGTTTACGGCCGGAAAAAGTTGCGGCCAAAATGCGCAATTCGCTGAAGAAGGGGCCAAAGGGAGGGCAGGCGGTGATGGCAAAAACTCCCACAACGAGGATGCGGGCAGACCAGGGAGTGCGCCAGGCCATGCCCGCCACGGTGTCCCGGGTTTGGGCACCAGTGGCACGGCGGATATTGGCGGCGCTCAGAAAGAGCGCACTTTTGGTGAAGCCGTTGGTCCAGACGTGAAAGAGGGCTGCCCAGGTGCCGACGCCGCCGAGCGCCGCACCCACGGCCAAGATGCCCATGTGCTCAACGCTGGAATAAGCGAGCATGCGTTTAAAGTCGGGGGTGCTCAGCAGGAAAATTGCGGCGATCAGCATGGAGAATAGTCCAAGACCCAGCAAGGTGGTGGTGGTGGCGGTGCGCGCTTCGGGGCCGGCGGAATCCACGACTTGTTTCACGCGCAAGATGGCGACGAAAGCCATGGTGGTCATGCCGCCAGCCATGAGCGCGCCGACCATTCCGGGCGCTTCACCATAGGCATCCGGCTTCCATGTGTGCATGGGGGCCAGACCCATTTTGGTTCCGTAGCCGGTAAGCAGCAACACCCAGGCGGTCAAGAGCCAGGGGAGGGAAAGATTGGCTCCCGGTTTGGCCAGGGCGGCGAAGCTGAGGTCGCCACTGCCGCCATTATAGAGCGAGGCATAGCCAAGGCAGAAAGATCCCAGCAGCGACAGGGCGATGCCCGTGCCGCCGATGAGCAGGTATTTCCAGGCGGCTTCAAAGGCGCGAGCCGTGCCATTGAAATGCAGAAGCGGAATACTGACCAACGTAGCGGCCTCGGTGGCCACCCAAAGCAGTCCAAGATTCTGGGCTTGCAGCGCCAGACTCAACAGGCCGAGCA
>Ga0302320_10002052_pt1 | contig 47931 bp, 46 predicted proteins | sample Bog_T0_3_FD_202130 | JGI IMG/M metagenome (GOLD analysis project Ga0302320, IMG submission 202130) | Peat permafrost microbial communities from Stordalen Mire near Abisko, Sweden - Bog_T0_3 | ecosystem: Environmental > Terrestrial > Soil > Wetlands > Peat | place: Sweden: Abisko, Stordalen Mire... | reverse complement strand
GACGCGGCGGTGCTGGAACTCGGCGGTGGCCGGCTGGCCATGAGCACCGACTCCTTCGTCGTGCAGCCGCTCTTCTTTCCCGGCGGATCGATTGGCGAGCTGGCGGTGAACGGGACGGTAAACGATCTGGCCGTCTCCGGCGCCGAGCCGCGCTTCCTCAGCGCGAGCTTCATTCTGGAAGAGGGCTTTCCGCTGAGTCAGTTGGCGGCCATTGTCGATGCCATGGCGCGGGCCGCGGCAACAGCGGGCGTGAAGATCGTCACCGGCGATACCAAGGTCGTCGAGCGCGGCCACGGCGACGGCTGCTACATCAACACGGCGGGCGTGGGCCTGCTGCGGCCCGGAATCACGGTGGGGCCGCATAGAGCGCAGCCGGGCGATGCGATTCTGGTCTCCGGAACCATCGGCGACCACGGCATGGCGATCATGAGCGTGCGGGAGGGGCTGGAGTTCGAGAGCCAGATTCGCTCTGATTGCGCCGCGCTGAACGGGCTGATCGCCGAGGTGCTGGCCGTGGCCGGTACGGCGATCCACGCCATGCGCGACCCCACGCGCGGCGGACTCGCCTCCACGCTCAACGAAATCGCTCAAGCTTCGAGCGTGGGCGTCGAGATCGATGAGCCCAGCCTGCCGGTGCGGCCCGAGGTGCAGTCGGCCTGTGAGCTGCTGGGCCTGGACCCGGTCTACGTGGCCAACGAGGGCAAGGCGGTCTTCTTTGTTGCGCCCGACGCTGCCGACCAGGTTCTCGCCGTCTTGCGGGCCCATCCGCTGGGCCGGGACGCCGCTCGCATCGGTCGCGTCACCGCCGAACACAAGCGAATGCTGGTGGCCCGCACCGCCATGGGCGCCAATCGCGTCATTCCCACCCAGATCGGCGAGCAGTTGCCGCGCATCTGCTGAGGCCGCCTCCCGATTGGCTTCGTCTCTTTCCGGATTCCAAAGTCGAGCGATGGAGCAGCCCGGCATTTCTCCTGTATCAGATTGCTCAGCGTCTTCCCTTGCCGAATGAAAGACTCCAGATGCAGGAGAAGGAGATCTGAGATGCTCATCATCGTTCTGGTAATTGTTCTGGTGCTGGTTTTCGGCGGCGGCGGCGGATACTACGGCTACAACCGCTGGGGCTACGCCGGAGGCGGAGGCATAGGGCTCGGCACCATTTTGCTGGTCTTGCTGGTGCTCTATCTGTTCGGCTTCTTCCGCTAGAGCGGGGCGCAAGAATCAGTCAACCAGCTCAAAGGCTTGGCGAATGCGCTCCGGCAGCTCCGCCGGCTCGTTGGTGAGTTTGGAGCTTAGCTCCAGCACAACGGCGGGCGGAGTTGCGAGTGCGTTGAGGGCAGCGGCTGCGGCCGGCCAGTCTATTGTACCGTCGCCGGGCCAGAGATGCTCGTCCTTCTGGCAATGGTTGTCGTGCGCGTGAACCTGGACGATACGTGCGCCGAACGTGCCGATGGCCTGGGCGACTCCCACCGTCATGTGGGCGTGGCCGAGGTCGAGGCAGACGCCGATGGAATCCAGATGGCCAATGGCGAGGATCTCGATCAGGTGCGGGGGGGTGGTGGGATCGCCGGTCAGGTTCTCGACCAGCGGCTGCACGCCCAGCGGATGGGCAAAGGCGCCCAGGTGTTCGAGAGCGGTCAGGGCGTACTCGATGGTGCGCGGCGACCACTCGTCGTCGCGCTCTCCCAGATGCACGATGAGCTTGCGAAAAGGAATGGAATCAGCAGTTTCAAGGGCTCGCTTGATCTCGTCCATGGCCGCGATGCGGCGGCTTTTTTCCGGGTGCAGCAGGTTGAGGGAAGGCGCGCCGGAGCGGCCCATCTCGCGGTCGGGATAGAGCGGGGCGTGCATCGACCAGGCTTCGACGGGGTTGGAGCGGAACCATCCGGCCAGCTCGGCAACATGCTCGCGGCTTGAGTAGTCGAAGTGCTGGCGCGCGGCAAAAAGCTCCACCGCCTGCGCCCCCGACCGGGCGGCAAGCTCCAGCAGCCCAGGATGCAGGCGCTGGTTCAGGAAGAGATGTGTCGAAAGCACTCGCAGCTTGGCCAAAAGGATTCCCCCGCGCCGGGTTGACAGGGAAGACTCCCCTGGCGCTCCTCTTATTCTCGCATTTTTTGAAACGCCCTTCGGTCAAACCGGCTCTGGAGGAAGGCCTCAGGAGGCGGACTTTCGCCGAGGCGGCAAACTGAAGAGTCGCGCCCAATCCCGATTTTTGGCCAAATGGAAAGCCCTTTCCGTATTTTGAATGCCACTAGTACAAGAGTGAGCAAAAGAGAAAAGATTCTTGTTTTCACCAAAGAGACGTTCATAATGAAATTGGTTTTAGATGGATTCCTGAGCCGAGCTGGGAAAGGCGGTGTGAGGCGGCCACTCTTCGGATGTGGCCCAGACAAAATCGCAGAGGGGAGCGGGAAACTCGGATGGCGGATCTGAATCATCTACGGTTTGATCCGGCAGTATTCCTGGCGCAAGCCGGGCTGGGGCGGAGGATTGTCCAGGTGAAGCCCAAGCGGGCTTTTTTTTCGCAGGGCGACCCGGCCGATTGCGTCTACTACCTTCAGAGCGGCCGGGCGAAGCTTACCGTGATCTCCAGCGCAGGCAAGGAAGCGACCATCGCGCTGCTCTCGGCGGGTGACTTTGTGGGCGAGGAGTCAATGGCGGGAATGCCGGGGTTGCGGATGGCGACGGCTACGGCCATCGCGCCATGCACGGCGATGAAGATCGAGCACGGCGAGATGATCCGCGTGATGCATGAGGAGCACGCCTTCAGCGACCTCTTCTTGAAGTTCCTGCTGGCCCGCAGCATGAGAACCCAGGCGGATCTGGTCGATCAGCTCTTCAACTCCAGCGAGAAGCGCTTGGCGCGGATTCTGCTGCTGATGGCGGAGTTTGGCCAGCCGGGCGAACCGGAGACGATGATTCCGAAGGTCTCCCAGGAGACGCTGGCGGAGATGATCGGGACGACGCGCTCCCGCGTGAGCTTCTTCATGAATCGCTTTCGCAAGCTGGGTTTTATCGATTACAACGGCGGCATCAAAGTACACAAATCTCTATTGAATGTGGTTCTTCACGACTGAAAAGCAATTCCTGAATCTCTTGCGCCGGCGGCTGGGCTGGGGCGGGATGATGTGCAAGTCCCGCGGCTTTCGTTGAGCCGCGGGCTTGCGCTAGGGAGGCCGCTTCTTCGCAGGACTGGGGGACTACATTGATTTGAAGCAACAAACTTACCACGGCATCCGCGCAAATTGCGAAGACCCTGGCAAGGCGAATGGGCCCGAACGGCCACTGTGCAGAACAGCGGATTTCCGCCATTTCCCTTCTGCAAGCCCTCTTGATGAGCCCGCAGACGACCGCACCTTCCGAACGTAACCTCGACCGAGAAGCCATGTCTGGTCAGTTTTGCACACTATTCACCACAAAATGTCGATTGGCCGCCAGAGGGCGATCTAATCCTCTAATCCTGGGAGATCAGCATCCGGAAGAGACGGGTCCGCCGCCAGCGATAGTGGACGAAATCGCTGTCGAGGGTGAGAATGTCGCCGGTGTCGAGCAGGTCGGCCAAGTGGATAAGGCAGGCATCCGCGAAGTCGATGGGGGTGTCGGCATATTTGCGCGTCAGCTCCGCGACTTCGCGGATCTCACTGCCGAGGTGGAAAGGCACGTCAAGAGCTCCTTGCTCAATGGAGGTGAATATGGCATCTTGAGCGGCGCGGGCGTGGCCGAGGATGTGGAGAGCCTCGGCAATGCAAGCTTCACAAGTCACGAACTAGCTGTCCAGCGCCTGGTATGCCTCGACACAGCGCCGATGAGCCGCTTCGCGCTTGTTGAAGAGCGCGACAAAGAAACTGGCGTCGACGAGGGTCGGGGTCACTCGGCGCGTTGCTTCGGCGGGCGCCAGTTCTTACCCATACTCTTGATGCCGAATCCTTCCATGTATTTCTTGTTTGTGGCCATATCGCCCGGTCCGAAATCGACGCACCCGATTCCAACCAGTCGCGGACGGGGCTTTGCCTTTCGCTCTCCATCAACGCGAAGAACGCACTCTCGCAACGCCTGCGAGATTGTCCAGCCGTTGGCGCGCACTAGCCGGTCAAGCGCCGCTTGCGTCTCCTCATTCAACCGTGCTTGAACGCTGGTCTTCATAAGAGCGATTGTACTACAAAACTGGAAATGTACTACAACTCGTCAGAGCTCTCTTGAGTCTTTTTCCCTAGTCCCTAGTCCCTACTCCCTATTCCCTGCCTTCCCCGTCCACTGGTCCACCCAGTCGTTGACCGTTTTGTACCAGAGGCGCGCGTTTTGCGGCTTGAGCACCCAGTGGCCTTCGTCGGGGAAGTAGAGCATCTTGCTGGGGACCCCGAGGCGCTGGAGAGTGGTGAAGAGCTGGAAGCCCTCGCTCACATCGAGCCGGTAGTCGAGCTGGCCGTGGATGACGAGGGTGGGCGTGTGGAAGTTCTTTGCCAACATCGCCGGGGACCACTTGCGGAAGGGATTCTCCGAGTCGGGTTTGCCGTAGTAGTCCCAGGGCTTGCCCTTGAACTCCCACTCGTTGAACCAGAGCTCTTCCGTCGTCCCGTAGGCGGATTCAGGGTTGAACATGCCGTCGTGGCTGACGATGCACTTGAAGCGGTTGGTGTGGCCCAGAACCCAGTTGGCCATGTAGCCGCCGTAGCTCGCGCCGAGGGCGCACTCGCGCGTCTTGTCGATGAAGGGATAGTGCTGCTCGGCGTAATCGAGGCCCTGCATCAGGTCGGTAAAGGGCTTGCCGCCCCAGTCGCCGTTTACGCCATCGACGATGGCCTGGCCGTAGCCGGTCGAGCCGCGGAAGTTGATCATGACGACGACGTAGCCATTGGCGGCGAAGAGTTCGGGGTTCCAGCGATAGCTCCAGTCATCGCCCCATGCGCCCTGCGGGCCGCCGTGGATGAGGAACTTGACTGGGTATTTTTTCGCCCGGCCGTAAGACGGTGGCCGGATGAGAAAACCTTGGAGCTTGGTTCCGTCTTGTGCTGTGAACCAGAAGGTTTCCATCGCAGGCAGATAGAGTTGGGCGAGGAGATCGTCGTTAAGATGAGTAATCGCTTTCTCTGTGGCCCAGTGATTCGCACCAAACGCATACGGAAATGTTGGGGTGAACGTAACCTGAACTATTTCACTCGGATGACGCACCGTCATGTGAGTTGCCAGAAATCTGGATCCATCATGTACGAGATGCAGGTCGCTGTATGCGCCTGAAGGAGGAAGTTCTCGGACATACCGTCCCTCAAGTTCTACTCTGTATACATTAGAATCCCCCTCATTCCCTGAGATGAATAGTAATTGTTTAGAGTCAGGTATCCACGCAAACTCATCCACCCAGTTATCGAACTTCGGCAGCAAATCCCGCACCGCTGACTCGCCGACCTGCTGACTCGCTGACCCGCTGCCTTCCGCCCGGTCATAAACCACCAGCCGGAACTTATCGCTCTCGTAACCTGCGCGGGCCTCTGAACGCCACGCAATGTACTTGCCATCCGGCGAGTAGGCTGGATTGAAGTTCCCGCCGAGCGAGGTGCTGATCGCTACAGGCTTCGCTGCCGGGTTGGTCAGGTCGAGGGTAAAGATCTTGGCGCTGACGCTGATCGCCGGCTCGGGGTCGAGGTTCTCGGTGAGGGCCAGCTCCTTGGAGTCGGGCGCAAAAGCGCAGCCGCAGCCGCCGCCTTCCAGCGAAAAGGGCGGAACGTCGTGGGTGTCGTTGGGCGTGAGGTCGCGCGCCGCGCCGGTCGCGACCGTCAGCAGGAAGAGATGGCTGCGCTTGTCGCCGGTGAAGTGATCCCAGTGGCGATAGAGGAGGTGAGTGAAGATCTGCGCCTTGACTTTGCTGGAAGCGAGAGCGGCGTCGCGGTCGGCGTTGCACTTGTCACCTGTCGCCGCGTCGGCCACCGTGATTGCCGGACAGTCGGGATAGACCATAGAAGTAAAGAGAACGGAGTTTCCGTCGGGCGACCAGATGGCGTCGCCGGCTTCGGTCGAGATGCTGGTGAGCTTCATCGGGTTGCTTGTCGCCCCGGTGCCCGCATCAAACTCCGCCGTCCAAACCTGCTGTGAGCCGCCCCGGCCGCTGAGGAACAGAATCCGCTTGCCGTCGGGGGCGAATTGCGGGTCGCTGTCGCCAGCCTGGGCCACGGCGATCTTCGTCGGCTCGCTGCCTGTCCCGGAAGACGGGGCAATCGCCTGCAACCACAACTCCGCCGTTTTGGTGTTCTGGTCGAGGTCTACCGTCGTCACGGAGTAGGCCAGCCACTTGCCGTCAGCCGAGACGGCGGTCTCGCCCAGCCGCTTCATCTTCATCATGTCCTCGAAGGTCATGGGGCGCTTGGCGGGAGCGGACGCGGGCTGGGCGAAGGTGGACGGAGCGAGGACGGAGGCGAGGGCGAGGGAGAGGGCAAGGGTGGTTCCACGCATGGTGTTTTCCTGTTCGCGGGAAGGAAACGAAACTTCAGCGCGAAGAGAAAGTTTACACCGGAAGCGGTGAATCCGGCTTCTCGAGCTTTGCGGCCACAATCTCCTCGGCGGCTGCGACAACCTCTTCCAGCGTCAGATTGGTTGAATCCAGCAGAACGGCATCGGGAGCCGGCTTGAGGGGCGAATCGGCGCGGTTGCGGTCGCGCTCGTCGCGGGCCCGCAGGTCGCGAATCACTTCTTCGGGTTGCAGGGCGGGAGCAGGACCAAGCTGGGCAACCTGGTCATAGCGGCGAAGGCCCCGCACCTCGGGAGCGGCGTCGAGGAAAATCTTGACCTGGGCGTGAGGAAAGACGACGGTGCCAATGTCGCGGCCCTCCATGACCACTCCGCCGGCTGAGCCCATCTGCTGTTGCAGGCGGACCATCCAGGCGCGAATGGCGGGAAAGACGCTGACGCGGGAGGCGGCGTCGGTGACGACTTGATTGCGGATGAGGCTGGTCACATCCTCGCCGTCGAGCAGGACGCGGTTGTCCGCCTCGGTGGGTTGGAGGCGGATGGCGGTTCCGGCGGCCAGGGCTTCAAGACCGGCACTCACATCCAAAAGGGTTTTCGAACGCAAAGCCTTGAGGGCAAAGGCGCGGTACATGGCGCCTGTCTCAAGGTTCAGCAGGCCAAAATACTTGGCCAAATGGCGGGCGATGGTGCTCTTTCCCGCTCCGGCAGGGCCGTCGATGGCGACGATGATCTTCCGGGCCGGATCGAGGAGGCTGAAAGAGGCTTCGTCCGTGCTCATCCGCGCTTCTTGTTCTCTTTGCCGGGCCGGGCGGTAAAGCCATAGCGCTTGCTGTTTCCAGCCTTTGTGCCGGCGGAGAGAGTGGGCTTGCGGCTGCTTGCGCCGCGAACAGCGCCGTTTGAACGCGCCGGGCTGGCGCCGTTCCGGGAGCTGGCGCCCGGCTTGCTTACAATCCTGGCGCTACCGGAGCGGCCGTTGCGCTGGGCCCCGTTCCGCTGGTTCCATGCGGGCGCGGGAGATTTGGCGGAGCGGGGGCCAGCTGCGCTGCTGGATGGGCGGGCCGCCGTTCGGCCGTTTCCATTGGAGCCGTTCCCGTTGCCCGAAGCAGCGCCGGCATGGGAGCCGTTGCGCTTGCCGTTCGTGCCAGAGGCTGCCTTGGGGTTCCAACGAGCAGCCGAGGCCGGCCGCGCGCCGCTTGCCGTGCGCGAACCGGCTGGCCGGGATTCCGCGCCTGTGCGCCGGACTGGCCGGCTACCGGAGGCGGATTGCACAGGCTTGCGATCTCGGGAGTGAGCCGCCGGGCGGCTGAAGTGAGGCCGGGCAGCGGCAGATTTTCCACTCACTGCCGGCTTGCGGGGGGCAGCGGCGCGGGGCGCGTGGGCCTCGGCGGGCTTGTGCGGGGCCGCGGGAGGGGGTGCAACCGGCGCGCTTTGCTGGGTAACGGCAGGCTCCGGTAACTCCTCATCATGTTCGTGGGAGTGCATAAAGTACGCGGAGGCCGGCATCGATGAGCTGGCATAGATCGTGGGAGGAACAGCGAACTCCGGCAGGGTGCCGGCAACATAAAAGAGAGGCGCATGGCCCAGCGAGATGGTATGCACCTGGCGCGTGGCGACCAGGCCGCGCAGCACCTCACGCACCTTGCTGCGGGCTGTGAGCGGGGCCAGGAAGAGTTCCACCTCTTCCATGGTGGCGGCGATAACCGCCTGCAAGTAAATGGAGGCAAGCACCGAGATGGCGGTTACCTGAGAAGTGGAAGCGCCTTCGGCAATGGCCTTCTGGAATCGGAGCCGGAGCAGTTGCCATTGCGCAATCTGGCCGGGAGTGGAAACGACCGGAATGATGCGCAATTGTTGCCAAAGTTCGGTGATCGCGCGCAGAACGGCGCCTTCGGTCACCTCCCTGCCCAGCGCCTGGGTCAGCTTGGGAATGGTGGTATCGCCCGCCTCCAGCAGCTTGTAGGCCTGGATGGCCAGTTGCGAAACCTGGCGTGAGCCGGTCAGTTGGGGGATGCGACGCCAGTCGCGGTCGCCGCGCAGGGCATAGACGTAGGGCAGAACCCAGCTTGCCACGATGAAGTCGGGCGCCTCGCCGGGCAGGCCCAGCAAGTTCAGCCGCACTGCCACTCCGTCTGTCTCCAGACGCACCAGCAACTCTTCCGCCAGGACAGTGTGCTCGGGAGTGGTCTCGCGCTTGCCGGCTACCGCCTCGACAAAGGACGGCGCAATCGAGGAGGAGAACTGCCGCTTGGGAAGAAAGAGACACAATCCGGTCTCCTCAATCCACGTCCGGGCGTCCTCCAGTGTGAGTGCCCCGTGTTCGTTGAGGCGCATTCTTTCGGCGCGCGATGCTTCCAATTGCTCAGATGTCAAAGAAAAACCTCACTTCCAGGCTGGCGTTCCGGCATTTTCAGGAATACTGCATGGTTCCCCTGGGTTCTTGCCAGGCCGCCGCTCCCTGATGGTCGCGCCGGCTTGACTCCTCAGCTTCACCCTCACCCATTCCTGAAAATGCTATGCGCCGGGCTGCCCTGTCCCCTAAGAGGAGGGTCGCCACCTTCTATCTAGCTCAGACTCGATGAAAGGCCCGCTGGATCTCCTTCCAAGAATACATCAAAGCAATTGGACGTCCATGCGGACAACTGGTTGGGTGGCTGGTCTTTGCCAACTCCAAGAGTAACCAATCCATACGAGCCGGGTCAAGCGGAGTGTTGACTTTGATGGCGGCGTGGCAGGCGATGGAGGCGGCAATGCGCGCACGGAGAGTCGCAAGATTCTGATTCTGCGTGGGTTCGTCCGAATCAGCGCTGGATTGCTCGATGACCTCGGCCAACATCCGTTCGAGGGCCGTTCCCTCCAGACCTACCGGGGCAGCCTTGACGGCAAGCGTGTGAGGGCCAAATGGTTCCACCTCGAAGCCGTTGCCCTCCAACTCATCGGCGATGCGCGCGAAGACGACCATCTGCGCCGGCTTGAGTTCTACCAGAAGGGGCATCAGCAGCCTTTGGCGCTGGACCTGCTCCACCTGGCGGTCCCGCAGAATCCTTTCAAATAGGATTCTTTCGTGCGCGACGTGCTGGTCGATGATCCACAGGCCGTCGTCGCCGGTGGCCAGGATGAAGGACTCGCGCAACTGGCCGAGGGGCCGGAGCGAACCGAGGCGGTTAAGGTTGGCGGCGGCCTGCTCGGCCTCGACCAGGGCTGTCTCCGCAGCTGGATTCAGGCCACTTGTGGCGCTGGAGCCGGGAGAGCAATCGCCGGCGGGCGGAAGGCTGGCCGGCTGGAAGAGCGCGGCAGCGGCCTCGCCCCATATCTTCCGGTCGCTCCAGCCGTCTGGCCGGAGGCTTTCCGGGCCAAAGGAGAGCTTGCCGGGAACTGGCGCAGGCAGCCGCGGCGTCAGTTCAAAGGGCTCGGCTTCTGCCCGTGCAGACTGGAACGCGGCTGGGTCGGAGTCGGGAAGCGGATGAACCGATTCGCTGTCGGGCGAACCCGGAAGCGGCGAGGCGGCCGGGGGCATCAACGAGGGACTGGCTCCGGGCGCGGAGTCCAGAGCGGCCAGAAAGCCGGCGGACGGGCGCGCCTTGACCAAAGCTGTGCGCAGGCTGTCGCGAACAAAGTCGTGGATCAGGCTCTGCTGGCGGAAGCGAACCTCGGTTTTCGCGGGATGAACGTTGACGTCCACCTCTTCGGGCGGCATCTCCAGAAAGAGCAGCACCACCGGGAAGGAAGTGGGCGGAATCACGTTGCGATAGGCCTCGGTGATGGCGTGCAGCAGGAGCCGGTCGCGGATAAGACGTTTATTCACAAAAATATAGATGGAGTTGCGGTTGAGCTTCTGCAACTCGGGCTTGGAGTAGAATCCGGTGAGCCGCAGAGCGCCGGGATTGCGGGCAGGCTCGTCCGGGTCCTTCTTCCAGGGCGGCGGCTCGGGCAGGCCGGCGCGCTCCAGGGGGAGTTCAGCGGCCACGGGAAGCAGTTGCGCCAGCGTCTCCTTGCCAAAAATCTGGTAAATGCGCTCGGCGGTGCGCGCCACCGGCGGCGCGGAGAGAACGGTGTGCGTGGCCGAGAGCAGCTCGAAATGCTTTTCGGGGTGGGCCAGGGCGTAGTGAGTCACCAAAGCCGTCACGTGGGCCAGTTCAGTGGATTCGGCGCGGAGAAACTTGCGCCTTGCCGGCGTGTTGAAGAAGAGATCGGCGACGGCAATTGTGGTGCCGCGAGGCAGGGCGGCATCGTCCACGTGAAGAATCCTGCCGCCGGCGATTTCGACGCGGGTCCCGGAGGATTCCTCTCCGGTGGCTGTCTCCAGCGTTACACGCGCCACGGAGGCGATGGAGGGCAGCGCCTCGCCGCGAAATCCCAGCGTCGCGATGGAGAGCAGGTCGTCGGCGGTGCGGAGCTTCGAGGTGGCGTGGCGCTCGAAGGCAAGCAGAGCGTCGTCCCGGTTCATTCCCTGGCCGTCGTCGGCGACGCGGATGAGCCTGCGCCCGCCCGCCTCGACCTCGACGCGGATGCGATTGGCGCCGGCGTCCAAGGCGTTCTCCAGCAGCTCCTTGACCACCGAGGCAGGCCGGTCCACCACCTCGCCGGCGGCGATCTGGTTGGCGACCTGGTCGGGGAGTACGCGAATGCGGCCCATACGGCTTTAGGGTAACGCAGAAAACAGAGAACAGGGATCAGGGAACAGTCGGGCGATCAACGGTTCCGGGCTTCGGCCTCCGCCAGCCATCCCCGGCGCAGCTTCTCCGCCGGGATGCTGGACAGATACGGCTTGATGTCGAGGATAGGGGTTCCGTCGAGCATGTCCACGCCGCGGACGTGAAGCGATCCGCCTTCCCGGCGCAACAGCTCGACCACAGTCAGGCCAATCGAATTGGGGCGGCGCGGCGAGCGCGTGGTGAAGACGCCGTGCGGGCGGTCATCGGAGGGCGGCGTGACCATCAGGTCGAAGCCGTCAGAGCGGTCGAAGGCCCAAAGAACGATCAGATGGGAGTAGCCTTCAATATCGGTCAGCCCAGGCTCAAAGGCCGGCAGAATCTTCAGCACTCCTTCTTCTTGGTGCTTGGCGCCCAAACCCTTGGGAATCGCGGAGGTGTCCTGGAAGGGGCTGGCAACGAATCCGATAGGCTGCGGCGTAAACATCGGTTTCCGGCCTCCGCCTCTTATTGTAGACGTGAGCCGGAACCCGGATGCTTTAGAATTCGAGAAAGCGTCGCAACCGATTGCTCTCAGTCACAACCAGAATGGATTGCGAACCCCGGACGGAGCCTGGGTTTGGCGGGCAGCCTTCAATCTTGTCCCGCAAGTGGGCCTGTCACGGGGCAGATCAGAAAAAGGAAAGCAGATGAAATACGCCGGATTGCTGGTGATGCCAGCCGGATTCTTTCTTTCCATCGCCGCGCTGGTGCTCTTCTCCGCCCCGGCGCAGCGGGCGGCCTTTGTGCTCTGCGGGCTGGCGGTTGAGTGCCTGGGACTTGTGGTGGCCGTGCGCGGCCATATGGAAGCGCGTGGAGAGAACCGCCGATGACACCGCAAGCCGCTCTGCCCATGACGGATGCCGCCTTCGCCCTCACTCTGGCGCTGCTGCTCCTGGCCCCTCTGGCCATTGCAGGCGTGGCGCTGATCAATACCGGGCTGGGCCGTTGCCGCTCGGCGGCGCAGGCTCTGCTGGGCAACCTTGCCATGGTGGCCGTGACCGCCATCGTCTTTGCGCTGGTGGGCGCTGCCCTGACTGGAAACCTCCCCGGCACGCCGGGCGGCGCGGGCCACGTCTTTTCCCTTGCCGGCAAGCCCTGGAACTGGCTCGGCGCGGGTTCGTTTTTGCTCGGCGGCCTGGGCGCTGCTCCGGCCCAGTCCCAGCTTGCGCTGCTCTTTGAGTTTCTGGCCGTGGCCATGGCCGCTCTGATTCCGTGGGGCTCGGGAGCGGATCGGCTGCGGTTGACAGCAGGCTGCGCCATCGCCGCGCTTCTGGCGGCAGTGGTCTTTCCTCTCGTGGCGCATTGGGTCTGGGCGGGTGGCTGGTTGGCCCAGTTAGGCGTGAACTTCTCGCTCGGCGACGGCTTCCTGGACGGCGGCGGCGCGGCTACCGTACACGTTCTCGGCGGCCTCAGCGCGCTGGCCGTGGTATGGATCGCCGGGCCCCGCAAGGGCAAGTTTCCCAAGGAGGGCCTCTCCACCGCGCTGCCCGGCCATAACGCCGTTTATGTACTCTTCGGCTGCCTTCTGGCGCTGGTGGGCTGGCTGGGGTGGAACGTGGCCGGCGCAGTGCTCTGGCTTCATGCGCCGCTGACCGCGCTGCCGGTCACCGCGGTCAACACCGTCCTCTCCGCATCGGGAGCCATCGCGGCCACCTTCGGCATTACCCGCGCCCGCTTTGGCAAGCCCGACGCCAGCCTCTGCGCCAATGGCTGGCTGGCCGGTCTGGTCGCATCAAGCGCCTGCGCGGGCATTGTCACACCGGTTGAGTCGCTCTTCGTTGGCGTCGTCGCGGGCGTTGCCACGCCGCTGCTGGTCGAGTTGCTCGAACTGGCTCTCTCCATCGACGATCCCTCCGGCGCCATCACGGTTCACGCTGTCGGCGGGCTGTGGGGACTGCTGGCCGCGGGCATCTTCGCCCCACAGGCAGGGCAACTGCTGGCCCAATTGGTGAGCATCGCCACGCTGCTCGGCCTGGTGCTGCCGCTGGTCTACCTGCTCTTCTGGCTGCTCAACCGCGTGGTTGCCTTCCGGGTAGACTCCGACGGCGAGCGCATCGGCATGGACCTGCACGAACTGGGCGGCGGGGCTTATCCGGAGTTTGTGATTCACCGGGATGAATCGTATCGGTAAAGCAGAGAATAGGGAGTAGGGAGTAGAGGCGGGACGATGTGCATCCATGCGGATGGCCCGGCCCGGCTTAACGGCTTTTCGTTGCGCAGTGGAGGCTCGGTCAGCCGCTACGAGCGGTCGGTGATGACAACCCAAAGGAAGAGAACAAACACTACCAAATACACAACCGAAGGCGAACCGAAAGGATGCCCAGGACTTTCCTCCGGAATCCAGTGCATTCGTAACCCGAAATCCAGAACAAAGAAAAGCACAACAATCAAAACGGCGAATATCCCCTCGCCTATGATGCGATCCGGCTTTGAGTTTTTTTGTGTTGCCGGCGCATTGATGCGCGTGGAGGTCATCGCGCCGGGCTCATGGAGCGGCTTGCCGCAGGTTGCGCAGAGCCATGCAGGCGGGTAGACCTCACGGCCACACTCCGTGCAGTAGACCGGCGGCGGTGGCGAAGGCTGGATCGGCGGTGTGCCGTAGGGCGGCATGGCGGGTCCAGTCTAACACCGTTAAAGTTCGGCCGCGCCGCGCCGCACTACAATAAGCCGATATGGCAACGACCGTCCGCTCGCACGCGAAGATCAACCTTGGCCTCTCTATCGGCGCGCCGCGTCCGGACGGGTTTCATTCGCTGGTCACCGTTTATCAGACGCTGGAATTGCACGACCTGGTCGCGGTCTCGGCCCGTCTTGCGCCGGAAACTTCGATTCGCCTGACCTCGAGTGATGAGCGCGTTCCCACCGACGCCCGCAACACAGCCTGGAGAATGGTTGTGCTGGCCCTGGAGGCCCTTGGCCTCACGGCTGAGGTCGAGATTCATATCGATAAGCGTCTGCCGGTGCAGGGCGGGATGGGGGCTGGGTCGGCCAATGCCGTGGCGGCGCTGGTGGGGCTGGAAACGGAGTTGGGCCTGGCCAGTCAGCAAATCAGCGCATCAGCGGGTCAGCGAGCCAGCGGACGAAGTTGGGTTGCGCCATGGCAGGAAATTGCAGCCCAGGTCGGCTCCGATGTGCCGCTCTTTCTCATTGGCGGGGCGGTGCTGGGACTGGATCGGGGACAGGAGGTCTATTCTCTGCCGGACATCGAGCCGGTCTGGTGCGTTGTTGCCACGCCAGAGATCGGCGTCTCGACCGCGCAGGCTTTTTGTGACTGGGACGCTCTCTGCGCTGCCGATGGTTTGACCGCGGAGGCCAGTACGGATAAACTAAACAAGTTGAGCCGCGCCTATGCCAGCGCCTTTGCGGAAGCAATTCCGGAAGGACGGCAGGGAGCAGGCTCCTCCGGTGTTCCCTTCGATGAAGAGAACCTGGCCGGACCTCAAGAGTCCGCGCTTGTCCGCACCGGGATCAGTAGCTGGATCCAAAACGACTTTGAACGCGTCGTCTTTCCCCAGCATCCCTCCCTTGCAGAGATCAAGCGCATTCTTCTGGGCCCGGGCACGCCGGAGGCAGCCCTCCATGCCTCGCTGTCGGGGTCCGGTTCGGCGCTCTTCGGGTTGTTCAGGACCCGTGGAGATGCGGAAGCGGCGCGGGAACGTCTGCGGCCGGCGGGAGTCGCGAGTCATCTGACCCGGACCCTGCCGCGCACGGCCTACTGGCGCGAAATGCTTCTGCCCGAGACAGTTTGACAGCCGTCCGTTCAGCGGGAGAAACTCGCGGCCGGCTGCCGAAGTTGGGCGATCGTCTAATGGTAGGACAGTGCCCTTTGGAGGCACTTGTCCAGGTTCGAATCCTGGTCGCCCAGCCAGAGTTCACTGAAGGGAAGCAGCCAAAGCCAACCAGCTTGGAGGCAATCGGGAATGGAAGCGGAAGGATTGACGGGGACCTTGGAAGAGAAACAGCCAGACAGCGGGCCGAACGAGCCCCGTGATGGGGCTCCAAAAGAGCCCGAAAAGGGTGCATCCCCGGATGCGGGCGCCCGCGCGAAGGAGGCCAAAGCGGCCCCTGAGCGCAAGCGGAGCCGCAGCCTGAGCGAGGACAAGCGCTTCAAGCTTTTCTCGGGCACCGCCAACCGGCCGCTGGCCGAGGAGATCGGCCGCCACATCGGCGTTCCCGTGGGCGAGGCCAAGTTGCAGCGCTTTGCCGACGGCGAGGTCTACTTCCAACTGCTGGAAAATGTGCGCGGCGTGGATGTCTTTGTGGTGCAGCCCACCTGCTATCCGGTGGACCAGCACCTGGTGGAGCTGCTGGTGATGATCGACGCGCTCAAGCGGGCTTCGGCGGCCAGGATCACGGTGGTTGTGCCTTACTATGGCTATGCCCGCCAGGACCGCAAGGACCGCCCTCGCGTGGCCATCAGCGCCAAGCTGGTCGCTGACCTGCTCACTACCGCCGGAGCCAACCGCGCCCTCTTCGTCGACCTGCACGCGGCGCAGATTCAGGGCTTCTTCAACATTCCCGTCGATCATCTCTACGCCAGCCCAGTGCTGGTCAGCTACTTCCGCGAGCTCAACCTGCCCAAGCTGACGGTGGTTTCGCCCGACGCCGGCGGCGTGGAGCGGGCTCGCTTCTTCGCGCAAAAGGTCGGAGCGCCGCTGGCCATCGTGGACAAGCGCCGGACCGATATCAATGTAGCCGAGGTAATGCACGTGGTCGGCGACGTGAACGGCAAGAGCTGTCTCATCATCGACGACATCATTGACACGGCCGGCACGCTGGTGAAGACCGTGGATGCCCTTTACGGCGCAGGCGCGGCGGCAGTCTATGCCGGCGCCAGCCACGCCGTGCTTTCCGGCCCGGCCATCGAACGCATCGCCAACTCACGCATCGAACAGGTGGTTGTCACCAACACCATTCCCCTGCGCGAGGCTGGCCAGAAGTTGCCCAAGATCAAAGTGCTCTCCATTGCCGGCCTGCTGGGCGCGGCCATCGAGAGCATTCACATGGAGACCAGCGTGAGTACCTTGTTCAGCTGAAATGACAGGTTACAGATGAGAGATGACAGCAAACAGTTGAACCGATAACTGCCCTCTGCAATCTGTCATCTGTAACCTGTCATCTGTAACCTAACTCTTCAACAAAGGGAGCGGACCTCAACCATCCGTGCCCGAAACCAGGAAATGAGAGACCGAATGCCAGAAGTTGTCGCAGCCAAGCCCCGAGAGGGCAAATTCAACAAAAATGCCGCGCGCCGCGTGCGCGCTGCGGGCAATATCCCTGCCGTGCTTTATGGTCCGGGACACGATCCGGTAGCCATTGAAGTGGACCCCAAGCAGATCTCCCGGATTCTTTTCTCCGAGACCGGCCACAACACCATCTTTGACGTCGAAGTGACCGGCCAGCCCGCGGCCAAAGCCATGGTCGTCGACTGGCAGCGCGAGCCGCTCAATGACAGGTTGATTCACATCGATCTCAAGCGCATCGCCCTGGACAAGACCCTGCGCGTCAGCGTGCGCGTCAAGCTGCTGGGGATTCCAGTGGGCGTCAAGACCGCCGGCGGGATTCTCGACCAAGTCTTGCGCGAGGTCGAGATCGAGTGCCTGCCGGCCGATATTCCCAGCAACATTTCTGTGGACGTCAGCCAACTGGAACTGCACGGAGTGCTGCGCGTCAGCGGCCTGCCCCACTCGGAGAAGATCAAGTACCTCAACTCCGAGGATGCGACCGTGGCCCACGTTGTCACCATCCGCGAGGAAGCGCCGACCGCTGCCGAGGTTGAGGCAGCCGCCGCCGCGGAAGCGGCAGCAGTGACAGCAGCAGCCGAGCCGGAGGTTGCCAAGAAGGGCGGCAAGCCGGAAGACGCTGCCAAGAAACCCGAGGCGGGAGCAGCCAAGAAGGACTCCGGCGCGGAGAAGAAGAAGTAAGCCTTGGCCGAGGCAAGCGAGTTCGTCCACCCCAGCGAGCCAAAATCTCTCGCCGGGGTTCCCGGGTCCGCCGGAAGTCGCAGCCCCTTGCTGGTGGTGGGGCTGGGCAACCCCGGCCTCGAATATCTGTGGACCCCGCACAACGCGGGGTTCATGGCCATCGACCGCATCGCCCGGCAAGAGGGCGTTGTGGTCCAGAACCGGCGTTGCCGGGCCGTAACCGCAACCTGCCGCATGGCGGGGCGCGAGGTGGTCCTGGCCAAGCCGGAGACGTTTATGAACCGGAGCGGAGAGGCAGTGGCCGCGCTGGTACGGGAGTTTGAAGCGGACCCGGCCCGGGATCTGCTCGTCATTCAGGACGAGCTGGACCTGACGCTGGGGAGCTTCAAGATCAGGGAACGGGGATCGCCGGCCGGCCACAACGGAGCCCGCAGCGTGACCGGCGCCCTGGGTTCTCAGGAGTGGTTGCGCCTGCGCATTGGCGTGGGCTTCGACCTGCCTCCCGAGGCCATTGCGGCAGGCGGCGGCAGGCGTCCCGGCAGGGATTATCTGCTCTCGCCGATGCGCAAGGCGGATCTGGCGGTGCTGGACGAGGTGCTGGACCGGGTGGCAGTTGCCGTGCGGCGCATCCTCTCTGACGGGCCGGCAGCCGCCATGAACGAGTTCAACCGGAAAGACCAGGGACCGGGGACTAAGGGCTAGGGATTAGGGACTAGGGACTCCTGGACTTGGGACTTGGTGTTGAGTAGGTTGCAAGAATGAGTTTTGAAAGGGCACGGCTTTAGCCGTGCCGTAGTAGGCTGCACAAACTGCGGGCTTTAGCCCCTGAGGGATGTTTTTCAACCCCGAATGTTGAGAGCGTTTTGAAGCAGCGCTGTAAACGAGTGAAGCAAGACGAGTGAGCAAGGCTGGAAATCGGGGATGGACCCTGATCTTCCAGCGGAAAAGGAAACTGGATGTCTCGTGTGTATGAGGTTATGTTCATTGTTCGGCCCGATGCGGCTGAAGAGGATATCGACAAGCTGATCGCCGGCTTCTCAGAAAACGTCACCAAGGGTGGCGGAGTGGTCAAGACGGTCGAGAAGATGGGCCGGCGTAAGCTCGCCTACATGGTGCGCAAATTCAACGACGGCAACTACGTTTTGCTCACTGTCGAGGCCAACGGCGCGGTGGTGCTGGAGTTGGAGCGGCGCTTGCGCGTCACCGAACCGGTGATCAAGTTCCTCACCGTGCGCATTGACGAGGAAGAGAAACGCCTGGTCAAGGTGAAGGCCTTGCGCGGCGTCCGGCGAACTGCGACTCCAGCCCCGGCCCCGGCGCCGGCCCCGGTGGCCGCAGGCGCACCTGCACCCGCTCCCGTTCCGGCAGCGGCAGAGGCCGCGGCTCCGGTTCCGGCTGTGGTTTAGCAGACGGCGGAAAGCGAACAGCAAGATGGTTGACGGCCCATTGTTCACTGCACGTTCAGGTTCTTCAACTGTAAGCTGTCCGCTGCTAGCTGTTAGCTGAAATGAATTGCCGCCGCCGGCCCGCTTTTGCGGACGTCGGCTGTGGCCTGATCCAGCGTTCCGGTGTGCGCCCGGCGGGCGTTTATTGGAACCCAAGAGAGTGAAGAGGAAACAGCATGTCTGAAGAGAATCAAGCAAAGGCGCCCGAGACGGGCGCATCTCAAGCTTCTCCAGCCGCGTCAGGCTCGGACGCCAGCCCGGTTTCGGGCTCCGGCCCCGGTTCCGGCTCTGGCTATAGTTCAGGACCGCGCTCCGGCGGCCGGCCCTCCGGCGGACCCGGTGGGCGGCCCTCTGGCGGACCCGGCGGCCGCGGCAAGTTCTTCCGCCGCAAGAAGGTCTGCAAGTTCTGCACGGAGAAGATCGACGCGATCCCTTACCGCGATGTCCGGCTGTTGCAGGGCTTTGTGGCCGAGCGCGGCAAGATTGTTCCGCGGCGGCTCACCGGCGTTTGCACCACGCATCAGCGCCGCCTTACCCGCGCGATCAAGCAGGCCCGGAATATCGCCCTGCTGCCGTTTGCCACGCGGCACTAAAACCGATCCGCGATCACCATGCCTCCAGGCCTTCTTTTGAGGCCGGAGTACACCGATCGTGGTTTCGCTGGTACCATCGGCTGCGGTTCCGCCGACTCACGCGCGCCCTTTTTCCTGAGAGGCCTTGGGCATAGCGTTTTGGCGGATGGCAATATTGTGGATGCCGAAGTAGAACCGGGTACGGCCGCCTGGACCTGAGTCTCTGTGCAAAGAGACAAAAGCGCCTATGCCGCCGCCCGTAGAAATGGAGAGCTGGTCATGGAAGTCATTCTGAAAGAAGATGTACCGAATCTGGGTCAGCGAGGCGATCTGGTCAAAGTGGCCGACGGCTACGGCCGCAACTTCCTGCTGCCCCGCAAGCTGGCGCTACAGGCTACCGCCGCCAACAAGGCCGTCGTCGAGCAGATGAAGTCTGCCGCCGCCCGCCGCGCCGCCGGCGAGAAGGCGCAGGCCGAGGCGCTGGCCGTCAAGCTCGAACCCATCGTGCTCGACTTCACCCGCAAGTCAGGCGAAGAAGGCCGCCTCTTCGGCTCCGTCACCTCGGCCGACGTCGCCGCGGCTCTCGAAGCCAAGGGCTTTGAGGTCGATCGCCGCAAGATCCAGTTGGATGAGCCGATCAAGACCGTCGGCGAGCACAGCGTGACCATCAAGCTCTACCGCGAAGTGGCCGCGCATGTGAAAGTCAAGGTTCTGGCCGAAGCCGCCGAAGAAACCGCTGCCGAAGCGCCGGTCGCCGAGCCCGCGCCTGAAGCAGAAGCTGCCGAGTAGCTGTTTTCATTTCACGGCCACCCCGCCTCCCGGTTCGCCGAGGGGCGGGCTATTTGTTTTTGTGAGCGGGATTCGAGTGGGAATCCTGAAACAATTCCCTTCCTTCCACGCCGCCGGAAAGGACAATCAGCTTCTTTACGGCCATTGTCATCTTCTCCTGAAAACCGGGAATCTGCTCCGATTTAGCGCGGGAAAAGAGCAGTCGGATCCGGTTTGTTGAGGTTCCTTCCTCCGGATGTCCCTGCGCGTCGAAGCAGGCTCTCGCTGTCTTGCCGCTCACTGACGTCGTCGTAAGCCGCAGAAGCTCAGGGCGTGAATCATGCTCATCGCTGGGATCGAAGAGATCCCACGTGATGTTGCCGGCGTCGAGCGCACGGAGGAAATGATCGCAGCGGCTGGTGGGTTGAATCACGGTCAATGTGCTGGTGGACGGATCGAACCTGACCTCGACATTGTCATTGAATCCGTCGTTGGGGCTGAGCGCGAGAAGCTTGCCGCGCAGGTATTCGACCAGTTCCTGCTGGGTGGGCTCGGGCAGCGGGTCTGCTGCTTCCGCCACGGGCTTCGCAGCTTTTGGGTGCCTCGCAGGCTTTGCGGCTTCTGCTGTTTTTGCCGGCTCGCCCTCCGTAGGCTGAGCGGATTCCGCTGGCTGCTGAGACTTCTCAGTCAGCTTCGCCAGCGTTCTCCGCGCATCGCGCATCGATTCCCGCACAGCTTGCTTGGAACACGCCGATAGACCGAGGAGGAGCGCCGCCAAGCAGATGCACACCGCGATGATCCCAAGCCGGTTCCCGCTCGCGCTCGTCTTGCTCCATTTATTCATCAGTGAGCCATTCTACTCCAACACCTTCGCCGGCTCTCTCACGGCCGCGTATGGTGCAGCAATTTTCCACACTCACCAAGGCGCCGTTTCTTTGTATGATATTTCTGCATAGGCCTGGAAACTGGTCTGACGGTCAACGCACTTGCCCTCCGCCTCCAGCGCCGCAATCCGCTCCTGGTGCTTTGCCCATGTTTCGCTAATGCTGGCTTTCTCAGCAAACTTCACGATCATCGGCGCCGCGGGTATGTTCGCATCCGAGTAGGCCTTCGATACGAGAAGGGTACCGTCCTGAAAGGCGGTATAGAACTTGACACCAAGGCCGCTTGCGTAACCAAAGGCAGTCTTGTTTCTGGAAATGAACACCGGATAACAGACAAGTAACTTTGTTCCATCATCCAAGGCGATCACCTCTCCATTACACCGCATGTGAATCACGGTCAGGGCTGGGAGTATCAAGGCCAAGCGAAACAACGAGAATGCCTCCCCGTCTGAAAACAGGTAGTCAAACCCCAAATCAGTCAGTTGGCTGATTTCCGATTGATACCTCTTCCGAATCCGCTGTTCAAGTTCATGAGAAAAGATTTGGATGTGTCCAATGGTGCCGAATATCAAGTGTATAAAGCGCACCATTTCCCTGTCGGAGGATTTATTGGGCGCGCTAGCCGGCTCCGATAACTCTGGGGGCCGGTCCCCCTGCAAGTAACGGAGAATTATCCATGCTCCCTGAATTGTCACGGCCAATCCCGTGTACACGAACGTCAGCATACAGCGTTGTCCATTGGGCCATGGAACCTGTAGCGAAAACACGCCCGCAAGCAGAGCGCAGGATGGAATGAATAGATAGGAGCGTCCGGCGGATTTAAAATACACCCAGAAAAATGCTGCAAGCAAAGTCCCTGTAGCCACAGGCGCCCAATCGTGCGCACGCTGGTAATACACGGGTATGAAGCAAATACAAAGGGCAAACCATAACATTTGACCTACGCCCTTGGTCTTGTCTTTACGGAAAAGGCCCAAGCCTGTCACGATCAAAATGGTTAGCCGAAGAAAGACGTGCCAATGGGAATGCGGCATGCGCTTTTCGAGCAATATTTCTCCGAAGACCATGGTGAACCAGAGGCCAAAGAGAAACATGCTCATTACTCTAAGCGCCATCTTCAGATTGCTGCGAAAACCGCTTTGTGTTTTTGGCGCGATTCCTACACTTTCTCGTTCCACGTCTTTCTCCCTGCCAATTCCCCAAACAGCAAATCCTAGCACTCCTACACCATCGCCCGTTCCTTCACCACCAGATACTGATTCAGCACCGACGAGGTCAGCGCTTCGGGGTTGAGGTCGAGAGTCAGCGCGCCCTGCTCGTGGAGGCGGGCGAGGAGCAGTTCGCGGCGGCCGGCCATCTCCTGCGCGGCGGCGGCGCGGAACATCTGCTCGACATTCTTTGGCCGGGCTTGCGCGATTCGCTCCACCTCCGGCTGGGCCATGGCGACGAAGAGCAGCACGTGGCGGCGCAGCAGTTGCAGCGCTCCATCGATCACCTCGGGGCGCATGGCGGTCTCGGCCAGATCGGTAACCCACAGAATCAAAGCCCGGCGCGGTTGCAGGCGGTTCAGCGTGGCCGTGGCCCGCAGATGGTCGGCCTCGCCCGATTCGGCGCGCACCTGGGCCAGCGACTCGATAAGCTGCCGCAGGTGAGCCGCGCCACGCCCCGGCAAAAGCCGCTGCTGGATTCCCTGCCCGTAGGCCAGCAGGCCCACCCGGTCGCCGGAGTAGAGCGCCAGTTGCGCCAGAGCGACAGCCGTCGTGCAGGCATGGTCGAGCTTGGAGTGCACACGCGCCCCCGGCTCCGCGACTGGCAGTACCGATCTCCCCGGAGCCGCCGCGGCCACTCGCGCCCGCATCAATCGCCCGCAGTCGAGAACGATCCAAACTGGCTGGCTGCGCTCGGTCTGGTACTGGCGGGTGATGGGGCTGCCGCGCCGCGCCGTGGCCGTCCAGCAGATGTCGCGCAGGTCGTCGCCCTCCCGGTAGTCGCGCAGGCTCTCGAAGTCGCGGCCCAGGCCCCGCTGTTGCGCCCTGCGCAGTTGCATATCGATCTGGCGGCTGCGGGCCAGGAAGATATGTTGCTCCTCGCCCGTGCGCAATGCCGGGTAGACGCGCACCGTCTGCGTGAGCGGCGCCTTGGCCCAGCGCTCGGCAAGCCCCAGCGGCGAGCGATAGCGCACATAGAGCCAGCCAGCCTCCCAGTCGCCGCGCTCCTTGGGCTCCACGCGATAGCGCAGGCGGGCGGGGATGCGCGGAAATGCGGTGAGCCGGAGGGTCTCCGGCTCTTCAACCAAAGCCGGCGGCAGGTCGTCCACCAGCCGGCAGTCGATGATTGTCCGGCTCCGGTTTTCAATCGTCAATTCGATCTCGGTCTCGCTGTCGAGTGCCGGAGCATTCGACCAGCTCCGGCTGGCGGTCAACCTGTCGGCGGCGGGCAGGCGCAGGCCATCGAGCAGCGCGGAGAGCAGCACGAGCGCCTCCCAGGCCGGCATCGCGAAGGCCAGCCGCCAATCCCAGAAGCCCGGAACCAGCCACACGAAGCCTGCCAGCAACAGACCGATCGTCCGCGGCGTCAAGCCAAAGGCCCAGCGCCGCCGCCGTTCACAGACGGCGCTGACCGGGCCGGGATGAAGAGAGGGAGCAATCATTGCCTCGGCACCGGCACAGCGGCAATCACATCGGCCAGCACCCGGTCGGCATCAAAGCCCTCCAGTTCCGCTTCAGGTTTGAGCATCATCCGATGCCGCAGCACCGGCTTCACGGCGCGCTTCACGTCGTCGGGAAGCAGGTAGTCGCGGCCGTCGAAGGCTGCCGCCGCCTGAGCCACTCGCATCACGCTCACCGCGGCGCGGGGACTAGCGCCCAGCAGCAGCGTAGGCCACTCGCGTGTGCGCCGCGCCAGCGCCAGAATATAGGCGTAAAGCTCCGGCTCGATGCGAATGGCCCGCACCTCGGCGCAAGCCGCGGCCAGCAATCCCACGGGAATGGGAGCAATGGAGGCGTCTTCCAGCAGCCCCGCGCCCGAGCCTGCATGATGCCGCTCAAGAATCTGCAACTCTTCCTGCTCGTTGGGGTAAGCCACGCGAATCTTCAGCAGAAACCGGTCCAGTTGCGCCTCGGGCAAGGGGTACGTGCCCTCGAAGTCTACTGGATTCTGCGTGGCGAAGACGGTAAACCAGGCGGGCAGCGGTCGGCGCGTCCCGTCGCTCGTCACCTGGCGCTCTTCCATGCATTCCAGCAGCGCGGCCTGGGTGCGCGGCGGCATGCGGTTGATCTCGTCCACCAAAAGCAGATCGGTGAAGACCGGCCCGGCGTGAAAGGCGAAGTCTACGGAGCCGGGGCGCAGAATTGTCGTCCCCAGAATGTCGGCCGGCATCAGGTCGGGCGTGGCCTGCACGCGCTGAAAGCTGAGGCCGAGCAACCGCCCCAGGGCCTTCACGATCAGCGTTTTGGCGATGCCCGGCACGCCCTCCAGCAGCGCATGGCCCTGGCAGAGAACGGCGATCAGTACTTCCTCGATCACCTCGTCCTGGCCGGAGATCACCCGGCCCATCTCCGCGCGGGAGTGCGCGATAAGCTGGCTGGTGGAGCGCAAGCCCTCGGGGGCTGCGGCGTTCTGATTTGCATCTTCCATCGGGTCGAACTGATTCTCCTGGCTCATGAGGCCCTCTCCTGTGGCTTGGGTTGGATCTTTTCCGGTTGTGCGGTCTGGCAACTATCTTGGCTGCCCGGCTTGGCTGCCCTTATCAGATTCTCGTAGTGCCCATGCAGCAATTGAATCAGCTTGAGCGCCTGTCGCGGGTTGGCGGTCTCGCTCCACGCTGCCTCTTCGCATGCGGCCAGGTCGGTCTCAAGGCTGGCGTCGGCGCGGGGGAAACGCCGGCGGATCACCGCTGCCAGCTCGGCTGCGCTCATCTTGTTACCCGTCTGCCCGCAAAGCCGGAGACTGTGGCGGCGGAAGCGCTCCCAGGCAACCGACACAGCCGTCGATGAGGCTCCGGCGTTGCGATAGAGCGAGCCCAGCGCCTCAAGGAACTCAATGGGAGCCGCTCGCGCCGGCGGGGGCAGGTCGCGCACCGGCCCGCTGCGCCGGCTGAAGCTGAGGATCACCAGCAGCGCCAGCACGGGCAAGCCAATCCAAAGCATGGTCCACGACGGTCCTGCCACGTAGCTCCATGTGGAGCGGATGTCGCCGTGCAGCGACTCGTCCCAGTAGAAGCGGCGGCCGGCGCGCGGTCCCAGCGAGTTCAAGAGCAGATCAAGGTTGCGGGCGCGGCTGAGCGAGCCGTTTTCGAGCGGCGTCGAGCTGGCCCACCACACAATGTGACCCTTCCCCCAGTCATACTCCACAACTGCCGGGTTGCCCGCGCAAGCGTACTCGACGCGCTGCGACGGGTCGCCCACAGCCCAGGTAGCCTGCGGGACCATCCACACCTCGCCTGTTCCCGCCAGCGCATCCAATCCCTCGGGATCGAGCTTGCAGGCGGCAAAGTTGAAGCCCCTGGGCGTATCGCTGGCCTCTCCGGGCAGGATGGTGCCGCCCCAGTACCCGGTCGAGAGCACACGGCCACCGCGCTCTACAATCTTGCGCACTGCCTTGATCTCCTCCGGATCGCGGGAGTAGGGCTGGGCAAAGATAACGACTGTCTCCGGGCCGGATGTGGCGGCCAGTTCGCTCAACGGCCGCTCCCAGCGCTCCAATGGGTAGCCGGAGCGGAGCAAGGTTTCATAGGCGGCGCGAGCGCCGTGCTGGCCGGCCAGATAGGTCGAGGGCAGAGGATTGTCGTTGTCGTTTCCGTTGGGCATCAGGAAGCCCGTGGCAACGGCCAGCGCAACCGCGATTCCCACGCACCAAAGCAAGAGGCGGCGGTCTTTTGGGTCGAGCGAGGGGAGAAACTTCATCGCGCGCCGCCTTCTGAAGGCACTACGCCCGCCCCGCTGCCCGAGATCAGCCCGGCGGCCAGTTCTTCCGCCTTCCGGTAGTCGGTCTCTGCCGCCGTGCGCCCGCCATACCAGACGCGCTCAAAGCTGCCAGTCAACGTAGCCAGTCCCGCACGGCGCGGGTCTTCCGGGGCAACCAGCGCCAGGTACTCGCGCGGAGTCCGCGCCCGGTCGGCCGGCCACAACCGCCTGGATTCAAGCCTGGAGATTGCCGCCCAGTAAACGAAGTGAATCGCCTCGCGCCACAGTCCGGCGGCGGCGGCCCGGCGGGCGTCGGCAAGCCACAGTTGCCAGTCGCGGGCCGAGGCGGCTCCAGCGGCGGGGCCGTCGCTCTCTGGCACCAGCCGGATGCGCCAGCGCCGCTCCAGTTGCATCAGCCCCCATACCAGCCCGACGCAAACGCCGAGAATGAAGCCCCACACGAGAACAGGCCCCAGCCAGGCCGCGCTGGTCTGCAGTTTGCCCAGGCTTCGAAGAAGCCCATTGAGCCACACGGCCAGCTTTTCCAGAAAGGCGTCGCGCGCCGTAGGCGCTTCGAGTTTGCGGAAGTCGCGGCCGGCCAGCACCTGCTTCATCGCCTCGCGCTCCCTGGAGTCATCGGCAGCGGCCGCGGGCGCGCCTGCGGCGGCTGCATCGGCCTGGGCCATATCCTGGGTCAGGCGCGCCTCGGCCGCCTGCAACTGTTGGCCGGTGGTAGGCTTCGGCGGGCGCGTCAGCTCCTCATCCGGAGTCTGTTCTGATCCGATGACGGGATTGACTTGCACTTTGGCTGCGGGCTTGTCCCTGTTTTCGTTCTTGTCCTTGACCTCGTCCTTGGTTTGAGCCCTTTCAAGCAGCACGCGCAGCCAGTTGTAGCGCACCAGCCGCCGCTCCGCATTAGTTGCACTGCTGAGCGGCACACGGTCGTCCTGCCCTGCCAGCGCGGGGTCACAGGTTTTGGTATCCCGCGCCTTCGCGCACTCCTCCACCACGGCGTTCAACTCGACCAGGTGCTGGCGATACTCGGCCAGCGAAGCATCGCGCCAATTGCCGGTTGGCTGCGCGGTTGCGGCGGAAGCCGGAGCCTGCGCGCGAGCCGGCAGCATGCCGAGGACTGCGGCAAGAGCCGCAGCCAGCGCCGGGCCGGCCATCTGTGCGCGAACTCTCAAGCCTGACCCTCCCCGGCCTCGGCGGGCGCAACCGGACCGCCTTCGGAGAGCGAAGTTACAGGCGCATTCAGTCCCGCGGTTTCCATCATTCTCTCGATGTCGTACCCTTCATGGCGTATGCGCTGATCATAGTAGAAGAGGGTGATGACGATGGGAAAGATGGGACCAATCAAGATGGAAATTGTCCCTATCTCAAGCGAAGTCAGCAATCTATACAAGGGATACCCATGCCATGCGAATCGCTTCCAATGCAGAGCAAACACCAGGGCACCGGTCGGCAATATGACGAGCATCATCAAGCTCATTCCAACCACAAAGATGAGGAGCCAGGCAAGAAATATCCTGGCGCGGCAGCCTCTGGAGAGCACCCATGAGCGCTTGAGTGATTCGAGCCATGAAACGCCCTCCAGCACCGATGCTGGAAATGACAAAGGTAAAGATGTACCCATCCTCACAACGAATCCCACAATCATGACGACGATCAGAACGAAGATTAACTTCGCTCCTGCCGCGAGTGCTTCGCCGGCGTGCGTGTCAACGATCCTCCCAATCAAAGCGGCAGACGCGATGAAGAGGAGAGCGGGGACAAGAATCTCCACAGTGGTCAGCGCCAGAGCAAGCGTAAGGAATTCTTTAACGCGATTCCGGGAAGCTGCAATCGCCGAACGAAGACTTGACCGCCGGCCAACAATGGCGCTGACCGTGACGCAGGCGAATGCCGGGTAAACCAGTAAGTGAATGAACTCGTTGACAAAATACACTGCTGCTTTGGAAGATAGCCCCGAAAGAGTCATGTGAAAAAGAAGATACTTGCTGGACTTCGGTTGATTGAGCTCGAGTATTCTCTCAATCGTGGACAGAATCGCGTACGCCAGCGCCGGCAGCGATGCAATTCCGGCAAAGACCAGGAACTTCGCCCAGTAGATTCTCAGGGAGCGGTCGAGAATCTCGCGCAGGGTTAATGGGCGCAGGTTTACTGTCATTCTTCCACTCCTGTTTTTGGTGAGTCTGCTTTATCTTCCGGTGCGGGCGTGAGCCGCGACGCCACCGGCAGCCAGGGGAGGGGTTCCCGCCCTGCTTCCGGCACAGCCACGGGAACTTGCGCCGTCGTCCCTGGCGGCGGCGCCAATCCCGCCTGCTGCATCATCCACTCGATGTCATAGCCTTCCAGACGAATCCGCTGATCATAGTAGAAGAGCACGAGCGCGATGCCGTAGACAGGCCTGATGAGCGCCTGAACTGCAAAGCCCGAGCCATACATGATGAGAATCGTCGCCACACCGAGGGCTTGCACGTGCTGGGGGCTGCCTATACCGGGAATCAGAGAAACGAGGATGATCAAGAGCAGCGCAAGCCCCATCGAAAGCAGCGAGCCAAGCACCGCTACCAGCAGGCCGAGCAAAAAGATGCGGCCGCGTGTTCCCTTGCACAAAAAGAAGGAGCGCTTGAGCGAGGCCCATGCCCTCATCTCTTCCACCACGCATATCGGGAAGGCAAGAGAGAACTCGATCAGCATCCAGATGGCGTAGCCAATCACAGCAACAAAAGAAAGAAAGAAGATCAGGCCGACGAAGAGATCGGCCGCCGTTCCCAAAGCCCCTTTCGCCAGGGCTACTCCCATGGCGGAGAGGAAGACCAGCGCAAACCAAACGGCAGCGGGAGCGGCCCAGACAAGCAGGGCTTCAAGCAGATAGAGCCCGATGTACCGCCAGCCGCGCCGCCAGCCGCTCTTGTAGGCATCGCGGATGGTCGTCGATTCGCCGAAGTAGACGCGGGAAACAGCGTGATTCATGGCCGCCGCGGCCAGCGCCGATGCCGCCAGGAATGTGGGCAGGGCCACGAGCGCGACCCCGATGCCGAAGAGTCCAACCAGAGCGAATCCCGTCTCCCGAGCAACCGAGCCGGCGCCCGCCGCGCTCCACCACGCCACAACCAGGCCGACAACGCAGGCCAGCGCCACCACCACTCCGGTGGGAATCAGCGAGATGCCCAGAAACACCAGGAAGCGCGAGCGGTAAAGCTGGGCGGTGCGGTCGAGGATCTCCCCCAGGCTCGAGGGATGCAATGGCTCATTCATTCATGCCCCGCGCGTCCGGTTGAGAAGCTTCGGGTAGGCCAGGGGGCGGCTCGAGTTGCGCATCGAGCGCCAGCCAGGGCTCGGCTGCGGCCTGCGGAGCGGCCGCCTCGATTGGAGGAGCCGGCTGAGGCGCCGTCAGTCCGGCGGCCTGCATCATCCACTCGATGTCGTAGCCCTCCTTGCGGATGCGCTGGTCGTAGTAAAAAAGCGTGATGCCGGTGGCCGAGATCGGCACAACAAAGGTGTTCATGAAGAATGCGAGGATTTGCTGAAGAATACTGAAACCGATTGGCAGAATACCCTTATGCGTCGCGCTGTAAATGAAGAAAAAGGCATTTGTGATCACGAACAAGGCAACCCAGATGATGCCAACCAGCAGCCAGAGCACGAAGATGCGTCCTCTGGAGCCCTTGCTCAGCTCAACACTGCGGCGAATGGCTTGGCGGGCTTTGAGGTTCTCCACGACGCAAGCCGGGATGGCAAGGGAGTAGCGCAATGCCATCCAAGTCGCCAGGATGCCGGTTGGGACGTATGCCAGCAGTACGATGACCGCGACTGCGGCAGGGACCGAACCTGCGCCTGCCGCGAGCACAACTGAGACCACCCCGGCGAGGGTGCCGAAGACGAGCACACAAGCAAACGCGACCAGAAAGATCATGAATGCGACGATGATTTTCAGCCATAAGTAGCGTCCCAGGCGCGGCAGGGTGCTCAAATACGCGCGGCGGATGGTGGCCGGCTCACCCAGATGGACCCAGGAGACGGCGCGTGTGGTAGCGGCCGTGGTCGCGCCATACAGCAGGAAAAGAAGCAGGAAGACGATTCCAAAAGCCGCAAAAAATGTCAGAAGATGCGACACGTCGGTCATATCCTGTGGCTTGAACCCCCGGAAGGGCAGGATGACGAGCAGGTTCAGCACCATGCCTACCCCGGCATACACGGCGGAGATGCCGGCAAAGAGCAGAAAATTCGTGCGGTAAAGCTGGGCGGTGCGGTCCAGAATCTCACCCAGAGTGAGCGGGCGGAGGTTGGTTTCCATCTTAGGCTCCCCGGAATTGCAGTGTTTGCGCTTGCCGGGATACTAGCACAGCCGGAATCTCTTTTGCCGGGCACGCCGGCGCGGTGAGGCAAGCTCGTTCTGCAATTGGGTGAAGAGAAGGGCGGAAGCGCAGGGAAGCCTGCCAGCTACTCCAGGTTCTGAATCTGTGTTCCCTCGGGGATCTTGATCTGGAACTGGTCGTCGGTCAGCGTCATGTTCTCCTTCACATTCTCGACCGTCAGAACAATCTGATACTCCTCCAGCGGACGCTTGATGGTGATCGTGGAAGGATACCGGACGGAATCGAAATCCTGGTAGTCCGCATATTCGACCAGAGTCTCCAGGTTGCCGTCGCTGTCGTATATATCTTGTTGATTAGGCATCAGATCATCGCGACTGAACGTTACCACGCGCACCGGCGTCAACTGTTGGCTGCCCGGATTGCGGCGGCTGATGCTCAGTATGTATTCCGGGACGGTGAACAGGTGCTTCCTGGCCGCGTCCTCCACAGTCTCCGAGTCCGCCACCACCCCGTACAAGTCGTCGGGCTCCAGCCCCCGCACCACCATCGCGTCCAGGAAGAACCCCGGCCGCAGGTTCTCCAGCGGGTTGGCCGACTTCTTCTTCACCGCATTCAAGCCCCTCACCGCCATGTTCTTGCCCGGAATGTACAATGTGAAATTCTTTCCGTCGCTGGCCATGTCGAACATGCGCGTTCCCAGCACCGGAACCTGCCCCAGAACCCGCAACAGATCCGGCTTGCGCATCAGGATGTGTCCGCGGATGGTGGTGTAGTCCTTGGCCTCGCCTACCTTGGTCCGGAGCACGCTGGCCTGAATCTCGACGGTGGCATTCAGGCTCTCCAGCGCGGTCCAGCGCTGGTTGAGAAGCGCCACAAGTTGATCCGGCGTGACCGTCTGAATCGTGGAAGGCGCCTTGGGGATGGGCAGCTTGCGCGTGGAGTAGATCAGCGAACAGCCGGAGAGCAGCAGCGGAAGAGCCAGGGCAGCGGCGGAGGCGAGACGGAGGCTGGTCTTCACTGGCTGCCTGCCTTCTTCACGGCCTGCCGGTAGCCGGCCACGTTGCGCGCGTGCTCCTCGATGGTCGAGGAAAAGACCGACCCTCCCTGGGGATTGGCTCCGGCAGCAACAAAGTAGAGATAATCCGTCTTCGCCGGCTCCATCGCCGCCCGCAGCGACCTCAGCCCCGGATTGGCTACCGGGCCCGGCGGCAGACCGGTGTGCAGATAGGTGTTATAGGAGGTGTCGAACTTCAGGTCGCTCTCGTAGATCGCGCCCCGCCAGCGTCCGTCGAGTTCCAGGCCGTAGATCACCGCCGGGTCGGTCATCAGGGGAATCTTGCGGGCCAGCCGGTTCTCAAAGACGCTCGCCACCAGCGGGCGCTGCGCGTCCACTGCCGTCTCCCGCTCCACCAGCGAAGCCATGGTCACCACTCGATGCACGTTCCCCTTCAATCCTATTTGCCCAGCTACCGCCCTGAAGCGCCGTACCATCGCCGCGCAAATCTGCGCCGGAGTCGCCTTGCGCGCAAAAGAGTAGGTATCCGGAAACAGGTAGCCCTCCAGGCTCGTTGCTCCGGGATCAAGATCCACCACCAGGCCCGTCTGTTTTGCCGCGGCGGCCAGAAAACCCTTCGTCGGGCCTAATCCCGCCTGCTCCAGCCGAGCGGCTATCTCAAAGATGCTCGCCCCCTCCGGAATGGTCACCGTCTTTGTGAAAACGTCGCCGCGGGCGATCCGCTCATAGACTTCAATGACCGTAGCCGGATGGTCGAAGCGATACTCGCCGGCCTTCAGCCTGCCCCGCTCCCCCCAGCGCACCAGATCAAAGGCGTACCGGCTGCTCACCACCCCCGCCGCTTCCAGTTGCCGGCCAATCTTTACTGTGGAAGAGCCCGGCGTCACCTCCACAAAGGTCTCCGTCTCCGGCCCGTATGGCAGAAGAATCAGCCAGGCCAACGCGCCCGCCGGAACCGCCAAAAGCGAGAAGACAATCAGCGTCCACAAGATTCGCTCAGCGCCAGAGACCCTTTTCCTTCTTCTCGTCCGTTTGCGAGGCGCCATTCGTTGCTGTTAACCCTTCCTCGTGATTAAGAGACGCAAAGAATCCCCTGCGGACTCCCTACCTATGATTGTACCGGGTAGGCTGGCTCCTAAGGGTGTACAGTAACTGGCAAAGCCTCGTTGAAAGGCGATTACCCCCATGCCCCTCCTCGACCAAATCCGCAATGAAAAGCTCATCGAACTGGCCAAGGCTCGCTTCGACCCCAAGCTTAAGAGGGCAGAGTTAAAGGTTCTGCGCGATTCCGCCAGTTCCGAAGAGCTGCCTGAGCCGGACGAGAAGGCCTTGCGTCCGGTGGTTCGCGCGGCCTTCCTCCGCTGGTTGGCCACCGACCCGGATGCCGCGCCGCACATCGATTGCAAGGGAATCCGCGTCTATGCCGCAACCCTCCTCGGCAACTTCGATTTGGAGGGAAGCCGCGTTCCTGTCCGTCTCGACTTCCGCCGTTGTACCGCGAAGGGTGAAATCAATCTCGAGCAAGCGGAGACTCAGGACATCCTCTTCTTGAACTCTTCGCTGGAGGGAGAGACAGGCTTCTGTGCCGACACAATCCATGTTCACGGTCTGCTCCTTCTTAAGGGGAGCAGTTTCTCGGGCACCATCTCCCTGGGAGGCGCAAGGATTGAGGGCGATCTGGATTGCTCAGGCGCGAAGCTTGAGGTCAAGAAGGGAAGAGCGCTGTTCGCCGACGGCGCTGAGATTGGAGGAGATGTCTTCTTCCGCAAGGATAGCGAGTCAGCCGCCGAAAATCCCATATTCGAGGCAAGCGGCGAAATTCGCATGGTGGGTGCGACGATCAAGGGCGACCTCTCTCTATTGGGCGCGAAGCTGACTAGGACAGAGAAGAGCGCTCTGACTGCGGATGGCGCCGATATCGGAGGAAACGTTTCGTTTAGTAAGAGTCTCGTGTCCTCGGGCACGATCCGCTTGAGGGGCGCGGGGATTGGGGCATATCTTGATTTCTCGGACGCCGATGTCGCAGAGGTCGATTGCGCGAATCTGCGTCTCACGGGAGACTTGCTCTGGAAGGGCATTCAGAAGCCAGCAAAGCCCTTTCTCAAGCTGACAGGCGCCAGCGTGAAAAACCTGCGCGACGACATAGAAAGCTGGCCTGAGCAAGACAAACTTCTCCTCAACGACTTGGTCTACGAAGAACTGACCCTTGAACCCCAGCCGCGCGACGCCAGAGAGGGGACCAGAGCCCGCATCGAATGGCTCAAGCGCCAACCGGACAAGCGATACATCAGGCCCCAGCCATGGATGCAGCTTTCAAAGTATCTGGAGGCCAGAGGGCGGCACAGGGAAGCAAAGCACGTGCTCTACGAGTTGCACCGCTTGCAGGCCAGAAAGTTGAAATGGCACCCTTTGGAATGGGTTGGCAGCAGACTTTTCCATCGCCGGAGTCTACAAGTATTGCCGGGAGAGTCGTCGGAGGAAGATCGCAGCGTGTTTACCTATCTCCGTCGCGCCTGGGCAATCTTCTTCGCTTGGCTGGAAGAGGCGCCGGCCCGCATCCTCTGGTTGATCGGGACGACTCTTTTTCTTGGCACGCTCATCTTCAGTGGCACCGACCGCAGCGGTGCAATGATTCCCTCAACCAAGGACCGTTATGATCCGCAGGCCAGTTCCGCAATGGAGCACTATCCGCCCTTCCAGCCCTTCGTCTATACCCTCGAAAATGCCCTTCCGATGGCGAAGCTGGGCATAGACGACAAGTGGATGCCGGACCCAACGCGCGGCAGCTACTTGTTTCTGGCGACCAGCCGCTGGTTGCTCATCCTCCTGGGCTGGTTTTACGCAGGTGTTCTCGGAGCGGCGCTTTCAGGACGCTTCAAAGAGTAAGCATGTCCGCCTCCGCGGGGGCTTTAAGCTAAAAGCCAGGAGCAAAAAGCTGGAAGCCGCCCTCCATCCCCGTTATCTCGGCCTCGACGTCGGCAATCGCCGCATCGGCGTGGCCGTGTCGGACGAGCTGGGACTGACGGCGCAGCCGGTTCTGACGCTGGAGCGGCGCCACAATCGCCGCGAAGACCTGCGTTCGCTGGCGAGGCTGGCGCGCCGGTTTGGGGTAGCGGGCATTGTGGTGGGCAATCCTGTGCATCTCTCCGGCGACCTGAGCCCGCAGGCCGCCAAAACGCAGGCCTTTGCCGCCGAGTTGGGCAAACTGGCCGGCCTGCCCATTCACCTCTGGGACGAGCGGCTGACCACCCGCGAGGCGCACCAGATTCTCTATGAAGCCGGCCACCCCCGCCAGCAGCATCGCAGGGTAGTGGACCAGGTAGCCGCCACGCTCATTCTGCAATCGTTCATCAACGAAAAAACAGCCTCTAGCTGCTAGCCTCTAGCTCTGGGCTGTGCTGGGGTAAAGTATTGAAATCCAAGTACCTGCCTGTCTAGAAATCCAATATACCCCGAACAGAATAGGGGATTTCGTGTTCCATGGCAGGCCCAAGGCTGGAAGCTAGGAGCTAGAGGCTAGAAGCTGGAAGCAGTTCCCTGCGTATAATGAGATGTCGAGTTCTTTTATCTCTCGCGGATTGAGCAACCTCGCTCGCCGCCACGGACCCCGGATGCCCGAGCACATCAAAAAACAGCTTCTCGCCGAGATCGCACTCCTTGAGCACGAGCTCCAGCACGAGCTCCCCGCCGAGATCAAGAAGGCTGTGGCCATGGGAGACCTCTCGGAGAACGCCGAGTATCACATGGCTAAGCAGCGCCAGACCTTCGTGAATGCGCGGCTGGGTCAGCTCAAGCGTCGTATGGCCGAGCTCTCGCTGGTGAACCTGAGCAACATTCCCAGGGACAAGGCCGGCTTTGGCTCGACCGTGGTGGTCTACGACTCGACCAAGGATGAGGAGATCGTCTACCGCCTGGTCACCAGCGAGGAGTCCGATGTGACGAAGGGGCTGATCTCAACCACCTCGCCCATCGGCCGCGGACTGGTGGGCAAGCGGGTGGGCGACACGGCCGTCATCGTCACTCCCAACGGCAAGCGCAATCTTGAAGTGCTGAAACTGACCACCGTTCACGATGAAGCCGCCGCGGCTGAAGCAGGGGCCGGCGCGGAAGAGAATCTGGAGCAGAAGTAGCAAGATGGCAACCACCTGGACCAGCGCTTTTGGCCGCGCCTGCGGATGGCTTCTTGACCGGATTGTTCACGGCCTGGCGCTGACCCGCATCTCGCCCAACGCGCTCACCGTCATCGGCCTGGGCATCAACATCGTGGCCGCGTTCCTCTTTGGCCACGCCAACGCCGCCAACGCTGGCCGGATGTTTTTCTACGCGGGCTGTGTCATCTTCGGCGCCGGCCTCTTCGACATGGTGGACGGCCGCGTGGCCCGGCGCAACAACCAGGTCACCGTCTTCGGCTCGTTCTTTGACTCGGTCATCGACCGCTACTCCGACGTGGTTCTCTTCTTCGGCCTGCTGGTCTACTACGGCCGCATCAACAAGTTCCGCTATGTGGTGCTGGTGGCCTTTGTCATGGTCACCTCGCTGATGGTCAGCTACACGCGCGCCCGCGCCGAGGCTCTCATCGGCCAGTGCAAAGTGGGCTTCATGGAGCGGCCGGAGCGGATTGTGCTGGTGATCCTGGGCGCCCTCTTCAACCACTGGGGCGTGATGGCTCCGGTGCTCTGGGTGCTGGCCGTTCTCTCCACCATCACCGTCGCCCACCGCATTATCTACACCTACCAGAACACCAAGCACCTCGCGCCGCTGAGCTGACAGGTCTGTCCCCGCTGCGGCTGGTTCCGGAAGGACTAGCAGTTCACCATCACCGCCGAGCAGCCCTCCCGGACAGGCTTCCATTGCACCAGGAATCTTGTGACCTCGGAGGGATCCATGCGGCGCATGGCTTCAAACTCGCCGCTTTTCTGGCTATAGAGCAGCTTGCCCTGCTCGTCGAGGACGGCCAGGGCGGGAACGCCCTTCTCTAGTGGGATGCCGTACCTTTGGGCGATGTCAAGGTTGGCGTCCATCCTGCCGATGTTCACCGGGACCAGCAAAAAGTTTGCCTCCAAAATGGGCCGGTTGGCGGGATCGTTGAAGTAGCGGTCCAGCACCAGGCAGTCTCCGCACCAGTTGCCGCCGAAGTCGAGCACGATCCGCTTGTGGCTTGCGGCGGCGGTTTTCAGGGCAGCGGCCAGATCGGCGGGGGCCTGCGCCGGGTCGGGATAGATCGCGCGGCTGGCGGGCATCGCGGTTGTTTCCGGGCTGGCTGTTGACATTGTGGCCGTGGTGGGAGGGGCAGTCTTGCAGGCGGCTAAAGCCAACAACGCGGCAAGGGGAAAATACCGGATGATCTTCAAAGGGGAAGCCTCCACAACTACCTTCAGTCTGCCACAAACCGGGAATCCCTCGCCATTTTCATGCCGGGTTCCACAGGGGCCGCTTTTCTGGCGGCGCGATGGCATATAGTCTGGAGAATAGATGAAGAACCCTGCCGATCTGCGCAAAAAGCTGGAGTCGTCGCCCTTCTCCGACCTCGGAGCGATGATGGAGGGCTATGCGCGGGCTGCGGCGGAGCGCGCCGAGCGCGAGTTCAAACAGAAGCTCGACTTTACCTCGGATTCCATTGATGGGCTCGACGAAATTCTAGTGCTGGTGGGCGAGAGCCCGGAGCTGGACCTGGACTTCGAGGTGCGGCTGTGGGGAAGCTACCTGGGCGAGGTGCTGCGCCGCCGCTACGCCGGCGCCTGGGAGATGACCCAGTATCCCGGCGGCGTGGTGGCGGTCCCGGCCATCGAGGTGCGCGGCTCGCGGCTCTTCCCCCTGATGAAGGTCTACCGCCGCCTGACGGCGGGCGAAGAGGAAGACCTGCGCGCCTTCTATGCCATGGTCACCGAGCGGCTGGGCCGGCCAGCGCAGGTGAATTAAGGCAGGGATCAGGGAACAGGGATCAGGGATCAGGGGATCAGCCGGGGACTCCTGGCTGATCCCCGAACGGATGGCGTTTGCCGCCTCCTGCGCGGGCATCCGCCTTTGTGCGACAATAAACCCTGAGAATGCGCGGCGGCGAGAGCACGGCGCGCGGAGGGTGAAATCATGGGCGATCTACTGCAGCCGACGCATCTGCTGATCATTGCGGTTGTTTTACTTGTGTTATTTGGAGGCAAGAAGTTGCCGGAACTGGGCAAGGGATTAGGGGAAGGTCTGAAGGGTTTCAGAGAAGGCCTCAAGGGAGCCAGCGAACCAGCTGCGCCGTCGCCAACGGTGCAGCAAAATGCGGCTCCCGCGCCGCCGCCCACGACGCCGGTCGAGCCCAAGTAAGGCACAGCGGCCGCAAGCTTCGGGCGGGATTAGATCCACCCGGCTGCCAGCACCGAAGCCGCGCCAGTTGGTTTCTTGAAACTGAAAGGCCTGTGCGATTGCACAGGCCTTTCGTGTTGATGCCGGTATCTTCAGCCCAGCTCAGTGCGCATCCTGCCCCGAGGGGTAATAACCGGTTTTGGCGATCACTTCCATGTTGGGCCGGTCCACCAGCACCAGTATCTTGCGGAACTTGCCGTCGATAATCGGCTGATGGCTATAGTAGCCCAGCGTGTACTGGGTGCGCGCCTCCTCGGCGATCCTGGCATAGCTCTTTTCGATCCCATTCAGGTTGCCTTCCGAGTCGGCCGTGCCGCCGGTGGCATGGATGTACTTGACCAGGATGTTGTCGTACATGGTGAAGGGCAGGTGGATGCGGCTCACGTAGCCCTCGCCCCAGCGTGCCGAATCGCCCACCAGCGTGCCATAGACGGCGGTCTTGTTGGTCTCAAGGTAGCGCAGCACCTCGGGCAATTTGGCCTTGCTGCCATTCTCCTTGCCGTCGCTGATGACGTAGATGATGCGGCGGCGGCCCTTGGGGCGTGTGGAGAGCTCCTTGGCGGCGGCCAGAATGGCGTCGTTGAGGGTGTGAATCTCCTTGGGGATATTCATCCAGATGCCGTTGCCGGCCGAGCCGCCCGCCTGCAGGTTGGGATCCACGCAACTGCCGTTCTGGCTGATGCTGCAACTGGCGGATAATGGCCCGCCGCCCACCGGCACCAGCATCTCGCTGCCGGTTGCCTTGGTCAGGGCAAGCACCGCCGGCAGACGGGCGCTCTGCGCGCCGGTAAAGCCCGTCTGCTCATGGGCGCCATTGCCGTAGGAGAAGACGGCCACTTCGTCATACGGCGTGAGCGCGCCCTGGATCGCATCCAGGGAGTTGTTGACCTTGGCCATCACGTCGGAGGTCAGGCTCTGGTCGATGACGAAAGCGATCGAGAGCGGGAACGAATCCGTGGTGAAAAAGCTGATCGGCTCGCGCGTGTCGTTCTCAAAGATCTTGAAGTCGCGGTAGGTGAGTCCCGCCACCAGCTTGCCCTTCGAGTCCTTCACGGTGACCGGAACTTCGACGAAGTTCACGTTGATGGTTCCCAGTTTGGTTGCCGTTCCAAAGCCCTCGCCGGCAGCCGGCATCTCCGGCGGCGCGGTCTGCACCAGATCCTTGCCCTGGCTGGAGGGCGCCTGGCTCTCCGCGGCCGATTGCGGGCTGGTGGGGCTGGAGGAGGAATTGGGCCCTGGCTGCTCATCACCGGCGCCCTTGCCGGGGGTAATCGGGCCGTTCACATCCGACAGAGGCCGAGGCGCATGGGGCGTCGGGGCGTCAGGCACGGAGCCTTGTTGCTGGGCCAGAGCAGCCGGCGTCAGACTCGGGGTCGAACTCAGAAGCGCAGCCAGCGCCATTGCGGTAAAACCTAGCTTCACAGGTACTCTCCAGTGGTCAGCGAACGGTGAACAGTGGTCAGTGAACAGTGATCAGTCAAAAAAGCCCCGGATGTCGATCCATCCTCCGCTGCCGGTTGCGGCTGGCGGTTGCCTATTGAGATCGGTGACCGGGAACTGATCACTGACCACTGTTCACTGTCCACTGAAAACAGTGCCCGCACTCGTCAGAGTATCAGACGCGCCAGAGCCGCGCAGGTTGCCAGCCAGAGGCGAAAGACTTCGGGTATGCTTTCTTCGGAGTTCCAAATTCGTCTAAAGGACCAGAATGCGACCTCGATGGGGAGTTGCCGCTTTGTTGCTTGCCCTTCCGGCGCTGCTTCCGGCGGCACGGGCTCAGCTTGCCCCTTCGCCGGATGAGCCCCCGGTCTCGACCGCGCCGGCTCAGCCGCCGGAAGATATGCCGGTGGCGACCCTCAAGCTCAATGTCAACCTGGTCGACGTCGTCTTCATCGTCAGGGACAAGGCCGGCAACGTGGTCCCTCACCTCACCAAAGAGGAGTGCGCGATCTCGGAGGACAAGGCGCCGCAGACCCTCAAGAGCTTTGCGGCCGAGGCGCACCTGCCTCTGACCCTGGGAATTCTGCTCGACACCTCAGGCAGCCAGCAGCGTGTGCTGCCCCTGGAGCAGGATGTGGGCAGCCAGTTCCTGGAGCGCGTGCTCAAACCGAAGGACGAGGCCTTCCTGCTCTCCTTCGACGTGGACGTAGACCTGTTGCAGGACTACACCAACAACCCCCGCCTGTTGGCGCGGGCCATGAGCAAGGCCGAGATCAACACCGCCGGCGGCAATGGCGCGGCAGGCATTCCGGGCGCCGGCGGTGGAACCGTTCCTACCATCGGAGATCCAAAGGGAACCCTGCTCTTCGATGCGGTGGTCCTGGCCTCGCACCAGAAGATGGCCCAGGAGACGGGCCGCAAGGCGATGATCCTGCTCACCGACGGCGGGGACGAGGGCAGCACCCACAAGATCGGCGAGGCCATTGCCGCGGCGCAGAAGTCCAACGTAATTGTCTATGTGATCCTGATTGCCGACCGGGCATTTACTGGAAGCTTCGGCTACCACGGCTACTCCGACATGAAGAGAATGACCGAGGAGACCGGAGGCCGGCTGATCGACGTGGGCAACAACGGCAAGAAGCTGGAGGCCGCCTTCGAGCAGATCGAGGAAGAGCTGCGCACCCAGTACGTGGCCAGCTATACGCCCAGCAATGCCAAGCTCGACGGCAGCTTCCGCAAGCTCTCGGTCGAGTGCCGCGGAGACGGCTTGAAGGTCCAGGTCCGCAAGGGCTATTACGCAATCCCACCGCAGGACTAGCGGACAGGGAATCGGGAGTAAATATCCTCGGGCAGTGCCGGAGGCTTTAGGGTTAGTGGCCCAGAAGGGACTCCACGGAGCCCCTTCTGACCGGAACAGCCTCCACAAACCCCGCGCCGTAGGCGCAGTGGTTGTTAGCCCAGCGCTTCAGCGCTGGGAAGGAGCGGTAATAGAAGGGAACCGGAGTCCTGTAGGGACGGCGCTCTGTGCCCATCCTCTTGGCGCTTTTTGCGAAAAGTGAGGAAACAGAATCCTGGACGACTCCCGTAAATGTCAAATCTCAACCGCCGCCCCGGCAAAGCTTGGGGGTTCTCCCAGTTCAATCGGAATTAAAGATTTGTCTCCAGTCCAGTCTCCAGCAGCGAATAATTTCCTTCAAGAAAACTCAGAGAGCATATCTCGTCTTCGGGCGCGGTGGGTCGAGCTGTGCAAGAAGTCGCCGAAATTGGCCTGCACTGACCTGTTTCTGGACAGCTTATTACCTTCGTATCGTTACACGGTAATCTGGCGCTCTCAATGATTCTTCATTAGCATCGGCACAGGTCGAGAATACTTTAGCCCTCGAAAGAAACTATTTTCGGGCGCAAAAATCCTCCCTCAGGAGCCTGCGATGACGACCAACTGTGCAGTTGGCGAAGGTTTTGAGATCAGTCCCCGGTTTCGCAGCACCATCGAAGAGCGGATCGCGCGCCTGGAGAAAGACGCCGAATGCGACGAAGCGCAGGTCGAACTGCTGCTGGATGGCGACCACATCCGCCGGCACATGCGCCTGGTGGCCATGGAGCGCGCCGAGGCTCTGCGCATGAGGCTCTTTCTTGACCGCGCCAGAACCCGTCTGCCCAGGCCGATGATCGCGCTCTGAGGCACGGCGCTTCCCGGCATCCTCAACCCGGTAACAACCTGGACCGCGCCTCCCATCTCGGGGCGCGGCCCTTCTTCTCTTCCATGAATCTGGAGCACCGGGCGGGGATTGAACCCGCGTATACAGGTTGTTTGAGACCTGCGCGTTAGCCACTTCGCCACCGGTGCCCGTGAAACAGGGGTCAGCGGTCAGGGATTCGGGGGGCATCCCTCATTTTTAAGCTGCCGTAGACTAGAAACAGGTGGGAGGCATATCAAGCGATGCGGCAACTCGACTATTCCGTTGTCGATGTCTTTACCGAAACAGCCCTCAAGGGCAACCCGCTGGCCGTAGTCGTGAACTCCTGCGGCCTCGCAACGGAGCGGATGCAGGCCATCGCCCGCGAATTCAATCTCTCTGAGACCACGTTTGTCGAACGGCGGCCGGCAGCCGTCGAGCAGCCCGAAGGCGTGCGGGTGCGCATCTTCACCACCCAGGAAGAGCTGAACTTCGCCGGCCATCCCACGCTCGGCACGGCCAGCGTGCTCAAACTCGACGCGCCGGAGACCATGCAGGGCGATACCATCACTCTGAAGCTCAATGTCGGCCCCGTGCCGGTCCGCTTTGCCGCCGAGGGCCAATTCGGCGAGATGACGCAGCCGGACCCGAAATTTGGCGCGGAGCTGGACCCCAGAGAAGTGGCCCGCTTGACCGGCTTGGACCCGGCAGATCTGGATCCCGCCCTCCCGCCGCGGATCGTCTCCACGGGAACCGCCTTTGCCATTGTGGCGCTGCGCTCAGCCCAACCTCTGGCGCGCCTCAAGGTGGACCCGCCAGAGGCCATGGCGTGGCTGCGTCCGCAGGGAGCTCGTTGGTTTTATGTGCTGGGGCCGGCAGAGGCGCAGTCAGGCGGAGAAGGGCCCGGCTGGCGCGCTCGCATGCAGTTCTACGGCGGCGAGGATCCAGCCACCGGCTCGGCGGCCGGCTGCGCCATCAGCTACCTGGTCCGGCGCGGCGTCGTCGCCTCGGGTGAACGCATCCACGTGCGGCAGGGCGTCGAGATCGGCCGGCCAGGCGATTTGTATCTTTCCGCGCGTCTCGAGCCCGCACCCGCGGAGATGGAATCCGCGAAAGTCACCGATGTGCGCGTCGGTGGCAGCACTGTTCTTGTGGCAAGAGGACGGTTTTTCCTGCCGTAATGCACATGCTTTCAACAGGCGTTCATCATTGCAAGTGACGGCAGGCCTTAAATCTAGCTAATTTCCACATGTTTCACATCAATTTTCACGCGAGGTTTCGCTTCTCTTTCCCTCTTCACAGAAGCATCAAAGCCCCGTACTCTTGCGTTTCATTGAACCAATTTAACCGGCTCTCATGCCGGTCTTGCTCCAGGCATCCTTCAAAATCCCAACCGCGAGCGAAGACAGCCTCCTGTGCGTCGAATGCCCGTTGCCCCTTGGCAGGCACGCCGTTCTCTTTAAGAGACGGCGCAATTTCCCTGCGAGGCAATCGGTGCGCAAGATCAACCAGGATATGGCCGGCGCGCTTCCGGTTGCTGAGCCTTGGACATTCACAACGTCATCCTGCCGTCAGAGCGGGCACAGGCGAAGTGTTGCCAGGCGAACCAGAAAACTGCAGTCAGGAGTCACCCCCACATCATGCGACCCAAGAAGATCATCCTCTGTGTAGACGACAACGAACAAGAGCTTTCCGTACTCAAGTTCATGCTGGCAACCAACGGGTACCGGGTGGTTTCCGCCAGCAACGGGCAACAGGCCATCAGCCTCTTTGCCGAAACCCCTGTCGACCTGGTGCTGGCCGATTTCGCCATGCCCCAGATGAACGGCTCCCAGCTCGTGGATCGGCTCAAGCAGATCGCGTCTCATGTGCCCATGATCCTGCTCGGCGATCCGCAGAGGATGGCCGGCGAGATGCACGCCGCCGATGCCCTGCTGGCCAAGAAGAACTGCTCCCCCCAGGAGCTGCTGGAGCGCATCAAGGTGATGAGCGCCCGCAAGCGCGGCCCCCGCAAAGGTTCCCAGCGGCTCGCGCCCATGGTGGAGCTGGCGGTCGCATCGTAAAGACGGTTGTCAGTTTTCAGTTCTCAGTTGTCAGCGTTGTTAGCCGCCCGCCCTCCGTTTTAACTGACTACTGACAACTGAGAACTGAGAACTCGCTCCCCCCCACTTGACGCGGCCGCGGGCAGGTGGAATACTCGCCAACTGTACACAGTCTGGAGGATTCTTTCCCTGCCAGCTGTGGAGTTGGCTTTTTATGGATCTGATTCTGGTTCGTCTTCTTTTTGTGGCCCTTCTTGCCGGGGTCTGTTTTTTTCTTCATCCATTGGGCATGACGGAATGGGTGAGTGCGGCTGTCGGCGCCGGTGCGGCCGGCGCAATCATCGTCTTCGAGCTGCGGGTGCGCGCGCTCAGCCTCAAGCGGCTCATCGGCGCCGTGGCTGGCAGCGTGATGGGCATCTTTGGCGCGTCGCTGTTTTGCATGGTCCTGCGCGGCGCCCTGCCCTCCGGAGCCACCTCGGCTGTGTTGCAAGTCTTTGTCCTGCTGCTGATGACCTATGTCGGCCTGCTGGTGGGCGCCAGCAAGGGTGACCTGCTCAACCCGGCGGCGCTCGGCACCGTCTTCGCCGCCGACCGGCCCACCCGCCGCAGCGCCAAGGTCCTTGACACCAGCGTCATTATTGACGGCCGCATCGCCGACATCGCCGAAGCCGGCTTCATCGACGGCATGATGGTGGTCCCCGAGTTTGTGCTGCGGGAGCTCCAGGTTGTCGCCGACTCCACCGACGGCTCCAAGCGCCAGCGCGGCCGACGCGGCCTCGACATGCTCCAGCGCATGCAGTCCAACACCAACATCCAGGTGCAAATCGTCCCCGACGACTTTCCCTCCATCCGCGAGGTCGATCTCAAGCTCCTCGAGCTGGCCAAGAAGTGGGAGGCCAAGGTCGTCACCAACGACTTCAACCTGAACAAGGTTGCCCACCTGCACCACGTCGAGGTGCTCAACATCAACGACCTGGCCAACGCTCTCAAGCCCGTTGTGCTCCCCGGCGAGAAGATGAACGTCCTTATCCTCAAGGAAGGCAAGGAGTTCAACCAGGGCGTCGGCTACCTCGACGACGGCACCATGGTGGTCGTCGATCACGCCCGCAAGGTGATCGGCAAGGCGGTCGAGATTACCGTCACCAGCGTCCTGCAAACCGCCAGCGGCAAGATGATCTTCGGCAAGATGGACGAGAACGGCAAGAGCGGCGAGCCAGGGCGGCCAGGGACGATGGAGATGGCGCGCTGAGGGTTTGGCAAACCGCAAAGCCGGCAAACGCCACACCGGGGAATCTCTCTGGCGCCGATAAAACTTGATTCGAGCATGCGGCTGATAGCGCGATTCAAAGACTCGAAACAGGCGTCTTTCGGGAAGAGCTAGAGCAAAACCAGGGATACTGTATCCTGATTAGCTTCGTTCAAGGTCGCCACTCCCTGTTGGTCGCGTCGACTTGAGTGCTGTGGTTCCGCGATGCATCATCCCTGGTTTTGCTGTAGCTGGCCGCAAGCGCCTTCTACTGTCAACTGGATGAGGAAGGCCTGCTCATGCAAAGGGTGGACCTTCATATTGAACTACATTTCTCAACGTACACTGCGAGCGTGAACGCGGATTGTACTGGAAGGGCTCAGTCGTGAGGCACTTTCACAAATCGTCCGGAGTCCGGCTCCTCCCCTGGGGGCTTATGCATCTTCACTTCAAGAAGAGTCTGCAATTCGCCGTAAAATGCGTCGCGTCGCGAAGACGTCGTGCCTTGGTTGGACTTTGCGCAGTGATAATTCTCTCTGAAATCACTTTCGCGCAGGTTGACCGCAGCGGAATCAGCGGCACGGTCATCGATTCCTCCGGCCGTCTGCTGCCGCAAGCGCATGTCACGGTGGTCGAAAACGCAACCGGACTGCGCCGCGAGACTGTTTCGGACTCGAGCGGCAACTACAGCATTCCCCAATTGCCTGTGGGCGTTTATACCGTCACCTTCGAGCACCAGGGCTTCAAGAAGCTCGAGTTTGTCGATGTGGAGCAGGTCATCGGCAGGACGCGTACCCTGGACGCGGCGCTGCAGGTCGAGGGTGGCGAGGAGCGCATCAGCGTCTCGGCGGCTTCGGCGCTCATGGACCGTAACACCAGCGCAGTGACCGGCTTGATCGAGAGAGCGCAGGCGAATGAATTGCCCCTGAATGGTCGTAACTGGTCGGCGCTGACGGCCTTCATCCCCGGCGCCATTGACACGGGCGGCAGCAACCAGCGGACAATTCGCTTTGCCGGGCGCGGCCTCGACGACAGCAACTTTACCTACGACGGCGTTGATGCCACCAACATTGTGAATCAGACGCAGCGTCAGTGGGTGCGGCTGGCCATTCCGCTGGACGCGATCGCGGAGTTCCGCGTGGATTCGCTGATGGCAACCGCCGAGGAAGGTTCCACCGGCGGCGCCCAATTGGACGTTACCTCACCCTCGGGCACCAACCGCTTCCACGGACGCCTCTTCGGGTATTTGCGCAACGATTTCTTTGACGCGCCGCTGCCTGAATGGGCCTCCAACGGTGAAGCCCAGCAGCCACTTCGCCTGAATCAGTTCGGCGGATCCCTGGGCGGCCCCATCGTGCGTGACAAGACGTTTTTCTTTCTCGCTTCTGAAGCGTACCGGCAGAACTGGGGCTATCCGGTGAGCGGCGACGTGCCGAGCCAGTTGCTCATATCGACGGTTCCGAAGACCTCGCCGGTGTATGCCATCGTCAACGGATATCCCCAAGCCGGTCAAAAGGCAATTCTGACGCCCTGGACGCCAGCCAACGACCCGGGCGATCCGAACTACATGGACTATGACCTGCTGACCTGCGCGTGCACGCAGGTGGTCAATGAGAGCTCGGCGATGCTGCGGCTCGACCAGCATTTCTCGGCTAAGACTACGGGCTTTATGCGCTTCAGCTACGACCGGTCGGTCGATACGCAGCCGCTTTCGGCTGCCGCGACGGACTTGCAGCAGAAGGTCTCCACGCCGGTCAATGGTGCGCTGGAATTGCTGCACGTCTTCAGTTCCCGCCTCGTGAACGAGGTCAAGGCGGGCTTTAATCGCTCCACCTCTAACCAGTACAACTACAGTGACTCCGGGATCATCTATCAGATCGCGATTTCCACCGGTCCTGGGCCGGGATTTGTCACTGAGAACTACAACTACGCCAGCGTCTATGTGGGCAACTCATTTTCGGGAGCCGACGACCTGACCTGGGTTCACGGCCGGCAAACGTTCAAAGCCGGAGCGGAGATCCGCTACATTCAAATGAACCAGGAATACGGCCAACACGGAAAAATTACGTTCTCCTCGGTGGAGAATCTCGCAAACAATGTAGTGAAGAAAGCCAGCCTGACAGGCGCCTTGCCGGTCAACGGATTGCGCAAGAACGATTACTTCGTCTACGCGCAGGACGATTACAAGTGGCGGCAGAATCTCACCTTGAACATGGGCCTGCGCTATACCATCTTCGATCTCTTCGACGAGAAGAACGGGAAGGCCAACCCCTTTGACTTTGACACCTGCGGGGCGCAGGGATTCTGCGGCGTGGGCGCCAGCTTCGGCCACCAGAACTACGGCGATGTCGATCCCCGTGTGGCCCTCGCCTGGACGCCGCGGAAGGACGGCCGCACCGTGATCCGAGGTGGATTTGGCATCTACCATGAAGACGGACAGTTGGACGATCAGAATCTGCCTGCCAAAAACGAAGTGCCTTCCTATTCGGCGACAGGCAGTTCGAAGGCGCCCCTCTCCTATCCGGTCACGTTCGGCGCCGGAACCATCTCACCGAATGCCGAACAACGGGACCGCAAAGACTCGTATGTTGAGCAGTGGAGCTTCTCGGCGCAGCGAGAGCTACCCGCGGATTTCGTGGGCACGGTCTCCTACCTGGGAAGCCACGGCGTGCATTTGCTTGAGACCAATGTCGTGAACCTGATCGATCCGGCCACCGGGATTGTGCAATATCCGGCCTTTGCTCCCGCCATCGCCTGGCGCGGCTCAGCCGGCATGAGTTCCTACAACGGTCTCTCCGTGGCGATGCGGCGGTCGTTGGCCCGCAACCTGCTGGTCACGGCCAATTACATGTGGTCACATGAGATCGACAACGGCTCCAACGGCAGCGGAGACGGCGACAACCTGAATCCGCAAAATCCGTTGTGCCAAATCTGCGATCGCGCCAGCGGCGCCTGGGACGCCCGCCATGTGATCAATGGCAATGCGGTTTATCAGCTACCCTTCGGCATGGGCAAGCCATTGCTGAACCAGCGCGGGATTGCGAGCGCCCTGGCAGGCAACTGGGAGCTGACTACGACGGCGCTGGCTCGCACGGGCTTTCCGGTGAATGTACTGATGCCCAGCAGCTATATTGCTCCGGATGGGGCTTCTGGCACCCAGCGTCCAGACCTGGTCCCCGGCGTCTCGCTGATTCCCCCGGGGGGCAGATCGGTGACGGAGTGGATCAATCCTGCGGCCTTTGCCACTCCGTCCGGAGAATTCGGCACCGCGCCCCGCGACCTGGTTCGTGGGCCGGGCAACTGGCAGATTGATCTCGGCGCCACCAAAGCAATTTCGTTGAAGGAGCGCGGGCGGCTGGAATTTCGCTCGGAGTTCTACAACATCTTCAATCACCCGCAGCTGGGTCAGCCGCAGTCCACCTTCAACCCGGCGAATCCCACAGGGTTCGGCAGCATCATCAATACGGTAAACACGGTGTCGCCGGTAACCCCGGTAGGATCGGGAACTCCGCGCGAGATGCAGTTCGCGCTGCGGTTGGAGTTCTGATCTTTGCCAACTCATTGGACGCAGCGCCGGGAGCGGTCGGCGCGCTGGACCGGTCACTCCATGATGACTAGCTCAACGGCGGCTGGAATTGCCGATAACATGCCGTTAATCCGCCGATAAATTGCCGTTATTGCGTAGGAGTTC
>Ga0302320_10002050_pt1 | contig 47965 bp, 33 predicted proteins | sample Bog_T0_3_FD_202130 | JGI IMG/M metagenome (GOLD analysis project Ga0302320, IMG submission 202130) | Peat permafrost microbial communities from Stordalen Mire near Abisko, Sweden - Bog_T0_3 | ecosystem: Environmental > Terrestrial > Soil > Wetlands > Peat | place: Sweden: Abisko, Stordalen Mire... | reverse complement strand
AATTGGGCGTCGATGCTGAAAAGATCGATCCGGCAAACGCTTAAGGCGACACTCTGCTCCAAGCCTCCCAGCAAATTCCTCTCGCACGCGGCTGCGTTCGGAGTTACCATATTCGTCAACTCTGATTTTGCGAAAGGCCACGCGCAACGGCCCAGCCGGTGTGCGTTCCAGCAGGTCTGAAGTTCGCTGCAGAGACGTTAGCGATTCTACCGTTCGCGTTTGCCAGAGCACGCAGCTTTACCTTCACAAGGAGATACGATGAGGTTGTTGAAGATTCTTGCGTTATCGGGTGCAGCAACAATCTTATGCGTGTTTTTGGCAGCTTGTGGCGGCGGCGGCTCTAAACCCCCGGCTCCGCCCTCTGCGCCCACGATCACTTCGTCGCAACTCACGCCAGGCGCGGTCAATGTACAGTACAGTGGTTTCTTGACTGCGTCCGGTGGAACCGCCCCCTACACCTGGACCATTAGTTCGGGGAGCTTACCGCCGGGGTTGACCCTAACCGCTTCGGAGGGAGCGATCAGCGGCACTCCCACAACCTTCGGGACCTACTCTTTCACCGCCAAGGTGACAGACTCCAACTCCCTCAGCGCCAGCGGTAATGTCACCATTTCCATCGAAGGCGCGATTGTCATCAATTGCGTTTCCTGCAGTCCCGGCAGCTCGACGTTGCCGTCCGGCGCGGTGGGTGTGGCCTACAGCGCCACTCTGTCGGCCAGCGGCGGAAAGGCGCCTTACACCTGGTGCGTGGTGGAGACCACCGGAGCTTGCGACAATGGCGCTGGCACCCCCTCCGCGGGATTGACCCAGAGTGGCACGGGCAGCTTGCCTGCGGGATTGACCCTGAATGCCAGCACCGGAGTGATCTCTGGAACGCCCACCACGGCTGGTCCGCCTTCCACCTTCACCGTCCGAGCCACCGACTCCGAAACCACCCCCTCTTCTGGGAGTGCGGCATTCACCCTGACCGTCATGGAAATTCAGACGACGTCTCTGCCCAATGCCACCATCAACACCCCCTACAGCGAGCCGGTTACCGCGGTCGGCGGCCAGGCGAATTACACCTGGAGTGTCGTTTCCGGCAGCTTGCCGGCTGGATTGTCGGTGGCCAATAGCACCTGCGTGAACGCGAAAACTGCAACCTGCTCAATCACCGGCACACCGACGGTAGTTGGGGTTAGTTCGTTCACTTTGCAGGTGGCCGACGGTGAAACTCCGCCTGCGACCGCGACAGCCGCGTTGACCATCGACGTGCAGGGGCCACTGCTTAAGATCACCACCACATCGTTACCGTCGGGAACGGTCGGTCTTCCCTACAGTGCTCCTTTGCAGGCGACCGGCGGAATCCCCCCCTTATCATGGAGCATTGCCACCGGCACGTTGCCGGCCGGCTTGTCCCTGAGTGCCAGCACCGGCGTGATTTCGGGAACGCCCACCGCCAGCGGCATATCTGCCTTCGTCCCGGAGGTACAGGATTCGGAGTCGCCGCCGCAAAAGGGGTTGTCGGCCGGGCCGCTTAACATCACCATCAGCCCGGCAATTACTGATGCCAGCTTGAAGGGCAACTACGCTTTCACCCTCAACGGTTATCAGAACGGAACCCCGGTGCTGATGGCCGGGGCCTTCACGGCGGACGGTAGCGGCAACCTTACTCAAGGCGCGCTTGACCTGAATGACGGTTCCGGCGAGGCCATTGACGGCCAAGGCAACGTCGTTCCCCAGACCCTCACCACGGGCTCGGTATACTCGCTGACTCCCAGCGGACAGGGATCGATGACGCTGGTCACGAGCCAGGGTACCTACAAGTTCGCAATTGTGGTGTCCGGCAATGCCTGCCTCGCAAGTGGACAGTATTCGACCTGTGGACGGCTGATCCAGAGCGATCCCTCCGACCCGCAGGCGTATGGCTCGGGAGTGATCAAGGTGCAAGACAGCCAGCAGTTCGTCCTCAGCCCGGGAAGTTTCGCGGTACATCTCTCCGGCACTGACCCGCAGGCTGATCGCTATGCCGGCGCTGGCGCCTTCGAGATCAAGAGTGCGACCCTGGGTGCGACCCTCGACTGTAGTACCTGGGGCTTGCCCAGCGGCTGCCCAGGAGACGTAAACGACGCCGGCACCGCCAGCTCAATTACGATATTGGGTACCTTTGACAGCATCATCGACCAAAATACCGGCCGCGGCGCCTTCGTCGACCTTACCTTCAATGGCGATGCCGGCAATGTCTTTACCTATGCCTACTACATCGTCAACCAAAATGAGATGGTGCTGATCTCCGCCGACCCAATTTCGAAGCCTGCCAACCTGACGTTGTGGTCGGCATTCCGCCAGAATGCGTCGGCAACTGGATGGGGCTTGGCGTCTTTGCAGGGCGCCAGTGTTATCGAACTCAATGCGGTTAACCCGAACGGCGGCACTCCCCTGGCCAACGTCACCGCTGGACTGTTCACCGGAGACGGCAAAGGCAATGCTACATTCACCTCTGACCAGAACGATGGTGGGACCCTTAGCCTGCAGCAGTCTTCCCCGGGCACGTACGCCATCGACAGCTCAGGCCAAAAGACGGGCAGGGTAACGCTAAGCGGTTTCAGTGCGCAATTCGGTACCACGCTTCCCGTGCTTTACCTTTACGGGTCAAATAGCGCCTACGTCGTGGGGACGGACGCTGAAGTTACCTCAGGGACACTGGAACCCCAGTCGGGTTCGCCGTACTCCAGCGCTTCGATCAGCGGCAATTACGCCGGGGGCTCAGTCTGGCCGGTGGTCGCGGCGGTTACAAACTCCGTCACGTCGCTGTTCGCCAACGGAATCGGTAGCATGAGTGTCACGCAATTCGTCAGCGGACCGCAGGGACCGGAAGGCCCCAATAATTTGATCCTCACTTACAACAACGTTGGTTCTACTACGGGCCGGAGCGTGGTGATGCAAGGCGCGAATCAGTACGGCATCATGTACGTAGTATCGCCCGACAAGGTAGTTCTGTTGCCGGCCGGCAATAATCCGGCACTGAACGTCTACAGCTCAGGTCCAACCAACTAGCGGGAATCGGGTTTCAAGAATGCGCCGGCGGGAACTCCTGATCAAATCAGGAGCTTCCGCCGGTGCAGTTGTTTTTCAATCCTACTTCGCAGTCGCTACTTGCGCCGACGGCTGGAAGCCCACCAGCTTCATCGCTCGTTGGGCCTCGGGATTTTTCATGAAGCTGTCCCAGATAAGCTGACTGCGACAATTTTCCGCCATCAGCATGGTGATGCCCTGGTCGATGCCGATCACGTCAACATCGGTCCAGCCGGTGCGAGGGTTGAAGGCGTCCACAAATCCATACCGCCTCCAAGCTGCCAGGCCATACTTGTTGTAGAGATTGGCTAGGCACGCGATCGTCTCCTTGGGCTGGAACGGAATCGATCCGCCGGCGGCGCAGGGGACAACCGTGCCATCGATATGTCCGATCTCTGGAGGACCACCCCAGTCCTGATAACCGAGGGGCGAATCGGAGGCGGTGATGCCCCAAGTGTTCTCGTCGTAGTCAGGGAAACGCCAGCGTATCGAATAACAGAATTGTCTGTGGGCCTCGGTTGCGATTGCCGAGTTCAAGAAATAATTCGCGTACTGGTCGCGCCGGTTGCGAAAGTCAAACCACGCGTGCGAGTACTGGTGGACGAACAGCGGATCTGCGCCACTGATGTAGGTGAAGTTTTCGAACTCCATCGTGGGCCGCGAAAACGCATTCCATGACGCCGGGCTGATGTTGTATGCGGGCGCGCCGATGGCCAGCAGATACATCATCATGAGTTCGCAGTAGGTGTCCCAGCGTGCTCCGATGAATTTGTACTCCGGCGTCCAGCCCAGAGCGAAGGTGCGGCCGCCGTTCAGCATCCAGCGCCAGTTGATACGTCGGTAAATCGCCATCGCCAATTGCGAGATCACCGGATCGTGAAAGTATTTGCGTGCGGTGAGGACACCACACAGCAGAATCGTGGTATCAATCGGCGAAACTTCGGATTGGCGTACTCGTTTCCCGGTGTCGACGTCGATGAAGTGATAGAAGAAGCCGTTCACCTGATCGACGTGGTTGAGCAGGAAACTCAGCGTGGAGACGACCCGACTCTCGATCTCGCGGGAGGGAAGATAGCTCCGTTTGTGCCCGATACAGAGCGCCGCCAGACCGAAACCGGTGGCGGCAATGCTTGCCACTCGTCTAGTGTCGGGGCCGCCGTCGGCCAGGGCGCGGTCACGCACCAGGCCGGTGTGTTTACCCGCTTCATTCCAGAAAAACAAGAACGCACGGCTGACGATCTCCTCCAAAAGCTCCTCGTCGGTCAGCCTCCACTCCGGCGGTACCGCTTGGGACTGGCGAACCTGCAGGCCATGCGCCGTTCCATACAGTCCGGCTTTCGCGAAGGGATAGGCCAACGCGCTTTTCGCCAAGATCGACAACATTTCACGGCGAGTTAGTTCGCATCTTGGGTCAGCCAACATCCCTCCACATCAGACTCTCTGGTTCGCAACGCGAACCGCACCTCAGGCACTTCCACCTAGCCAAATCGGACCTTGCTCAGAGAAGTTTATCTGCTCGCGCGGCGAGCTACAAACCTGGGTAAGGCATCGGTACGTTCGGCATAAGAGAGACTGTTCGGGCAGGACGGGCCTCGCAGTTCTGGCCAGAAACTGTGCTCGTGTCGCCCATCATGGCCCACCTTTGTGGCGCTCCTGGGCCCTGCTATCAGCCGTCACTGGGGAACGAGTTGGGTACTCTACTGCAAGATCTTGCACCTCATGGTGGGAAAGCTATTGTATTATCAATGAGTTAAAAGGGAATTAAGATTGCAGTAAAACTTATGTCTCCGTCCGTACCTCGGATAGTGAACGAGCATGGATGGTACGAGCAGGAAGGGTTTTGCGGAGATGTGCCACTTCTTGCGTTGTATCGGGCCCGTAAGGAACACACTCGAGTCGTTTTCATTGGAAATTGAGGAGGAACCCTTGAGCAAAAAGTTTGCATGGTCGTTCTGCTTGTTGGCACTCGCTCTCTGCTTGGGTAGTTTGCCGGTAATGGCACAACAAACATTCTTCACCGATCTGGGACCGCAGGGTAACGTGTACAACTGCTGCACGGGCTGGACGATCTCTGGTACCGGCACGGTTGGCACCAGCTTTACCGCCGCCAACCTTTTCACTTCATTGTTAACCGGCAGTGTTTCCCAGATTGACTTGGGCGTCGGTTACGTTACAGGTACCAATTCGTTCTACGCGTCGGTTTATACGGACAATGGTGGCCTTCCGGGGACACAATTGGCCACTTGGAGCAATCTGAGCAGCGGCACAACCTTCGGGCAGTGCTGCGGATTGGTCACCATCAGCAACATTTCAGGACTGAGCCTGACCGCTGGCCAGCAGTACTTCGTGGTTCTCGGCCCGATGAGCGTCTCCTCCACTACTTGGGAGGCGTGGAACGAGAATAACCAGGGTGCCTCGGGATTGGATCTGTATTCCACGAATGGCGGCAATAGCTGGAATTCCAACGGAACCCAGACCATCGGTGCCTTCGACGTTCTTGGCGCCAGCAGCACCACCACCACCGGCGGAACCACTCCGGAACCGTCGTCTCTGCTACTGCTCGGAACTGGATTGGTTGGAGCCTTCGGCAGCATTCGCCGCAAGCTGAAACGCTAACTCACCAGTTGTCTAGTTTTCTAAAGCCGGAGATTATCTCCGGCTTTTTCTTGGTTAGACCTGCGCCTGGTTGCTCCGGTGAGACCTTGTCCGCAGCCTAGACCGCGCCTCTCAGGCGGAACGATTGCCACCAGCGATGTCCGCTTTTGCCGCGACCCGAGGGCGCGATTTCGCACCGATCTTGTGCGAAATGGAGGGGCGGGGTCACTTGCGTTAGAACACGTCTGATCCCTCAGCCGACAATTTCCAGCAGTGCCACTGATCTTTCCATCGATTTAGACGGGACATGCCAGCCAAGCACGTGACATGCCCCGGACCCAACTTAGTTTTGGGTGCCCGCCTGCCCTTGACCAGACGGAGGTGGTGTTGCGTTCTGCGGCTGCTCGCTGGGTTGCGACGGAGTGGTGTCAGGTCCCTGTGGAGGCACGTAGGGCGGTGTTGGCGACGTCAACTCTTCCACATTCGCGGGGACAACGCCGTGCACAGTGGGAGCATGCTTCACCTGTCCAGATTCGGCTTCCGCCATATCGATGCCCAGTTTGGACAGGGTTTCAGCAGTGGACTTATCCAGCTGCACCTTCGATTTTTCGTAGTTGGCAGCCGCGTTTAGGACGTTCGATTCAGCGGTGGTCAAATCGCTGGACGCTTGTAAGACCAGGGTCGGCGTCGAAGCGCCGTAGCTAAACTTCTTTTGCTCGGCTGTCAGGCTCTCCTTCTTATAATCGCGCGCCGCCAGAGCCGCCTGCAGAGCGGCATAACCCTGCTGCACGGAAAATTGCGCCTGCCGAACTTCGATGGTGATCTGGTTCTCGATTTGCTGCAAGCCGACCTGAGATTGCCGGTATTCCAACTCCGAACGCACCTGTGCGGATTGCGCGCCCCGGTTACGAAGAACGATGTTGACGTTTACTCCAACCCCTTTGTCCGGCCCCGAGCTATTGAAGAGATCATGAAACGCGTTAGGGTAGCCGCTTCTAGGGATGGTTCCGGGATTTAAGCAATTCTCTCCCGGAATCGCTCCCGAGAAATCGCACGGAGGCAGAAGCGAAGTTTGATCGCCCGCCAATCCCGAGGCGCCATAAAACGCGTAAACATCCAACGTCGGACGCAGGGCATTCTTGAGTGCTTTACGCGAAATCTCCGCATTAGTTAGACTGATGCGCGCCTGGGCGATCTCGGGACGGGCCTGCAAGGCTTCCTGGATCAGGTCCTGGACCGGGCGAGTCTCTTGCTGCTCGCTGATTTGCAACGTGTCCGTTGGAATTACGGGTGCCTCTGCCAGGATGGGGTCACTCATGTTCCGGGTAATGGCATTCTTCATGTACAGCTGTTGAAGCTGGAGCTGGGTTTGCGAATTCAGCAGGTTCTGGTTCGCGGTTGCGACTCCGCTCTTGGCTTGCACCAGGGTGATCGGCGCCAGCGTGCCGATCTTGATTTCCTCTTCATCGTCGGATTGCGTTTTGAGCGCCAGTTGTAGCGCCCGCTCGTTCACTCTCATCGCTTCGTAAGCGGTCGCCAGGTCCCAGTAAATGTTTTCGATTTGCGATACCGTCGCGATAATCTGCTGACGAAACACGACGTCCCCATTCTCACGATTGTTGCGGGCAATGCGGATCCAGCGCAAGTTGGGATCGAATCCGAAGCCTTGCAGCAGGTGCTGGGTCAATTGAAACCGGAAGCTGGGCGAGATTTGTGGATTCACCAGGTCGAAAGGCACGTTGGTCGTTATGCGACTGTTGTCAAATGTGACCGAAGCCTGGGTGCCGGTAGAAAACGCCTGGGTATAGCCAAAGTTATAGATATTCGTGTTTTGCACTACGGTCGGCTCGCCGCCCGAGAAGAAAACGTTGGTCTGGGGCGACGCTGCGCGCTCGCCTTGGATGTTGCCCGTGAGGACCGGGTCATAGCTGGGGAGCGGAGGGCCCCCGCCAAGCGTAGATCCCACCAGCCCACCCGCACCAGCGCCAGCCCCGCCCACTCCTATTTGGGTGCCACCCGCGCCGGTGCCGCTGGCTCCGGTAGAAGAGCTGCCGGTTCCTCCGGCTGAGACCCCACCTTGCCCGCCCGGCGTGCCTTGGTTCACTCCCTGATTAACGCCTAAGCCCAACAGGCCGGATTTGGTGCGCAGCAAGTCCGTGTCCGCAATGGAGAGGTTGTAACGCTGCAAGACGATGTCCAGGTTGTTCTCCAGCGCCATGGCGACCGCGTCGTTAATCGACAGGTACATCTTGCCGTCGCGGAATAGTTGATCGGTCCGCGCGGAATTGCTCAGGTTCGGAGGTGGGACGCTTTGCGACCGATAAGGGGCGATCACGTTAGGGAATGGAGATTGCGGCTTCGCATAGTCCTGGTCGGAATACAGATGGGCGGCATTGTGCTGCGGCGCGGGCGCTTGCGGCATCGGCGTCAGCGGAGGAGGAGTGCTGGGCGATGGGCTTTGCGGTGTCGCGCTTTGGGCCCAACTCGCGGTGACAAGCAGACCCACGAAGCTCAACGTAAGGATTTTTCGGACCGCGGACTTAACGAAACTGGAAACGGACATTTCCTTATCTCCTGGAACTGACACTACAGTTTATGGTTCTTTGACCAACGGTTGTTTCTGGGGCCTCTGTTTAATACGCACGAAAGTGCTGAAAGGTTCACAATCATGTGGACTTTGTGACTGTGCGAATGCCTGATTCTAACCTTGGAAAATGCGGTTTCAGGAGTAAGTGCACCAACGCCTGGTTCCACATGGACTCGCTCCCGCACCATAAGCAACCGAGATCGGCGATTGAAATCTTGAGCAGAGCTGCGCCGCGACAAAGAGTTGCGAACAATCGGTATCTTACTACTCCGACAGCTTGTGTAGAGCAGTTGGGGAGCGGCCTGCGGCATGACTGCCGGACAAAGCGACAGCGGGAGGCGTCCTAAAGAAAAAGGCCGCCGACGCGCGTGCGCCAGCGGCCTCAGCAATCCAGCAAGAGCTAGTCCTTGTCGTGCGGAGGAGTGTCTTTCGAAGGATGAATGGGATGTTCATTGTCCAGGTCGAAGTAGGTTCTCTTAGGATGGTCCGACTTGGCGCCGGGAATTGGCTTGTCATTCTTGGAACTGAGCAGGGGCTCGTTCATTTCATCCTGAGTAAAGCCATAACCCTCGGTGTAGATGGCTTGCTGGAACAGGCCGCCCGTGGGCTGCAAGGCGATGGCATAGATGGGGAAGGCCCGGCCACTCCCCGGATAAACGGTCGCTACATAATCCGCCACCATGTAGCCGGAGAAGGTCTGCGGCAGCCAGCTTAACTGCATGGAGTGCGAAAGCTGCCGGCCCGCGGTCCAGGTCGAGCCCCCATTATTCGTCATCGTAAAGCCGGCGTAGAGCTGGCAACTGCTGCCGCAATTCGAGACCGGATAATAGTAGTAGGTCATGGCCATGTGGGCCGTGCCGCCGGAGGTCCGGATGTCAATGCCCATCCCGTTGATGAAGTGATCGACCCCGCTGCCGATGGGATCAATCGGAATGCGGACCTTTGCGCTCCAGTTAACCCCGTCGCTGGAGCTGCTGTACACGATGTCGTTGGCCGCACAGCCGCTTTCAAAGCTGCAATCCGACCAGGACACGTAGACCGTGCCCGCGCCGTCGATGGCGGCGGAGGGAAGTCCGGCGCTGCGCAGGCCTCCATCCTCACCATGGCTGGGCGCGTCAGCGATGCTGACCGCCGCGTTCCAGCTCTGGCCGCCATTGGTGGAGGTGAAAGCCGACATGCCGCCATTGAAATCGGCATAGGCAACCACCACGTTTCCGTTCGGCAGCACTAGCGGATTGCCGCCAATTCCGTAGTCTTGAGCAACGGTCGTCAGCGGGGTGCTCCAAGTTTGTCCGCCATCGCTGGAAGTGCTCATATAGAGCAAATCGCCGACATCGGGATTGTCAAACTCGACATAACAATTTCCATAGTGCGGACTGGTCGAGGTGTTGTCGCACGTGATCCAGTTCTTGTCCGCGTCGCGGTTGGTAATCACGTAGACCGGGTTGCCCCAATGGATTCCATCGGGCGAGGCGCTGACGGCGACCGTATCGTAGTTTCCAATGGGCAAAGTGCAAATCAGCCATTGCCCGTGCTTGGCGTCATAGGCCACGGCGGCGTCGCTGGCAGCACTGTTCGCTCCGCCACCTTCGTATTGGGTGATGCCGGGCAGGTAACCGTTAGTCCAGGAGATTCCGGAGTTCAGTGAGGTTGCCCAGCCGATGTCGGCACCGCCGCCACTGTAAATGCGGCCGACTTGAAAAGCGGTGACAATCACCGGCCCAGTGGCAAAAGCACCCGGCTCGACTTCGGTCATATGCTGGCTGCTTCCGTTGGTGAAACTGTCTTGACTGAGCTGCCGGAATAGACTTTGGGCGCTGCCTGGAACAGATCCCAGGACGACTAAGGCCAACCCGAGCGCGGTGGTCAGCACTGCCCGGCTGATGCCAGGGCAGGGGGACGAGTGCATACATTTCATTAGAAATCTTCCTTCTTCGTGGTTAATTCAGACTGGTATCGACCTGAGCACGACTGAGCTTGTTGCACGGGATAGGATGAGATGAGTTACCCACCTTCGAGGCCATAAAACTCTAACCCGCAGGGCCGCCAGGTGTCAACGAAAACGATAGTAGTTGCGCCCGGGTTGGGCAGGATTGTCCCGTTTTTGGACAGATCGGAGCATCGGTTGCTCTAGGCTCTTGCGAGTCGCGCGGACGATGACCATGCGGGTTTAGGGACCGCCAGAGGCGACTGCTGCAGCGGGCGTCATGCTACACTTTCTGCCTGCTACTATGGTTAATCGTAGCAGGGACAGGCAACCATCCGAGGACTTCCGAGGTTGTCGATTCCATCATCTTTTTTCACCTTTATCCAAGTTTTCATCAAGGGGAAGACTTAGTGCAACGAACTCAACACTTCTTCGATTCACCGGTTTTGTGGATTTTCGCTCTGCTGGCGCTGCTGGTTCTTGGCGTAGCGCCATGCGTCGCACAGCACACCGTCGTGCAGGACGCTGGAGGCGGAAGAAAGGTGGAGCTACACTACAATGCCGCCGGCCAGGTGACGGAAACTCGCACCCTCGGTCCCGACGGTCAGCTTCTGCAAAAAGACGTGCTCGAGTACTCTGCTGGAGCCTACGTCCCACAGGCGACTTCTACGGCATATTGGCCAAACGGGCAGGTTCACAAAGTGACGCACAATACCTATGACGACAACTCGAACTTCACCGGTGAGTTCATCCAGATCTTTGACGAGTCAGGGAAACAAATCGCCGGACACCGTCTGACCCATGATCCTCAAACTGGGGTGTACCAGTGCAACGAATGGAACGTTGCCGCCCAGGACTACAAAGTCAGGGAATGTCCAGCCGGCGAGGAATCTTCCGGAACTCCGGAAGTAGTGAAGAAGTTCACTCAGGATGAAGTGATGCAGCAGCTGCAGCACGCCCGGCAAGCAGCGGGTCAACCACAAAAGGCAGGGAACGCCCCTAATGCTGCGCTTCAGTCCACTCCCAACACCAATACCAAAGAAGTCGGATTGGTCCTGCCGGCGCAGATTCGCCCTGGTCAACGAGTCTCCGGCAGCGTTGTGGAAGATCCCAGCAAGTACGAAGGAGTGCCGGAGATAACGGTTACTCGAGTGGCGCTTCCATTCCTGTCATCGGGTGCGGCCTCGACCTTGGCGGGTTGGACCGTCGAGATGTCTGGCGAGCCGCCGCAACCGGCCGATGGGCCGATCGCACTAACCATTCCGCCCGGGCAACTGGAGCTCGCTGTCGCATTTCATCCCGCTGGAAACCCTGGCACCTTGATTTCAAGAGCCATTGCCATTCCACATGGCCCTCGTGCAAAAGCGAAAATTCGAACCTCCTATAGTGCGCCCGCGCTGTGCCTTAAGCGTCAGCTTTGTGCTGTTCGCGGCCCGTTCAGCGGTGACAGCAGCAAGAGCTTCGCGGCATTCGAGGAGCGGCCGGCCAAGATTGTTGCCGAAACTTCCGATACCGCTTACATTGCTGTCCCTGATCGAACAGAAGCCGGTCCACGGCCACTGGTTGTCGCTGAAGCATCGAAGGTCATAGCATTTCCCATGGTAGTCGGGAGCCTCAATCTTCGGCCCGATGGCCGCAATCTGAAAACGGGCGACAAGCAGCTGATGTATTCAACCGTGGAAGGACCGGAGGAATTGCCGGACGCGGAGTGGCGTCCAGGGAATTACCCTTCGTCCAATCTCGCCGAAGCTCAGAAACTGGTTCCGGGATTTCAAGCGGCGGGCCCGGCCCGAGATGGGCATGAAGAACGAGAGGTCAAAGAGCAACGGGACTCGAAAGAGAAGCGGGCTGGGCAAAAGCACGACGCTGAGGACAACGAAGGCGGAGAGATTCTTTTGGTGGTGAAGAATTTGACTCCCCGGCAGGTCACGTTCCGGAAATCGAAAGACGGGGTCTACGTTTTCCGTCTGAACGCCGCCTCTTTCAAAATGGGCGAGTTCAAATACAAGTTTGTCGTCGATGCGAACCAGACCGGGAATTTCGATCTGCAGGCTTGGGTGATACCGTTTCTAGCGCCGGTGGCCGGTCAGGAGTTCCCCACGACATTGGCCACAACGGCAAAGTAGCGCACAGCGAAGTCTGACACGGCCCCGGAGCGCTGATGTCAGCGCGATCTAGGGTGCAAAATAACTGGAGATGTCCAGGACCAAGGCGGTCGATCCGCTGGCGTAGGCATCGACCGCGCCATTCGCCGTCGACACAATCGCCAGGTTCGAGGTAATCATCCCATCCAGGGCGTTCAAGGTTGATGTCGACGGTCGCGGCTGTCCATCCTGCCACAGGGTCAAGAACCCCAGGCTTCCATTAGGAACAGCCGTTGCATTCAGCACAAACGCCCATGCGCCCCAGGGGACGCAGGGACTGCTTGCGATGTTCGCTACCAGTGGCCCGCTGAATGTCCCAATTGTCTTGCGTGTGTCGAGGGCCCGGCACGGGGCGCTGGGATACAACGATAGACCGCCAGGTCCCGGCGCGAAGTATCCATTGATATCGATCACCAGGTCGGTATCATTGCCGGCCCATACCTCGATGCCGCCGCCGCTGCCGGCGGGTACGATCACCGCGTTGGCCGTGATGGTGCCGGTGGGCGCGTTCAAGGTGGACGTAGCGGGCTGCGGTTGTCCCGCCGGCCACGTGCTCAGCACCCAGAGCGCGGGCCCCCGGGGCACGGCCGTGAAGTTGAATGAATATGCTTTTGCACTGGCGGAAATATCGCAAGAAACCGCGCTAAGTATGGGGAACTCACGCGGTTCGGCGCCGCCGTGCAGGTACGGACCTCCGAGTGGCCCGTTCGCCCTGCGGGTGTCGGCCACGCGGCACGGTTCCAGCGGATAGAAGACAAGCGCAGAAGGATCGGGTGCGGGAACAAAGTAACCGTTGATGTCCAGCACGACGTCTGTCGTGCCGCTGGCGAAGACACTGATGGCACCGTTGAAGCCGGCGGAAACAATTGCCGCGTTCGCCTTGATGCGTCCGTCCAAAGAGTTCATGGTAGAAATTCCCGGCCTGTCTTCTCCGGTGGGCCACAGCGTCAAGAACCCCAGCACTCCGTGCGGAACAACGGTGACATTCAGCGAGTAGGCTGCAGCCGTGGCGGGAATGCCGCAGGGACTGCTGGGGACGGCGAAGCTTCGGGAACCCCCGTTCGAAATCGGCGGTCCGCCCAACGGACCATCTGGCCACCTGGTATCTACCACTCTGCAAGGCGTCACGGGGACGAACAGGAGCGCGTCTGAAGTGGCTCCGGCAATCACCGAGACGGTGTTGGCAGCGGAGTTGGGTACAAAAATCAGGTTGTTCATCCAGTTGGCCGCCAAGGCTTCGGGGTAGCCTCCGACGGAAACGGTGGAGGTTAGATCAGTCGCGCCATCGACCATGGTCACGGTGCCGCTCCAAAGGTAATTTGTGACGTAGGCCTTGTTGGTCACCGGGTCAACCACAATTGCACTCGGTTTGCTACCCACGGCGACGGTGCTGACCGATAGCGTCGACCCGTCGATGATCGTCACCGACCCGCTCTGTTCATTGGCTACATAAATCTGGTTGGTGGCCGGGTTGACCGCCACTGCCGAGGGCCCCAGACCAACATTTATGGTGGTGGTCGATTTCGTCGTCCCGTCAATGATTGTCAAGTTGTCGCTGCCGTAGTTGGCGACATAAACTTTGTTGGTTTGCTGGTTGATTGCCAAAGCCTCCGGGTAGCCGCCTACGGCGACGGTAGAAGCAGAGTTGGTAGCGCCATCGATTACGGTGACATTGCCTCCATCACAGTTGACTACATACACCTCGTTAGTAATCTGGTTGATCGCCAATGCTTGGGGGTAGCTGCCGGCAGCGACAGTCAAGGTAGAGTTAGTGGCGCCATCGATTACGGTTACGCTGTTGCCGCGGTAGTTGGAAACGTAGATCTTGTTGGTCACCGGATTTGCGGCTACGGCCATGGGATTAATTCCGACCCCGACGGTTGCCGTGCTATTGTTCGTGCCATCGATTACCGTCACCGTGTCACTGTTCTGGTTAGCGACATAAATTTTGTCGATGGTGGCATCTACCGCGACCGCCTGCGGGGCCGATCCAACCGCCACCGTAACGGTGGAGTAAGTCACTCCGTCGATCACGGTTACATTGTTGCTGTTCTGGTTGACAACGTAGATTTTGTTGGTAACAGGGTTGATGGCTACGGCGACTGGTAGGGAGCCAGTGCCAAGCGTGCCCGCCAGGACTTGTGCCGCGGCGGAGAGCGAGGCTATGGTAACGGCGAATGCCAGCAGGGGCAGTGCGGCCGGACATGCCATTCTCCAGGGCTTCCGGCCCACCGCGACTGGCGGCGCTGGGGCTTTGGCAAAGACTGTCTGGCGGTAGCGGGGGAAGTCAGATCTGGCAAAGTCCATGATCGATAACGCCGCTCTTCCCGAGTGTCGGGGAACGCACTCTTTCGCGCGGCGCAGCACACTGTCGGGAGGGTCTTGGACTTACTCTGCCGGTTCTTGCCCGACGGCCAGGAGGGAGATTGACGAACTCACATCGCAATGCCCGGCACCTACCTGCCTCGCCGGGTGCACTCTGAAAAGCTGCCAATCTCTGCAATGTGGTTCACTTGAACGTTAAACCCTTGCGGTGTTCCCGAACAATACTTGATAGCCACATTTTGGCAACGAGTTTCGGAACGGGAATCGCGAGCGCTCCATATGCGGCAACCGCCAGCCTGCCCCGCTCGGACTACGAACCAGTGTGATCGGTGAGAAATGAACTCAGCCCAGGGCGCGAATAGGCTGCGGACTCGTCAGCTCCGTCTGGGCGCGGTAGGATGGGGATGCATTCAAATGCGATGGGAGCGTGTTATGACACCTGCACTCGCCGATCTGGAGCCCAAGGAATTATGGAAGCACTTCGATGCGTTAGCTGCGATACCTCGCGCTTCGACCAAAGAAGCCGCGGCGCGCGACTATGTGCTGGCAGTGGCGGCGCGATCCGGGCTGGAGGCGGTGCAAGATGAGGTGGGCAACACGGTGGTCCGCAAGCCCGCCCACGCCGGGCGCGAAGCTGCGCCCATGGCTCTGCTGCAGGGGCATTTGGACATGGTGTGCGAGAAGAATGAGGGCACGCCGCACAACTTCGACACCGATCCCATCAAGCTGCGCCGCGACGGAGATTGGCTGAAAGCCGACGGCACAACGCTCGGCGCCGACAACGGCGTTGGCGTGGCAGCAGCCTTGGCGGTAATGGAGAGCAGTGACATTGCTCACGGTCCGCTGGAGTTCGTCTTCACCATCGATGAGGAAACCGGCCTGACTGGGGCGGCCGAGTTTCCCGCTGGGCTGCTGAAGTCGAAATACTTTCTGAATCTGGACAACGAGGAGAAAGGCACCATCTGCATTGGCTGCTCGGGCGGCCTGAAGACCACGGCTCGCCGCCAGGTAGCCTTTCGTCCGGCGGCCGGCGACGCGGCGTGGCGCATCAAAGTGTTCGGCTTAAAGGGTGGTCATTCCGGTGTCGATATCCACCAGGGCCGAGGCAATGCCTTGCGGATATTGGGCAGCGTTCTTCAGACCGCGCTCGATTCGTTGCCGATCGAAATCGCCGAGCTGAACGGCGGAAGCGCGCAGAACGCGATTCCACGCGAGGCTTGGGCGGTCGTTGTTCTCGATGCAGCGCGTCAGAAGGAATTACAGGCGCTGGTGGCCAAGTCGGAGGCCGAGCAGCGAGCTGACCTCGGTGGCTTCGATTCGGAGCTGCAGATCACAGTAGAAAAAGTGCTCCGGCCGGAAAAAGTTCTGGACGCCACCGACGCGAAACAGACAGTAAATCTATTGGTGAGCGTGCCTCATGGAGTGCTGGCCATGAGTCCCGATGTCCCCGGCTTGGTGCAGAACTCTACCAACCTGGCGACGGCCGCCATCAAAGGCGACACGGTCGAGATCGTCACCAGCCAGCGCAGCGCAATCGAGAGCAGCAAACAAGCCGCCGCGCGCATGGTTGCGACCGCATTTCGTCTGGCTGGATTTGAGGTTGAACAGAGCGGCGGCTATCCCGGATGGAAGCCCGAGCCCAACAGTGAAATCGTGCGCAAGCTCCAAACAGTACACGAAGAAGTCTTCGGCGAGCCCGCGAAGCTGATCGCCATGCATGCTGGATTGGAGTGTGGCGTGATCGGTGAAAAATATCCGGGAATGCAGATGGCATCGTTTGGGCCAACCATCGTTGACCCGCATAGTCCAAACGAGCGGGTTGAAATATCGTCCGTTGCAGGCTTCTGGAGATATCTCAAGGCAGCCCTGGAGCGCATCTAAGCACGAAGTTGATGGTTCCAGTATGTCGCCCTGCCTTTCGCGAGAGTCACTGAATCGCAGTGGGGAACGCAGAGCTACGTCCCCGACTGCGCTTCTCCGACCAAAGGGTGACATCTAAGGGAGGACGGCCCATGATGATTTTTTGTCAGGACGGCCCTTATGCGGCCCCGGCCCGCAGACCCTCTCTACCATCATCTATGGGCCACATGCAGTCCAGCCTGGAGTGCATATATGTGCCATAAAAAATACAAACTTTTGTATTATATTTCTTGCGAATTTCTTCTTCCAATGATATTAAGTTAGCACCTTCCGGTTGTCGCCGCGAAGGGAGACGTACGTCTGTATGAGCTGAATAATCCTTTAATTTATTGCGATTGCGATATAATGGAGGCTGAGTGAAGCGATGTGCAACTGGGTGGCATTGATGTAGAAATGGGGCCCAATTGATGGGGCCAAGGTGGTGCACGACGAGCATTGCCAATTAGGAAAATTGATATTTAAATCCTGCTCTAAGTCTAGCGGGATTCCAGGGCCGGCGGGAAGTTGGAAGTCGGAAAATGTCTCTCACATCCAACCACGAACAGCGAACCTAACCGCAAAATTGTGTCTGGTGTGGAACCCATGCTTTCCAATAGAGCTTCAAGGTACGATTTATTTCCCCAAGAGTCTTCCGACTGGTGGGTGCTGCAGACCAGAGTGCGCTGCGAGCAAAGAGTGAGTAACCAGCTGCTGAGTAAGCACCATGAGGCATACGTTCCGGTGGCGCGAGAGCGCCGGCGTTGGACAGATCGGTATCGGACCGTGGAACTGCCGATGTTCCCGGGTTACGTCTTCGTGCGGGCAGTATTGCAGGCCGCGGATCGCCTCGCGATCCTGCAGTCGAGTGGAGTGTTTGGTTTTGTGACGTATAAGGGCGGCATCGCCCATATCTCCGATCGACAAATCGGATATCTCCGAACGATCGCCGAGCAGAGCAGTCCCTGGTCGCCTTATCGCTTCATCGCGGAGGGACCGCGGGCGCGTATTCGTAGCGGCCGGCTTGAGGGACTGGAGGGAATCCTGGCCACTGACAAGGGTGGTGAGAAGCTGGTCGTCTCACTCGAGCCCATGCAGCGCTCGATCGCCGTCAAGATTGAGGCCTGCGACTTTGAGATGCTGTGAAGGGCAGGAGAATTTGGGACGCCGGTCGGTGTCCAGCAGCGTCAGATGTGATGTAGTCGGATTACTCATTTCAGCCTGGCGTATTCTGCTTTGGCCTGGAGCAGGATGGGATTGTCCGCATCGGCATCCTTCCACAAGTTCAGGAAGTCTTTGTAGGCTTGCCGGGCGCCGTCTTTGTCTCCGTACAGGGCGCGTGCGCGCGCTATTTGCAGATGGGCCAGCGCGCCGATAGTCGAGTTCAGTACCACTCCGCGATGGTCGAGCATCTTCTGGAATTCCGCTGCGGCCTCTTTACCTTGACCCGCCTGAAGATACGCCAGTCCGCGCAAATAAGCGGGATAAGCAACCCCGATTCCCGGCGCCGGCGAGCCAAATTCATAGGGCACGGCAGGCTGTAGAGCGTCGATGGCGGCAGCAGGATTGTTTTCGTCCAGCGCCAGCGCCGCTCGTATCGACGGCAACCAGTAATCGTTCACGATAGTGTCGGAAGGGAAGCGTTGGCCAAGATCGTCGGCCAATGCCTGGGCGTTTTTGCGATTGCCGCTGCGCGCCAGCAGCAGGGCGGCAAGCACTTGGACATTCTTGCCATCGCCGGAACTCATCGCCTCCAAGGCTTGCTGGCTGGCTCGCTGCGGGCCGCCCAGTTCGACTTCGTGCAGCGCCCCGGCCAACTGCCATAGCGCAGCAGTCTCCTTTGCTCCAGCATGCAAGGCAGAGTCCCGAGCCATCTGACTGGACCGCCGCGCCTTAGCAAGACGGCCGAAATAAGCCTCGGTGTCCGATTGCATCGCTAGCAACTGATCTTCAATACCCGGCTTACCCATCGCCGCCGCCAACTGGTGGGCCATTTCGGGTCCATCGTTGCGAAGAAAAGCCAGACCGTAGTACTCCGCGAGCAGGGCCTGGTTTTCAAGTTTGCGGGCCTGCGCCTGGTCCAGCACCGCCCGAGCGTCTTCAAAGCGGTCCAAGTTCATGTAAGTGCCGGCCAGATTGGTGTAATTGATAACGTGGCTGGGGTTCAGCTGCAGGGCAGCTTGGGCTTCGCTCAGGGCCTGGTTGTAGCGGCCAATTGCGGTGTAAGCCGAATTCAAATTGACGTAAGAGGCTTCCTCGCGAGGATAGGTCTGACGCAGTAGGAGATAGGCCTGAATGGCCTGGTCCACATCGCCGCTGACCAGATCGTGATAGTGACAGACGATGTAGAGCTTTTCCTTTTCGCTGGTGTTACTACGTAGCTCGTACGCCCGGTTAGTGCTCTCGGCAGCCAAGCTGGGTTCATTGAGATTGGAATAAGCGACACCCAGGCGGGCATAGGCCATGGCGAACTTCGGATCCAGCTCGATGGCTCGCTGAAAAAATTGTAACGACGCCTGATCGCCCTCGGTGTCCTGCATCTTCAAGCCTAGGCTGTAAGCCCGCAGCGCTTCCAGGGAAGGCGTGGTCGCTTGTTCGATGGGGGTATCGTATTTCTGTACCGAGGCCAGCGACTCGCCCAGCTTCTCGCGCATCTTGGTGGCCGCTTTGCCCAGCGCGCTCAGCACTTGCTCGCGACTGGGAGCCTCGATCTGTTCATCCCCCAGGGAGTCGCCGGTTCGGCAATTGATCGCTCGTACTCCGATGACATAGTGACTTCCCAACTCCGAGATCGAGCCTAACAACATGGCCGTGCTTCCTGCGCGCTGACAAATCTGCCGCGTGATGTCCTCGGTAAGCCGGGTATCGGCGGGAAGTCCCATGAATCGCAGTTGCTCGTTCACCTTCAGGTCGGAGAGAACGTTTAGGAACGGCGACTGTTCCAGACCGACGGTCAAGGCCTGGGGGAGCGCGGCATCGAAGACGGTCTCGCCGGTAGTGTTGTTGAAGTCGGCGAGGACTATGGTGTCTTGGTCGGTAAGCTTGCGGGCGTGGCGCGTGTGCCAGTACCAGGCGGCAGCGATCACTCCCAGCACGACGGCCAACATGACCAACACGCTTACGGTGCGGACCGGTTTCCTGGCATTGGCTGGCGGCCGCTGTGGTCTTGAGTTCTGTGACGGTCTATCGGCGAAGGTGCTCCCCGCCAGAGCTAAGTTTCGGTCACGCCGGATGGCGGAGCTGGCTTCACTGGCAACCGGCAAGGGGACGGTAGGCTCGTTCTCGAATCGGGTGTCCCGGTCGACGCGCTTCAAGTCAGAGCGAATATCGGAAGCATTGTGATAACGAAGGTCGCGGTCTTTTTCCAGCGCCTTGCCGATAATTCGTTCCAGCTCGAGGGGGAGATCGGGGTTAATCCGAGTCGGAGCCGTCGGCGTTTGGTGCAGGATGGCGTCGAACACGCCGGCCGGAGTATCACCGCGAAATGGCAACGTGCCCGTGGACATCTCATACAACGTCGCCCCAAAGGAAAATAAATCGGTGCGCCCGTCGAGCGGCTTGCCTAATGCCTGCTCCGGCGACATGTAAGCAATTGTGCCCAACGTCGTACCCGGGCTGGTGAGGTGGGCGTAGTGTTCGATAGTGTCCTGGGCGTCGGCCGCCGCCGCGGTCTTTACCGGGATCGCGGTGGCCAAACCAAAGTCCATGATTTTGGCGAGGCCGCGCCGGGTCACAAAAATATTGGCCGGCTTGATATCGCGATGCATGATGCCGTGGCCATGAGCGGCATCGAGAGCGTCGGCAACATGGATCGCGATCTCCAGCAGCTGACGCAACTCCATCGGTTGGCCGCCAATAAGCTTCCGGAGGGTCGCGCCGTCCAGGTATTCCATGACGATGAAGGTCTGGCCTTGGTAGTCGTCAATCTCATGGATGGTGCAGATGTTGGGATGGTTGAGAGCGGAGGCGGCCCGCGCCTCGCGGCGAAATCGCTCGAGAACCGCGGGGTCCTTGGCGACATTCTCGGGCAGGAACTTGATAGCGACGAAGCGGCCGAGTTTCAGGTCCTCGGCTTTATACACCACACCCATACCCCCAAATCCGAGCTTTTCCAGGATACGGTAGTGGGAGATGGTCTGATCGATCATGGGTGGGCGCAAATACCCTTGGCGTGTCATGTTAGGGATCGGAGGAAGGCAAGTCAATGTTGCCGGCATCGCGGCGCCGGCGAGCCACCCCGTAGTGGATCGCAGTCAAGGGCTGCGCGGGGAGGTTAGAGCATAACTCCGATCGAGCGAACCGGGTAGTCCTGGCGGAGGGTTGGTAGCTGAAGAAGGGTGCTGGGAGACACCCTTTCGGACGAGTCGCGATTATGCCAGCAGTGGTCCAGAACTGGGTGCCTTCTGCCGCACCAGCTTGCGTATAGGAGATAGGTTGGCCCTACACGGCGGCTTCTTGAACCGTGTCACATCGGCAGGGACAGAGTGGTTGGTGACCTGAGTTTGTCTGCGATCGGGGTGGCGCTCCGACAAGAGACCGGCGTGCAGAAGGATTTCACTGAACGAATCAAGGGCCTCGGCAAAGCGCTGCGTGATCCACGCCCGGGAGCAGTGCAGCATCTCGGCGACTTCGTCGTGGGAGAAGTCGTACAGTCCGACGAGGGTGATAATCTCGGAGTGCGCTTGGTTTAATTTCGCCAGGCAGATCTCGACATCGCGTACGAAGATCACCTGCTCCTCGAAGCTGGGGATGGCATGATGGGAGACGCGGGAGCGGAACAACTCGCGCCCCAACAACGAAGGCAGTCTTCCCACCTGGCAGGAGAGTTCGAAGAAGTGCCGCAGCAGGGCGAAGGTCTGTCCGCGGAAGCACAGCATTTCCGGCCGGGGATCGATCTCGTGGGATTCGGCGGGTAGGGGCTCGCGCACCTGAAAAAGCAACAACTGGGCTTGGCGCGCGGCCCGCTTGTAATTCCTCATTGCAGCCTCCCACCGGGCATGACCGCTTCGGCGGTGCCCTCCAGGAACAACGGCGTTGCCCGCCCAACTTCTGGTTTGCGAAGCCGCAATCTGCGGGCTGCGCCGGGGGGAAGAGAATAGTTGACCAGAGCCTGCCCACAGGGCTGGCAATAGTTCTCTGCCGATTTAGCTCGACGCAATCCCAACGACCCGCAGCGCTCGCAGTATTTCAGTTCGTATGTAGTGCCTTCCATTTTGGCCCCTTTTCGCTATGTATGCTCAACAACAAAGCCCTGCGACGGGCCCCTTCAGCGATTGGGGGCCGTACGCAGGGCTCGTTTCATTTACGATGACCTGCTACTGGTTAATGGTTAGGTGTAGAACGGCAGCCGATACCGCAGAGCGCGAGGAACAAAGTTAAGAGTACGAGTGCTCGATTGCCGCGCGCTGCTCCGGCCTACCGGATTTCAAGATATCATCCGCTCTTCTTGTTGGCGGGTGAAGTAACCTTCTTCGTATCCGGACTTCAAAATGCTTCCGTTCTTCACCACGATACTGAGTCTTCCCGAGAATCGCAGATGGCGGAGAAGCGTTTCGGTGGCTGACGACAGCAGCCTGGCTTCCCTGGTCATGCGGCGAAACTCGGCGAAGCTCCTTTCTTCGGCAGTCGGTTCGGTGTGGTCCATTGCTTTTTTACCTCGGCCAGAACCGCAGAACCTGCAACCATTCGACTGTGACACGGAGGAATCAGGGTGGTCAATAAAATTATTGCTTTAAGGATATTACTAAAGTACATGTATTGCTTTCAGAAAATATCCTCGCCATGACACTTCAAGACTTGCAGGACAACCTGCGCGCCCTCATCCGCGCCCGCATTGACCGGGGAGAATGGACCGGCAGCAGTTTGTCCGGGGAAGCCGGTTTCCAGCAGGCACACCTTTCCAACTTTTTGAATTCCCGCCGCGGCTTGAGCGTGGAATCCATGGACCGCCTGCTGCAGACGTTGGGTATCGGAGTGCTCGATCTGGTGGACGCGGGAGACATTGAACGCCGGGCGGTGCTGCCCGGTCCGGCCGCCAGTTTCGAGAATGTTGCCCTCGTGTCGCCGCAGAACTCCGGGCTGGCGCGCTTTACCGCGGACCAGATTCTGCAGACCCACAGCTTTCGCAAGTCGTTTCTGGGGAAGCTGAGGCCCAACGATGCCGACGGCCGCGCCGACTGGCTGCGGTTTGTGGCCATCAAGCTGGATGCCCGGACCGCGGGCGGCGGGTGGCCGCTGGAAATGTCGGCGGTGACGCTGCTGGTGGATCGCCATTACAGCTCGCTGCAGCCGTATCGGCGATCACGGCCAAATCTTTACGCGGTGCGGCTGCAGCAGCGGTGCTTCCTGGGCCAGGTTTCGCTGGCCGGCGATCAATTGGTGCTGCGGCCTCACAACCCGCGCTATGCCGTCGAGTTAGTTCGGATTGAACATGGCCGAAACTATTCCGAATATATTGTGGGCCGGGTCTGTCACGTTGGGGTGGAGGTGTGAGCCGTTCGTCTCTGCTATCATTTTCGCTACCATCGAGGGAGGACAGCACTATGGAAGAAGAACATGGCGGAACGACAGCGGGGGTGCGGCGGAATGAAGACATCGCGCTCGACATGATGAAGTTTATCGCGGTGACTACAGGCTACGGAAAAGCCGGTTCCCCGGGAGCAGGTTTTCAGGGTGAAACGGTTTCCAAAGCCGAAGACTATGCCCGTCACTTGCTGGACCTGTATGGACAATGTCTGGCGGCGGTGCAAGGCAAGAAGTAGGCTGGACCAGGCGCGAAGCAGAGCGGAGCCGGGAGTCTCTCCGGGTTCGTAGGGTCACCGCGAACGGTGATTGGCGTCACTGCCTGGGGGATGGCCCGGGGTGACCATCAGCAGCGTGAGGTGCGAGATGGCGAGCCTGGACCCGACCTTTCATCAAGAAACCGTCAGCATTCATCAGGAGCACGAAGAGCTGATAACGCAATTGGACAAACTGGATTCGGCGCTGGAGCAAATCGTTTGCTACTCGGAAATCTTCACCGATCTGGCCACCGCCAATCAGGCGACCAGCTCCGGGAAATGGATAGCGGAGTGGCTTCCCAAGCATTACGCGCACGAGGAAACCACGGTGCTGGAGACCATCGCCAAGATGAGTCCGGAACTGGCTTCGTTTGCTCGCGAGATGAAGCGCCAGCATAACGAGATGCGGGTCCGGCTAGAGAGCTTTCGCGACCACCTGGCACAATTGGACGAGACCGGCGACCTGGAAGCGGCAGTCGCCGCACTGAAGCGGGAGGGCAAAGACCTTACTCGAGTGATGCGGCTGCACATGGCGGTGGAAGAAAAGAAGTTTGCCGGCCTGGAGAACTAGCCGGGCGGGAGCGCCGACTGCAATGGTCATTTGGGGAGGCAAATCCCGGTGGGCGGTGGCGCGTCAGGGGCCATCAGTGTGACTGGCTGCGGACACGCTATAAGGTTCGCGCAGACTCCAGCCGTAAGGTCTTCAGCGCAGGGAGCCAACGCCGCTGACTTGAGCCAACTAAACTAGGGCTGCGATCTGGGCCTCCAGATCGGCCAGTGCCCGGCGCAGCAATTCGGAATACCGCTCACTGTTACTGCGTTCAAGTTGCTGCAGTATGCCTCTACGGGAAAGCACCAAGTCACTTTTCTTGAATTTTGTGTGCAGTTCCTCAGCCGAAAAGTGAGGGATTTCGTTAGGTAATGGTGGAATATCAGAGTCTTCTATTTGCGCTTCTACAGATTTACTTTCCCAACCACGTGCCATGCTTCAATTATAGCTTCGTAGGCGCTGCTTCGGCTCGGTAAAAAGTGGGTGAATATGGATTCCCTGCGCATTTTTCCCTTATCGAACCAGCCGCAACTGATTCCGGGCCCGGGACCCACCAAACGAAGTTATAGAAAATGTGCAACATAGCGTCAGATCAGATCAGGGGTTGCTGACAACCCGTTCGGAACTCGGGTGCGAAGACCATCTCTGCCGCGTCTCCCGATTCGGGAAGCGATTCGCGTTTGAAAGTTAAACATTCATTGACGAAGGACGGCGCAGGGCCAAGAATCAAAGTAACCATAGGATAGTTACCCTGATGCGTATCTTAGTTGTTGAAGATGACGCGCCGCTGGCCAGTTTCGTCCGCAAGGGCCTGGAAGCGGAGCACTATGCGGTTGACGTCGCGCCCGACGGAGAATTGGCCCGGCTGATGGCGGTCGAGAGTGAATACGATTTGCTGATTCTGGATCTGAACCTGCCTAAGCTCGACGGCATTAGCGTGCTGAACTCGGTGCGTCCGAAAAAACCTTCTCTTCCGGTGCTGGTGTTGACCGCGCGCAGCCGGGTGGAAGACCGGGTGCAATCGCTCGACACCGGTGCCGACGACTGTCTCATCAAGCCGTTTTCCTTTACCGAACTCTCGGCCCGGGTGCGGGCCCTGCTGCGGCGCGGCCCGCGGACGGTGGAAACCGTGCTGCGCGTGGCCGACCTGGAGCTGAACCGCGTGGAACGCAGAGTAGAACGGGGGGGCAAGCGCATCGAACTTACCTCCAAAGAGTTTGCCCTTCTGGAATACCTCATGCGCAACGCCGGGCGCCGGGTCACTCGGGCCATGATCGTGGAGCACGTGTGGAACCTGTCGTTCGACACTACGACGAACATCGTCGACGTGTACATCAATTACAACGGGAATTACGTTTTTGCGGGTACGGCCACTTCGCAGCCTCCCTATGTGGTAAACGACGGGGTGCCGGGTGGCATCGCTTACCAAGGCAATGACGGCGTCAATTCTGTCGAGATAGAAGCCGGGCAGTCAGTTGCGGTAAACCAGCCGGGCAGCCAATTGTTTTCCGCTCCCGGTGCCAGTGTTTTCGTGGCGCTCAATGACCTAACCACGGCGCTGCAGGACCCCAGTAGCACCACCCAGGACATTGGCGACGCGACCACCGAGATACGCACCGCCTATGACCAGCTCACCTCGGCACGAGCGTTCTACGGCAGCACCGTAGACCAACTGGTCGCCAGCGCGGATTTTCTCAATAGCGAGAGTGTTCAGCTCGCCCAGCAGCAAAACAGCACAGTCGGCGTGGACATGAACGTGGCCGCCACCAACCTGTCGAACGCCGAGGCGGCCCGCAATGCCACGGTGCAAGCGGCTGCCAGCATGAGCAGCGTCAGTCTGATGGACTATATCTCGACCATTGACGCGGCAGGCTGAGGTTCCCTGCCCGGGGCCGGGCAAAGTCCGCCATGCGGTGCCAGCCGCCGCCGGCAGGGGCGGCCTCAGTCCGATGGACTAGGTGTCAGGGCCGGCGCGACCCTGGAAACGGAAAGCCAACCACACCAGAACCTGAGTACCGCCAGGATGTTACGCTGTACGCGTGATGACCGCCGACGAAATCAAACAACTCCTGCAATTGCAGCCGCTGTCGATCGAAGGCGGCTTCTTTCGCGAAACCTACCGCTCGCGTTGGGCCGTCTCGGCTGAATACCTGCCCGACGGCTTCGCCGGCTCGCGCTCCATCGGCACCGCGATCTACTACATGCTCACGCCGGAGACGTTTTCCGCCCTGCATCGTCTACCGGGCACGGAAGTTTTCCACTTCTACCTGGGAGATCCCGTTGTCATGCTGCAATTGCTGCCCGACGGAAGTTCACGCACCATCACGCTCGGCTCCGATCTTCTTAACGGACAGCAGCCGCAGGTGGTGGTGAGAGGGCAAGTTTGGCAGGGATCCAGACTAGCGCCCGGTGGCAAGCTGGCGCTGATGGGAACGACAATGTCCCCAGGGTTCGACTACGCAGACTACGAGACTGCCGACCGCGAGCAATTGATCGCGCAGTACCCCGGCGCGGCGTCCAGGATCACGGAATATACAACGTAAGAACGCTATTCGGATTTCCCGGCAGAGTGAAGAAAACTCTTCTTGCTGATCGATACTTCGAGTCATAGTTTGCCATGGCGACCGAACCCCATGACGTCTAGTCAGGAAAACATTCCACCGATGCCCCAACCGCACGCGACGGTCGAAGTGCCTGACTCGGGCGAGGACCCAACCAGACAGGAAGGAGCAGTCAATATCACCCGGACTGGCCTTCGTGCTTTCCGCTGGGGATGGACGAGCTTCATGGTCTTAGCGACATCTTTGCCCTATTTCCTGAATTTCGCTTTCACTCCCGCAGGCCATCATTACACCTGGATTCTGCCTCCCTACCCCGAGGATTCTTTGTCTTACATGGCATGGTCGCAGCAAGCTGCCCACGGAGCGCTACTATTCAAGATAAAGTTCACTGCGCTGCCGCAATCAGCGTTTCTGTTTCATCCATTTTTCCTGATCTGCGGATGGATTAGCGGGCTGCTCGGCTGTGACATAGGTATCGTCCACTTAGCGGTAAAAGAAGTGGGAGTTATACTTTTTTTTGTTCTTTTCTATAAATATGTTACCTATCTTCGCCTGAACACCTTTCAGTCCGTGGTTGCCTCCATTCTGGTGGGTATTTCATCAGGCCTTGGCGGAATGGCCGGTTTCATTTTGGGGAGCAATGCGGTAAACAAACTGTCAAGCGCTCCCGCTGACCTGTCGATGCCGGAGATGAGTACCTATTGGTCGTTGCTGTGGAACCCTTTGTTTCCGTACTCGCTCCTGCTCATGTTGCTCGCCATATTCTACTTGGACCGAGGGACACGAGATAGGCGAAAAGCCGATCTTTGGCTAGGCGGACTAGCGACGGGAGTTCTAGCTCTGGTTCATCCCTATTCCCAACCGCTGCTGCTTGCATTTGCGGTAGTTATCGTGCTAGCGCGACGAAGGGCCAACTGGTTGCCATACTTACTTCGTTATTTTATGGCGGTATCCCCATTCCTGCTTTATATAGTCTGGGTGTCGGAATTTCAGCCTATCGTTTTGCAACACAGCGCTGAAGGCGTTATGAGTAGTCCCAACATCGTGACTTACCTGCTAGGGTTTGGATTTCTCTTGCTCATGTGGATAGCGGGTTTTACGGTGGGCGGGGGCCGATGGATGAAGGAATACTGGCAGTTAGCGATTTGGTTTGTTATGTCGCTGGCTCTAGCTTATCTTCCATTTTGGTTTCAACGTAAACTCATCTTCGGCGCCCATATTCCGTTGTGCATCCTGGCGGCAATTTCTTTTGATTTGATTCTGGCCAAGTGTCCCAGGGGACGGGTCCGCAAGCTATGTCTGGTGGCTGCTGTAGTCGTCCTGCTTCCGCTGCTAGCCTCGACCCCGGTCTATTTACTGATGAATGAAAGCAAAGAGGTAAGGGACAACTCCGCTGGCGGCGTTTACTACATCAGCAACGACGCGCTGAATGGCTTTAAGTTTCTAAAGGAGCAGAGCAAGCCAGACGAGGTTGTGTTTGCCTCTCTCCAGACAAGCCGCTTGATTCCGGCATTTTCCGGCAACACGGTGTTATGGGGCCATTGGGCCATGTCGGTTGACTTCGACCAGCGGAGAGAATGGTATTTAGACCTATTTGAGAGATATCAGGACTGGAATAGCGATAAACGGGCCAGCGATTTTTGGGGAACTGGCATCGAGTACGTCTTTGTCGATGATAGCCCTGGGCAATCTATTAAAGAAGAGCGATGGAAATGGAATGCCATCCTGAAAGATGCGGATGAAGTGTTTAGAAATGGTTCGGTGGTAATTTACAAACATCGCGCGGGTTGAAGCTGAGGAAAAGGCTGCTGACTCGCAGCCCGCTAGAGCAAGAAAGAAGGCGGCATTTTGCGGCCGCCTCCACCACTAATCATAAGAGGGTTCAGGTCGCTTACTTCTTCAAGGTTCGAATGTAGGTGACGAGGTCTTTGATCTGGGCGTCGGTCAGGGTCCCTTTGAAGGGCTTCATTTTGCCTTTTCCATTGGTAATGGCAGCGGTCAGATCGGAATCTGACATGGCCTGAACATCAGTGCCGCCTAGAGGTTTAAGGCCCATGGCTTTGGCCATACCATCGCTGGGCACGCCAGCTGGTCCGTGACACGCCTGGCATTTCCCCTTGTAGGTGTCGGCAGCGGACTGCGCTGCGGCCAACGGAGGCAAGGCCAGTGCGATCACAAAGCTGAACAGAGCAATACGTTGTAAGAGTCTAAGTGTCATTCGTTTTCCATCTCCTTGAGGGAACCACGGTTGCGGTTCGAGAGGAACAAAAGTGCCGCAATTGGCGGCGAAGATAATGTACTCCTTTGCGATCGGAATTCGCTAGGACTTCCTCATAGGCGGGTGGGGAAAAACCCTCCAAGCGGGTGATATGCCGCAAGAATCGGCACGCGACGACCGCTGCACGCCTGCGCTCGTTCAGAGGTAAGTTAATCGCTTTCAGTGACTTACATAGTTGGCCATCGCCTTTCGCGGTTTGGCATCTGCTGTGCCCTTACTACGGTCAGAACCGCTTTGTAATGAGAGGGCCCCGTGGAACCGACGCTGGCAGTGATTGGTCTTAACTTCCGCACTTCACCGGTTGCCGTACGTGAGCGCTTCTGGATCAGTCCGGCACGTCGCATGGAAGCGCTGCATCAGCTGGTACGCTCAGAAGGAGTCGAAGAGGTCATCGTTCTGGCCACCTGCAATCGCACCGAGTTCCTGGTGTGGGCCAGAGATGTTCCTACGGCAGCCAATTCCGTGTTGCGGTTCTTGACCCAGGAATTCCAGGTGAAGCTATGTGAGTGGTCGCATTTTTACCGGCTCATGGATGATGTGGCTCTTACCCATGTTTTTCGGGTCGCCTCCAGCCTGGATTCCATGGTGCTGGGCGAGCCGGAAATTACCGGCCAAGTGAAAGAGGCCTGGGCGCTGGCGCAAGAGGCGGGCACCACCGGGCGCTTTCTCGACGCGGTGATGCAAAAGGCGCTTACGGTTTCCAAGCGGGCCCGCACTGAAACTGCCATCGGCTCATCGGCCGTCTCGATTCCCTACGCCTGCGTGGAACTCTCGAAGAACGTGCTGGGGGAGCTGGCGGGCCGGGAAGTCCTGCTGATCGGCGCCGGGAAGATGAGCGAACGGGCGGCGCACTACTTGATGAAGGCGGGCGCCGGTCAGGTCAAAGTGATGAACCGTACGCCGGCCCGCGGCGAAGAGTTAGCGCAAAAAATGGGCGCCACGCCGGTTTCGTACGAAGACCGGTTTCAGCATTTGAAGAAAGCGGACATCGTGGTTAGCTCCACGGCGTGTCCGCACGTCATCCTCAGCCGCCAGGATGGCGAAAACATCGCCCGAGAACGGAAGCACAAACCCTTGGTGATGATCGACGTCGCAGTGCCGCGAGACATCGATCCGGCGGTGCGCGAAGTGGAAGGCATTCACCTCTTCGATATGGACGACCTGGAGCATGTGGTGCAACGCAATGCCGTGGGCAGACAGTCAGCCGCCGAAGCGGCGGAAAGAATTGTGCAGGCGGAGGTGCAGGGCTTTCGTCGCAAATTGATGGCGGAGCGTGTGGTGCCCACCATCGTAGCCCTGCGGCAACGGCTCGATGAACTTTGCCGGCAGGAATTGGATGTTCTGCGCCAGGAATTTGGCCCTTTCACGGAAGACCAGGACCAGGCACTCACCGCACTTACCACGCATATTACGCAGCGAATTGCCAGCTCGCTGGCCCGTGAATTGAAAGAACTTCCAGAGCGGACGGAACAGGACATGCTGACCGCCGCGGTGGGCCGCCTGTTTCACCTGGAAAAGCCTTCAGCGGCTGCGGCCGGCCCCGAGAACTGAAAAGCAGCAGTTGGCAATTAGCACTTGGCATTTGGCAAAAGCAGCTAACCGAGGCGCTTGGTGAAAGACTTCCGGGACTTGACGGTTTGGCAGCGAGCTCACGAGGTGACGTTAGAAGTTTATCGCTGCACCCGGAGTTTTCCCCGGGAAGAGACCTACGGGATGATTAGCCAATTGCGCCGTTGCAGTTCGTCGGTGGCGGCAAATATTGCTGAAGGTTGTGGAAGGTCTGGCAATCCAGAGTTTGCGCGATTTCTCTCGATGGCTATGGGTTCGGCGAGTGAGTTGGAGTACTTCCTCCTGCTCGCCAGGGACTTGGAGTATCTAGGCGAGGAGTCGCACGGTGCGATCACAAAGGATGTCGGGGAAATGCGACGTATGCTGAACCGGTTGATTGTGAAGGTGCAAGCGGAGGCGAGAAGGCCTGCAAAAAATGTGCCCTGAACAGTTTGTTGGCGAGGCTCGCGACTGAGAGAAACCGCAGTGGCTAAGTACCAAGTGCCAAGTGCCAAGTGCCAACGAGGAGCAATCGATGTCTGAAACTGCGCAAAACGAAAACAACAACGGCAACGCCGGCTTCACCACCGTGCAAGCCTATACGCTGGCGGTGATCACGCTCGCCATCGGCATCGCGGTGGGCTACTTCGCCCGCGGATCGGCCAGCGTGTCATCGCCCGCGGGTGACAATGTGCAAGCTTCGGCGCCCAGTGCCATGGGCAGCGCTCCCATGGGAGCGGCCCAGCTGCCCGGAATTGGATCCACGCAACAGCAGCAAGCGCCATCGGCGGAGATGGTCGCTAAAGCGGCGGAGCCGCTGCTGGCCCAATTGAAAACCAATCCCAACGATCTCGAGACGCTGGAAAAACTGGGCAACCTGTATTACGACAGCCAGGCTTATCCGCAGGCAATCGAGGTTTACGAAAAGGCCCTCAACCTTCAACCTAACAACGCCGACGTGCGCACCGATCTGGGAACGGCATACTGGTACACCGGCAACGCCGACAAAGCGATTGCCAGCTTTGAGCAGGCGCTGGCCATCCGGCCCAATCATCCGGGAACGCTGTTCAACCTGGGAATCGTGAAATGGCAAGGCAAGAAAGATCCCAAGGGCGCGGTGGTGGCCTGGGAGAAATTACTCCAGACGAACCCGAATTATCCGCAAAAAGACCAAGTGCAGACTTTGATTGAGCGCGCGAAAATGCACGGAGCGAACCCAACCAAAGGTTGAGTTCGCAATCGTGCGCGCGGGAGCTTCAACTCTTGCGCACGTGATCGCTCACCCCGGGACGACGCTGGCGCAGAGCTCGTCTCGGGGTTTTTCTAGCCTGAAGTGGGGTCCCGGCCATGCGACCGCCTGCGGCCGGCCTGAACCTCGGCGTACATATTTCGATGGGACAAGCGCAGTCACAGATTTTCCGCCCAGCCGTCACATATAATCCTCGAAATTAGAGGGCAGCTAATGAGTTCGGCGGGCGTAAGCTATAAACCCGAAGTTGTTTCCCACTCCGATGCGGGTCTGTTTGCCGCCCTGATCGGCAGACCCTGGGTGCTCGGTTTGCTCCTGGTGGTCGCGATCGTGGCTCTGTATTATCCGGTCCACGGGCATCCGTTCGTCAATTTCGATGACAGTGACTACGTGTATGACAATGCTCAAGTCCAATCGGGATTAAGCTGGAGCACGGTCAAGTGGTCCTTCAGCACCTCTTTCGCCGCCAATTGGCATCCCCTGACGTGGCTCAGTCACGCCCTGGATTGCCAACTCTTTGGGACGAGCCCGGCGGGTCCGCACGACGTCAACGTGCTGTTGCATGCGCTGGATGCGGTGCTGCTGTTTTGGGTGCTGCTGCGTGCCACGGGATACGCCGGCCGCAGTTTTATGGTGGCTGGGCTGTTTGCCTTGCATCCTCTGAACGTCGAATCGGTAGCTTGGATCTCGGAACGCAAGACGATGCTCAGCGCGGCCTTTTTTCTGCTCGCCTTGGGTGCCTATCGATGGTATGCGCGCGAACCGCGGGTGGGACGGTACGGCTTGGTGGCATTGCTGTACGCCCTGGGGCTGATGGCGAAGCCCCAGATCATCATGCTGCCTTTCGTTTTGCTGCTGTGGGATTACTGGCCGCTGCAGCGCATCTCATTCGCATTCAATAAGGGTTTCGCCGAGAAGCCACCGAAGGCGATTTATCCGGCCAAGACTTTGGTCTGGCTCGTTTTGGAAAAGCTCCCGCTTTTTGTCATCGCCCTGGCCAGTGCGGTAATCACCATGAAGGCCCAGCACGGCGCCAGAAATTGGTTTCCGCGTAGCTCACGGGTGGGAAACGCCATTCTTTCCTACGCTTTGTACTTGGAAAAGACCTTCTGGCCGTCGCGCCTGGCGACCATTTACCCCCACGCGGGGGCGTCTATCAGTTGGTGGCATGTAGGTGAGGCGGCTGTTGTCCTGCTCGCCATTACTGCATTGGTGATAGCGGGCCGGCGTTATCGCTACCTGTCTGTCGGATGGTGCTGGTTCTTAGGAATGCTGGTGCCCATGCTCGGTATCGTGCAGGTGGGCGTACAAGCCATGGCCGACCGGTATGCGTATCTGTCGATTTTGGGCGTGTTTATCATGGTTTGCTGGGGCGTGGCCGACTGGGCCGAACAGAAGCGCTATCCGGCTCTCTGGTTGCCAGGCATCAGTACGATTCTCTTGCTGACCCTGGCATTGATTGGCCGCCATCAGCTCAACTATTGGAGCAACAACGAACTTCTCTGGACGCACGCCTTGCAGGTTACCAAGGCCAACTGGTTGGCGGAAGATGAACTGGGAGCGGTACTGGCGATGCGGGGAAGGGTGCGGGAAGCCATGCCTCACTTTTACACGGCGATTGCGATCACTCCCACGGACCCTACCAGCAACATGGCAATCGGCATCTACCAGCTACGGCGCGGGGACTACGCCGATGCTATTGCCCACTACAGGGTTGTGACGCAGGACAAAAAAGGAAAGCCGAGTGCATTGCGGGACGCCTACGTTGGCATGGCAAAAGCATATCGCGCTTTGGGCGAGACAGCCTTGGAGCAGGAATGCCTGGAGGCTGCCAAGCAATTGCGCCAGTAGGGTTTAGCGGTTTTTGCCCGACGGTTCCCGGGGCTGCGAAGGCAGTTGGCCCATCATGACAATCGCTTCCGACTTCCTTCAGGGAGACCCGTTCAGCCTGGTCGGCCTGGAGATCCCGGGGGCGTAAGGGGATCGATCCTCCATAGATTGGCACTGTGGTTTCAAGCACTTAGCCAACGGATTCCTGTTTTCGGTCTCAGGGTGGACCGACCCAAGGGCAACTCGAAGGGAAATTGCCTAGCACAATGTCGCAAACACCTGCACAGCGAACCTTCCGAAACCCGCAAATTAAAGGGACTTAGCGTGGCATCCCGATTGCTCTTGGAATAGTAGCCTCTCTCGCTATGGGGCAAATGTGGGTCTACTGTGAATTGAACCTAAAGGAGGGTTCGTTCCTTGAAAATGCGTATTGCTTCGCTGTCACTGCTCGCTCTGTGTCTGACATTGGCTGCTGTTCCGGCCATGGCGCAAGGCTCCTATAACAATGGTCCGGCCAATGGCCAGATCGATGCTTGGACTATCAACTTCGGTTTCACGGTTAGCGACAGCTTCACGGTCAGCGGCGGCGGCGGCTCGCTGAGTAGCGTCGCGTTCAACGCTTGGCTGGATCCTGGCGACAGCATTTCGAACGTCGAAGTGCAGATCGGCAGCTCGGCTTTTGGTAACACACTGTTTGACGGAACCGTCAGCCTGACCCAGTCCGGTTGCAGCACCAACGGTTTCGGTTTCGACGTTTGCAAAGAGTCCGGTAACTTCAGCGGCCCGGCACTGGGCAACGGAAACTACTGGCTGACCCTGGGCAACGCCAGCGTCCCGAGCGGCGATCCTACTTACTGGGATGAGAACTCCGGCGTAGGTTGCACTTCGCCTGGTTGCCCGTCCATCGCGCAGGAAAACACGGTTGGCTCGATTCCTTCGGAATCCTTCACCGTGGGTTGGGGCTCCAGCACCACCAGCACCAGCACCAGCACCTCCGGCACGACTCCTGAGCCCAGCAGCATCATGCTGTTCGGTTCTGGCATCCTCGGCCTGGCCGGCATTCTGCGCCGCAAGCTGTTCTAATTCACCCGACCCTTCCCCCAGGTCATTTCAAGCCGGAGCCCAGTGCTCCGGCTTAATTTTTGCTCTGACCTCGAGGCGGGAAGGCGCGCCGTCAGCAGCTCGCTGCCCGAACGCTCCCTTTCCTTTTGTTCGTGCGCAGCGGATGCCGATTGCCGATTGACTCAATGGGCCATCGGTCGGGAATTGATCAAGTATACTCGTGCCCAAACCAGCTAAGTGCTCGGCTATAGATTGGGCGCACGCGGTCGAACGGGGACAAAATGGGCGGGCTTTCCAAGACACAGACCGGCTACCGTATTTTGGGATTCTTTGTCCTGCTGGGATCGTGCGTTCGCATCTTCGTATGTTTCCAGCACAATCCCATGGATTATCTTTGGTCGGATCCTCTGCGGCATTGGATGAACGGAGTCGCGTTTCCCAAGGGTGGTTATACCGGCACTTCGGACCCGATTTTGTATCAGGTTTACATTTCTGCTCTGCACAGACTCACCGCCGACAACCGGACCCTGGTGGCCCTGGCTTCTGCGGTTCTTTCCGTGTTAATGCCTTGGACGTACTATCGCGCCGCGCGTGAGTTTGGACTGCGGAAGGTCGCAGCGCTCTGGGTGTGGGTACTGATCGCATGGACGCCGTCACTCTTCACCCTCTACCACTACATCATGATGGAGACGCTGTTGATCTTTGTCGAAGGCGTCGCTCTGTGGATGACAGCGCGCTATCTGCGGAAGGGAGGCGGCACGGCTTTTCTAGTTTCAGTTTTCTTCTGGATGCTGGCCTGCCTCACCAAACCGACGGTGATCCCTCTGGCGGGAGTTTGTCTTCTGTGGAGCTGGTGGAAGAAGGCCCCTTCGCTGCGGACTATCGCTGCGGCGCTTGTTTTGGCCGGGGTCCTGGTCCTCCCTTCGGCAATTCGCTCGAAGATCGGCCTGGGTTTTGTCGCACCCTTTGGCAACACTTGGCTAACCAAAATCCAGCACCGGTCGGGGGCAAGAACTATCTATGTCCACTTCTACCACAGTAGCCGTGAGTACTTCCATGTCCACTCGCATTCCAGCCAATACGACCTGCTCTTCGGTTCCCCCAGTTGCTATATAGAACCATTGTGGCCCTTGAGCCACTGGGAGATACGGCGAGCCTATAAGGATTCCTGGACCACCCTTACGGTGAACTCGGCGCACGGGTCTGGAGACTGGGAAAACGCTTACAATTCGTTGCATGTCGGTTGGCGGGAGTGGTTGGCCCAGTGGCGTGAAAATGTCGTGCTGTTCTTGTTTGCTCCCTCCTGGCCCGAAACCGCGATGCATGAGTGGGATGGATGGTTAACCTATGTGACCCGTTGGATGTGGGCGCCTTTAATTGTTTTTGTGCTGGTGAGCAATGTCGGAGAATTCCGGCGCCGCTGTTTTGACCTGGTTCCCGTGGCCGTTACGCTGTTCACCTTGTTCCTCGCACTGCAAAATGTGGCCACCACGGAAGGGCGGTACCGCAAGCCGGTTGAACCGCTGCTGCTGCTCAACTTGGTTTGGGCAGTGCGGAGCAACCGGACGGTTGGTGCAGCCATGGGAGAGATCGCCAACCCCTGAGGTAATCGCTTTCTTCGTCAGGAAATCGGATATACTCGGGGCCACCAAAAGGAGGAGTGTGGCTTCCGTCGGCGTCAGTCCTCAAGCAGGAACTCAAAGCCCTAACAAATTCCTCTTTAACGACTCACCCCAGCGGACATTTCTGCTCAGCCTGGTGTTGGTGGTCGTCGTGGTCGCGGTTTATTCCCAGGTACGTAACCACCCGTTTTGCAATCTCGACGATTATCTCTACGTCGTGGAGAACGCGCATGTGCACGACGGCTTAACCTGGAAGACAGTGATCTGGGCTTTCAGTTGCTTTACGATGGCCAATTGGATTCCCCTAAGCTTCCTGTCTCACGCCTTGGACTATCAGCTTTTCGGACTCGCGCCCGCCGGACATCATCTTGTAAATGTAATGTTCCACGCCATGGACACCGTGCTCGTGTTTATGGTGCTCAAGCGGGCCACCGGATATGCCGGCCGCAGTTTCATGGTGGCTGCCCTTTTTGGCTTACACCCGATGAATGTGGAGCCCGTAGTCTGGGTGGCAGAACGTAAAACCATGTTGAGCATGGTCTTCTTCTTGCTCGCCTTGGGCGCCTACCGATGGTATGTGCAAGAGCCGCGAATATCGCGCTTCCGATGGGTGGTCATCCTGTTCGCTGTGGGATTGCTGGCGAAGCCCCAGATTATTACCCTGCCGTTCGTTTTGTTGCTGTGGGACTACTGGCCGCTGCAGCGTACACCTCCAGCCGCAGCCCGGGGTCCCTCTATTTGGGTATGGATCACATCTAACACCAAAAAGTTCTCCGGGCTAGTGCAGGAAAAGGTGCCCCTGCTGATTCTGTGTGCCATGGACGCAATGATTGCGCTCGCCACCCAAGAGTCGGCGCAACGGCAGTATCAGCCGGCGCTCTGGCTCCGTTTAGAAAACGCGATTTATTCCTACTATCGTTATGTCGAAAAGGCTTTCTGGCCCCGCAACATGGCGCCGGAGTATCCCCTATCCGGGAGTGCGCTAAGCGCGTGGCAGATCGGCGGCGCTTTGACGTTTCTGCTGGCCGTGACCGCGCTGGTCGTGGTCGCCCGGCGATATCGCTATCTGCCCGTCGGCTGGTTCTGGTTCCTGGGCACTCTGGTGCCGACGATAGGCCTGGTGCAGGTGGGCAGACAGGCGCTAGCGGACCGCTATGCTTATGAAGCCTACCTGGGTTTGTTCATCATGGTTTGCTGGGGCGTGGCGGACTGGGCGAAGCAGCATCATATTCCGGTCAATTGGCTTGCCGGCGCCAGCGCCGTCGTCCTGCTGGCACTGAGTTTGGTTACCTATCGTCAGATCGGCTATTGGAAAGACAATCTCACCCTGTGGAGGCACGCGGCGGAAGTGGTGCCCAACCATTGGACGGCAGAAACCAATATTGGCGTGCTGCTACTGAAGCAGGGCAAAGCGGCCGAGGCCATGCCCCATTTCCGGCTAGCGGTGTCTCTGTATCCTTACGAAGCGGTGAGCAATATGGAAGTTGGCTATGACGAACAAACCCGGGGAAATTACCGGGAGGCGATCGCCCACTACCAGAATGCGCTACGCGACTTCAATCTGGAGGATGCGGGCCGCGCCCAGGTCTGGACAAATATGGGCGTGTGTTACCGCGAATTGGGAGATCTGAAGAAGGCGCGGGAGAGCTTCGCAACGGCTTCCATGTTGCGCCCCAACAAATGATTCGAGACCCGGCTTGCCGACGTCCGGCCCCGCCGAAACTACTTTGTGGCCGAACCGGTAGCAATCAACCTGCCGACCGCCGTAGCCCAGATTCTCACCGCCGGAACGGATACGGATTGACCCACTGCAGACCGCGATTGATGAGCAAGAATTTCGACGGGTCGGACAGATCCATTCGGCGAAGACTTGCCGTTATCTGATGACCGTCGAGCGAAGTCCCTTTCAGGGTCATGCGGTCCGGCTTAAGATTCTCGAACGAAAAGGTCGCGTGCCGGTGCGGCTCATCGTACTCCCACATGGTGAATCTCTGGGTTTCCGGGCGGAGCTGTAGATAATACAACTGCTGGCTATCGTCCATGGTCTGGATGGTCAGCAGCTCGGGAGCGTCGAGAATCACCCGCTGCCAGCGTTGGGTGTCAGTAATGAGGGGAGGCCGCAGTACATTGTCAACTGCGAACTCCTCGACCGCCCAAATGCCGCGGACCGGCGGCGGCAGATAGGTCTCATTCTTGATGGCGTCGGTACGTGCCTGAGTTCCACAGACAATGATGGCGCCTATTCCAATTCCCAACTGAAGCAGCAAAACGCCTTTGTTAAGTAGCTTGTCTTTGAACAGCGGCGTAGCCGGCGTGAGCTGCACCTTGCGATTGAACACGAACAGGTCGAGTAGCCGCCGCATATCGGGCAGCAGCAGGAACAGGCACATGAGGACCAGGTGAATGGAGTAGATCTTCCGGGGTACGTCATAGCACAGGTTCAACATGAGCACATTGCTCATGACGGCGACCGTGATCAGCGATCCTAGGACGGTAAATTGAGGCAGGATGAGAAGTAGCCCACCCAACATTTCCCCAATCCCGCCAAAGACGCTATAGGCGTGCGAGGCCCCCATGAATGCCCACAACAAGCCCATGGGCGAGGTCTGACCATAGGTATCGACCAGCCGGGCATACGAGATCTCGGCAAACTGCATGCGATACAGCTTGTTCAAACCGTAGCTGATCATGGCCACCGCCACGATCATGCGCACCAGGATGCGCAGCCACTGATAAAGCACCCGGTAGTTCGTCCGTTTTCTGTCCAGCAAAGACCAGACGATGGTAGCGACGGCAGCCACCACGGCGATGCAGAACAGCAACACGTAGTCGTAGATCTGGTCGCCGCTGCCATTGGCTATTTCCGTAAACGGTCCGGACAATTGCAGCACATGCTCACCCACCCAAGGCACGACCACGTGCCACATGTCCCGTAGCGGATTGCTGTATTTTACGAAGGCGCCAAGAGAACCCACTGACCGCGGGTAGACGTACAGGAGGAAATAAGAAAATGTGAATCGGAAAGCAATCCGGGTGGCGAGTGACCAGCTCGACGTATCCTGGGGCGCGGAAACCGGTGTTTCCTGTTGCACCTGCGGTATCATGAGGCCCTCTTATGTGGAACAGTTATTCCTTGTCGTCCGGGGCGCGGGAACATTGGCTGCGTGGCCCGCGGAACCAGAAGCTCAGGCATTTTCCCTCGAATGGAGACTTTGTGCAACTGGCTTTGGCCATGGAACGATTGCGGCCGGCCACGGCGAGCTTGGGGTCCTAGGGCTTGTGCCCGGCGGCCGACTGGCGGAGCGCGGCCGACATCCGGATGTACTTCGCGAATTGCACCTGATCACCCAGGTCGCGATACGCGACCGCCATGTTCTGATACAGCTTGGCCTGTTCCAGAGGGTCGTCCATTCCGGCCACCGCCACCTTGTAGAGCCGGATGGCCTCTTGCGGATTCCCGTGCTGGTGCTCGTAAATGGCAAGCATCAGACTGGAGGTAGGTTCGGAGGGGAGAATCGCCAGTGCCGCCCGGTAATGGGCCACGGCCTGCTCGGTGTGGCCCTGGCTGGCCAACAGACCGGCTACCATGTCTTCGGCAACCCAGTTGTTTTGGGTGACCTGCAAAGCCCGCGACCACATGGCTAGATTGTCGTCCCAGTAACGAATCTGACGATAGGTAACCGCCGTCAGGGCCACCAAGACGAGTACGCTGATACTGGGCAGAAGCGCGGCGGGAAGTCGCTTTTGCTTGGCCCAGTCCGCCACCCCCCAGCAGACCAGGATGAACAGGCCGAGAAACGCTTGGTAGGCATAACGGTCAGCCAGTGATTGCCGGCCAACCTGGATGATAATACCCACCGTCGGCACCATGGTTCCCAGGAACCAGAACCATCCCACGGGCAGGTAGCGATAGCGGTAGCCGACCATCACCAGGGCAGTAATGCTCAGCAAGAAAAGCGAGGCGAGAAGCACCTGCCACACCGGCAGCAAAGTTCCCGGGTGGGGATACAGGATCGCCAGCTTGGAAGGCCAAAACGCCTTCTGCACATAGCGCACATAGGCGACCAGCGCATTTTCAATCCGGATGGGAAAGGTATAAGCCCAGGACCCGGGATGGCCGACGTGTTGCGCCTTCATGGTCGCCAGGGCGCTGCCGGCGCACAGCACCATAAGCGGCGCTTTTTCCCACAACAGCCATTTGAGGTTTCTGGCCGGCAAGGGCGGCAACGGTTCGTCTTCGCGCCCCGGGTGTCCGGCAAACATTCGCCGCAAAGGCCAGTAGTCCCACAACAGCAGCACGCAAGGCAAAGTGATAATTTGCGGCTTGGACATCAGACCGCAGGCGAACAGAAACGCGACGACAGCATAGCGGCCCACTGCAGGCTGCCGCGCATACCACCGGTAGGCTGCCAGGGCGAGGAGGAAGAAAAATGTGCTGAGCAGGGTCTTTCGCTCCGCCACCCAGGCCACCGCTTCCACGTTGATGGGATGCAAGGCAAACAGCGCCGCCACCATGAAACTGCGTCCCAGATAACCTGTCGCCTGCAGCAAAACCCAAAACAGCAGCACCGCATCGATCACGTGCCAAATCATGTTCATTTCATGATGGCCGGCGGGATCGATTCCGTAGATCTGGCAATCCACCGCATGCGACAACCAGGTCAGCGGATGCCAGTTGCTATCGTCAAGCGTCGTGAAGGCCCACTTGATGGTGCTCCAGGTCAAGCCTTCCTGCACATGGAGATTCTCATAGACATATCCGTGGTCATCAAGGTTTGAGAAGGGATGATGCAGCACCGGAAGATAAAGTATGACAGTGACAGCGATCAGCAGAAGGCTGAGAGCGATGGCCCACTTATGTTGCGCAGTGAACCAGCCAAACCTGGGCCGGGAAACGGTTTCCGGCGCTGCAATCAACCCCGCACTATTCATTGGTGCTCCCTAATCGCGGCGATTATATCCGAGCACCTTGCCCAGCGGCTGTGACGTGGTTCACAACGGCGGGCCAATATCGCTCGTCGGCATACGGCAAAAGAACCAGCTGATTCAGCGGGCGAGCAGGGGGAGAAAACTGCATCCCATCCCCGACCTGAACTACTGGGCCAGAATACGGTCGGCGGTCCGGCGTGCTTGGCCGATGTCCGGCGACAGAAGCTCGGCCTTTCGGGTCGCTTCCTGGGCAGGGAGCGACTGTCCGCCTTTTTTCAAGGCCTGGGCCAGCAGCAGGTACCCGAAATCCGACGGCTGGATTTGCATTGCCTGAGAGTACGCCCCGATAGCTCTTGCGAGGTCGCCGGATTTCTGTTCAGTCACTCCCAGGCTGATCCAATAGCCGGCGAACTCCGGGTTCCACTTCACTGCTTGCTCAAAGCTCTGCAGCCCGTCCGGGTAGTCTCCCAACTCGCGATAGGCGTAACCCAAATTGTTGTACGCCCTCGCCATCAGCTTAGGGTCCCGGGCAAACGTTATCGCCGCCTTGTAGCGCTCAATGGCCTGCGGCAAACTTCCTCGGGATTGTTCGTAGGTACCGAGGTTCAGATTAACGTTGGGATCGGTGGGATTGAGGGCTGCGGCGGCGCGAAAGTGCGGGACCGCAGCCGCCATGCTGCCCCCTTTCAAAAGCGCCGTCCCTAGATTGTTCTCCGCTAGCCAATTTCCGCTGGTGACCCGCAAGGCGTGCTTCCACAGGGTGATATGGTCGTTCCAATACCCGACCTGGCGATAGGTAACAGACATCAAGGCCAGCAAGATCGCGACGCTGACGCCGGGAAGCAACGCCGCGGAAAGCCGTTTTTCCGAGACCCATTCGGCTGCGCCCCAACAGATCATTATGAACAGGCCGACCAACGGCAGATAGGCATACCGATCGGCCATTGCCTGAGTGCCCACTTGCACCAATCCAATCATGGGAACCAACGTCCCCAGGAACCAGAACCAACCTACGGGAAGATAGCGCTGGCGTCTGGCCGCGACGACCCACGCGGTCACCGCGAGCAAGAAAAGAAATGCTCCCCCGATTTGCCACGCATTCAGCGAATCTCCCGGATAGGGATAGAAAGGCGCAAGGCGTGATGGCCAAAAGGCCTTTTCCACATATCGAGCGTAGGAGACAAGCGCGTTCTCCAGCCGCATGGAGCGAGCATAGAAGCTGTTGGCTCCGCCCGCCGTCTGCGCCTTCATGGTGATGACGGCACTGGCGGCGCAAAGTCCAAGCAGCGGGACCTTCTCCCAGATCAGGTAGGACAATGGCTGGCTAGGAATTGCCGCTCCAGGTGGGTCCGGGGCGCGAGGCGCATCGGCGGCAAACGAAAATCGCTGCAGAGGCCAGTAGTCCCACAACAACAGCACGAAAGGCAGCGTGATCACCTGCGGTTTGGCCATCAGTCCCATGGCGAACAAACCTGCCACCACGACGTAGCGGCTATCGCGCGGTTCACGCGCGTACCAGCGATAAGCTCCCAACGTCAGCAGGAAAAAGAACATGCTGAGCAGGTTCTTGCGCTCGGCAATCCAGGCCACGGATTCGACATTGCTGGGGTGAAGCGCGAAGAGTGCGGCTACCATCCAGCTCCGGCCGACGTATCCGGTTGCCCGTTGCAACACCCAAAACAGCAGCAACGCGTTTAGCACATGGAATAGGACATTCACGTCATGAGGACCGGCGGGATCCAGGCCGAATAGCTGGCAATCGAGCGCATGAGACAGCCACGTGATCGGATGCCAGTTGGCCGCATACAAAGTCACGAAGGCCCATTTGACGGTCTCCCAATGCAGCCCAGATCGAACGTGGAGGTTGTCGAAGACGTAATCGGCGTCGTCAAAATTCGCAAATGGCTGAGCATGGACCGGGTAATAAACGGCGACGGTGGCGATGACCAGAAGCAGGCCAAGAAGGATGAATTGCTGGCGCGGGGAGGCGGCGAAGCTGGGAAGACGGGAATGACCCTGCTGCGCAGGACTCAAATCAACAGAAGCCACTCGTCCTCCCTGGATTCGATGGTCATTGCGCGAGCCGCGCCCCTCATTCTACAAAGCTCGTAGGCAATCTCCAAGGCGGGGCGAACGCGGGCCTAGTGGGCCGAGCGCGCGCCTCGCTCACGCGAAGACAGCGACGCGAGAAATCGTCGAAGATTGAACTCGACTTCAATGCCTCACCCTGGCGGCGGCCGCGAAGCACTCGCGGGCGTGTTCCTCATCTCCCAATTGGCGATAGGCGCGGCCCATGCTGTTCAACGCCGCAACCTTGAGCTCGGGATTGCGGGTGATGCTGACTACTTTCTTGTATTGCTCGATGGCCGCGCTCCAATCGCCGTGCTGTTGCTCGTAGGCGCCGATGTTCATGTTGCTGATGGGATCGGCGGGATAGATTTCCGCCGCTTTGAAGAAGTGCGGGATGGCTTCGTCGGCCCGTCCTTGAACCTGCAGAGCCCGGCCCAGATTGTTCTCAGCCAGCCAATTGCGATCCGTCACTTGCAGAGCGTGCGACCAGAGGGTCACATTGTCCTGCCAATATCCGACCTGGCGATAGGCGACTGCACTCAGTGCGATCAGCGCCGCAACGCTAACGGCGGGCAAGATGGCGGCAGGAAAATGTTTTTCCTCAATCCAGTCCGTCACTCCCCAACAGGTCATGATGAATAGGCCGACGAAGGACAGGTAGGCATAGCGATCGGCCATCGCCTGAGTGCCCACTTGCATGAGTCCGATCATCGGAACCATGGTCCCCAGGAACCACAGCCACCCTACTAACAGATAACGCCGACGAATACGCTCGACGCACAATGCGCTGATCGCCAGCAGGAGAAGCAACGCGCCGTACACCTGCCACGACTTCAAGGATGCGCCGGGATGCGGATAAAAGAGCGCCAGGTGGGAAGGCCAAACCGCCTTGATCAAATAGCGCGCGTACGAGACCAGCGCATTTTCGAGACGAACGGAAAGGTCAAACGCACTGGTCGCTCCTCCCGTGCTCTGGGCTGTCATGGTGATCAGAGCGCTCGCCAGCGAAAGAGCGAGCAGCGGAAGTTTTTCAACGACCAGCCAGGAAAGTTTTTTCTCCGGGAAGAGTGTGGCCGAAGATGTTGCCGGGACAAATCTCTCCTTGCCGAAAGACAGCCGTCCCAGCGGCCAGTAATCCCACAGCAAAAGAACGAAGGGCAGCGTGATCACCTGCGGCTTGGCCATCAATCCCAGCGCGAACAGGATCGCAACCACTGCGTAAGGACCCATGCGAGGTTTACGCGCGTACCATCGATAAGCCCCCAGAGCCAGCAGAAAAAAGAACATGCTGAGCAGGTTCTTGCGCTCCGAGATCCACACCACCGACTCGACATTGATGGGGTGCAAGGCAAACAATGCCGCCACCATGAAACTGCGGCCGGTGAAGCCCGTCGCTCGCTGCAAGAGCAGGAACAGCAGCAGCACATTCAGCACATGCAACAGCAGGTTGACGTCATGCGGACCGCCAGGGCTCAGATCGAAGAGTTGGCAATCCAGCGCGTGCGAGAGCCAGGTCAGGGGATGCCAGTTGGCGGCCGCGTAGGTGGTGAACGCCCAGCGCACGGTGTCCCAGTCCAATCCGGTTTGCACATGAATGTTGTTGGTGATGTATTCGCCGTCGTCGTAGTTGACGAAGGGAAAGTGATTGACCCGGGAATACAGCGCAACCGTGGCGGCGACGAGCAGTAGGCCAAGCAGAAGCGTCTGCTTCCACGACGAGGCGAACGAGGTCGATGGGAGCCGGGATTGAATGGTCTCGTTAGCTTTCAAGCCAGCCGGATTCAATCGTCCTCCGCCCACTCTGAGGCTCGGCGCCACAAAATGCCAACGCCTTAGGCCCAGCAACCCGGGTATGCTGTTCCGGGCTGAAGCCGTGTTACTGAGACGCTCTCAGACGCGGGCCTGGGCGGGCTCTACGACCGTTGGCGATTCTAGTCAGAATGCAGCTTTTTCGCCGTCGCGAAGCACTCGCGGGCCTGTTCGTCATCGCCCAGAGCGTGATACGCACGGCCCATGTACTCCCAGGCCTTGATCTTCAATCCCGGACTGGTGGTGAGAACGATCGTCTTCTTGTAACCCTCGATCGCCTCCGGCAGGTTTCCATGCTGTTGTGCATAGTAGGCGATGTTGAAATTGCTCATGGGATCGATGGGGTGAATCTCGGCGGCCTCGCGGAAGTGGGGGATAGCTTCTTCCAGCTGCTTGCGCTCCAGCAGCGCTCCCCCTAAGTCGTCCTGAGCGATGTAATTCGGACCGGTGACCTGTACCGTGTGTGTCCACAAAGTGACATTGTCTGCCCAGTAGCCGATCTGCCGACGGGCCGTAATCGTCAGCGCCAACAGCACGGCAACACTCACCGCCGGCAAGACTGCAGCGGGAAGATGATTCTCTGCGGACCAATCCGCCACTGCCCAGCACACCATGATGAACACGCCCAGCAGAGGAAGATAGGCATAGCGATCAGCCATGGCCTGCCGGCCCACCTGTACCAGGCCGATCATGGGAATCAACGTTCCCACGAACCACAGCCAGCCCACCAGCAAATAGCGCCGAGGCCGGCGCTCGGCTACCCACATCGACACCACCAGCAGGACCACCAATGCGCCGTAAACCTGCCAGGCCCGCAGCGAGCCTCCGGGGTGGGGATACATGGGCGCGAGATGCGCCGGCCACGCAGTCTTAGCCAGGTATCGCACATAGGAGACGACGGCGTTCGACAGCCGGACCGACAGCGGGTACATTCCCAGCGGGACCACGGCGCCCGCCGCCCGCTGTGCCTTCATGGTCATCGCGGCGCTGGCCGCGGCAATGGCGAAGAGCGGAAGCTTCTCCTCAACCAAGGCGCGAAAGCTTCTGGCCGGAAACGCGGCTGCAGCTTGGCCTGCTACAGGATCGGAAGCGAAGGACATTCTCTGCAACGGCCAGTAGTCCCAAAGCAGCAGTACGAAAGGCAGAGTGATGATCTGCGGCTTGGCCATCAGCCCCAGCGCGAACAGGACGGCGACGGTGGCATAGCGAGCGATGCCCGGCTTGCTCGCATACCACCTATAAGCGCCCAGCGCGAGCAGAAAAAACAACATGCTTAGCAAGGTCTTGCGTTCCGAGATCCACACTACCGATTCCACATTGATGGGATGCACGGCGAACAGCGCCGCAACCATGAAACTGCGTCCGGCAAAACCCGTAGCCCGCTGCAGCACCCAAAACAGCAGCAGGGCGTTCACCACGTGCAGCAACAGGCTGGTTTGGTGATGGCCGGCGGGATCCATGTCGTACAGTTCAAAGTCCAGCGCATGTGACAGCCAGGTCAGCGGATGCCAGTTGCCGGCATCGTAGGTAACGAACGCCCAACTAACCGTGTCCCAGTTCAATCCGGACTGAACGTGAACGTTCTCGGTAACGTAAACGTTGTCGTCATAGTTGACGAAGGGATGACTCTTGACCGGATAGTAAAGTGCAATCGTGAGGATGATGAGCAGAAGGCCGTAAACGTAGAGCTGTTTGCCGGGCGAAATAAGCAGGCCGACGGGGCGGGACTGTATCTGCTTTCCAGGTTGCAAATCGACAGAACCCACCGTTTCCCCTTCGCTGGACGAGTATATCCGATTGTTTGCTGGTCGCTCTTCGCTCTTCGCTCTTCGCTTTTTGCCGGCAGCCCAATGCCAGACATTTCATATCTTGAGCGAAGCTCGCTGATTTTGCGCTCTACAGCTCGTGAACAACGCGGATTCCATTCGCAAGCGAAAGGCGAAGGGCGAACAGCGAGTAGCGGCCTAAGGCGCCAACGCGTAGTATCCCTGGCGAGCGTGGATTTCCAGCTTCTGCGGAGTCTGTACTTCCACCCGCAGCGCATGGAAACCGGGCCGGGCTTGGGGAGGGAATGACACATAATACTGCGCTCGCAGGTCCTGCTCGATCTGGGCGAACGCTGCCGACAAATCCTGACTGGACGCCGCGACGTAGAAACGGCCGCCTGTCTGGTTCGCCAACTCTTGCAAAATCCGGTCGCCGCGACTGATCGAGCGCTGCGGGTGCAGGGTCAATCCGTAAATCTGAATCTCGCTGCGCTGAGCGATGGCGATGACATCCGCCAATCCGCGAAAGCTCTGGGTGTCATCGCCGTCGCTGAGGACGATGATGGCGCGATGAACTAGCTGTTTGTCGTCCTGCGCGGAAAATTGGCCGGTACACGCGGAATAAAGCGCGTCAAAAAAGCGCGTGCCCCATCCCGGCTGCTGAAGGTGCTGGACCGCGTCGATCAACTGTTGACGGTTCGCGGTGGGAGTCTGCCAGACGCGAACGTTTCCGCCGAAAGCCATCACGAAGGCGTTGTCGGTTTGGGGCCGCATTACGCGGTCGAGGAAATTGAGCGCCGCCGTCTTTTCGTCGGGCAGGACTCGTTTGACGGAATCGCTGGTGTCCACAACCATTCCCAGCCGCAGGGGCAGATTGTCGTCGCGTTCGAAATCGGTGAAGCGTGGTACCGGCGACTGGTCGTCGAGAATACGAACGTCGGCTGGGGAAAGGTTCTGTACCAGGCGGCCTTGTTCGTCGGCGACAGTGAATTGCAGTCTGACCTCGGGCACGTCGTGGTGAAAGGTGTATCCGGGTGTATTGGCAGGAAGGTAGTTGGTCGTTTCCGGAAGAACAGGAAGCGGCGGTAGGAACGCGGCGGCAGCGCGGCCGTCATAGTCGGCTAAGTTTGCTGCACTAGTGGACGAACCCGGATCGACGGCTGAGCTATCGAATCTGCCTGCCGCCCACTCGCCAATTCCTGCCAGCGTGACCCCACTCAAAGCGAGCGACAACCCGGTGATGAGCACCGAACTCCGCACAAAGGAGTTATCGGCTACTCGCCCGAGCAGCTTGAAAGGAAGCAATAGTTGGCGGGCACGAACGCGGGCAAAACGACCGAGCGCTTCGATCTCCAGAGGCCCTGATTGGCGCTTGCTACAAGAA
>Ga0302320_10002049_pt1 | contig 47980 bp, 49 predicted proteins | sample Bog_T0_3_FD_202130 | JGI IMG/M metagenome (GOLD analysis project Ga0302320, IMG submission 202130) | Peat permafrost microbial communities from Stordalen Mire near Abisko, Sweden - Bog_T0_3 | ecosystem: Environmental > Terrestrial > Soil > Wetlands > Peat | place: Sweden: Abisko, Stordalen Mire... | reverse complement strand
TGCGGGACATCAAATCCTCCTGCAAGAAACCTCGGACTTCCCAACGGTTACTGGAAGTACCAACCGTGGTTCAACTGAATTCCAAATGCGATTGCCCTGACCTGATCCCGTTGTTCATCCTGCTGGTGGGCTCCATGTGGGGCTTTTTTATCCATGCCAACCTGCGCTGGCGGTTTGGCTGGCTGAGCGTACTGATTTCCACTCCTGCCTTCCATCACTGGCACCACACCAACGATGAGCATATTGACAAGAATTATGCCTCGATGCTGCCGATCATGGATATCCTGTTCGGCTCCTGGTATATGCCCAGCCGGAAATGGCCGCCAAAATATGGAATAGACGCGCCTACGCCGCCGGGACTGATGGGGCAGCTGGTGCAACCTTTCTTGCCGCGAGAAAAGAAGACCGATTGAAGATTGGGGAATGTGCATCCCTGCGTGCCACCAGCCGGTTACCCGCGATGCAAGCGCTCGATGAGGTTTCGCTTCACCTCGGGCCACTCCGCCGCAACGATCGAGTAACGGTACGAATCCCTGGGCGTGAAGTCCGCGGCCAGGCGGTGTGCCCGCAACACGCCATCAAGCTTCCCGCCGATCCGCTCAATAGCCGCTCGCGAGCGCAGATTACGCGCGTCGGTGTGCAGGCAGACGCGGAGCACCTGCCAGACCTCGAAAGCGTACGTCAGCATGAGGAGCTTGGCCTCAGTGTTGGCAGCGGTGCGAATGGCGTCGCTCTTGAGCCAGGTGTAGCCGATCTCGCAGACGTCGGGATGTTGGCGGCCGTGGCGTTCGTGGCCCACGGGCCATGCCCAGCTTTCAATGTCGAAAAAGCGCGTTGATCCCAGAACCGCGCCGTCGGCGATACGGATGGTGGCAAAGGGCACGGCGGTTCCGGCTTCTCGCCAGGCGAGCGCAGTCTCAATGTAGCGCGAAACGGCATCGCGGCCGACTGGGACTGCGCTCCATTGGTAGAGCGCGGGATCGACGGCTGACGCGGCGGCGAGGGCGTCGACGTGATGGAATTCGAGCGGTTCGAGGCGAATGGAACTGCCGATGAGGAAGGGAACGTCTGTGTCCATTGCGGCCAGTTTACGGGGTGAGCTTCCCAGGCGCAACATGGCGGTGCGCCTTCACTGCTCGGCCGTTATTCGTAGCAGCGCCAGACCTCTTCGAGATCGAGGACGAAGCCTTCAATAGGGCCGGAGCCGGCAATAGCCGGGCCAGGCTCCACGCGTGGCCCGCTGCCCTGCGTGTACACGTGAACCTGCTTCGCATCGGGATCGATCAGCCAGCCGAGTTGGACCCCGTTGGCGATCCAGGTTTCCATCTTCTCCTGGACCCCGGCGAGGCGGTCACTTTCCGAACGCAATTCGACGATAAAAGCTGGAGCAAGGCGGGGAAAGCGGGCCAAGTCGGAACGCGTGAGCCCCTTGAGCTGCTCTTCGGTCACATATGCAGCATCGGGGTTGAGCATCGACCCGTCGCGCAGAAAGAAACCCGCGCTCGAGTCGAAGGCGCGCCCCCGGCGATGCTTTTTCCACCAATTGCTGAGCTGTGTAGTGATCTCTCGATTGCCGTCGCTGGTCAAGCCGCCCGCGGGTGCGTTCACAATGATCGTTCCTTCCTTGCTCCGCTCCAGGGAAGCGAAGCTAGATTTCTCGCACATCCGTTCGAACTCTTCGTCGCTCAGGGGCGGCGTGAGCACGATAGCGCGCGGGGGAAGGGCCGGGATTTCGAGAATGTCATTCATGCAGCCGGGCTCCGGTTCGTGTACCTATTCTGGCACAGCTTCAGTACTTCTGCATCTTCGGGTCGATGTGATCGGCCCAGGCGAGAATGCCGCCGGCGAGATTCTTTACGTTGGCGTAGCCATGCTGCGCCAGGAACTCCGCGATGCGCTGCGAGCGCACTCCCGAGCGGCACTGCACCACGATTTCGCGATTGCGGTCGATCTCGGCCAGCCGTTGCGGCACTTCGTTTTGCGGAATGAGCGTGCCGCCAATGTTGGCGATCTGATATTCATATGGCTCGCGCACGTCGAGCACGAACAGTTTTTCGCCGGCATCGCGGCGCTGCTTCAGTTCCTGCACGGTCATCTGGGGAATTCCGTTCTTCAAAGCTGTCTCCTGACTTGATTTCGGCACTATGCCGCAGAACTGCTGGTAATCGATAAGGGCCGTGACCGTGGGGTGCGCGCCGCACACCGGACACTCTGGATTCTTCTTCAACTTGAGCTCGCGGAAATGCATGCCGAGAGCGTCGACGAGCAGCAGACGGCCGATAAGAGGATCGCCTTTGCCGAGAATGAGCTTGATGACTTCAGTGGCCTGGATGATGCCGATGAGGCCGGGCAAGATTCCCAGCACCCCGCCCTCGGCGCAACTGGGAACCATGCCGGGCGGCGGCGGCTCAGGATAGAGACAGCGATAACACGGCCCCTCGCGCGTGGCAAAGACGCTGGCCTGGCCTTCAAACCGGAAGATCGACCCGTAGACGTTGGGCTTGCCCGAGAGCACACAGGCATCGTTGACCAGGTAGCGCGTGGGAAAATTGTCCGTGCCGTCGGCGACGACGTCGTAGCCCTTGAGAATGTCGGGTGCGTTGGCGCTCGAGAGCACAGTGTCATGCTTGACAACGCGGACCAGGGGATTGAGCGCGGCGAGCTTCTCTTCGGCAGAATCGAGTTTCTTGCGGCCCACGTCACGCGTAGAGTGCAGAATCTGTCGCTGCAGGTTGCTGGCATCGACGACGTCGAAATCGACCAGGCCCAATGTGCCAACACCGGCCGCGGTTAAATAGAGCGCCAGGGGCGAGCCCAATCCGCCCGCGCCCACACATAGAACGCGCGCGGCTTTCAGCTTTCGCTGGCCCTCCATGCCGACTTCGGGCAGGATCAAGTGTCGCGCGTAGCGCGAGAGTTCGTCGCTGGTGAGCTCCGGCAATTGATCTGGGGAAGTAGAAGCAGCCATGGATTGCGTCTTCGGTCGATTTCAGTCTACCGGGCCGGCGGCGTAATGCGAACGGAGTTGAGGATGTTCATCAGGTTGTCGCGAATGAGTTCTTTTTCGTGGGCCGTCAGCTCGCGAGGAAAATCCTTGCCGGGGACGTGCGAAGTGGCAATGGCTAAATCAAAGCGCAGACACGCACCAGACGCGGCAACAAATGTGGCGTAGATGTCCTCGTCGATTTCGGTGTTAACGCCGCCACCGATTACGGTGCCGTGCCAATAGGTGACACCGTTGAGCGTAAGCGCGGCAGCTTCAGTCTCCCAGTTATCGCGGACAAGCTTTTGGCAGGCCTCGGCTGAGGCGGCCGAGCGCGCATCGTAGGCGAATTCGACGCTGCTGAAGACTGTCTTCGGCCAGGAGCGGATTCCGGGAAGCGTCTCGTTGGTGATCAGACCGCGCAATCCCGTGGAAACGGAGCGGCCGTCCATGTAGGCGATGGAGAGTTCCGGACTTTTGGTGTTCGGTTCCACCTTCGAGAAGCTCCAGCCCGCCCGGAAATTGAAGCTGACGCCGAAGGCTGGGTCACTGAAGAGCATTTGCGAGCCGGAAACCGGCGTGACCGATTGCGCAAGCGAAGGCGATGCGGCGGCAAGACAAACGATAAAGATGCGCAGGATCGACTGGCCGGTCACCCCTCCATTATGCGCTACGCGTAACGGCTGCAATCAGATGGCGACACTATGGGAAATGCGAACGGCCCCGCACCATGCGGAGCCGTTGGCGTGAAAGCAATGGTGAGTATCAGTGAGGCGCGTTATTGCGCGGGCTTTTTTGGCGCCATTGAGGGCTTTGCCGCGGGCGCGGCCGACTTCGGCTTCCAGAATCCGGGATTGGACTTGATCCAGTCGTCGCTGACGTAGCTCTGCTTGGGGTTCACAGCGAAGAGCTCACTGTGCGAGGACTCGACCGCATCCCCATACATCTGATCGAGCTTGCGCATGCCCTCGTCGCCGCCCATCGCCGCAACGAACTTCTTGTCCTCTGCGAAACCCAGATCGATCGCCGACATGGAGGGATCGCCGGTGATCGCGACGAAGGTGCCGTCCTGTTCGCCGAAGGCGATCTCGTACATGCCCCAGTGGGCGCTGGTTCCGGCTTTCTCATGCGCTTCCTTGACCATCTTCACCACGTCCCGCCATTCCTTCTGCTTGCCCGGACGAACGTGAAAGACAGCGAACTGGTAGACGCGATGCTTGTCGAGGTCGTCGTGCGGGTGGTAGCTGAGATCGACATCGTAGGTGAAGACTAACTGGTTGATGTCTTCCAGCAACTCACCGTCGGCGAGGCCGGCGCGCTCCAGGCCGTCAGAGAGAGCGGGGTTCGCGTCCACGAGCTTGTTGTCCTTCTCCCAATCCGCAAACGAGTCGTAGCGGGCGAGGAACAATGCCCGCGGTTTGCCGGATAGAGAATTCATGGCCGTGTAGTAGACAGGAAACTTGGCCTTTTGCTGCGCGGCGATGAAGGCGCTCTCCGTCTTATCGTGTGCGGCGCCACCCTTGTAGGGCTTGGTGTATTCCAAGGTGATCTGCAGAATCTTGGGCGGGGCTGAGGTGGATGATGCGTCTTGCGCCGCGGTGAATGTGCTGCCGGCAACCGCGATGGACAGGCCCAATAAAACGGGGCTGATGATTTTCATGTGTTCAGAATCCTCCTTGATGTACCCGGAGATGCGTTGCGGTGGGAACTGGGGATATGGCGGGGAAGCGCACGTCCTCCGAGGTTTAGCGATTATGCGTGCGGAGGCCACGCGGTGTAAAGGAGTTTTTGATTCGTCGCAGATCAGGGACGCAGAAACTCATTCCAGCACAACTCGGCCCACTGCCTCTGAGGCGATCGCGCCTTGTGCACTACCGATCAGCAGTCCCGATCAGCATTCTTCGATGCGAATTTCCTGCGCCTCGAAGTGTTTGTCTTCTTCGCTTGTGCCGGCGAGCAGCCAGGCGTGCGTGGTCTCCGCGTTGCCTGCAACCACCTCCGTGATGACGTAGCTCAAGCCGAGCCAGTGCGCTTCCTCAAGATCGGTGGCCGACCATTGTGCCGGGTGATCGGGATGGGAGTGATAGAAGCCGGCGATTTCAAGGCCGCGGCCGCGAGCCTCGTGCACAATCCTGACCAGCTCCGCGGGGGCAATCTCGTAGCGTGCCACATCAATGTGCGCGTTGGTTGCACGCACCACGGCTTCGATCCGCCAACTCTCCTGTGCGGGTTTGCCCAGCAACGCGCCACAACACTCGTGCGGATAGGTTTCTTCGCCGTGGGCGCGCAACTCGTGCCACACCGCGCGCGGCAGGCGCAGATGTGGCGCCCCTTCTGCCGCAATGAGCGGAGCCGCCGGGACACCGAATTGGGGAGTGTGCGCGTTCACAAGAGAAATTGCGCGTGCGGCGCGGGTGTGCGAGATTGGAGAGAGAGAATACGCCTTCTACCTCAATTATTCTTCCAGACTGGAACGCACTAATGAAACAAAAATCCGGCCATCCATCCTTCGATCAGACGCTGGAGGTGCTGCGCTCCCATGACTTCGAGGTAGCTCCGTTCGCCGGAGTTGCCGGGGGCGCGTTGGTGAGCAAGCACGGAGCCGGAGCTGTGCTGGTGGCAGCGCCCGAAAGCAAGAACGCGGAGGACAGCGCAGTTGCCCTGGCCGTGCATCCCGGGGTGATGGTGAGGGGCGAGGTGGCGCGGTTGCTTGACCGGGGCTACCAGAAATTCATTAAGACCTCCCAATACGAATTCCCCGCTTCGGCGAGCCAATTGCAGGCGATTCATGCGTTCAGCGAAGAGCTGAAGCAGCTGACTGGCGCCATCAGCCTGTACAACGAGTCTCTGGGCACAACCAGTGACGTTTATCGCTACGACCGGCTGATGGGTCGCGAAGAGGCGCAGCCGGAGCCGGCGCAGTCCAGTAAATTGGCCGACGGGCACTGAGCTGGGTTGGAGTCTGCTGCGGGGCGAGCGATGGACGGAAACGAAAACGGGGTGCGCTTCGCGGGTCAGGGGCGGGAACGCCGTGCCCATTCACGTTACTCTGTCGACGAAGAGTGTTTGCTGGTGCTTGTGAATCATGGCATGCCTGTGAAGGTGCGCCTTGTCGATCTGAGCTTTGAGGGCTGTCGCGTACGCACCCTGGACCCCTTCAACGGCAAGGCGGGATGGCCTGTCGAAATCACTTTCAAGGTGAAAGGTTTCGCCTTCCGGTTGAGCGGCATCGTGCGCCGCAACGATGGGCATCGTCTGCTGGGCATCCAATTTGTGAACGTGAACCCCCGGCGCAAGGCGGAGCTGGCAGAAGTGATTGAGGAGATGGCGGCAACTGTGGCAGCGCGGGCGAGAACTGTTGACCAATTGGTCGCGGAACAGGGAGTTCCGGCGACAGTCCTCCCGGAGACCCGGGAAACGGTTGAAGCCAAGCCGGTTGAGCCGGAAGCGGCCAAAGCAAGCGAACCTGGGCCTGCGACAAGAGCGATGGCACCGGAGAATTTGGCCAGAGAGATTGAGCCTGCAGTCGAAACCCAGACCGTGGCTGAAACCCAGAAGCTAGAAGCCGCGCTACCGGCAGAACCCGAGCCGGCAGTGCACCGGCCCTCGAAGCCCCGCGACCGTCGCGGACAAACCCGACATGAGGTGGACACCCTTGCCACCATCTTCCTGGTCAACGTTGGCTCGGCGTTACGCGGCCACATCCTCGACCTCAGCGTGAGTGGTTGCCGCATCCGCACCGACGAGCGCTTCCCGGTGGGCATTTACATTCGCGTGGAGATTGAGTTCATCCTCCAGGGTCTGCCGTTCCGGCTCGGCGGGGTCACCCAGGCCATCCATAACCGCTACAACGTGGGCATTCGCTTTCTCGATCTCAGCGAGCGCAAACGGCAGCAGGTTCTGGATCTGATCGAAGAGATTGAGCAGATGCGCGCGGCGCTACTGCAGGACGATGCAATACCAACTGCGGAGCAACATCGGTCACAAGGCCAATGAGCTGTTGCATGTGATCTCATCGCGTCGTCGCTGCTGGTTCGATCTCGATGTAGTCGAGCGCGGCGGGATCGCTGGCGTCGGGTGCGCCCTCGACACGCAGCACATCGCCGTGTTTCAACGCAATGCCTTGTCCATCGGGGCCGCGCACGGTGAAGCGCGTTGAGTTGTCGCCATGGAGAAGGCTCGGTGATGAACCGTCGCGGGCGGCTCGGCGCGTGGGCAGCAGAGCGTTAGCGGCCCACGATACGAGAGATTGCCCGTTGACGCTGTACGTGAAGTGTGCGGTGCCGGGTTGGAGGTCGAAGTATTGAACTGCAACGTCGAAGTGGCCTGCCTTACCGGTGTAGGTCCACTCGGCCGAGCAGCCTGTGGATGCATCGCATGTGACAGCTTTTCCGCCGGAGGCATCTTCCCACGGCGTCACGTCAATCGCCTTGTAGCCGGTGAGGCGGGCATCTTCCGCTTCCATGCGGCCGGGATAGTGACCGGCGCGGCCTTTCGCGTCGGGGATTCCGCTCTGCTTGAGGAAGTACTGCACAATGGCGTCACGCCAGACGATGGCGTGACCGGCCTGGTATTCGAGCCGCGCGCGCACATCTTCGTAAAGCTTGGGATCGACCTTGCCCTTCAGCGTCGCCCACTCTTCGCCGAGCCGCGCAGCTTCTTCCGCGCCCTGGTAGTGGCTGTCGTAGAAGTACTGGATCACGGTTTGGCCTGAGTGCAGTTTCCAGGTGTACGGCACGTGATGGAAGAACAGGAGTAGATTGTCCGGCGTGGTCGAGAGGGATTCGTACATCTTTGCGACCTGGGGCGGATACTGCCCCGCAAAGCCTGTTCCGGTTGCGACGCTGCGGTCCATGCCGATGCCTTGGGCGTCGTCGCGGTGCCATTGGCCCCAGCCGTTGCGTTCGCTGCCCTCGATACCTGGCCCGTAATGGCTGCCGGTTGGGTCGGTGAGCGTCTGCGTGCCCAGCGGGCCGGTGTAGTGTTCGTAAGCGGGCCATGATTGCATGAGCATCTTGGTCACGGTGGCAATCACGAGCGGGTCTTGCATGAAGGTTTGCCGCGTCCACTCCTCGGCAATGCGCTCTGCGGAGAGATTCGGATCCCACGCCAGGCGGCCAAAGGCGTAGAGGTTTGCCATCGCCAGAGGCGAGCCGAGCCAGCCGTCGCGTCCGACGCAGGAGACGCCGATCATGCCTCCGAGCGGCTGTTTGAAACTCTTGCCTGCGATGATCTCTTTCACCGGCGTCGCGCGATTGCCGGCGTGCAGGTCGAAGTCGAGAATCTGCTTCCACATCGGCGCGAGATAGACGAGATGCCGCTGCTGGCCGGTGTACTCCTGCGTGATTTGCAACTCCATGGCGGAGTTGGTCTTTTCGATGCCAGCGAAGAGCGGCGACACCGGCTCGCGCGCCTGGAAGTCGATGGGGCCGTATTTGATCTGCACAATCACGTTGGCGGCGAACTTGCCGTCGAGGGGATGGAAGATGTCGTAGGCGGCGCGCGCGCGGTCGGCTTTCAGGTCGTTGTAGTCGAGATGATTGTTGTAGACGAAGGCGCGATAGAGCACCACGCCGCCGTGGGACGCGAGGGCATGGGCCAGCAGATTGGCGGCGTCGGCGGGACTGCGGCCGTAACTTGCAGGACCGGCCTGGCCCTCGGAGTCGGCCTTCACCGTGAAGCCCGCGAAGTCCGGAATCGCGGCGTAAATCTCGTCGACCTTGGCGGCCCACCACGCCTGCACTGCGGGATCGAGCGGGTCGAATGTCTTGAGGCCGCCGATTTTTTGCGGGCTGGCGATGTCGACGCTGATGGCGAGGCGCACGCCCCACGGGCGCATGGCGTCGGCGATGCGCTTGAGGCCCTGAATCATCTCCGGCGTAAGGAACGGTGCGGCTCCGTTCACGTTGTTCACATTGCAGCCGTTGATGCCAACGGACGCGAGGAGGCGCGCGTATTCGCTTACGGCGCTAAGGTCATCGCGCACCTTGCCGCTCTCGAAAAAAATCGATCGGCCCGCGTAGCCGCGCTCGATGGTGCCGTTGGCGTTGTCCCACTCGTCGGTCCAGCGGATGGGCATGGCGGCAGTTCCACGGATCGTTGCTTTGGGCGAGCTATTATTTTCCGCGAAGAAGCGCAATAGGGCGAAAGCTCCGTAGAGTGCGCCGCGCTCGTCGCCTCCAGCAACGATGATGAGCGTTCCGTGCTTTGGATGGCTTGTACTAATCCAGTAGGACTCCGGTCTCAGTTTCGTTGGTATCGCTGCGTTCGGATATGCTTTCCGAATTTCGGCTGTGGTGCCGAGCACAATTCGGTTGTCAAAACTGTCGATATCCGCACTTGATATTCCATAAAGGTGCAGGATTCCGTAGTTGAGTTCGCGAGCAGCCGTTCGTTCTATCGTGCCTTCTCCCAAAGGATGGACAAGAAAGAGAGTGTGTTGTGAGCCGCGCCAGACTGGACGATCAAGCCACGCTTGATCCGCCGTCTGCGCCGTTGCGGCGAGGGCTCCGGCGGCAAAAAGCACAACGAAGGCAATCGCCTTGAAAAAATCGATTTTCCTTGATTTCGGAACGCGCCGGATTTGCATCGTTTCTACTCCCCTCAACGTTGTATCACCTCAGGGGCGCGTGCGGCTGGAACAGGGGAATCGAACGGCGCGGAGAGAGGTAAATTACCAGACAATCGTGGCGCGCCGCAGGCCGCGCACGGCGTTGGCGAGGTAGACGCCATCCGTCTGGCGCAGATCGTTGAGATGGAGCACGCGCTCGTCGATGTCCGGGCGGGTTGCGAGCAGATGGCGCCGGAAAACTCCGGCAAGCAGGCCGCATTCGACGGGCGGGGTCGACCAGTGGCCGTCCTTCTCGACGAAGACATTGCTGATGGCGCCTTCCGTCACTTCGCCGCGCACATTCAGGAAGAGCACGTCGTCGAAGCTGTCACGTGCGGCCTGCGCCAACGTTTGATTGTAAAGCGGGCGATGCGTGGTCTTGTGATAAAGCATTGCGTCGGTGGGATCGGTGCGTTGCGGCGCGATGCGCACGCGGGCGATGCGCTTTGAGGCCCCTTGTAGATTCAGAACTTCGCTTGCGATCTCGAGATTGCCCTCCGCGTCGAGCAGTAAACGCACCTTGCGCGGTGAAGCCTCCGCAAATTGCTTCGCATGTTGTTCCAGCGCTGATCGCGTCTCTTCGCGGTCGCAGGGAAAGCCAAAATACTCCGCCGAATCCGTCAGCCGGTCGAGATGCAATTCGAGGAACGGATAAGTGCCGTCCCAGAGCAAAGTCTCGATGAGCGAAAACCGCTCGGGCCGCCGGCTTGAACTTTGCGTGAGGAACTCTGCTTTGAGCAGGCACTCGCGGTACTCGCTGGCCGGATCGGAGTCGATAACGATACCGCTGCCGGCGCCCATGCTGCCACATATAGTTCCTGACCCGCCTTCGAGCTCAAGCGTGCGAATGGCCACGTTGAAGACTGTCTGTCGCGGCGAAAAGTAGCCGATGGCGCCCGTGTACACGCCACGCGGCGCGTCTTCCAGCTTGGCGAGCAATTGCATTGAGCGGACTTTTGGAGCACCTGTGACAGAGCCTGAAGGAAAGAGCGCGCGAAAGATCTCGTGAAAGCCAACTTCAAGGCGCAACTCCGCACTCACCGTCGAAGTCATCTGCCAGAGTGTTGAATAGCGCTCCACGTCAAAGAGGCGGTCAGCATGCACCGTGCCGGTTCGCGCTACGCGGCCCAGGTCGTTGCGCAGCAGATCGACGATCATGACATTTTCGCAGCGATTTTTGGGGTCGTTGCGTAGCCATTCGGCAATCTCGCGGTCTTCGCGCGTGGTGCGTCCGCGGGGCGCGGTGCCTTTCATGGGCCGCGTCACAATGCTCCGACCGATATCGCTCGCGTCGATGCGGAAAAATAGCTCGGGCGAGAACGACAGAACGTGCCGGCCCTGCTGCCAATGCAAAAACGCGCCGTAGTCGACTGGCTGGCACGCGCGCAATCGCGCGTAGAGCGCCGCAACGCTGCCCTGCGCCTCGATGCGCAACGGTGCCGTGAAATTCAACTGATACACGTCGCCGGCGCGGATCAGCTCATGGATTGCGGCGACGCGTCGCGCATATTCGGTTTCCGAGAGGGCGAATTCGGCGGTTAGATTCTCTTCCAGGGCTAAAGCCCCTTCTTCTTTTGCGGCTTCTTCGGCACGACTGAAGTCGTGCCCTTTCACAAGAGGGCAGTTCTTGCGGAATCCTTCGAGATCAGGCGGTTCGCCGTCCAGAAATGCTCCGGTTTCGTGATCGAAGGCATAGCTGCGCTGGTAGATTCCGAACCATGCAAGGGGCTGGCCCTCGTGGCTGGCGCGCATCGCGGCCTTCGGCTCGAAACAGTTGCCGCACTCGTAGCTGAAGAATCCCGCCGCGCTCAGTCCCGCGGCTACCGCGCTCTCAATCTCGGCAAAAAGCCCGGGAATCTCCGCTGCCTGCCACGCGACACACACACGCACGGGAGTTGTGAACAGTTGCGTCCACGGCATCTCATTGGTTTTGGAGTAGATATGTTCTCTACCTTCAAGAAGCACCGTGGCTGGTGAGTGCTCCACCAGCGCATAGACTTCGGCGGGAAGGGGATGCCGGCGCTTCATGCTGTCAGTGTAGGGCTTTGCCCAGGAAGGGGTCTCGCCAATGATGTCGCACCGTGAGGGCGTCCCCCAGGGGCTAAAGCGCGGCCCATTTTGGGTGTTTTTTCGGCACGACTGAAGTCGTGCCCTTTCACGAGGCAATTTATGAGAGCTGTTCGAGTGCCCTTACTGAATAGTCAGCTGAAACGTGGTGGTGTTGGTGTTGGCGGTAACCCCGTTGCTCGATTGGCCAGCGACCGTCACGGTAAATGTGCCGGAGGGCGTGGCGGGCGCTGCAGTGGGACCGTGATTGTAGTAGTTGTAGAGCGGACTGCAGCCCGCGGTTCCCAGGGTGGTGACAAGGCCTACCAGGGCCACTAGCGAAAGCCGCTGCAACCAACGACGGCGGCGCGCTCCCCATGCCAATCCGCCCAGGCCCAGCATGCCGGGCAGCAGAATGGCCCATGCGACCGGACTGTTCTTGTGGCTGAGTTGAGCAGGCGGCACGGCGCGCACGGTCTGGGCTTGCGTCTGAATCAGCATGCTGCTGGGGACGCCTGCATCCTGGCCGGGCAGAATCTCAAGGCTCTCCGGCGTAAACGCACAGGAGGAGAGAGTCGGCAATCCCGAGCAGGAAACGGTGACAAACGCCGGAGCCCCCGACGTATTCAGGGAGGTGACAAATGCCTGGGACGGCGTGACCGTGACGACAGCTGTTCCCGCTTGACCAGCCGTTAACGTCATGGCCGAAGAGGTTAGCGGCGAGATATTTGAAATCGAAACCGCAAACTGCGTGTTGCACTGGGCACTGATGGATGCGGACGCCGGCAATGAAGTCGATGTCACAAAGCTCGCGCTGCCGGCATAAACGGCCAGTAGCGTGTGCGAGCCGTTTCCAAGGTAAAGGGTAACGGTAGCCTGGCCAGTGGTATTGAGCGTGGCGCTCGCGATCACAACCGGGGAACCGCTGATCTCGTCTTCGATATTCACCGTTCCTGTGGGCACGCCGCCCGCACTGGTCACGGTGACCGTCAACGTGGTCAACGTAGTGGTATCCCCTGAAGTCGGGCAGGTTTGCGTGCTCGACTGCGCCGACAGCGAGGTGGAAGTGTTGGACGGGACGATAGCGCGCACCATCGGAGACAACGCAAGTGCGATGCCGATTCCCACAATCCAATAAAGCCGCAGACCGCGGCAGTTTTTACCTATCACGTGCACCTGCTCCAAACTCAATAAAAAATCGGTCTCTTCAGAAAGAGAGCGCATCGCCTTGCGGCGGCTCGCCGGTTTCCCTAAGCGTAAGCCCTTATTGTATCCGCCGGGGGTGCAATCGGGCGAACCGAGCCCGGCCGACTCCGGCGCCGACATGGTGGTTGGACGCGCTAGCCGCCGGAACGCCACCCGGCCCCCGGCGCTATGCTTTCTGATTGAGGTGGATTCCGATGACCCAAGCTCTGCCCCGCCCTCAGCTCGCCCATCTGACTACAGTGCTGAATGAACTCCGCGCCAAGGGCACGCACTTCAAGCTGCGCGTGCTCGACGACCAGCAGGCGCCCGTGTGCCACTACGACGGGCGCGAGGTCATCAACCTGGCCAGCAACAACTACCTGGGCTTGGCCAACCACCCCAAACTCGTTGGGGCAGCCGTCGCGGCGACGTATGCGTTCGGAGTTGGCTCCGGCGCGGTCCGCACCATTGCCGGAACCATGCGCATCCACATGGAGCTCGAGGAGAAGATTGCGCGCTTCAAGAATGTCGAGGCTTGCGTGGTCTTTCAAAGCGGCTTCGCGGCCAACGCCGGAACCGTGAGCGCCATCCTCGGCAAGGAAGACTTCATCCTCTCCGACGAGCTGAACCACGCGAGCATCATCGATGGGGCGCGGCTCTCGCGGGCGACCATCAAGGTCTTCCGGCATAAAGACGCGGCTCACTGCGAAGAGCTGCTCCAAGGGCTGGAGGGAACGCCCGGACATAAGCTGGTGATTACGGACGGCGTCTTCTCGATGGATGGCGACATTGGCCCCGTCGACAAGCTGGCCGTGCTGGCGGAGAAGTATGGCGCCATTATGATGGTTGACGACGCCCATGCCTCGGGCGTGCTGGGCCGCAACGGCCGCGGCTCGGTCGATCACTTCCACATGCATGGCCTCGTGGATGTGCAGGTGGGCACGCTCTCGAAGGCCATCGGCGCGCTGGGCGGCTACGTTTGCGGAACCAAAGATTTAATTGACTACCTCTATCATCGTGCGCGGCCGTTCCTGTTCTCCACCTCGCATCCGCCATCGGTGGCAGCCACCTGCATTGAAGCGTTCAATATTTTGGAACAGGAGCCAGAGCGCATCGAGCGCTTGTGGGAGAATACGCGGTACTTCCAAGGTGAATTGCGGCGCGCCGCCTTCAACATCGGCGGCGTGACGACACCAGCCACAGAAACGCCCATCACGCCGATTATCATCGGCGACGGCGGCAAGGCGATGGAGTTCAGCCGCGCGCTCTTCGACGAGGGCGTGATGGCGACGGGCATCGCGTTTCCGACCGTGCCCGAAGGCAAAGCCCGCATCCGCGCTATCGTCACCAGCGAACATACCCGTGCCCAGCTCGATCGCGCGCTTGAAACCATGGAACGCGTGGCGAAGCGGATGGGGATTCTGGGGTAGGGAATGAGCCTCGTTCAAGGAACCTTGGCCTTTCTGCACGGCGAGATCAGGGGTAGAATACGTTCAACGGCACAGCTCGAAAGAAGCCTGGATGACGGCAAACGATTGGAATTGGTTGTTGACGGTAGGAGGAACAGTTGCAAGCATCGCTGGAGTCGTCTTCAGTTGTATGGCTTGGATACAGGCTAAAGGGGCGAAGAAAGCTGCGGAGGAAGCTAGCAATGCCGTGAAGGCGAGGGATACGGCACACGAATTCGCAAAACTGGCAGCCGATGCAAAGGACTTGTTGGCGGCTGTCCAAGGCGAGCAAAAAGATCGTGCCATCGCAGCGGCGGACGATTTAACCCACCTGCTCGTGATTGCTGTTGAACGTCGGGCATCCTATTTGCCGATGGACTTTCCGGGCCAACTTTGCATCAGAAACTTACAAAGCATCAGCAAGTCTCTTGGGACTGAAGGATTCGCCGATCAGTCGCGTAAGAAGAGGCAACTTCTCGACCGCTGTCATCAGATTCATCGATCACTGTGCGGCATTGCTGGAGTTGTGGAGCGGCACACGGAGGAGACGGACGAATGAACTCAAATATCGAACTGACCGAATCGGTGACACTTGTTACCAAGCTGATTGACCGGACGCGGGAGCGAAGGCTCAAATGGCAAGCTGCAGATCCGTCTCTCGCCTTCGCTGGTCATGCAAATGCGTCCGACGAGCCTGTTGAGTTCAATCGCTTTTCAGCGCAGCTTCTTGATCCGAGCCAGCAGGCTGTGGTTGGCCAACGCGAAGACGGATTCCTGGAGTTTTCTTTAATCGAACGAGATCCTAGATGGTCGGACCAGTCAATTTCCACGGCAATTTCGGGATTTGACCCACCCCTAGCTCCAGATAGGATTGTTCTGCAAGTTTCGATCGAGAAGGACCCTTCCTACGGCTACGACACGCAACAAGAGGCAGATCTTTCGAAGCTGGTTGTGGACCTGTATGAGCTTGCCCGTCGGTCGGCTTATCAAATTGATGCAAGCGTCGGAAAAGCAATTAGCTATCTCGATGAGCTGGCGGGATAGCCAGCGCCCATGATCGCTCACCTGCGCGGCAAGCTCATCTTCAAGCAACCCGGCCAGGCTATCGTTGAGGCCGGCGGCGTCGGCTACGACGTGGCCATCTCCATTCCCACGTTCACGTCGCTGCCCTCGGTGGGCGCTGAGGCCGCGCTGCACATTCACACGCAGGTTTCGGACGACCAGATCGCCCTCTTCGGTTTTCTCGACCGCGAAGAAAAGCGGCTCTTTGAACGGCTCATCACCGTGAGCGGCGTGGGTCCCAAGCTCGCCATTAAAATGCTGAGCGGACTGTCGCCGGAGCGCACGGTGCAGGCCATCCGCGCACAGGACCACGCGCAGCTCACGCGCATTCCCGGCGTCGGCAAGAAACTCGCGGAGCGCCTCGTGGTGGAGCTCAAAGACAAGCTGGATGATTTTGCCGTGGCTCCCGCGCAGCGTTCGGTACAGGGTCCGGCCGTGGACGACGTGCTTTCGGCGCTCGTCAACCTCGGCTACCAGCGCGTAGCCTCGGAGAAGGCGATTGAGCAGGCAATTGCCAAGGAAAACGCCTTGGCTGGCGACTTCGATGGGCTGTTTCGCGGTGCGTTGAAGGTGATCCGGTAAACTCTCTTTGCAGAGTTCTCACGGAGAGTGAACACGGGCGTTCCTTTAAACTGACATCAGACATGAACAGGTAGGTACACGTTCTCGTGAAAATTGTTACCAGGTTCGTCCTAATTCTGGTGGTTCTTGGCGTATTGGCTGCAGCCGGGTGGTACGGGTATCAACACCTTTACCGGAACGCACCTCCTGGAGGAGCAGGGCGCAACATGGAGATTCGCCTGCTCGCTCTGAACGGGGCGATTCCATACACCGGCACAGGCCCGGGTGTCGACGTCTTCCAGAAAGCAGACGTGATCTCCTACGTCGCGAACGGCGACGCTCCTAATGGCTGGAAGTGGTTTTCCGTCGCCAATGGCGTCGAACCAGAGGTCACAGGGGCCGCCCCGGCCGGATCGGAGAATCCCTACATCACGCGGACCAGCAACGGACAATTGTTTCTGCTGGCGGCCGACGGCCCGGATATGGCGCTGACGCACGCGAGCGGCGTTCGTCCCTGGGGTGTGGATTCAGTGGAAGTGGAAACCGATGAGCAGGCTCCCGGGGTCAGGATCATTCTGGACCAGGCGGGCGGGGACCTGATGCACGATTTTACGCAGAAATACCTCGGTCACAGGATTGCCGTGGTGGTGGCCGGGCAGATTTGCGAAGTTGCACTGATCCAAAGCCCGGTGCGGAGCGCAATTGAGGTCCGGCTTCCGGCCGGTCAGCTACCACAGGCCGAGGGGCTGCGCGATTCGCTGATGAAGTGATTCAAGCAACTGGTCGCTGTTCGCTTCTTTGGGTTCGCGCTGGTGGCGACGCCATGCACCTCCGAGCCCATCGCGTGCGGCGCACCAGCCAAGCGGAAGATCGGCCAGTTCTCTCAGATCGTTGAATCCTCACATCTTGCGAGTGCTCTCACGGAATGTGTAACCGCAACGTGATGAACTCCGTCTAAACTAAATAAGCCGCCGAATCAGAGTCTACGGGTGCGACAGCCCACCCCGTATTTCAAGGACAAATTGTTTGCGTCTTCTTTTTGCCATCGTCAGCTTGGGTGTATGCCTGTGTATCCGCACCTGGGCGGCGCCGATTGCGAACTCCGACCGGCTCGCCGGAACCCGGATCGCATGTACGTTCGCGACTGATTCCGCTCCGGAATCTTCCAGAAGCGACCTGATCGGTGACTGGGATATTGCTTCGGAGTCAGATTCTTCTCAGGTTGCGCAATCCGCTTCTGGATCCAGTTCCAGCGGCCAGAATGCCCGGCCTGCGCCGACCCCCGATCCCGATGCTCCCGTTGACGCGAACGGAAAGCCAATTCCGCTCGAGCACAGGCAGCCGCAGCGCATTCTCGGTTTTATGCCCAATTTTCGATCCGTCTCCGCCGGAGCCGCGCCGCACCCGCCCGGCTGGAAGTACAACTTTGAGATTGCAACTCGACAAGCTACCGACTATTCTTCCTTCATTTTTCTTGGCCTCACGTCTTTGACAGCCAAAGGCATGGATGAGCACCCCGCCCTCGGTAAGGGTCCAGGCGGCTTATGGGCGTACACGTGGCGTGGCTTCGTCGATAAGACCGACGGCACTTACATCTCCGCCTGGTTCCTGACCAGCCTGCTGCACGAGGACACCCGTTTTTATGCGCTTGGCAATGAGCGCAGCATTCCCATTCGCGCGCTTTACGTCATCAGCCGGCAGGGCGTGGCGCGCACCTATGGCGGCCACAATACGCCCAATTTCGCCGGACTCGGCGGCAAAGTCCTTACCCAGTTGGTCTCACGCACCTACTATCCGACCGGCGCAACCAGCTTTCCCGTTCTCGCGACCAAGTTTGGTTATTCCGCGATGCGCGACGTGGCTTTCACCTCGATTCGCGAGTTTTATCCCGACGTTGCGGCGCACTATATCAAGAAGCATCGCGAGAAAATGGCGCGGCTGGCGGCTCAGACCGACGCTGCAGCTCACTGAGGCAAGCATTCGTTTGTCCACAGCGATCGGATCGAATACCTCTCTGCAAGGCCATGCTTCTTGTTGGCAAACCTCTAGCCAGTTGCCCCTCAAATTACATTGACACCAAGTGCGGCATTGCCGCACAATGAGATTATGCCCGATCTTCTCCCGACAGTTGTGGAGACCAGTGCTTTCACGCGCAGGACCGAAAAGTTGTTGAGCGCTGGGGAATACGAGGACCTGATCGTTTATTGGTCGCGTTACCGTGAGGCCGGAGACGAGATTCCCGGCACCGGCGGTGTACGCAAGTTGCGCTTTCGAGCATTTGGCAGAGGCAAGTCCGGCGGAGTGAGAGCAATCTACTACTTCTACGACGAAAACACGCCTCTATACGCAATCTTCCTTTATGGAAAGAACGAGCAAACAGATCTCAATTCGACTCAGAAGAAGGAAGTAAAGGTATTCGCGGCAGTCATCAAGGCAGCCGCAATCAAAAAGAGGATTTCCCAATGAAGCGCAAGAATGTTGCCAGCGAGCTGATTGAGGCCATGCGCGAGGCGGCTGCCATTGCAGAGGGCAAAGTCAAGCCGGCCCGCGTTACCATTTTCAAGCCGTCCCTCGCCCTGGAGATTCGCAAAATCCGCCTTGCCACCGGGTTGAGCCGCGCCGAGTTTTGCCGCCGCTATGCGCTCGACGCGCGCGCGCTACAGGATTGGGAACAGGGGCGCCGCCGGCCGGATCGCGCGGCACGGGCATACCTCACTGTGATTGCACACAGGCCAAAGGCCGTTGAAGAGGCGCTGGCGAGCTGAGGCGGCGAAGGTCGAAGAGGGAGGCTGCATTTGGCATGGCAGGTTGCGATCGTCTTTGATCAGGGGGAAAGTCAGGAGACGCTCCAAACAAACCTATATATCCTTCTTGGGCAAATGCCCGTCTGGGCGGTCGCGAGATACGAGCGTGTGCCTGGCGCTGCAGAACTTCGCAAACAGTGGGATAGCTGTTGGTTTCCTGAGCCCGGACTTACAGTGGCACTCCCAGGCTGTGGCGAAGATCGGATCGCTGAAGCCATTAATCTGATCCCAACGATTCAAGAGCATCACTGTCGGATGACTGCGGTTCGATTGTTCGGAATTGAAGCGTCCAGAGCGCTGACCGAGAGTTTTGCGAATCTCGGTTTCTGTCCAATTTCCGGAACAACCTGGGACGGGATTGGGTTTGCGAGACCACTATCGGAGATTGAGAATGTTCCGGTTATCCAGTTCAACGCCTCAGATTGGAAAACCGAAAGTGACTTCTTTAACGCGTTCCTTAGCGCCGTCGGCGCTCCTGATTGGCACGGGAGAAACTTCAATGCTCTCCACGACAGCATCGGCGCAGGGGGAATCAACAAACTCGAAGTGCCGTACCGCATGGTCGTGCAGAACCTCAACCTAGCGACTGCGGAGGTAAGAGAATTCATGACGGACTTCGCAGATCTTATCAAGGGGCTGCAAACGAATGGCTGCCCTGTGGGAATAGAGGTCGAGCAGTAGGATCGCCTTCGCGTTAAACTCCATTTGTTATGGTTGCCAAATCGAAGCCTTTTCCTATAATTGCCGCACTTCCTTACTTCCGGCCTGAAGCGCTGACCTTCCTGCGCAATCTGGCGCGTCACAATGATCGCGACTGGTTTCAGCCGCGCAAGGCGCAGTTTGAAGCAGAGCTGCGCGAGCCGATGCTGGCGATCGTGCGCAGAATTACCGACGCTATGGTGGACTTCGCTCCTAACCACGTACGCCCCGCCGAGAAATCCATCTTCCGCATCTATCGCGATACGCGCTTCAGTTCCGATAAGCGACCTTACAAAACGCACGTGGCCGCGTGGTGGTCGCACCAGGGATTCGAGAAGACCTCCGGCGCGGGCTACTACTTCTCCGTGAGCCCGAAGGAAGTCGTCATCGCCGCCGGTTCCTACATGCCTGACAAAGATCAGCTCGCCGCTATCCGTCATTGGCTGCTTGATCATCACGTGGAATTTCGCAAACTCCTCCGCAGCCCAAAGGTGCGGAAACAATTCGACGAATTTGAAGGCAACGCGCTCACGCGTCCGCCCAAAGGATTTCCTTCCGACCATCCGGGGATGGATCTCGTCCGTTGCCGCCAGTGGGGGCTGGCCGCAACACTGCCCGCGAAGGCCGCGCTCAAGAAGGATCTCGCCGACGTAGTGATCCGCTACTTCAAGGTGGCCGCGCCGGTGGTTGACGCGCTGAACACGCCGCTGGCGGCCGCATTCATACCCAAAAAACGCGTCCTTTTCGGCCTGCACTGAGTTGTGCGTCGACGCTGGTGCATAATTTGGAGATGCCGAAACCCGCGCCAATTGCGGGTTTCGGAGGCTCACATGCCTAAAAACCGGCAAATATCGGCGATTTCTGGAGAAAACCCGAGAAAACTGTGGAAAAGCCGTGTTTTTCGATTGACTTTGACCACCTTGAAGCCGCATTGTAACCATCGGCAGGGTTCTTCGTAGCCGCATGAATACAGGGGTTCCGCGCACTTCAAGATCCATTCAACCTCCCTCCATGCGGTAAACGTACATCGGCGGAAGCCCACCATACCGGCAGCCCCAAGGGCTCGCCCAGAAGGAGAACTACCAATGGCATCAGGACTGACCAAGACAGCGCTGACCCGGCAACTCGCCGAGAAGCTCGAACTGACCAACAAGCAAGCGGCAGCTTTCCTCGATCTGCTGGCTGAGACAGCGATCAAGGAAACGAAGAAGAATGGCGTCTTTGTACTTCCCGGCATCGGCCGCCTGGTGAAGGCGGAGCGCAAGGCTCGCATGGGCCGCAACCCCCAGACGGGCGAGGCCATCAAGATCAAGGCCAAGACCGTGGTGAAGTTCCGCGTGGCCAAGGCCGCCAAGGACACGATCGCGCCTCCGAAGAAGTAGTTTTTTCGGGCGGGATTCACAATTGAGCGATGAAAAGGGGAGAGCCTTGCGCTCTCCCTTTTTCGTGTCTGCGCGCTTTGGGTTGCGCAGCAAATTTCTGAACTCCGGTGGCCAATCCGCTCATCGAATCACTCATGACAGCAACTTCGGCGGTACCGCAACAACTGGCCACGGCAGCGACGCGCAGGTCGTCGGTACTTTTTCTCTTACGCTTTGAAGGGCTCGCGATGGCCGTCGTCTCTGCGGTCCTCTACGCGCGAATGGGGACGAGTTGGTGGCTGTTCGCGGCCCTTTGGCTGGCGCCGGACCTTTCCATGCTCGGCTATCTTGCTGGTCCTTGCTGGGGCGCGCGCATCTACAACGCGATTCACACCTACGTGACGCCGGCGGCGCTGGCTCTTTGTGCGCTGTTGCTGCACGCAAACGTGGCCCTGGCGATGGCGCTCATCTGGGCCAACCACATCGGGATCGACCGCCTGCTCGGCTACGGCCTCAAATATGCCGACGGCTTTGGATACACGCACCTCGGCCGCGTCGGCAAGGGCACGGCCTGATCACACCGCTTCCGCTTTGGATTCCTTACGCGGCAAGAGCGCATAGGCAATCAGCGCCGCGCCGAAAGCAATCAGCAGCGCCTTCAGATCCGCTTGGTGGAAGGCAAAGCGCACGACGAGTGCAACGATTAGAAACACGGCGGTAGGAATCGGAGTTTTCATCAGTCCCCTCACCACCATCGACAGCACAAAGGTCGCCAGGATGAATTTGAGCATCAGCTCGTTGTCGTAGCGCCACGACAGAAAAGCCAAGGCGACGAAGATTCCGATCGGATTCAGTTCAGTGAGTACGGCGGTGAGCCAGTGCGGGCGCGCTGCCGCGGCGGGAAGACTGCTGCGCAACCGCGGCACAAGTCGCGGCACCGCACGCAGATATTCCTTGTAGGGCTCGCCGAGTTTTTCTGTAAGGAACGCCTCTTCTCCCAGGATCAGGCGCAGATAAAAGATCGTCTCCAGCACCATCGTGAAGAGCGCGCCCGAGGGCGTCATCAGCAGGCAAAATGCCAGCATCATGAACCATCCGCCTACGTAAAGCGGATTGCGCATTAAACGGAACGGCCCGGCGGCGATCACCGCGCCGCCCTGCATCTCTTCGTGGTGCACAGTGCCGTACCCAAGATACGCAGCGCCCCACACGCGAAGAATCATGCCAATGGCCGCGGCCAGCCCGCCCGCCACAATCACCACCGGTGTAGCTACGGCGAAGCTGGCAATGCCGATACGGCTGATTTCCATCGCCAGCCATGCCAGCGTGGAGATTCTCCGGCTCCAATCAAGCGGCCCGAGCCATGGCGCCCAGAAGCCCAGAAAAACGATGACGATCTGAATCCACATCCGCAGCCGAAACTCGAGGGCGCTTGCTTTCATGCCGTTCTCCCGACGGGATAGCGAATTCGTGCACGCCATCCTCATTTCAAGAGTACGCAATCAGGCCGGGACCGGATTCTGATTGCCGCCGCGCGCCGCTGGCACGTGCCCGCGTTACTTGAGTTGCTTGATGGTGGTTCCTTCAGGAATCTTCACCTGGAACTGGTCGTCGGTGAGATCGACATTCTCTTTCACGTCGTCCACAGTGAGCACCAGTTGGATCTTCAGCTTTGCGAGCTTGATGGTGACACGGGAAGGATATTTGCCGGCGGTAAATTGCGCGTAGTTGCTATATCTAATCTGCGTTTCCAGGTTCCCGTCGCTGTCGTAGATGTCCTGGTCGTACGGCAGCATGTCGTCGCGGTGAAACGTGATGATGCGGCGGGGTAGTTTCTCAGGGCCCGCCTTCGGCTGCATCAAGCTCAGAGTGTATTCCTGCTCGATATAAAGATGCTTCCGGGACGGGTCTTCGATGGTTTCCGAATCGCCGGCCACCATGTACTCGTTGCCGGGCTCGAGCCCGCGAACCGCGAGGGCGTCGAGGAAGAAATTCGGACGGAGATTGTAGAGGGGATGATCGGGATCAAACTCCGTGACCGTATTCGATCCTTCAAAGGCCTGGTTCTTGATCGGAACCACAAGCGTAAAGCGACTGCCATCGCTGGCCATGTCGAAGGCGCGCGCGCCCAAATACTGTCCGACCACGCGTAACATGCCGGGTTTGCGCATGAGAATGAAACCGTGACACGACGGAAAGGTCTCCTGGGTTTCAATTTCGTTGGCCGTTGTGGACTCCGTGGCTTGAATCTCCACCGTGGCGGTCAGTGTCTTCAGCGCATCCCAACGTTGGTTGATCTGGTTCACCAGCTCCCGGGGCGTCGCCGATTGCACGGTCTTTGGCCTGGGGACCGGCAAATGGCGCGTGGTGGGGAAGAGCGAACAGCCCGCGAGCAGGAGCGGAAGCACAAGAATTGCGGCATGACCACAACGATGCACGATCTTCATCGCGGACCTGCCTTCTTCTTCTGCGCGCGCCGGTACTCGGCCACGTTGCGGTTGTGCTCGTCGAGCGTCTTGGCAAATAGCGAGTGCCCCTGGGCATCGGTTCCCGAAGCCACAAAGTAGAGATAGTTGGTTTTGGGCGGATTGAGGGCCGCGCGCAGCGAGGGAATGCCGGGATTCGCCACCGGTCCCGGCGGCAGGCCTGCGTGCACGTACGTGTTGTAGGGCGTATCGCGCGTCAAATCGCTAGCGTAAATCGTGCCGCGCCATTTGCCTTCGAGCTCGAGTCCGTAAATGACAGAGGGATCGGTGTTGAGGGGCATGTTCCTGGCAAGCCGGTTCTCAAACACGCTCGCCACCAGCGGACGATCCGCGTCCACGGCCGTCTCGCGCTCCACCAGCGATGCCAATGTAACCACCTGTCGCACGTTCTCCTTCAATCCCAATTGCCCGGCCGCTACGCGAAACCGCTTCACCATGGCCGTCACTATCTGCACCGCGTTCACAGTAGGCGGAAACCGGTAAGTGTCCGGAAACAGATAGCCTTCGAGACTCGTTGCTCCCGGATCGAGATCCGTAATCAGATTCGTCTTGCTGGCCGCGACGGCCATAAAACCCTGGCGCGTGCCCAATCCTGCCTGCTCTACGCGCGCCGCAATGTCAAAGATGTTCGCGCCCTCGGGCACAGTCACCGAAATGGTCACGACGTCGCCGCGCGCAATCCGCGCATACACTTCGGTTACTGGTGCGGGACGATCGAACTTGTACACTCCCGCTTGCAATCTTCCGCGCCGGAGCCAGCGCACGACGTCAAAGGCGTACCGGCTGCGCACCACGCCCGCCGACTCAAGCATGCGGCCGATGGCCACGACAGACGAGCCCGGCGATACATTCACATAAGTTTCCGTTTCCGGTCCGTAGGGCGTGAGCACCAGCCATGCCCCGGCCCCGCCCGCGAGTAAGGCCAGCAGGAAAAGCCCCAGCAGGACGCTGCCAACGCCGGAACCGTTTTTTCTACCGCTTTTCCGTCTGCGCCGCGCCATCCTGCCGATGTGGACCCTTCCAGATGAAAACTGACGTGAAAATCTGCTCGGGATTCCCTATCTTTCGATTGTATCGGGCGCAATCAGGGCGGGGGAGGCGGAATCTGTAGTGATGAGGCCAAAAATTCGCTCAGTTCGGTTCAATTAGGCTGATAGAAAAGGCGGGTAGAACCGATGGGTGGTCTACATTTGCGAAGTGTGGCTCTAAGAGCTATACTTAATCGAGATGGCGGATCGTCTCAAATCGCTTCGGGTTTTTGCCACCAAACCTTTCATGCGTTTTGCACGGCGGTTTTCGATGGACGATGCCGAATTGTGGCGGGCCGTCAATGGCGATTACGATGCGGACCTGGGCGGCGGAATTTTTAAGTTCCGGCTGGCAAGGCGCGGAGAAGGGACCAGCGGTGGCGCTCGGGCCATTGTTGCGATGAAAGCCGGACAGCGAGTTGTGTTGATGTTCGGCTTCGAGAAGAAGGATCGAGCCAATATCCAAGCCGATGAATTGCGCGCATTTCGCAAGGCGGCTCGCATCTACCTTGGATATAGCGAAGTAGAGTTGACCGTCATCGTTCGAGAAAGATCGCTGTTGGAGATCGTGGGACCCGGCACCGGAAGAGGAGAAGAACATGGCAAAGGCGTATAAGAGCGAGGCCCTCGCGGCCGTGCACGAAAGCATGGCAGACCTGCACAAGATCGGCATGCTCGACGCAAAAACAATGCGAGAGTTCGATCGGGCGTGCCTGACTCCTGTGCTGGAACTTTCCCCAGCAGCGATTCGCCGTATTCGCGCCAAGGCTGCGGTGAGCCAAGCCGTCTTTGCTGCACACTTGAACGTAACAACCGGCGTGGTGAGCAAATGGGAGCGCGGCGAGAAACAACCGCGCGGCCCGGCCGCAAAGTTGCTGACTCTGGCCGCCAAGCACGGCCTGGAGATGATCGCCTGAAGGCCCTGACGCCGGTCACGCTTCTTGAATGCGCCACTCGACCGTGATTTTTCACCTTTCTCACCCGCGAGAGTGGCTTTACGCTGGTAGCTGGAAGCCAGGAGCTGGCAGCTGAACCAACCCCGCTATCTCGGTCTGGACATCGGCAACCGTCGCATTGGCGTAGCTGTGTCCGATGAGCTGGGCCTGACGGCGCAACCCGTGCTTACTTTGGAACGGCGCAGTAGCCGCCGTGTGGATTTGCGCTCGCTGGCGCGGCTCTGCCGCCGCTTTGGGGTGGTGGGCATTGTGGTGGGTAATCCAGTGCATTTGTCCGGTGAACTCAGCCCACAAGCTACTCGTAATCAGGCCTTTGCGGCCGATCTGGGCGAGTTGGCCGGCCTGCCCATTCACCTTTGGGATGAGCGCCTGACCAGCCACGAGGCCCACCGGATCCTTTATGAAGCCGGCCACGCGCGACAGGAGCACCGCAAAGTCGTGGACCAGGTGGCGGCGACACTGATTCTGCAGTCGTTCCTTGAAAGCAGGGAGCGAGGGAGCAAGGGAGCAAGGGAGCGAGAAACGCCAATCTGACAGCCGCAACTTCTGCCATGGTTTCCTTGCTCCCTTGCTTACTTGCTCCCTTATAATGAAGTTTCAGATCGTTCAAATTCTGCGGCTGGAAGAGTTCCCTCCGCGCTACCGGATCACGGATGCCCGAGCACATCAAGAAAAAACTCCTGGAAGAGATCACGCAGCTCGAGTACGAGCTGACCACCGAGCTCCCGGCCGAAATCAAGAAGGCGCGGGCGCTGGGCGATCTGTCGGAGAACGCCGAGTATCACATGGCCAAGCAGCGGCAGGAGTTTGTGAACGCCCGCCTCGGCCAGCTCAAGAAGCGCATGGGCGAGCTTTCGCTGGTGAATCTGGTGAACATTCCCAGGGACAAAGCCGGATTCGGGTCCACCGTGGTGGTCTTCGACTCCACAAAGAACGAAGAGATTGAGTACCGCCTTGTGACCAGCGAAGAAGCCGACGTCACCAAGGGTTTGATCTCCACCACTTCGCCGATCGGACGGGGTATTGTGGGCAAGAAGGTGGGCGATATAGCCGCCATTGTGACGCCCAACGGCAAGCGCGAGCTGGAGATTCTGAAACTGACTACGATCCACGACGAAGCTGCCGCGCGCGAGGGCGAAACCGCGGCCGGCGCAACGCAATAGCAAGGAGAGCGAGCTTAGCTTTCATGACCTGGACAAGTGCTTTCGGCAGTGCGTGCGGATGGTTGCTGGACCGCATCGTGCATGGATTGGCGCTCACACGCATCTCACCCAACGTCCTCACCTTCCTGGGGCTCGTGATCAACATCGCCGCCGCGTTCCTGTTTGGTCACGCCAACGCCACCAACGGCGACCGTATGTTTTTCTACGCGGGCCTGGTGATCTTCGGCGCCGGCATCTTCGACATGACCGACGGCCGTGTTGCCCGCCGCATCAACAAGGTGACCGTCTTCGGCTCATTCTTCGATTCCGTCATCGACCGCTACTCCGACGTGGTGCTTTTCTTTGGATTGCTGGTCTACTACGGCCGCATTAATCGTTTCCGCTACGTGGTGCTGGTGGCCTTCGTCATGGTCACCTCGCTCATGGTCAGCTATACACGCGCACGTGCTGAGGCGCTCATCGGCCAGTGCAAAGTGGGCTTTATGGAGCGGCCGGAGCGCATCGTACTCATCCTGCTGGGCGCGTTCTTCAATCACTGGGGCGTGATGGCTCCGGCGCTGTGGGTACTGGCCGTGTTCACCACCATCACGGTTGCGCACCGCATCATCTACACCTACCAGAACACCAAGCATCTGGCGCCGATAAGCTGAGGAAGACAGCTTTCAGCTCTTAGCCTCCTGCTTCGTCGTGCTCAGTGGAAGACCTCATGTTTTCCATCAGATGGTTTGATACCAAACCGGCGGCCTTATGGCGCACGAGTCAAGGATCTATTTACAAAAGAAAGTGCTGGAAGCGAAAGGCCTCTTTCGCGCATCTTATTACCCATGAGTCTTGAAAAGGCGACATTCGGAGCAGGGTGTTTTTGGGGCGTGGAGGTTGCGTTTGCGGCCATTCCGGGCGTGACGGCGACAGCGGTCGGCTACGAGGGTGGAAAGCACGATCAGCCCACTTACAAGGACGTGTGCACCAACGAGACCGGCCACGCCGAAGTGGTCGAGATCGACTTCGACCCGGAAAAGGTGGCGTACGAGCAGTTGCTGGATGCGTTCTTTGAGCTCCACGACCCCACCACGCTGAACCGGCAGGGTCCGGATTGGGGCACACAGTACCGCTCCGTCATCTTCTTCCACTCGCCCGAGCAGGAGGCGCAGGCTCGCGCCAAGATCGAGCAGCTGACGGCCGCTGGCCGCTTCAAGCCGAAGCGCATTGTCACCCAGGTTGTTCCCGCCGAGACCTTCTGGCGCGCCGAGGACTACCACCAGCGCTATCTGGAAAAGCGCGGCCTGGCGAGCTGCCACATTTAGAGATTAGTGGTGAGTGTGAGTGTGGTTGTATCTCCGCGGCGCACTCACACCCCTCGCTGGTTCCTATGCCCCGGTCTCTGCTTCCTGTTCCCCGGTCCCTGTTCCCTGTTCCCTGTTTTCCGTTCCCGGCTCGTCGATCCACAGGCAGACAATCCACCACACGATCACCACGATAAAGATGATGCTGTTGGCGTTGTTCAACGAGCTCATCAGGCCCATCACGCGCTTGTATTCGTCCTGACTGTGGATGGTGACTTGCGAGGCAATGTGCTGCAAGGTGCCGCGTACCGCCAACTGCGAGAGCGACGCCATGAAGAGGCCGATGCAGAGCTGCTGTACATGGCTGTGCCAGCCCGCCTTGAAATAGCGGCCGAAGACCATCACGAGCAGGCCGAGCTGAACGATCAGCACATCGGAGAGCAGGTCGAGCTTTTGCGCGACCAGTTCCATCATGCGCAAGGAGGTGAGCTCCGAGCCCGCAAAGAGCGTCTTGAGAGAAGGCCAAGGGCTCCACAGGGCAAGCACCACTGCGCCCACGGCCAGCAGCGCCAAGGTCCCCGCAATCCACTCTCTGCGCTCTGCGCCCTCAAAGGCCCGCCGCGCAATCTCGATCACAACGAGCAGGGCGAGGATGGCGGCCAGATCGGCCAGCACGAGGAAGATTACCGCTGAAGCCACCGGCGAGATGCGGTGGTTCAGCAGGCGGCCGGCCAGCATGCGCAGGGCCATCAATGTCATAGAAGTCGTGAACCAGGGAAAACGGCGCGCGCGATCGCGTCCCAGCAACACCACCAGGAGCACCAGTACCGCGGCAAACGTGAGGATCCAGAAGACCGTCGAAGTATCGAAGTTGAAGTGCATTTGAACCTTATCCGGGCCCGGCAATCTGTGCGTGAGCCCTCTTCTAGTTTAAACGGGTTAAGAGCGTGCGCCCCACCTGCCATAATGCCAACATGCTGGTTCTGGCCTCCGCCTCGCCGCGCCGCCGCGAATTGCTCGCGCAGGTGGGCTACCGATTCGAGGTGGTTCCCGCGCATCTTCCTGAAGATCCACGGCCCGGCGAAGACCCGGTCGTCTATGTCACGCGGCTGGCACGGGAAAAGGCCGAGGCGGTGTATCGCGAGCTCACCGCCAATCCAGAACGAAAAGCAGACGGCCAGCCCCTGGTCGTGCTGGGCGCCGACACCACCGTCACCCTCGACAGCACGATTCTGGGCAAACCGGAAGATGCGGCCGATGCGGCGCGCATTCTGCGCCTGCTTTCGGGCCGCACGCACCGCGTGATCACCGGCGTGGCTCTGGTAACCGCAAAGGGCGTCGAAGTTGCCGCCGAAGTCACGGCAGTTCGTTTTTTGACCCTATCGGACGAAGACATTGCCGGGTACATCGCCACCGGCGAGCCCATGGACAAGGCCGGCGCCTACGGAATCCAGGGCCACGCTGCCCGCTGGATTCCCCGCATCGAGGGCTGTTATTTCAACGTGATGGGTCTGCCGCTGGCGCTGGTCTGCTCGCTGCTGGATTCCTGCTCTTATTGAGCGAGCTCCACGCTGCATGTTCTGAAGTCGCTCCGGCAGGGAAAAGTAACTGATTCGTTTGTCTTGCTACAGCGTGTTTCAAAAATGGGCTGGCGGATTCAGCCCGAATCCCTCCGGGGTTAAAGAGGTTGCGGAAAAAGTCCGAACGAAAATCGAATTCGGCAAGAGGTCGATTGGCAGGGGCTAAAGCCCGACTCATTCTACTGACTTTATTGGCCCGGCTCAAGTCGTGCCCTTGTTACAAAGCCACGTGGGTTGAGTTTTTCCGCAGCCTGTGAAGTCGTGCCCTTTCACGAAACCATTTATGAAACACGCTCTAGGAAATGTGCGTGCGCCACTGACCGGCAAACCAATTCCGGGGTAGAATGATCGCACTTTCATAGCAAGGTGAATTTTCATGCGGAATTCTCTCTTCCTGCGCAGTGCAGTTTTATTTCTGGCGGCGTTTTCGCCGGTCGTCGCTTGCGCGCAGTTCCAGCCGCCCAACCCCGAAGAACTGAAGATGACCACGGACCCCAAGGCTCCGGGAGCCGATGCGGTGTATCTCGAAATCCGGGAGATCGACAACGATCCGTTGCACTTCCAGACTTTTTATGCGCGCATCAAGGTCCTTACCGAGAAGGGCAAGGAGTTGGCCACGATCACGGTGCCTTTCCTCCAAGGCGATATGCAGATTCGGGAGATTCATGGCCGCACGATCCACTCCGATGGGACCGTGATTCCCCTCGCCGTGAAGCCGGAAGACTTGTTGATCGTGAAAAGCGGCGATTTGCAGCTTAAGCGGAAGACCTTCACATTACCAAGTGTCGAGGTGGGCTCCATTCTGGAATACAGCTACGATCTGTTTTACCACGACGATGAATTCACCTCGCCGCAATGGGAAATCCAGCGGTCTCATTTCGTCCACAAGGCACACTTCGAATTCACGCCTTTCCCTGAGTTCATGCCGCGCGGCAAGGAACGAGACTACAACGGGGAAACGATGCATGACAGCCGCGGGCGAGAGATCAAACAAATGTCCTACTCCGGCTTGCTTCCCGACGGTGTGTCAGTCAAGCCGAGTATGAATGGCACGTACGGCGTGGACGTAGTCGACGTTCCGGCCATTCCCGCCGAGGAGTGGATGCCGCCCATCGATACCTTCCTTTACAGATTGTTTTTCTATTACATTCCGGCGTACGACTCGACCGATTTCTGGAAGAGCAGCACGAAGGAATATTCCAGAAATGTCAACAGCTTTGCCGAGCCGTCCGGCGTGATCAAGGCCGCGGTCAATGGCCTGATCGCTCCCGGCGACAGCGATCTGGACAAGGCGAAAAAGCTATACGCCGCGGTGCAGGCGCTGGATAACACCGACTACTCGCGCAAGATAACCGCATCGGAGCGCAAACAACTGAAGTTGAAAACCGAAAAGCACGCGGAAGACACCTGGACGCAGAAAAGCGGGTCGAGCGAAGACATTGCCATGCTCTACCTGGCCATGCTGCGCGCCGCAGGGCTCACCGCTTACGCGGTGAAAGTGGTGGACCGCGACAGGGCGGTCTTCGATCCGAGTTATCTGGATGCGGATCAATTGGACAGCACGCTGTTGATTTTGGACGCCGGCGGCCAGAAGATTCTCCTCGATCCAGGCGAAAAGATGTGCCCGTTCCAGGCTGTCAATTGGCGTCATGCATTGGCGGCCGGCATCGGACAGAGCGCGCAGGGGCCCTCGTTTACCGCAACGCCGGCGCAGCTCTATGCCAACAACACTGTGAGGCGTACCGGAATCCTGACGCTCGACAGTAAAGGCAGCGTCGCGGGACAGATTCAGATTGCCATGACGGGCCAGGCTGCGCTGCGCTGGCGGCAAACGGCTCTCGAAAACGACTTGAGCGAAGTGAAGAAGCAGTTCGACGATGAGTTGGCAACCATTGTGCCCGACGGAGTGGAGGCTCACGTCGATGGTTTTCAGGCGCTTGACGATCCGAACGCCAGCCTGGTCGCCGTCGTGAATATTAGCGGCACCCTGGGCGCGGCAACGGCCAAGCGCCTGGTGATTCCCGGCTTCTTCCTTGAGACGCGAGGCCACATTCCCTTCGTGAACGAGGAAAAGCGGCTGGAGCCGGTCGATATGCACTACGGCGAACGCGTCACCGATCAGATCACCTATCGCTTGCCCGCCGGAGCGACAGTGGAAGGCGCGCCGCAGGACGCGAACATCTCCTGGCCGAATCATGCGCTGTTCGTCACGAAGAGCCTTGCGCAGGCTACCCAGTTCACCATTGCGCAAACGCTCACCCGCGCTTTCACGATTGCCAAGTCCGAGGAATACCCGGATCTGCGGGGCTTTTACCAGAAAGTGGCGCAGGCCGATCAGGCGCAACTGGTGCTAACCATCGCCCCGGCAGCGAAAAGCAACTAAACACTGGCCTTGCCAGGAAAATTGTCTACGGCACAGACCCGCGAACCAAATCCGGGGTAGAATGGTCGCAAATTTCAGCTGGGGCCAAATTTCATGCGCAATTCTATCTGCCTGCACGGTGCAGTCCTGTTCCTGGTCGCGCTTTCGCCAGCCGCGGTTTGCGCGCAGTTCCAGCCGCCCAACCCCGAAGAACTGAAGATGACCGCCGACCCCAAGGCTCCAGGGGCCGATGCTGTCTACCTCGATTTCGAGCAGATTGGAAGCGACCCTCTGCATTTTGAGAGCTATTATGCGCGAATCAAGGTGCTCACCGAGAAAGGCAAGGAACTAGCCACTGTCGAGCTGCCTTACATGAAGGGGGATCGAAAGGTCACCGACATCAAAGGCCGCACGATTCATCCCGATGGTACGGTGGTTCCGCTCACCGTGAAACCGGAGGACCTGATTGTGGCCAAATCCGGTGAGATGCAAATCGGGAAGAAGGTCTTCACCCTGCCCAGTGTGGAAGTGGGAAGCATTCTGGAGTACAGCTACCAATTTCACTGGGATGATAATGAATACATTCCGCCGAAATGGGAGATCCAGCGTCCTTACTTCGTGCACAAGGCACATTACTCGTTTACGCCCTTCAAGTCATTCATGCCGGTCGGCACCCCCGGCACAGACACGTCCATCACTTTGGAGGATTCACGCGGCCGGGAAATGCGCAGCCTGACGTGGTTGTGTCGACTGCCCCCCGGCGTAGCCGTGAAGACCAGCGTAAACGGCTCTTATACCCTCGATGTCGTAGACATTCCTCCCATCCCCGACGAAGACTGGATGCCGCCAATCCGCAGCTTTCTTTACAAGACAGATTTCTACTACAACTACACCAGTGACGCGTCCGCATTCTGGCTGAGCGAGAGCAAGCTCTGGTCAAAGGATGTGGACAAGTTTGCCGAGCCGTCGAAGGCCCTAAAAGCTGCTGTCGACAGCCTGATCGGTCCCGGCGACAGCGATCTCGACAAAGCCAAGAAACTGTATGCCGCGGTCGAGGCCCTCGACAACACCGATTACTCGCGCAGGAAAAGCGAATCGGAGATGAAGCAGCTCAAAATCAAGCAGGCCAAGCATGCCGAAGCCACCTGGGAGCAGAAAAGCGGCTCGAGTGAAGATATTGCCATGCTGTATCTGGCCATGCTGCGCGCTGCCGGGCTGACAGCTTATGCGGTCAAGGTAGTGGACCGCGATCAAGGTCTCTTCGATCCCAGCTACATGAGTTTGAACCAGTTGGATACTACCGTGGTGGTCTTAAGCATCGGCGGTAAGGCGACCGTCCTCGATCCTGGTGAGAAGATGTGCCCGTTCGGGACGCTGAACTGGCGTCACTCCTACGCCGGTGGTATCGGCCAGAGCGCGCAGGGGATGGTCGCCTGGACGACTCCGTTGCAGGCATACAAGGACAACGCGACCACGCGGACTGCGGATTTGACGCTCGACGCGCACGGCGGCATCACCGGTTCCATTCAAATCGTCATGACCGGACAGGAGGCGCTGCGCTGGCGTCAGTTTGCCTTGCGCAACGACGACACCGAGCTGAAGAAGACCTTCGACCATGACGAACTGGAGGGCGTCGTGCCCGACGGAGTAGAGGCCCATGTCGATCACTTCCTCGCCGTGGATCAACCAGACGTCAATCTGATGGCGATGGTTAAGGTAACTGGATCTCTCGGCACCGCGACGGCAAAGCGCATCATGCTTCCGGGGCTTTTCTTTGAGACACGCGGGCAACGTCCGTTTGTCCACGAGGAAAAGCGGCTCGAGCCGGTCGACATGCACTATGCCAGCCGAATCACCGACGATGTCACCTATCACCTGCCTACCGGAGCATCCGTGGAGGGCGCTCCGCAGGATGCGTCCGTAACCTGGCAGGGCCATGCTGTTTTCATGCTCAAGAGCAAGGCGGCCCCCGGCCAGATCGAGATTGCCAACTCCCTGACGAGAGGATTCACGCTTGCCAAACCCGAGGAGTACCAGGATTTGCGCGGCTTTTACCAGAAGGTGGACGCGGCTGAACAAGGGCAACTGGTGTTGTCGATGGCTCCGGCACCGGCGGCGGTATTGACGCCCGCTGAGAAGGGCAACTGATGTGCGCTCGAACATCGCAACGGAGGATCGACAACTGATTTCATCGTTACGGACGATCGAGGGTCCCGTGTATGCGGTTTCATATTTTCCTGCGTAGTACGTTCCTGCTTCTCATTGCAGCGTCGCCTTTTGCGCTGCGCGCACAGTTCCAGAATCCCACTCCGGACGAGCTCAAGATGACCTCGGACCCGAAGGCGCCGGGAGCAGCAGCGGTTTATCTCTATCGCGAGGAGACTACGGACGACGAACGCCACATCCATACGTACTACGTGCGCATCAAGGTGCTCGCGGATAAAGGCAAGGAACTGGCCACCGTCCGTATTCCCTACGAGCGCGGCGAGTCGAAGGTCGAGCATATTGAGGGCCGCACCATCCATTCAGACGGAGCCGTGATTCCCCTCACCGTCAAGCCGGATGACCTGGTGGACGTGAAGACCAAGCATGTTCAGGTGGACACGATCGTCTTCACCTTGCCCAGCGCGGATATCGGCAGCATTCTGGAGTACCGCCTTCAGGTGCGCTACAACAGCGAAAGCGCTTCCTCGCCCGCGTGGGATCTGCAGCAGCCTTACTTTGTGCACAAGGAACACTTCATGTTCCACCCGGACTGGAGGAGCGACATTTTTATCAGAAATGATCGCGGCCAGATTCTCAACAAGCTTATGTGGGCGATGATCGGGCCCTCCGATCAGGTGATAGTGCAGGGCAATAATAAGAATATTTATACGGCCGATCTCACTGACGTACCTCCGGTTCCCAACGACGATTGGATGCCTCCGCTGAATGCGATCAACTGGAAAGTCGAGTTCTATTACACCTACGCGTCCACGATGGACGAATACTGGAGTGGGGAGGAGAAATGGTGGTCGACGGGCGTCAACACGTTTATCGAGCCGAACAATACGTTGAAGAAAGCGGTGGCCGCGATCATTTCTCCCACCGACTCCGACGAACAGAAAGCGCGCAAGATTTATGCCGCCGTCGCCAGACTCGACAACACCGACTTCAGCCGCGAGAAATCGAAGGCGGAACGCAAGAAGGAAAAGCTCAGAGAGGTGAACAGCGTCGAAGATATATGGAAGAACCAGAGCGGAACCGGCAATTCCCTGGCGTTGCTTTATGCGGCATTGGCCCGCACGGCGGGACTGAAGGCGTGGCCCGCGAGAATTGTCGACCGCGACAGCGCGATCTTTGACAAGAGCAACTTAAGCACGGGCCAGCTTGACGACTACGTCGTCAGGCTCGTCATTGACGGGAAGGATGTCTGGGTAGATCCCGGGGAGAAGATGTGCCCCTTTGGCGAAATGCTCTGGATGCACCAATTGGCCGGTGGCTTGCTTATGAATGAATCCGGCGCAGACACGGGACACACCCCCGCAACGACTTACAAGGAAAACGCAAACACGCGCACCGCCGAATTGACAGTCGACGCGCAGGGCGGCGTGACCGGCAACGCACGCATCATTCTCAGCGGCGCCGACGCTATCTACTGGCGGCAATTGGCACTTAGAGAAGGCGACGACGCAGCAAAAAAGGAGTTCACTAATTCGCTGCGCGATGATTTTCCTGACGGCATCGAAGTCGATGTCGATCACTTTCTGAGTCTTGACGATCCCGAGAAAAACCTCGTGGCTGTCGTGAACATCAGCGGCCAGATGGGCACTGCGACCGGCAAGCGCTTTCTGCTCCCGGGACTGTTCTTTGAGACGCGGGTCAAGCACCCTTTTGTCGCCCTGGACAAGCGCACCGTGCCCATCGACGTTCACTATCCAAGAATGGAGCAGGAAGACGTCACTTATCATCTGCCGCCGGGGTACACCGTGGAGAGCTCACCCCACACCAATGATGTGAGGTGGCCCGGATTTGCCGCGCTGAGAATTAATTCTGCCGTCAACAAAGATGACTCCCTCGAGGTGGTTCGTGTCTTTGCGCGCAACTTCACTGCGCTTGCGCCCAAGACCTACAACGATCTCCACGATTTCTATCTCAAGATGGCTGCCGCCGATCAACAGCAAATCGTGCTGGTACGAGCTGCCGCAACAAAAGGAAATTGACCATGAGGAACAGGGTCCGCTTTAACATTTTTCTTGTATCGATTGTGGCAGCCGCCCTTTTGGCGGGCGCCGCCGTGTCCGCGCACGCCGGCTTGTTCGGCAAAGACAGCCCCGTACCGCAATGGGGACTGGACGCCGCGAAGACTCCCACACCCTCCTATGCGGGCGACGCCTCCTCGGTGATTCTCTCCGATGAGTATGTTGAATCCATCGACGAACAGGGCCGCGCGGTGGAACGGGAGCGCGAGGCCATCCGCATTCTCAAGCCGCAGGGCCGCCACGAGGCATGCAGGGTCTCGTACGACGTGGACGAGAAGATCAATTACTTCCGCGAGTGGACGATGACCGCCGACGGCAAGACCTTCCAGGCCAAGGACACTGACTTTATCGACGAGGGCGCTGAGGAAGAAGGCATTGTCAAAGATATTCCCATCCTGCTGCAAACGGAAAAATCGCGTATCGTGCATCCTCCGGCTGCCGACGTGGGCGCAACGATCCTGTGCGAATCGGAAGAATTGATGGCGCCGTACAACCAGGAAAAGGTCTGGCGCATTCAGGTAGGGATTCCGTTCGTCTTCGAGGCGCTGGAAATCGATCTTCCGCCGTCCGGCCATATTGCCTCGTCGTGGCACCAGTATCAACCGGTGAAGCCGGTCGAGGTGGCGCCAAACCACTGGCGGTGGGAGATCAAGGACATGCAACGGCTCGACCTGAGAGATGTGCGATCGAGCCCGGATTGGGAGGCTCTGGCAGCGCGCATGACGGTGCAATGGGGCGATGCGGCGGTTGACGGGAAGGAGAACCAATGGCGCGCGATTGGGCAGTGGTTTGTGAAGCTTGAGCAGGACCGGCCGAACCCTTCTCCCGAGATCACAGCGAAAACCCAGGAGCTGATTGCCGGGGCGCCGGATTTCACAACCAAACTCACGCGCATCACGGAGTACATCCAGAAGAACATCCGCTATTTTGTCGTGGAGCGAGGAATTGGCGGAAATCAGGCGCACTTTGCAGCGGACATCTTCCGCAATCGATACGGCGACTGCAAGGACAAGACGACATTGCTGATCTCGATGCTGCAGGTGGCGGGCATTCAAGGCTTTTACGTGTCCGTGGATTCACGCCGCGGCTTTGTCGATCCTGAGATGCCGACACCGGAAGGCGATCATATGATCACCGCGATCCTGCTTCCCTCGGACCTCAACGATCCGCGTCTGCACGCCGTGGTCACCGCGAAAGATGGCAAGCGCTATTTGATTTTCGATCCCACGGACGAGCGGACTCCCGTTGGCAATCTGCCCTCGGAACTGCAGGGTGGCTACGGGCTGCTGGCAGCCGGGCCCTCGAGCCAGATTATGCAGTTGCCGGTGCTTGATCCCGCAAACAACGGTACGGATGCGACCGGCAGGTTCACACTCGATGCCGACGGCACGCTGAGCGGCTCCGTGGATACCTCGCACTTCGGGCCAGAGGGCGCCTACTACCGAACGATTCTCAAATTTACCGACGACAAAGAACGGCACGATGAGTGGGAGACCCATATCGCGCGCGATTTACCCGGCGTGATGCTCGATTCCTTTGAGTTTCTGGAGCCGGATGCGCTCAGTAAGCCGCTCGAATTTCACTTCAAGGTGACCGCGCACCAGTACGCGCATGTAGCTGGTCCGCTGCTGCTGGTACGCCCGCGCGTATGGGGTTCGATGGCTATGCATTTTGACGACAAGCCGCGTAAAGTGCCCATCGACCTTGATGCGACTGGCCGCTGGCACGACAGTTACGACATCGCGCTGCCCGCCGGCTACGTGGTCGACGAGACGCCCGACCCCGTCGATATCGATATGGATTTCGCCAGCTACCACGCCTCGGTGTTGGCCAAAGGCAATGTCCTCCATTACGAAAGGGTGTACGTCGTGCGCCAGGTACAGATTCCCGCGGAACGGGCCGCGGACTTTCGCAAACTAGAGTCTGCAATCCTCTCGGACGAGAAGGGCACGGCAGTGCTCAAGAGGCAATAAGTGGACTGAGCGGGGTTCGCGGTGTTGGCGGAGTTAGCGGGGTTAGAGCGGCTGCGGCAGAGAAGCGCGCTTGGTGTTTCTCCTGCATCTACTTGAGTTTGAATTCATCTAAACGGCTATGACCGCTCCGCTTTTTTCTCCCTTTCAGCTTCGCTCCGTCCAATTCTCCAATCGCATCGGTGTTTCGCCCATGTGCCAGTACTCGAGCGACGATGGCTTTGCCACGGACTGGCACCTCGTTCATCTGGGCAGCAGAGCGCAGGGCGGCGCGGGTCTTGTCATGCTCGAGGCCGCAGCCGTGACTTCTGAAGGCCGCATCTCGCCCGCCGATCTGGGCATCTGGAAGGACGAACACATTCCCAACCTTCGCCGCATCGCGGAGTTCGTGCACTCTCAGGGTGTGCGCACGGGAATGCAACTGGCGCACGCCGGGCGCAAGGCCAGCACTGCCTCGCCCTTTGCCGGGCACGGACTGGTACTGCCCGCCGATGGCGGCTGGCAGCCGGTTGCGCCCAGCGCCATCGCCTTTGCACCCACGGACTACGCCGTTCCTGCCGCGCTCGATGAGGCTGGCATTGCCACCGTTGTCGAGGCCTTTCGCGACGCGGCGCGCCGGGCGCTTGAAGCCGATTTCGATTTCGTCGAGATTCATGCGGCGCACGGTTATCTGCTCCACGAGTTTCTCTCTCCGCTTTCGAATCTCCGCACCGACAACTACGGCGGCAGCTTCAACAATCGCATTCGCCTTCTGCTTGAAGTGGTAGACGCGGTGCGCCAGGTTTGGCCGGCGCGACTGCCGCTGTTTGTACGCATCTCCGCCACGGACTGGGTGGAGGGCGGCTGGAATGCCGACGATTCCGTCGCGCTCGCACGCCACTTGCGCGAGCACGGCGTCGATCTGGTGGATTGTTCCTCGGGAGGCAACGCGGCCGATGCAAAGATTCCACTTGCGCCCGGATACCAGGTCGGATTTGCTTCCAGAATTCGCCGCGAAGCGGGCATCGCGACGGCTGCCGTCGGCCTCATCACCGAACCGGCACAGGCCAACGGCCTCATCGCTGAGGGCGAGGCGGACATGGTGTTTCTGGCGCGCGCCATGCTGCGCGATGCCTATTGGCCGGTGCATGCCGCGGCTGCGCTGAGCGAGTCCGCAAGCTGGCCCAAACAATACTTGCGCGCCGCGCCGCAGGGTTCGACGGAGCGTCCGGCAGTGACCCGGCCATAAGATCCGCGCACGTTCACGCCGCGATTTTGCCGTGCGATGTTTCGATTTCGACCCCAGTTTTCCTATGCAAAGCTTGGTTCACGCTGTTTTTTCGCCGCGCAAAGTGCGCGAGAGCTGCCCTATACTGCGAGTAGTGCGAGAGATTCCCCCGGTCTTAACGGTCTCCTCGCCAACATCTATGGCAGCACAAGCTAATCGCAAGCGCGACTACGCACCACCGTCCATCCCGGACCGCCTCTACTTCAAAATTGGCGATGTCGCACGCTTGTGCGGCGTGGAGTCGTACGTTCTGCGCTTCTGGGAGTCGCAGTTTCCGCAGTTGAAGCCCAACAAGAGCGGAACCGGCCAGCGGCTTTATCGCCGCCGCGATGTGGAACTGGCACTCGAGATCAAGCGCCTGGTCCACGCCGAAGGCTACACTCTTTCCGGAGCGCGTGGGGTTCTGGAACAGGAGCAGCGCCGCCCCGGCAAACGCGCCAGCGGCAGTCTTGAGCCCGAGGCCGCTTTGCAGCAGTCTGCCGGTCAGATGAAGCAGTTGGATGGAGTGGCGGCTGTCATTGGCCACGCTCGCGCCGAATTGCGCGAGATCGCCAATCTGCTGGCCGCATCCGAGCCGCAGCCGGCGCGACGCCGCAACCGGCTCACTGCCATTTCGGCCGCTACCGGAACGCTGTTTCCGTCGTAGAGAAGAGGGTCCACCATCCATTACGGCTCGATGGCGTCGAAATGCAAACGCAAAGATATTCGGTCTATACTCTAGCCATGCGCAATGAGTTCACGGCGATCATAGAACGGGACGGTAGCTGGTTTGTTGCCTGGTCCCCGGAAGTTCCTGGCGCAAATGGACAAGGCTGCACCGTAGAGGAATGCCGCGCCAGCCTCAGTGAAGCGATTCGCCTGATCCTGGAAGATCGGCGCGAGGACGGCCTGCGCGGGCTTCCTCCGGAAGCGATTCAGGAAACTGTCACTGTGCAATGAACCCTGCTTCGCCATCTGCGCTTGCACGGCTGCTATCTCAAGCGCGAGGGCGGTGTACATTCCCTCTGGTGCAATCCCAACACAGGCAAAGTTGAGGCGGTTCCGCGCCACACCGAGGTATCCGACATCCTTGCCAGCAAAATCTGTCGCGGGCTCTCCGTACCAGAGATCGGCCGATAGGCGCTCACCGCCCCCCGGCGGACCGAGAGGCGGGCGCATGGGTAATGCTGGGATTACTCCGCAGCAGTTTCTTCAGCGACCGGCTCGGCGACTTCCTCCGCCGCCGGCTCAGCCACAGCAGCTTGCGCAGCCGCCGCTTTCTCTTCCTGGGTCACTTCTGCTTCGACCTTCACGGTCACGCGCGCGGTTACTTCACGGTGCAGCCGGATGGCCACCTTGAAGTCGCCCAGGCTCTTGATAGCGTCGCCAAGTTGGATCTTGCGGCGATCGACCTCGAAGCCCTGCGCCGCCAGCGCAGCGGCAATATCGGCCGATGTGACCGAGCCAAAGATTTGACCGTGCTCGCCGGCCTTACGGGTAAAGCTCAGCACTACCGGCTCGAGCTTGGCCATGTACTCCTCGGCCTGCGTCTTTTCCGTGGCAGAGCGGCGCGCGGCCGAAGCCTTCATCTGCTCAATCACGGCTTTGTTGGCCGATGTGGCCTGCATGGCCAACTTGCGCGGCAAAAGATAGTTGCGCGCGTATCCGTCGGCAACTTTTACCACTTCTCCGCGAAAGCCAACGTTAGCTACGTCTTCCTTCAAAATTACTTCCATGGGAAATTCTCCAAATCTCTCGTCGTCGCGCGATCGGCGCGCGCCACGGGCAGGGGCTAAAGCCCCAAAATGGGTTCTGTGCCAGCTCCGGCGCGACTAAAGTCGTGCCCTGATACAAAGCCCCCTGATACGAAACCAGATGGGCAATTCCAGTGCTCGCTGGACTTCGCCAGCAAACGCCGGTTTAGTGCCTGGTTGCAAACGGCAACAGCGCGATATTCCGAGCCTGCTTGATGGCGCGGGTCAAACGGCGCTGATGCGTGGTGCAAACACCGGTCAACCGCCGCGGCACAATCTTGCCGCGCTCGGCCACGAACTGCCCCAAAAGCTTCACGTCGCGATAAGGAATCGCGTCGATCTTCTCGGTGCAGAACTTGCATACTTTCTTGCGGCGGAAAAACTTGCCGCGTCCGCCAGGACCGCCGCCGGGCCGTCCAGCACCGCGCGGGCCAGAGCTCGGACCGTGGCCCGAACTGGAGCCTGAACCGGGACCAGGCCCGGATGAGGCTTGTGGAGTTGCAGGTGCGTCCGACGCAGCGGGCGCCTTTGCTTGAGTTTCTTCAGACATCGTATTTCCTCTTTGCTCTCATTGTTCCGGCATAGCCGGAGGATTCTCGTAGGCGGTAGGGAGTAGCCAATAGGGAGTAGAAGGCGAGTTCAGCGTGCATCCCGCAATTTCCTATTCCCTACTTCCTACTCACTATTCCCTGTCTTTACACGCTGGCCTGCACCGGCTCAGCCGGCTCGGCGGGAGCGGCAGGAGCTGGGCTTGCCGCAGGAGTTGCGCTTGCCGCAGGAGCCACTGGAGCCGGAGCTGGCGCGGGAACCGCCGCGCGGCGCACGCCACGCAGTGCCTTCACCTTGGCCAGACGCTTCTCTTCCTCGTCCATGCGCACGGTGATGAACTTGATCACCTGCTCGGTGACGCGCAGACGGCGTTCAAGTTCCAACACCCCTGCGCCGTCGGCTTCAATGGTGAACAGGATGTAGTTGCCATCGTTAAACTTGCGCACCTGGTAGGCGAGCTTGCGCCGGCCCAACTTCTCCGCGGACTTCACCACGCCTCCGCCGTTTTTCACCGTTGTGCTCAAGGCTTCGATCAGCTTGTCGGCTTCTTCGTCCTCCACATCGGGGCGGACGATAAACATTACTTCATACAAACGCGACATCAGGTTTCCTCTCAGTGGACAGTGAACAGTGGACAGTGAACAGTTTGCCGCTCGCGGCGATGCTTAATCCTGATCCCTGATTCCTGATCCCTGGTCCCTTCTATTGAACTCGTTCATCGCGGCTGCCGGCCCTTGTTCGAGAATGCGCCGTGTGGCCATTGCCACCCGGTCCAGCACCTCGTCAAGAACCGCCAGGTCCGCCTTGCGCATGGGCGAGAGCAGATAATCTCGGCCCGGCCTTGCGCCGCCCGCGGCAATTGCCTCAGGAGGTAAATCCGGTCCCACGCCGACACGCAAGCGTAACCACTCTTCCGTTTTCAGGGCGCTCGTTACGCTGCGGGCTCCGTTGTGCCCCGCCGGCGATCCGCGCTCCCTGATCTTGAAGGTCCCCAACACCAGATCGAGCTCGTCGTAAATTACGAGCAGACCACGTGCCGGATCAACTTCAAACTCTTGAACCAGAGCGGCCACTGCTGCGCCGCTCAGGTTCATAAACGTCTCCGGCTTGGCCAGAACCACCTGGCGTCCTGCAATTCTGCAAGTCGCCGTGGTGGCCCGGCAGCGCCGGTTCTGCACCACAACGCCCTCCTGCTGGGCGATGCGGTCGATGGCCATGAATCCCGCGTTGTGCGGAGTCCACAGATACTCCAGACCGGGATTGCCAAGCCCCACGATCAGGAAAGGCCCGCGTGTAGAACCGGTCTCGCTTGCTTCCGCCAAGGCTTACTTCTTCGCCTCGGGCTTCTTTCCCGCTGCAGGCTCTGCGTCGGTCTTGCCCTTCTTCGCAACTTCGGGTTCGGCCGGTGCACCCGCTGTACCCGATGCTGCTGCAGCACCTGCTGCCTCCGCACCCTCCACCACTTCCGGCGTCGCAACCACTTCCTCGCGGATGTGGACGACGTGGCAAACCGTGGCATCTTCCGGAGTCAGGTACTTGATCTTGTCGGAGTGGGGCAAACCGCTGACGCGAATCGCCTGGTGCATCCCCAACTCGCTCACGTCCACATCGATGTGGCCGGGAATGTCCGCGGGTAGGCAGGAGATTTCCACTTCGCGCAGCACCTGGTCCAGAATGCCGCCCTCGGCCTTTACTCCGATCGGTACGCCGAGCAACTTTACGCGTACGCGCACCTTCAAAATCTTGTCCAGCGCGATGCGCTTCAGATCGATGTGGATCAACTGGTCCTTGATCGGTTCGCGCTGCCAATCGACGATCATGGCTTTGGCTGCGGCCTGGCCGGCAACTTCCACGTCAAAAATCGTGTTGTGGCCGGTCTCGGAATAGAGGATCTTCAAAATCTGCTTGGGATCCAATTCCACGGCAACCGCTTCATGTCCGGAGCCGTACAGCACAGCCGGAATCTTGCCCGCGACGCGCACACGGCGCGCGGCATTTTTGTTGAACTTGCCCTTGCGGGGCGTGGCTATGACAACTTCTGGCATTTCTCGTATTCTCGTTTCTTCAAAGATCGGGCACGGATTAAAGTCCGCTCCCTTTGTTAGAGCTGGTGGTCAGTGGTCAGAAAAACCGGACCGACGCACTACCAATCGTGCTGACCCACCAGCGGGCTTCAGGTTCTGATCGCTGATCACCGATCACTGACCACTTAACTAAACAACGTGCTAACACTCGTTTCCATGTGAATGCTCTCAATGGCCGCGCCTAGAAGGCCGGCGATCGAAAGCACCTTGATCTTGGGCAACTTTTTCGCCGGATCATTTCCCGGCACGGTTAACTTTTGCGCCGCCTCGCGCAACGGAATGGTGTCGGTCACCACCAGTTGCTCCAGTCGCGAGTTGGCGATGCGGTCGATGGCCGGGCCGGAAAGCACGGGGTGGCTGGCGCAGGCATACACTGCCGCTGCACCATTGGCGTACAACGCATCGACAGTCTTCATCAGCGTGCCAGCGGTGTCGATAATGTCATCGATAATCAGGCAGTGCTGGCCTTCCACGTCGCCTACTACGTGCATCACTTCGGCAACATTAATATCCGTGCGGCGCTTGTCCACAATGGCCAGCGGCGCGCCCATCTTCTGCGCAAAAAATCGCGTCCGCTCCACACCGCCTGCATCCGGCGAAACCACGGTCAGGTTGGGAAGATTCAATTCGCGGAAGTAGCTCACGAGTACCGGGCTCGCGAAAAGATGATCGACAGGAATGTCAAAGAATCCCTGAATCTGCGCGGCATGAAGATCGACGAACAGAGCACGGTTCGCGCCGGCAGTGGTCAGCAGGTCGGCGATCAGCTTGGCGCTGATGGCCACGCGCGGGCGGTCCTTGCGATCCTGGCGGGCGTACCCGTAGTAGGGAACCACTGCCGTGATGCGGGCCGCCGAGGCCCTTTTGAGAGCGTCAATCATAATGAGCAATTCAATCAGGTGCTGATCCACCGGATAGCAGGTGGGCTGCACCACGAACACATCTACGCCACGCACGTTCTCGAGCAGTTGGAAGTAAACCTCGCCATCGGCAAAACGCTGCAGTTTGACCTGCCCTACCGTTACGCCGATATGCTTCGCTACTTCCTCGGCCAGGCGCGGATTGGCCGTCCCGGAAAACATCTTGAAGCGCTTGTCCTCGCTGAGTTTTGCGGGCTTCTTGCGCTCCGGCTGCGGCGCTTGCTTTTGGTCTTTGCCCTTGGAGCCGTCCGCGGACCCACCCGCGGGCGCGTCCTTGCCGACTTCGGATTTGCCCGATACAGGTTTACCAGGGGCTGGTTGGCCCAGATTTTTCTCTTCCAGTGTCACCGTCGAGGTTCCCGTTTCCATCTGAAGCACCTCCATGCTGGTTGGCTATGGCTGCGTTTCTCTTCTTAAGCTTTCAGCTAAGAGCTAAAAGCTGCTTTTCTGGCTGGGCGACCAGGATTCGAACCTGGATAAATGCCTCCAAAGGGCATTGTCCTACCATTGAACGATCGCCCAACACTTGCGGTCAGCCGAGGGTGAGTTTCCCTTACCCAAAAGGCGACTGTCAAGATACAAGCTATTAGCTTTTAGCTCGGCTGCGGTGAACCAACGAACTGCGTTCCCGCAAAATAAAGCTAAGAGCTAAATGCTGTCTTTCACCATCTGGTCCCAATACGCTTTGCGGGGCAGGGTGCGGGTGATCACCGCATTCCGCACTTGCAGCGCTTGAGACTCTCGTTCGATTCGATCTTGTGCCGCTTGCGCACTCCCAAGGGTTCGGTACAACCCGAAGAGCGCCGAACCAGACCCCGACAGCGCGGCATAGGCGGCTGCCTCCGGTGAACCGGTGGCCGCAAGAAGACGCTTGATCTCAGCAAGGGAGGGATGCTGGGGAAAGACTACTCGTTCGAAGTCGTTCTCGATCCAGCTCGTGATCCCGGTGCGGACAAGCCCAGACCCGTGTATTGACTCTTGCGGTCCGGCCAGGTCTTCTCCCGCGGAGAAGACACCGGAGGAGCCGGCTTCGCCTGCCCGCTCGGAACTTCCCGAGAAGGCTGCTGCGTAGGCACGGCTCAACTCTCTTAGTCTATCGGCACTTGCCTCCGGGGTCAAACCTTCCGCGGCGCACAGCGCGTCCCAGTCACGAAAAGCCTGAGGCGTGGAAACGCCAACCTCGGGAACCACCACGACGCACCAGGTAGGCTCAATATCGGGCAGCGGAGAAACCTTTTGTCCGCGATCCTGTCCCAGAACCGTTCCGCCAATCAGAAAGAGCGGCACATCGGAGCCAACCTTCGCGGCAACTTCCATCCATCGTCCCGCCCAATCGGCATCCGCACGCCCGGATCCCAGCTTTTCAAGCTCTTTTATTAGTCCCACCAGCGCCGCAACCGCATTTCCCGATCCTGCGCCCACTCCGCCCTGCACCGGGAGCCGTTTTTCGATATGAATATCGACGGTGGCTCTCGCGCCAATCTCGTCTAAAACCAAAGAAACAATCTTCCAGGCGGTGTTGCGCTCATCAGTGGGCACCCGGGCATCGTTGGAGCTCAGGCGGAGTGCGATCTGCTCCGAACGTGCTGCGGTAACTGTAACAATGTCATGCACTTCCAGCGTCTGGTAGGCCGTCACGAGCGCATGGAACCCGTCGGCGCGCGGCGCACCAAGGTAAAGCCCCAGATTGATCTTCGCGTGGGATCGAACCGCCGTCGGCATACCGGTTCATTGTAGAGGGGTGAAGCGCGGGGGCAGTAGTGGAGCTGCGCCCGCTGCTTCGGTGGCCAGGAGAGGAGCCTGGTGATTCAAGCAATGCGGCGCACAACGGCCACGCCCAGCTAAGCGGACGACGCGCTCAGTCAGGCGTTGCTCGTAAGTATCTTTGGCCCCAGCGGCTTTTCGGGCTCGACTATTCCTTGTACAGCGCTGCTCCGGCGACCGTTCCGGCGACCACTTCCACCAACCCGCCCAGCGTGGTGTAGAGCGTGAGGTGCTTATTCATGTCTAGCGCAACGTACATGAAGCTGGCGTTGGGAATCAGTACGCCAATCACCCATACCGTGAGTCCGGCGTAGATCGCTGTCTTCCAGCAGGCGCCGAAACGCGGCCGGATACCCACGTAAACCCAGATCGCTGCAATGCCGCCGATGAGCCCGAGTACGTTGAACAAGATAATCTGGTTGCCCGCCAGGCTCGGATGATCCAGGGCGAGCATTGCGTCATTCCAGCCCTGCTGCAGCAATAAACCGTCCACCAGATATGCCAATAAATCCGAGACAAGTCCGGCAACAATGCCGCCCAGGATCAGGCGACCGATATTGATCTTTCCCATGACACCTCCTTCAGAGATTGGGGGGACGAGGGGAGTATACGCGTACACCTAAACGCGGGGCAATAAAGAATTTCCGCGCGCATGTTCCCAGCTCTTTTGCAGTTGGGTCGGATTCTTCTGTCCTGCCACAGGTTCAAACATGACCCAAATGCTCGGAGTAAGACGGAACTCCAGCGTTACACTGTGCGTATCAATCCGGGAACCGTTGTGGGGGCTTCTATGCACCTGATGATTCTTGGCGTCCTCTATTTCCTCCCCGCCATCATTGCCGCGGTGCGGCACACGCACAACTCCGTGGGAATCCTGCTCCTGAACATCTTTCTTGGCTGGACTGGGATCGGCTGGTTCGCCGCTCTACTCATGGCGCTGTTTTCTGTGCCGAGCTGGGCCTATTACTATCATCGCGGATGGTAAAAATAGGGCCTGAACCAACAGAGTTGAATCCACCGGAGTCCGAATCTATTAAGCCGCGCTGGGCGATGCGCGATTGGATTGCGGCTGCGGCGCTCTTTGCTGCTACAGCCGGCGTGGTGCTGTGGCAGAACGCGCACGTCGCAGTTCTCTTCGATCTCAGCTACATCCTCAACACCGCGGAGCGCATCGCTCTCGGCCAGATTCCCTATCGCGACTTCCCTCTGGCGCATGCGCCGCTCACTTTTCTCATCCAGGCCGCGATCATTCGGCTCACAGGCCGCGTCTTTTTTCACCACGTTCTCTATGTCGCGGTAACCGGTGGGCTGGGCACAGTGCTGGCGTGGAGGATCGCGCTCGCCATGCTGCGTGGCCAACCGCCGCGGCGGGCCGCATGGCCGCTGGCTCTGCTCCTAGCAACGCCGCTTATCTTTCTCGGCGTCTACAGCATCGTACCGTCGCCCGAGTACGACTGCGACTGCGGCTTCTGGCTGCTGGTTGCGTTGTGGGCATTCGAGCAACTCGATCGCAGAAAGGGTGCGGCCTTCGCGTTTGCGGCGGGCGCCTTGGCGTGCGTCCCCATGTTCTTCAAACAGAACATGGGGCTGCCGTTGCTCCTGGCGGCGGTGGGCGCGGTTATTCTTTGCCGCATCGTAACTAGTCCAAGAGATAAAATCACCCACGGTGGCGGTGCCGCCTTTCTTGCCGGCGCGTGCGCTGGATTGTTGGCCGCACTATTGGCGCTCCATTGGACCGCCGGTCTGGGCAACTACATTCACTGGACCATCGAATATGCCGGGCACCGCCGCCTGCCAGCGCTCAGCCTCATGCTCGACATCTACCGCGATGCAGC
>Ga0302320_10002046_pt1 | contig 48013 bp, 39 predicted proteins | sample Bog_T0_3_FD_202130 | JGI IMG/M metagenome (GOLD analysis project Ga0302320, IMG submission 202130) | Peat permafrost microbial communities from Stordalen Mire near Abisko, Sweden - Bog_T0_3 | ecosystem: Environmental > Terrestrial > Soil > Wetlands > Peat | place: Sweden: Abisko, Stordalen Mire... | reverse complement strand
CTCTGCCAATCGGTACCACTCGCAATCGCCTCCTCAGGCTCTCCAAACGCCTCATCAAGATTCTCGCCGAGATAAGAAAACTCGAGACAACCTGAATGAAAATGGGCACCGATTGGCCGGTTAACAGTCCAATGTACTTATCGAGCCTGGCTGCGGGCGGCTTTTCCGGGTTGCGGTGGGTTGCGGGCAAGCGGGAAACTGGCTTGCAGGTCCCTGCATTTCGGCTTTCGTCCCTGGATTTGCCCTTTCCGCGGGTGTGGGGTTACATTCCTCCCGTTTGACCCTGCCGGTGCGTCTAACTAGACTTGCAGGCAGGGTCACTTCATGACATTGCGTTCAATTCGATCGTTTGCCGTATTTTCGGCCGCTTTGGCGTGCCTGTCCGCAGGTTTTGCACCTGCCATGGCGCATGCCCAGTCCTCCAGCAGCAGCTCCAGCAGTGGGGCGCAGAACTCGTCTACGCAGGGGGTCACACAGCGAGAGAAGGCGCCGTCGCTGATCGACCCGGCGGGGCCGACCATTTCGCTGATCAGCTCAGAGCCGTTATTCGTGATGGCCGCGGGGCTGAATGCCTGCGGCTATGACGAGGGCCTGGAGGACAGCGCCCCGGTGCGCAAGCGGGTGCGCGAGGAGGTGGACCAGGCATTGGCGAAGAGCGAGGATGCGCGCGCCAAACGGGATAAATTGTGCCTGTATATTGCCCAGCACCGCATGACGGGCACGGTCCAGGATGTGGCGCAGTACATCTCGCTGGCCTTGTATCTGACGCCGCCGCCGGAGCTTGAAACCTCAGTGGATCTGGCGGAGATGCCGCCCGACTCGACGCAGGTGGTGGAGGTGGTGCCGCTGCTGAAGGATTTTGTGGATGCGGTGGATCTGCACGGAATCTGGCTGGCGGTGCATCCGGAGTATGACCGGGAGGCTGACGCGCTGCACGATGCGCTGTCAAAAATGATCGTGGAGACCAACCTGTACCTGAAGATGCCGGCCTCGACCTACGATGGGCGGCGGTTCATCGTGGTGACGGAGCCGATGCTTTCGCCGAGCGCGGTGAACGCGCGCATTTACGGCACCGATTACGTGGTGGTGGTGTCGCCGGTGAACGGGCACATTCGCATGAACGACGTGCGGCACACCTATCTGCACTACCTGATTGAGCCGCTGCTGTACGCGCGGGCCAACGCGATTGACCGCATGCAGCCGATTTTGAAAGAGGTACGGGAAGCGCCCCTGGCGTTCAGCTACCGCTCCGACAGCGTGACGTTGACCATTGAGTGCCTGATCAAGGCCATTGAGGCGCGGACGATGGATACCGGGGTGCCGGAGTACAAGATTCCGGCGGGCGTGGACCGGTCGGCGCTGCCGCGCTATGAGCGTGAGCGGCAGGTCTATCAGCAGAAGGTGGAAGCCGTGCGCGTGGCCATGGTGCGGCACGACATGGCGCAGGGATTTGTGCTGACGCAGTACTTTTTTGAAGCGCTGATCCAGTTTGAAAAGGACCCGGCCAGCCTGAAGGACACGATTGGCGAGATTGTGTACAGCATGGACGTGCTGCAGCAGGTGCGTCGCGCCCACCAGATGGTGTTCGACAAGGAAGCCGACGGGGATGTGCTGATGCGCAGCAAGCCGCGGATGCTGACCGGGCTGGATCTGGCAGAGGCGCGGCTGGGGGCTGGGGATGTGGCCACAGCGACGGCCATGGCGCGCCAGACGCTGGCCAGGCCCAACGATACAGTGCAGGCCGCGGCGGACGGCGCCCGCGCCAACTTTATCCTGGCCAGGGCGGCGATCCTGACCGGCCATCCGGACCAGGCGATTGACGGATTCCAGAAGACGCTGGCGGCGAGCAAGGACCCGCGCCTGCTGTCGTGGTCGCATATTTACCTGGGCCGGATGCTGGACCTGGACTGCAAGCGCGACGAGGCTCTTTCCGAGTACAAAGAGGCGCTGGCGACGCGCGACGGCCAGCAGGACACGCGGCTTGCCGCCGAGCGGGGAGTCAAGGCGGCGTATGCCGTGAAGGGCCACAGCTGCGAAGAAGACGCGGATGAGGATGCGCCCGGCGCCAGAGAGGCCAAGCCGGCGGGAAGCGGGGCGGCAGCGGGAACACCGGCGCAAAAATTGACGCCGAAGCCGCAATAATCCGCTGCTGCGTCCGAGCGCGGCGGTATGGCGTCTAATAGAAGAAACGGCGGGGGCTCCCTGCGGGATCTCCCGAGTGTGGACTGCGCTAAAAATCGACTGGATGGGAAGCGATTGAGGGGGTACGTGGAAGCAGTTCTGTCAGAACTGGAAGCGGTACTCGGGCATGGCTTTGCCAGCCCCGAGCTGCTGCTTTGCGCGCTGACCCACCGGTCGCTGACCAACGAGCGGGGAGCGAGCGCGCAGGTTCCGGCAGGCGAGAAAGAGGAACTGGCGGGTGCGGGCGACAATGAGCGGCTGGAGTTCCTAGGCGACGCGGTACTGGGCCTGGTGGTGGCCGAGGCGCTGTATGGGCTGCATCCTGAGTGGCAGGAGGGTGAACTGACGCGGGTTCGCGCGCAGTTGGTAAGCCGGCAGCACATGGCGGAGGTTGCAGTGGCGATTGGCCTGGGCAACCATCTGCGCCTGAGCCGGGGCGAGGACAAGAGCGGCCTGCGGCACAAGAGCACGGTACTGTCCAATACCATGGAGGCGGTGATGGCCGCGCTGTTCCTGGACGGCGGCCTGGAGCCGGTAAGGGAATTTGCCCGCCGCCACGTGCTGGGCGAGGCCGCCGAGCAACTGGCCGAGGAGCTGCGCCACGGGGCGGCGCTGGGCAACTATAAATCCGCGCTTCAGGAGCATTTGCAGGCGGAGCAGGCCGGTTCGCCGGTTTACCGGGTGAAGAGCGAAAGCGGTCCCGACCACCGCAAGCGCTTCCTGGTGGAGGTGCGGCTCAAAGCGGAAGGCGGAGAGCCGGGCAAGCCGCTGGCGCGCGGGATGGGGAGCACCAAGAAACATGCGGAGCAGGATGCGGCGCGGCGCGCGCTGGACCGGCTGACCGGAGCGGCGGCCAAAGGCAGCGCCCTGGCCGCGGATAGCGAAGAGGAGGCGCAAGCAGCGGAATGAGCACTCCTGCGCAGGTTTCAGGCCACTCCGAGTGGCGATTCTCCGAGCTGCGGCAGCAACTGCCCACGCTGCCGGAAGCGCTTGCCTCGCTGTTGCGGACGGTGGTGGTGGCGCTGTTTCTGCTCACGTTTGTGCTGCAACCCTTTCTGATTCCCTCAGAGAGCATGGAACACACGCTGCTGGTGGGAGATTTTCTGCTGGTCAACATGCAGGAATATGCACCGGCGGGCGGGCTGAGCCGATGGATGCTGCCCTACCGGCAGATTGCGCGCGGCGATATCGTCGTGTTCCACCATCCTCAGCCGTCGTACCTGGTGAAGCGGGTGGTGGGCATTCCCGGCGACCGGCTGCACATTGAAGACGGCCGCGTGACGGTGAACGGACGTGCGCTGGACGAGCCGTATGCGGCCTTTGAGCCGGCGGCGCCCAATTTTTTCCGCGACAACTTTCCCGGCACGGTGTACACCGATCCGCAGGTGGATCCGGACTGGTGGAAGCAGATGCAGAGCCTGACGCACGACGGCGACCTGGTGGTGCCGGCGGACGAATATTTTGTGCTTGGCGACAACCGCAATCACAGCAAGGACTCGCGGTTCTGGGGGTTTGTTCCGCGGCAGGCGATTGTGGCGCGGCCGCTGGTGATCTACTTCTCAGTAAGCCGCCCCTCGAGCACCGATGTGCAGCAGGTCACGCTGCAAGCCACAGATGATAGACTCGGACACGACAGGCAGCTCTCAGCGAGGCTGACGGGGTTTGCGCGCTGGAAGCGTATCTTCCATTTGGTTCATTAGAAGCAGTTGTCAGTGGACAGTTGTCAGTGATCAGTTTGTGCTTGTGAGTTGAGCTGATCTGGCCACTAGCGGGATCTTTTCGAACAGAATTGAATGAAGCGGGCGTTTCGTCCAGTCACTGACAACTGAAAACTGACAACTGATAAAGAGCGACAGGATGACGAAAAAAAAGACGCCGGACCCCAAGACGCAGGCCGAGGCTCAGCCAGTGCCCGATCCAACGCCCGTTGAATGCATGGTGGAAGAGACGCCTTTCGAGGCGCTCGCCAGCATCTGTTCGGTGCTTGTGGTGGGCCTTTTCATCCTGACATTTCTGGCGCAGAACTTTGTGATTCCCTCGGGATCGATGGAGAAGACGCTGCTGGTGGGCGACCACCTGGTGGTGGACCGGATCACGCTGGCACCGTCTGCAACGTGGATGCCGCTGGTTCACTACCGGGAGCCGAAGCGCGGCGATATCGTGGTGTTTCTGAAGCCGGTGCCGGACATGGTGGATGGGCAGCCGCAATACCTGTTTCTGGTGAAGCGCCTGATCGGGGTTCCCGGCGACCGCATTCATTTGCGCAACGGCATTGTGATTATCAACGGAGTGGCGCAGGACCAGCCGCACGCCGAAAAGACAACGCTGGAGAACCACTCCGATTTTCTGGACGAGTTTCCCTCCGTGCCTCCCGATCCGCAGTTTGGCGCGACCGAGGGCTGGGCAGTGGAATTTCCCAATCTGATCGAGAACGGCGACCTGGTGATTCCGCCGGGCAAGTACTTCATGATGGGCGACAACCGGCACAACAGCCTGGATTCGCGTTACTGGGGTTTTGTGCCCAGGGAGAATATCGTGGGCCGGCCCTTGTTCAACTACTGGTCGTTTGTCACCCCGGAAGACCAATACGAGCAGAGCGGGATTGGCAACAGCGTGGCCTGGATGGGTCACGTGGCGCTGCATTTCTTCACCGATACGCGCTGGAAGCGTACGCTGAATCCGGTTCGCTGAGAACAGTTGTCAGTGACAGAACCAGATTGCGGACTACCGATAGCTGAAAACTGAGAACTGACGACTGACAAGACCATGAGCGACGACATGCAAGGCCGGCAACGTAATCTCAAACGGCTATGGCTGGCCTTGGCGGTGCTGGGGGTTGTGCTGGCGGTACTTCTGGTACCCCCGCTGGTGAGCGTAAGCCGTTACAAGAGCCAGATTACGCGACTCATGGCTGCGTCACTGGGCAGGCCTGTGCACCTTTCCTCAGTGAGCATGCGCCTTTTGCCCCGGCCGGGTTTTGTGTTCACGGACCTGATTGTCGACGAAGATCCGGCCTACGGCGCCGAACCGGTGCTTCATGCCAACACGGTGACCGCATCCTTCCGGCTGCTGGCCCTGTGGCGGGGACGGCTGGAGATCAGCAAGATCAGCGTGGATGAAGCCAGCCTGAACCTGGTGCGCTCCGAGGCGGGCCGCTGGAATCTGGATTCGCTCTTCCGTACGGCGGCCGCCACGGCCCAACCGGGAGCGGGCGGCAATGGGTTGAGCCGCGCCGTATCGCTGCCCTTTCTGGTGGCGACCAACTCCCGCATCAACATCAAGAACGGCGCGGAGAAGCTGCCGTTTTCTCTTCTGAATACCGATCTTTCGTTCTGGCAGGAGGAGCCCGGAGACTGGCGTGTCCGCCTGCAGGGCCAACCGGCCCGCACCGACCTGAGCCAGGAGGGGACCGACACCGGAACGGTGCGGCTGCAGGCCAGCTTGCGCCGTGCGCCCGAGTTGCGGCGCATGCCGTTGCATATTGACCTGGAGTGGCGGGACGCGCAGGTGGGCCAGCTTACCCGGCTGATGATCGGCACAGACCCCGGCTGGCGCGGCGATCTGACCGGCGAATTGCATGTGGACGGAACTGCCGATGAGGCCCAGGTGAAGACGCGGCTGCGCGCCGCGGGTGTCCACCGCGCCGAGTTTGCCCCGGTAGCGCCGATGGATTTCGACGCGCGCTGTGGCTTTGTGTACCACTTCAGCGAGCGCGCCGTGGAGAACCTGGCGTGCGATTCTCCGCTGGGCGATGGCAGCGTGCATGTTGCCGGGGAACTGCCGGGAAACGGCGAAGCGCCGCATATCTCCGTCGAGTTGAACAGGATTCCGGTGCAGGCCGGCCTGGATGCGTTGCGCACCGTGCGCAGCGGCCTTGGCCCAGGCCTTTTGGCAAAGGGGACGGTCAGCGGCAAGATCACGTACGCAGAGAACGCTCCGGATAACAGCGTGCAGAAAAAGGCGCCGGGACAGGCAATAACCGGCAAGGATCTGGCCGGCAAAGCAACCGCCGGCAAGCAGCCTGCGGCGGCGCAGGGACCCATCACGGGCAGCTTGACGGTGGAAGGGTTTCAGTTGAGCGGGGACGGACTCAGCCAGCCCCTGCAGATTGCCAAGCTGGTGCTGGAGCCGGTTGCGCCTACCCATGGCAAGCTGCCGGGACAGACTCAGCCCGCGGCGCTGGCGGCAACGGCAGCCATCCCTGCCGGCGGTTCCAGTCCGCTCACGGTTGTCTCCCGGCTGACCCTCTACGGTTACAGCGTGACGGTGCATGGGCAGGCCAGCATTGCGCGGGCCAGGGAACTGGCGCTGGTGGCCGGCCTGAAGGATGCCAAGGCGCTGGACGTGCTGGCTGGAGACCCGGTCGCCGTGGACTTGAGCGCCGAGGGCCCGTGGATGCCGGCTGAGAGGATTCCCTTCAGCGAGCTACCGCAAACCGGTTCAGGGAATGCGCAGGCTGGGCCGCAGCCATCCACGGAGGAAGCTGCAAGGCCGGCGGCAGACAACCTAAGCGGAACCGTGACTGTACGCAACGCGAACTGGAAGGCCGATTATCTGGTCAACCATGTGGAGATTGCGCAGGCTACCCTGCACCTGGGCAACGGCGAAACCCGCTGGGATCCGATAATTTTCTCTTACGGCCCGGTGAAGGGCACGGCGATCCTGACCCTGCCCGCCGCATGCGACGCGCCACAGACGTGCCTGCCCAGTTTTCAGATTCAATTCGACGATCTGGACGCCGGGACGATGCAGGCTGCGTTCCTGGGAGCGCATGAGCGCGGCACGATGCTCTCGACGCTGATTGCCCGCCTGCGGCCTTCGTCCGCGCCGGTCTGGCCGCGGCTGGAAGGCGTGATTAAAGCCGACTCGCTCATTTTGGGACCGGTCACGCTGCACGAGGCGACGGCGACGCTGAAAGTCCTTCCCACCGGGGTAGAAATTACTGGCCTCGATGCCGGTATTCTAGGCGGAAGCGTGCATGGAGGCGGCACGCTGCGTATGCCGCAGACCGACCAGGAAAAGCCCTCTTACACGCTGGAGGGGCAGTTCGAGAAGCTGAGCCCCGCGGCCGTAGGGCAGTTGCTGGGGATGCGCTGGCAGGGCGGAACCTTTGCCGCCGACAGCAAGATCGAGCTCGCCGGCTACACCGGCAAGGACCTTGCGGCTTCAGTCAAAGGCACATTGCACTTCGAGTGGCGGCATGGGGCTGTGGCCGGTCCGGCTGCACAGGTTCCGCTGGCGCTGGCGCGTTTCGATCGCTGGACCGCGGACGCCGCGATTGGCAACGGCGCGATCACCCTGGGGCAGAGCGAGGTGCAGCAAGGCTCGCGCAAGCGGGTGGCGGAAGGCGTTGTGACGCTGAGCGAACCGGCGAAAGCCGCGTTCACCGCGCCCAAAGAGGCGCAGGCGAAGAAACGCTAAAATTCCTGCCATTACAATGGAGCCATGGCTTCATTGGTTGCTCCTTCCCCTGTTCAAATCCGTTGCAAGGGTGTTCTGTTCGACATGGACGGGATTCTGATCTCGTCGCTGGGCTCGGTGGAGCGCAGTTGGACGAAGTGGTCCAACCTGCGCGGCATTGACCCGGTGCACGCCTGCAAGATTGCCCACGGCTGCCGGGCGATTGAGACGGTGGCCAAGCTGCGGGCCGACCTGGACTGCGAGGCGGAGCTGAAGATCATTGAAGATATTGAAGTTGAGGACAACGAGGGGCTGACCGTGCTGCCCGGCGTGCTGACGCTGCTGGCGGCGCTGACCGAAGCTGACGGCGCCCGGGACCGCTGGACGGTGGTGACCAGCGCCACGGAGCGGCTGGCGCGGGTGCGCATGGTGGTGGGCGGCATTCCCGTACCGGAGCGGATTGTGACGGCCGAGCAGGTGACCCGGGGCAAGCCGCATCCGGCGCCCTTTCAGGCCGGAGCCAGGCTGCTGGGATTTGCGCCGGAGGAGTGCGTAGTGTTTGAGGATTCGTCTGCAGGCGCGGAGGCCGGCCGGGCCGCGGGCTGCACGGTGGTGGCCACGACGTTTTCCCATCCCATCGAGACGCTGGGCGCGGCGCACTATCTGATTACCGATGTGACCGGAGTGGGGGTAACGATCCTTCCCGGCGAGGAAGGGCTGGTTCTGGAGCTGACGCCGCTGGCGGGATAGGACTATTTTGTTGGGCGGAATTCGCTCCGGCCCTACGGGACGGAGCTGGTAAGAGGGGTATAGAACCCAGGGTTTCGCTGCGCTCCACCCTGGGCTATTTTCGATTGCTCCCTACGGGAGCTAGCGGCAGTGAGACCTACGCATTCGGGAGCCAGCGGCAGTGAGCCTAACGCATAGCGACGCACAGCCGAAGCAGCAGTGAGCTTTGCCTGAGGTTCACTTTCACCGATACAAGACATAGGATCGGTCAGAGACGCCTCTGAAGTTTATTCGTTGGCTTCGATGCGGCGGCCGTGCAACTCCTGGATGGGGCGCGAGTTGAGCTTGAAGAGGGCGGAAAAGTCTCTCAACTGGCTGCGGCTCACGGTCATTTCCTGCTCGAAGACGAACCAGCGGACGCCCTCGGTGCAGGGCGGAGTGCTGAGAGAACCCATGAAGGTCCAATAACCCTTGTCGTCGGGCAAAAGGCCGCCGGAGTTCACCATCTCCGTGATATTCGAGCTTGCGCCCGCGGTTTTGGGCAGTTGCTCCCAGAGGGTGGCCAGGGTGGCATTCGGTTTGCCCATGTCCTCGAGCAGCCGCACGGCCACTACGGCCAGCTTGCCGTCGGCGCTGCGATGCACCAGGTGGATTTCCATGTCAGTCAGCTTGCCCTTCACCGCCTGCTCGCCGGGGTGGTGGAAATGGTAATCGATGAGGTCGTAGCGGACGCCGTCGGCAACGATGTAGTTGCCGGGATTTACATGAACCACGATGGTGTGGCCGTTGTTTTCCAGTTTGACCGGGCCTGCAATGTAGTGAAACTCGATGGGCTGGAGCGCCTTGTTCAGGCGGGCACGGCGCACGTCGATGGGCGACTGCTCATGGCCGCGGGAGCAGGCCGAATAGGCCGGGTCCAGTCTTCCCCAGAGCTCCGGGCCGGTCTTGCCCTGGTAGGACCATGGGGCAGTGGTTTGCGCGGCGGCCAGCGTGGCCATGCCAAGTACAAGAGCGGCAAGAACGGGAAAACGCATGGAGAACTCCTCGACAAATGGACGCATAGGCACTCGGAAGCATTCTAAGTCATTGACCGATGGGCGGGAATAAAGAATGGGATCCATCGGGCGATGGATCCCATTGATTTCGAGCGTTTCGGACAGGCAGGTTATTTGGTTGCGGCAGCCTTTACGCCGGCCTGGGCAGCCAGGGTGGCGGCCTTGTCGGTGGCCTCCCAGGTGAACTCGGGCTCGGTGCGGCCGAAGTGGCCGTAGGCGGCGGTTTTCTGGTAGATGGGGCGGCGCAGGTTGAGGCTCTCAATGATGCCCTTGGGGGTGAGCGAGAAGTTCTTGCGGACCAGTTCTGTCAGCTTGGATTCGCCGATTTTGCCGGTACCGAAGGTTTCAACGCGGACGCTGACCGGCTCAGCCACGCCGATGGCGTAGGCAAGCTGGACTTCAGCGCGGTCGGCCAGGCCTGCCGCCACAATGTTCTTGGCGATGTAGCGGGCCATGTAAGCGGCGGAACGGTCCACCTTGGTCGGATCCTTGCCGCTGAAGGCGCCGCCGCCATGGCGGCCCACGCCGCCGTAGGTATCGACGATGATCTTGCGGCCGGTGAGGCCGGTGTCGCCCATGGGTCCGCCGATGACGAAGCGGCCGGTGGGATTGATGTGGTACTTGGTGTGCTCGTCGAGCCATTCGGCGGGGAGCACGGCCTGGATGACGTACTTGAGAATGTCAGCGTGCAGATCTTCATTGCTGACGCTCTCAGAGTGCTGGCTGCTGATGACCACGGCGTCAATGCGTGCAGGCTTGCCGTTCTCGTCGTACTCGACCGTGACCTGGCTCTTGCCGTCGGGGCGCAGGTAGGGCAGCTTGCCGCTTTTGCGGACCGCGGTCAACTGGCGGCAGAGCTTGTGGGCCAGCGAGATGGGGGCAGGCATCAACTCGGGCGTCTCGTTGGAGGCGTACCCGAACATCATGCCCTGGTCGCCGGCGCCGCCGGTGTCAACACCCTGGGCGATGTCGCCGGACTGCTTATTGATGGTGGAGATGACGGCGCAGGTGTTGGAGTCGAAGCCGTAGAGGGCGTTGTCATAGCCGATGGAGGCAACGACGCCGCGCACCAGGCTCTGGAAGTCGACGTAGGCCTTGGTAGTGATTTCGCCGGCAATGACCACCAGTCCGGTGGCCGTGAGGGTCTCAGCGGCGACGCGGCTGTACGGGTCCTGCTCCAGGCATGCGTCGAGAATGGCGTCGGATACCTGGTCGGCAATCTTGTCTGGATGGCCTTCGGTGACTGACTCAGAGGTTAACAAAAAACGATCGCTCAACTTCAGACTCCTCCCCATTGAAGGGATTCAAGTGGATGGCCTGTCGCGATGGCTGGAACGCCCAGGATGAGCCGGCGCGGAGAGTGCAACAATTGCTCTCCCTCAGCCACTCGCCCGCATCGGTGAGACATGCCTGTACCTTCAGGCGAGCCTGAAAGTGTGTACTTACATGGTAATTGCGGCGGGCGGGCAGGGGCAACGATTCGCAGTGAACGGGGCGTAGTTCGCGCTCAAAGGGGCGCAGGGAGATTTGAGCCGCAGCGGCTCAGGCGGCGGATTTCAGCGCGAGGGCGGCGATGTGCCTGGGAATGCAGATTTTTGGGGAGCGATGCCGGCTCAGCGATTGAACCAGGCGTGAACCCTTGCATACAGCGAATGGGCAGCAGACTGAGCAGCAGATAGAGCCGAGTCATACGCGCCACGAACATAGTCAGAAGCGGCGCGAATTTCCGGCATGGGCAGCAAGGTGCTCCACCAGCCGGTACGAAGGCCGTAATAGCGCAGGGAGAGATAGGCTGCCGCAGCTACGAAGAGGAGCAGGAGGATGGCGCCGGCCCAGCGCAGGCGGATCTCAATGGCGTCGCGGCGCAGGATGCGGGCTTTGCCCACGTTGGAGGCGAAGGCGGTCCAGGCGCGGTCGTCGTCGATCATTTGTCCGGAGGCGCTGTAGGCCTTCAGAAAGCGCTCGGTCCAGTCGTGCTCGTCGAGGCCGACGGCTCCGGCGTAACCGCGCACAATGCCTTTGCTGAGGATGCCGCCGGGAAGCAGGCGAAACCGCTCCTGCTCCAGCGCGATGAGGTGCCGCTGGCTGATTTTGGTGACTGCCGTGATGTCTTCCAGCGCAATGCCGCGGGATAGCCGCTCCATGCGCAGGTCTTCTCCAAAGTTTCCCATCGGCGACCGGAAAAGGAGCAAAAACCCCAGGGATTTACCCCATTCACAATAAACCCGGATTTTGTTTCAGTCAAAGGAATTTATCGATTTACCCTTTATTTTCATCGGTCTGAGGCTGGAGCGGCGCGTCCTCGGCTATTGATCAAGTATTTACTGTCTGCACGGGCTGGCTGCAGCCGCGGAGAGTCCGTTTGCGGCAGCACCGGAGCGGACCGAACGGGGCCGGCCAGGCTGTTACCCTGAAGGCGGGGTTTTTCCGCGCTACGGCGCCCCTCGGAGTCCTGCACGCGAATGAATAAGCTTATCATTGCCAATCTGCTGCACCGTCCGCTGCGATCGATCATCGGCGTATTGGCGGTAGCGCTTGAAGTCATCATGATGCTGACTATTATTGCCATCATGCTGGGGCAGTTGACCGGCCAGAAGCGGATGAACAACGGCATTGGTGCCGATCTGATCGTGCGTCCCGGCAACGCGATGGTCTTCAACGGGGTGAGCGGCGCGCCCATCTCGGCCAAACTGGCGCCCTATCTGCAAACTTTGCCACACGTCACGGTGTCCTCGCCTGTGAATCAGTACATCTCCATGGCCGATGGGCTGGAGGTGCTGTGGGGAATTGATTTCCCGACGTACAGCCGGCTGAGTCCCTTCGTCTTTCTCTCCGGCGGCCCGATGCAGAAGCCCGACGATGTCATCGTGGACGACGTCTTTGCCGGTTCCGGCCAGATTCATCACGTGGGTGATACGATCCTCATCCTTAAGCACCCCTTTCATATCTCCGGCATCTTTGAGCACGGCAAAGGCGGGCGCAAGCTGATTTCCATCGACACTATGGGCGAGTTGACGGGCTCGGAGAACAAAGCCTCGGCCTTTTATCTCAAGCTGGACCAGCCGGAGAACGCTGCTCTGGTAACGAACGAGATTCATGCTACGCGCGGCCTGGAGAACTTCCAGGTAATGACGATGGATGAGTGGTACTCTCTGATGACGCCGGACCATATTCCAGCGCTGAATACGGCGATGCGGGTGGTGATCGGAATTGCGGTCATCATTGGCTTTATGGTCATCTTCCAGTCGATGTACACCTCGGTATTGGAGCGAACGCGCGAGATCGGCATTCTCAAAGCGATGGGCGCCTCCAATCTGACCATTGTGAACGTCGTGCTGCGTGAGACTGTGATACTGGCGGTGGCTGGCGTGGCTGTAGGCATTGCGGCTTCGTTTGCCGTCAAGTCGGTGCTTGCGCACAAGTTCCCCATGCTTTATCTGGATATGAGTATTTCCTGGGTTTTCCAGGGTGCGGCGATTGCGCTGGTTGGTTCAGTCCTTGGCGCGCTTTATCCGGCCTGGATGGCGGCCCGCAAGGATCCGATCGACGCGCTGGCATACGAGTAAATCCGCTTACGCAGCAGTGAAGGTCGACATACGGTGGAATCAATCGGCGATCGGGTCTCGATCGCCGATCTTGTCTCAGAACGGCCTCGGCAGGGTGCAGTCCACGGTGTGGTTGTCGTGGGTGGCGGCGGTATGGAAGCCGGCGCCGGCAACGAGGGAAAACCTTCCCGGCCAGGAAGGGATCGCGGTTGCCGGGCGATTCGCGCAATTCCTGAAATGACCCACCTCGAAAACCAGGCTCCGCAAGGCGCGCGAACTCCGGCGAGTGGCGCGCTGCGGCGGAGTGAAAAGGCAACCCATTTTGGGAAACGCCGCATCCGCGTGGTATCTGCAAGTTGCGCCTCCGGAGGCCTGTGATTGCAATCACTCGACACTGTTCCCACCGGATGGTACGCTTCGATTGACTTTTCCGCGGTGTTCTGCGAGGTCGCATATTCCGGGACCTTTCGCGATACGGATTCAAACCATCAGTAGGGAGGATTTGTGACTGCTCAGTATTGGGTGAATATCTTTCTGGCCGTGAGCGCACTTTCGCTCGTAGCGGCCTTCTTCTTCGCGCGCCAGGTGATCGGCTCGGTCACCGGAACCAGGATCGCCGGGACGTTTCTGAAGCGGCCGTACAAGGCCGTGGCAATTCTGCTGGGCCTGCTGCTTCCCACCCTCGCCAACGCGCAGGAAAAAGCGGGCGGCGAAGCCAGCCTGGTGCTGCCGGATTTGTCGTCGGTGAGTTTCTTCGGCATGAACGGGCACAACCTTTTGGCGGTCGGATTGGCATTCTGCGCCCTCGGCCTGTTGTTTGGCATGGCGATCTTTGTGCAGTTGAAGAACCTGCCGGTTCATCGCTCGATGCGCGAAATGTCCGAACTGATCTATGAGACCTGCAAAACGTATCTGATTACGCAGGGCAAGTTCATCATGCTGCTCTGGGCTTTCATCGCGGTCATCATCTCGCTTTACTTTGGCATACTGGCGCCGGTGGGAAATGTTGCCGTTACGCTGCCCATCATCCTTGGGTTCAGCCTGGTCGGCATCGCGGGCAGCTACGGGGTGGCGTGGTTCGGAATTCGCGTGAACACCTTTGCAAACTCCCGCGTGGCATTTGCCGGATTGAAGGGCAAGCCGTATCCGCTGTTTGCGATTCCGCTGAAGGCCGGCATGAGCGTCGGCATGATGCTGATCTCGGTCGAACTGCTGATCATGCTCTTCATCCTTTTGTTCGTCCCGGCCAGTTATGCCGGCCCCTGCTTCATCGGCTTCGCAATTGGCGAATCGTTGGGCGCCGCGGCTCTGCGTATTGCCGGCGGCATCTTCACCAAGATCGCTGACATCGGCTCCGATCTGATGAAGATCGTGTTCAAGATCAAGGAAGACGATGCGCGTAACCCTGGCGTCATCGCCGACTGCACGGGCGACAACGCGGGCGACTCGGTTGGCCCCAGCGCCGACGGCTTCGAGACCTACGGCGTCACCGGCGTGGCCCTGATCACCTTCATCCTGCTGGCCGTCAAGAGCCCCACGACGCAGGCGGAACTTCTGGTCTGGATCTTCGTCATGCGCGTGGCCATGCTGATCTCCAGCTCCGCCGCCTACTTCCTCAATGGCTTCATCGCCAAGATGAAGTACGCTCACTCAGACGAGATGGACTTCGAAGCGCCGTTGACCTCGCTGGTCTGGATCACGTCCATCGTTTCCATCGCCCTGACCTACGTCGTCACCTACCTGATGATCCCCACGATGGGTGACGGATCGCTCTGGTGGAAGCTGGCTTCGATCATCTCCTGCGGAACCCTGGCGGGCGCGCTCATCCCCGAATTGGTCAAGGTCTTCACCTCAACCAACTCGGCTCACGTGCAGGAAGTGGTCACCTCCGCGAAGGAAGGCGGAGCATCGCTGGGCATTCTGTCGGGCTTGGTGGCCGGCAATATGTCGGCCTACTGGCTTGGTCTTAGCATGGTGGCGCTGATGGGCCTGGGCTATTTCTTCAGCCAGGGTGCGGCCATGGCTTCCATGATGCTCGCTCCGGCTGTCTTCGCCTTTGGCCTGGTCGCCTTCGGCTTCCTGGGCATGGGACCGGTGACGATCGCGGTCGATTCCTACGGACCGGTTACCGACAATGCTCAATCCGTTTATGAACTGTCGTTGATCGAAACCATTCCCGGCATCGAAGCCGAGTTGAAGAAGGACTTTGGCATCGACGCAAAGTTCGAGCGCGCCAAGTACCTGCTGGAAGCCAACGATGGAGCCGGCAACACCTTCAAGGCAACGGCCAAGCCGGTGCTGATCGGCACAGCCGTAGTGGGCGCAACCACCATGACGTTCTCGATCATCATGGCTCTGACCCACGGCTTGACCCAGAACGTGGAAAAGCTCTCACTGCTGCACGCGCCCTTTATGCTCGGTCTGATCTGCGGTGGGGCAATCATCTACTGGTTCACGGGCGCTTCCATGCAGGCGGTGACCACCGGCGCTTACCGCGCGGTGGAGTTCATCAAGGCCAACATCAAGCTGGAAGGCGTGGAGAAGGCTTCGGTCACCGACAGCAAGAAGGTGGTCGAGATCTGCACGAAGTACGCGCAGAAGGGCATGTTCAACATCTTCCTCGCGGTCTTCTTCGCCACGCTCTCGTTCGCGTTCATGGAGCCGTTCCTGTTCGTCGGCTACCTGTTCTCGATTGCGATCTTCGGCCTCTACCAGGCAATCTTCATGGCCAATGCAGGCGGCGCCTGGGACAATGCCAAGAAGGTTGTTGAAGTCGACCTGAAGATGAAGGGCACGCCCCTGCACGATGCAACCGTGATTGGTGACACCGTTGGCGATCCGTTCAAGGACACTTCGTCGGTGGCCATGAACCCGATCATCAAGTTCACAACGCTTTTCGGCTTGCTTGCGGTCGAGCTTGCCGTTACGCTCACTGCGACGAATCCGATGCTCACACACGTGCTGACAGTGGCATTCTTCCTGGTGTCGATGTTCTTCGTCCACAGGTCGTTCTATGGCATGAGGATTGAGAGCAAGGGATAGCAACTGACCGGTTACTGTCTTTAAAGTTGATGCGGCCCCAGGCGCTAGCGCCTGGGGCCGCATTTTCTTCTCGCCCGCATTTTCCCCGGACATGCGAAACCGCTTGACTTTCTCCTTGATATATATCACGGTATATATCAAGGAGGCGCACAATGGCATCTGCCGGAAAAGCCAAGGTATTCATGACGGGAAGAAGCCAGGCCGTCCGCATCCCTGCGGAGTTCCGCTTCTCCACCGATGAGGTTTATATTCGCCGCGACCGCCAAACCGGAGACCTGATCCTGTCGCAGGCGCCGGGCGGATGGGAGGAGATCTTCGCCGCGCTCGACGAGGCCGGTATTCCCCAGGACTTCCTGAGCGACCGTGCGCAGGGCGCTCCCCAAGTGAGGGAAGAACTGTGAACCGGACCTGGATGATCGACACCAACACGGTCAGCTACATCATCAAGGGAAACTCTCCGGCCGCACGCGCACGCCTCGCGCTTCTGCCGAAGGACGAGGCCGCATGCATTTCGTCGATTACAGCGGCGGAAATCCGCTTCGGGCTGGCCCGCAGGCCGATCCCATCCGCCTTTCGCGCCGCAATGGAAGGCTTTCTCGCGAAGATTCCCATTCTGCCCTGGGGCAGTGAGGAAGCCCTTGTCTACGGGGGGCTGCGCGCAAAACAGGAAGCCGCAGGAAAACCGCTGGAGAGTATGGACCTGCTGATTGCCGCGCATGCCATCTCTGCCGGAGCCCGGCTGGTGACCCACGATGCTGTCTTCCGGCAAGTAGAGGACCTGCCCGCAACCGTCGATTGGGCTACCGACCTATAAAAGGGAAGCTTGCATCTCAGCCAGGCTCTGGCGCTGCCGGCCTTCACGGTCGAAGTTGGCGGGAGCGAGCCAGGCTTCAAAGGCGCGCTTGCAGACGGGCCACTCGCGGTCGAGCATGGAGAACCAGGCGGTGTCGCGGTTCAAGCCTTTGACGACCAGGTGCTGGCGGAAGATGCCCTCGAAGGTGAAGCCGAGACGTTCCGCGGCGCGGCGGCTGGGCAGGTTTTCCGTGTTGCACTTCCACTCGTAGCGGCGATAGCCGAGGTGGTCGAAGATGTGGCTGGCCATCAGGAACATGGCCTCAGTGGCCGCGGTGGTGCGCTGCAGAGAGGGCGCCAGCAGGATGTTGCCCACCTCGACCACCCCGTTCGCCGGATCGGCGCGCATGGTGCTGGCCCAGCCTGCAGCTTTGCCTGTAGCGGCGGGCACAATCGCCAGAAAAACGAAACCCGCCGCATTCTGCTTCTGCTCGATGGCCCGGCTCAGATCGGATTCGGAGGCATACGGGCCGTCGAAGAGCCAGGTCCATAGTTCGTCATGGCCGCTGACTGCCTGCCAGAGGTCTGCGGCGTGGTGCTCGGCGTTGAGCGGTTCCAGGGCTACAGTGCGGCCGCGGAGGGCGACCGGGAGGGGTAGCGGCACGGGTTTCCAGTTGAGCGGGGCTGGGGTGGCTGTGGGCATGGGAACAGGCTATCAGGCGAGGAGTACCATGCGGCCAGCCAGTTATTTCACCCAGGAAACGTCCGCAATCTCCACAATTCGCACAGGCGCGCGGGCAAACTGCACCGTTATTGCGCCTTGTTCCGGGAACTGGGGAGGACTAGGCTGATGTTTGGGACGGCCCGGGACAGGCACCGAGGCGCTGCACCGAAAATGGGGCAGAATCAACCTCTGAAGTCCGCGCCACGCAAGGCCGTTTGGAGCTTTCCACAGGCAATTGCCGGTGTTTAGCAAGCAGGTGCCGGGAATGGCAACAAAATACAAGATATTGTGGTTTCTTGTTGACACGTACCACAGAGAGCGCTATTTTTTCATCTGCGGCTGTAAACAGATTGTAAAGAACTCCGGCAGGAAGACCCGCCGGGAGGCCGCTCAGAGAAGAGAAGTCGCGGTAAATTTCAAATCCCCGTTTCCCGTTCTTTGCAAGCGATTCAAACTGTTCCCTTCCAGGCTGCATTGCGCCGGATAGGGGAGGTTTTCACCAATTTTTGCCGACAGAGAGGATTCCATGAACGAGGTCCAGTTTCAGACATCAACGGCTGCCTTGCAGACTCCGTACACCCAGCGGGGCCTGATTTTTTCACGCCGGTTTACCACTGAGGGCGTATCGCCTTACAGCGAACTGCAATGGGAACGGCGGACAGCGTCGATCACCGACACCAAGGGGAACACGATCTTCGAACAGAAGGACGTGGAGGTTCCTGAGGACTGGTCGATGACGGCGACCAATATTGTGGCCTCGAAGTACCTGCATGGACGGATTGATACTCCCGAGCGGGAGACGGGGGTTCGGCAACTGGTGGAGCGGGTGGCGGAGACCATCCGGGACTGGGGCCTTGCCGGGGGCTATTTTGCCACGGCCGGCGACGCGGCTGCCTTTCACGACGAGCTGGCGCACATGCTGCTGACGCAGAAGGTGGCGTTCAACTCGCCGGTGTGGTTCAACGTGGGCTGCGACCGCCTAGAGCCGCACGCGAACGGCCAGAACTGGCACTGGGACCCGTCCACGGGCGGAGTGAAGTTTGCCTCGACCGGCTACAAGAACCCGCAGTGCTCGGCGTGCTTTATCAACTCCGTCGAGGATTCGATGGCAGGGATCATGGACCTGGCCAAGACCGAGGCCCTGCTTTTCAAATTCGGTTCGGGCACGGGGACGAATTTCAGTTCGCTGCGTTCCAGCCGGGAAACCGTGTCGGGAGGCGGCACGGCCAGCGGCCCGCTGAGCTTCATGCGCGGACTGGACGCGTTTGCCGGGGTCATCAAGTCGGGCGGCAAGACGCGGCGCGCGGCCAAGATGGCGATTTTGAACGTGGAACATCCGGACATTGTGGATTTCATCGAGTGCAAGTCAAAGGAAGAGGCCAAGGCCTACTCGCTGATCAGGGCCGGCTACGACGGGTCGGGGCCGGATTCGGAGGCGTATTCGTCGATCTTCTTTCAGAACGCCAACAACTCAGTGAGGGTCAGCGACGAGTTCATGCGCGCCTATGAGAACGACGGCGAATACTCCACCTATACGGTCAACGGCCACAAGCCGGTGGCCTCTTACAAGGCCCGCGAGATCATGCACAAGATTGCCGAAGCCACCTGGCTGTGCGGCGATCCGGGCATGCAGTTCGACACGGTGATCAACCGCTGGCACACCAGCAAGAACACCGGCCGCATCAATGCTTCGAATCCGTGCTCGGAGTACATGTTCCTGGACAACTCGGCGTGCAACCTGGCCAGCTTCAACCTGCTGAAATACGTGACTCCGGCGGGCGTGTTCGACATCTCGGCATACCGGCACTCGATTTCAGTGATCATCACGGCGATGGAAATCCTGGTGGACAACTCTGGGTACCCGACCGAGGCCATTGCGCGGAACTCGCACGATTACCGGCCGCTTGGACTGGGCTACGCCAACCTGGGCGCGATGCTGATGGCCTTCGGCCTGCCGTACGACTCGGCGGCCGGGCGCGACCTGGCAGCCAGCCTGACGGCAATTACCTGCGGCCAGGCCTATTTGCAGTCGGCGATTATTGCCGCCAACTGCCCGCCGGTTGCATCGGCGACGCCGCTGACCGCTTCCGTGGAGCGCCAGGGCGGAGCCTGCCCCGGCTACTACGTCAATCGCGAGCCATTCCTGGACGTGATCCGCATGCACCGCGCCGAGGTGAACAACATCGGCAAGTCGCGTGCGAGCGGCGAGCCGTTCAATGTGCCGCAATTGGATGCACTGATTGACTCCAGCCGTGAGTGCTGGGACATGGCGCTTATTTACGGCGAGCGCTATGGCTACCGCAACTCGCAGACCACGGTGCTGGCGCCGACCGGCACGATCGGCTTCATGATGGACTGCGATACCACCGGCATTGAGCCGGACCTGGCGCTGGTGAAGTACAAGAAGCTGGTGGGCGGAGGCATGATCAAGATCGTCAACAACACCGTGCCGGCCGCGCTGTTCAAGCTGGGCTACGACAACGACGAGGTCAACGCCATCGTCAGCTACATTGACGCGACCGGGACGATTGAGGGCGCGCCGGGCATCAAGCCGGAGCACCTGTCAGTCTTCGATTGCAGCTTCAAGCCGGCCAAGGGTACGCGCTCCATTCATTACATGGGACACATCAAGATGATGGCGGCAACGCAGCCGTTTCTTTCCGGCGCCATCTCGAAGACCGTGAACCTGCCCCAGGAGGCCAGCGTGGAAGACGTGGCCGAGGCCTATGCCGAGAGCTGGCGCCAGGGCATCAAGGCGGTGGCCATCTATCGCGACGGGTCGAAGGGCACGCAGCCGCTGAATACCAGCCTGGACGCGAAGAAAGAGCCCTCGGCTCTGGACGCAGTTGGCAGCCGCGTGCTGGCTTATCTGGCCGCCGCACAACCCGCCGCAGAGGCCGACGTAAAGGCTTTGGAGGCCAAGATCGGCGATAAGCTGGAGGTGAGCTCCAGGCAAGTGGTGGCCGCGGCCTCAGCCTTCCAGAAGGCGTTGGAGGAGATTGCCAAGGCAGCCGCGGTGCCGTTGCTGGCGGCCTCGCCGGCGCTTGAAGCTGGGCAGGAGGCCGGCAAAGACGCGGTGCAGGACCCTAACGGGCCGCCACGCGCAGTTCGCCACCGGCTGCCGGATGAGCGCGCTTCAATAACCCACAAGTTCTCCATCGCCGGGCACGAGGGCTACATTACGGTGGGCCTCTACCCCACAGGCCAGCCGGGCGAAATCTTCATCAAGATGGCCAAGGAAGGGTCGACTGTGTCCGGACTGATGGACGCCTTTGCCACCTCAATCTCGCTGGCTCTGCAGCACGGGGTACCGCTCAAGGTGCTGTGCGAGAAGTTTGCCCATACCCGCTTTGAGCCTTCGGGCTGGACCGGGAACGAGCAGATCGGATACGCCAAGAGCCTGATGGACTATATCTTCCGCTGGCTGAACCTGCGCTTTCTCTCAGGTACGCAGTTGACGCTGTTTGCCGACCTTGGATTACAGCCGCCGCAACTGCCGGCTTCACCGAGCCTGATTCCGGACAGCGAGCACGATGACGATGCGTTGAGCTCGCAACATCATCTGGCCAAGCTGGCCGAGGAGGTTGCCAAGCGGCTGAACCAGGTGAGCAGCCACAGTCAGGGAGGGGGGGGCGGCATTGCGCCAGAGACACAGGCATGGGCTGCCTCGGCCGCCAGCCCCACCCACGGACCCAGCCTGCAAGACCGCGGGATTTACCACGCCGCCGACGCCATGCGCGAGATGTACGAGATGGGCGACGCGCCGAGTTGCTCGACCTGCGGAGCCATCATGGTCCGCAACGGCAGTTGCTACCGCTGCATGAGCTGCGGCTCAACCAGCGGCTGTTCATAGTTACTCTTACCTACCTTTACCAGGAGCAGAGGATTCTCTGCTCCTTTTTTCTTTCTGTTTCCAAACTGTAGTTCATATCAACTTTTATTTATTCTTCCAGGTGCGTTACAGAGTGTTGCCTAGCAAAGATTGCACTCTCAGTCGCTACCGTTCTGCATCGATATTCTTCCATGTTTTGTTCTCGCTATTGCACGGGTACTCGTGTCTGACCGCTTCTTGAATGGACTTAGATAAGGTTTACGCAGCCTCCGGCATTCGATCGGATCAATTATGAACATTCAGCAGATTTCGATCTTAAATCCGACTCTGGTCATCCTCTTCCACACGGTCGCTGTTCCTTCTGACCATGGCTTGGCCCGCATGTACTCTTTCAGAGAGCAAGAATGCTCATCCATTCCACATTGGCTGGAGTAAGGTGAGGCGATGATGACTTCAATGGTCAGCCTCATTCGTACATATAAAGCAGTCGCGTGGGATATGTTTCTTTCCGCATTCGGGTGTTTCATATTGAGGCGATGCTTCCGACTGGTCGCAGAGGGAAGAGGCGGCCCGGAGACGGGAGCGACCGTTGTCGCTATTGGCCATGCTCGCGATCCAGTCGCGTATATGGGTGCGGCGCTTATTCTCCTGGCCCTTGCTGCGAACGAGCCACCGGCATTGATGCATGCGCGGCGCATTTAAACCCGACTCCTGATAGGACGCCGGAATTGCCTGGCGCTCAGTGGTAAGTCATCAGTGGCCTGCTTTCACTGGAGCGGCCCGGGAAACCGCATACCTCAGTGCAGACTCAAGTCTGGTCTGATGACAGAAAGAAGCTCGGCTTTGAAGATACTCATCGTTCTTACTTCGCATAGTGAGTTAGGCAATACTGGCAGAAAGACCGGTTTTTGGCTAGAGGAGTTAGCAGCTCCCTACTATGTCTTCCTTGATTCAGGAGCAAGCATTACGCTGGCCTCGCCCAGAGGCGGGCAACCTCCGCTCGATCCCAGCAGCGATGAGCCTGGCGCACAGACCGAGTCAACCCGGCGCTTCAAGCAGGACAAAGCAGCGCAGCACGCGCTTGCCAACACGCTTCAACTCTCCAGCCTCACCGCAAGCCAGTTTGACGCGGTCTTCTATCCTGGTGGCCATGGACCATTGTGGGATCTTGCGAACAACAAGGATTCTATCGCATTGATTCAGAGCATGATTGCCGACGGCAAGCCCGTCGCGCTGGTATGCCACGCACCGGGCGCACTTAAGGACGCAAAGCGTCGCGACGGGGCTCCGCTGGTGAAGGGAAGACATGTGACAGGCTTCTCAGACACCGAGGAGGAGGCTGCCCAACTCACCAAAGTCGTTCCGTTCCTGGTAGAGGATGAATTGAAGCGGCTCGGCGGCCTGTATGCTAAGGGGCCGGATTGGGGACCATTCGTTCAGGTTGACGGAAACCTCATCACAGGACAGAATCCAGCCTCTTCAGCTCCCGCCGCCGAAGCCACACTGAAACTTTTCAAATCCAATGAGTTGCTCGAAGTAAAGGTTAAATAAGCGCGAGAACACTCGCGCGGCTTGCCGGGGTCAACCGTCGCTGCTGGCTTACTGCCTCAGATGCATTCACCACGGATGTAAAAAGGAACGAAGTACTTTCGGTTGAGGGCAAACGGCAAATTGATCAGATAATTGTCAAGGAAAAGGACTCGATCATCAATGAGCCAATCATCGTTGAAGGCTATTCGAGCCAGTTAACTCCAGCGAAGCAGATTATCTCATCAAGGTCGCGGCCTCTCCTGGTGGTGCAATATCTGGAAATGCACTTTCATCTGAGATCGACGGATATAGGAATTATGCATCTGAATGCAACGGCGCCCTCTAAGTCCGGAAAGGCTGCATGGGATGGTGCTTGTATTGTCTTTCTTCCAGCAAGGAGATAAATAATTGTGTTCACCATCATCGAGGAAACGTTCTGCCTGTCCATCTGCAGTTCTCCATGTTGCATGTGGGGGCGCTGAGCAATCGTGTACATCGCAGCCATACTGTTTCAAACATGTCTGAGATCCCCGTTGGAGAAAAGACAAGCTATTTATCTTTTCTAAACAGAGCACAGCCTGCGTTCTGCTCACAATTGACCGGACTCTCGGCAGTGTTCTCTTGGATAGTACCCATGGTGGCGCTGCCATAATCGGCCGCATCTGGCGCGCAAAAGAATGAGCGATGAGCTCAACCGCGGTTGCAGGCTGAGATTCCCTTGACGAGATAGACTCCGGTTCCCGGAACTGGAACAGGAAGCGAGTAGGTCCAAATGAATTCGCAATTGCTGATGGATACCGTAAAGTTGCTCTTCGCCGATGACAAGGGTCTGCTTGCGATGGATGAGAGCACTGGGACCTGTAACAAGCGCTTCGAAAAGTATGGAATTCCGCAGACCGTCGAAGCTCGAAGAGCTTATCGCGAATTGATTGTGACCACTCCAGGGCTCGGTGAGTCGATTGGCGGCGCAATCCTCTACGACGAAACCATTCGTCAGCAGAAGAGCGACGGCACACCCTTTGTCAAAGTCCTCATTGAGGCCGGCATCACTCCCGGAATCAAGGTGGACAGAGGCGCCAAGGAGTTGGCCGGGCATCCCGGTGAAAAAGTCACCGAAGGCCTGGACGGATTGCGCGATCGCCTTCAGGAATATTTTCAAATGGGCGCGCGCTTTGCCAAGTGGCGCGCTGTGATTGCGATCGGCGATGGGCTCCCGAGTTGGGGCTGCATCGAAGCCAATGCCCATGCACTGGCTCGCTATGCGGCGCTGTGCCAGGAAGCGGGTCTCATCCCTGTCGTCGAACCTGAGGTCGTCATGGATGGAGAGCATACGTTGGAACAGTGTTGCGAGGTCACCGACGAAGTTCTGCGCACAGTGTTCAGCGAGTTGTTCGCGCAAAGGGTGGTTCTGGAAGGCATGGTTCTGAAGCCCAACATGGTGCTTCCCGGAATGGCCTGCACGATTCAGCCGACATTGGACGAGGTAGCCGACGCCACCGTGAACTGCTTCCTGCGATCTGTGCCCGCTGCTGTGCCGGCGATAGCGTTTCTGTCAGGCGGCCAACCCTCGGAGCTGGCTTCGGCCCGCTTGAACGCGATGAACGTGAGATTCAAGTCGCGGCTGCCCTGGGCGTTGGCATTCTCGTTTGCGCGCGCCATTCAGCAGCCCGCGATGGAGATTTGGAATGGCCAACAGGCCAACGTGGTTACGGCACAGCGAGCTTTGTATCATCGCGCTCGCTGTAACCAGGCTGCGCGGCGCGGCGAATATTCCCCGGCGATGGAGACCGATGACCGTATGCATCCAAATGCCGGACTGCGCGCACAAGTGTCTGAAGTGACGGCATGAATCGAATGCAGTTGTATCCGCTCCGGTTCGACCCGATCTATCAGTATCGGTTGTGGGGCGGCCGTCGCTTGGCCAGCCTGCTCTCTGCGCCGCTGCCGGGCGATGGGCCTATCGGCGAAGCGTGGGTGCTGAGCGACCGCACCGACCACCAAAGCCTGGTTGCGAATGGACCGCTTAAGGGCCAGACGCTTGGGCAAGTGATGGAGCGGTTCCGAGAACAGATGATGGGGAAGCTGTCTTCGCGCTTCAGCCGTTTTCCGTTGTTGCTCAAGTTCCTCGACGCGCACGAGATGCTTTCTGTTCAGGTGCATCCCAGTGATGAGCACCCAGAGCTGATTCCAGCGGGTGATACGGCAAAGACTGAAGCATGGGTTGTGATTGAAGCTGAGAAAGGAAGCCATATTTATGCCGGCTTGAGGCCGGGCACAACTGCCAGCAATCTGCGGCAGTCTCTCGATGATGGAACCATTGCGGACCACCTTGTGAGCGTTGCGCCGAAGCCGGGTGATGCAGTATTCATCCCTGCGGGGACGGTTCACACCCTGGGCGATGATGTTGTGGTATTCGAGGTTCAGCAGAATAGCGATGTGACATTTCGACTTTACGATTGGGGCCATATCGACCCTAAGACCAAGCAACCGCGGCCGCTCCAGGTGGATGAAGCTATTGCCTGCATAGAGTTCGGAGCGAGCGATAGTGGCTTGGTCGCGGCCCGTGTGGAGACCACCGCCCCTGTTGAGCGAGAAAGACTCTTCGATTGTGCTGCGTTCCGATTGTGGCGATTGCTTGGGCGGGACCCGTTCCCCGTGGGAGAGACGGCAGAGCCACGTGTTTTGGTTTGCATTGAGGGCTCAGGCCAGATCATGCACAATGGCAATCCTTACGCGGCTGGGAAGGGAGATGTTTGGCTCTTGCCGGCGGAGACCGGAGAGTGCGCGTTTCAACCCAGCGGAGAGGCTACCCTGCTGGAGATCGCGATTCCTTGACGGTGCAGGAAATCATCTGTGCAACAGCACCTCAGACTGGGAGATGAATGAAAAGGCTCATCGTATTCGATTTGGATGGCACCCTCGCGCCCAGCAAGTCGTCTCTCGCTCCACAGACTGCGGGGCTGCTGCGTGACCTCCTGGGCATCATCAAAGTGGCAGTGATCTCTGGAGGCGCATGGGAGCAGTTTGAAAAGCAGCTCCTTACCGATCTTCCCCAAGACAGTTTCCTTGCGAATTTGTCTCTGCTTCCAACCTGTGGCACGAAATTCTTTCAATACACGGGAAAGTGGGAGGAGCTTTATTCCGAGGATCTAACGCCGGAGCAAAAAAAGAAGATTATTGACTCTCTGGATAAGGCGGCTGGTGAGGCAGGGTATCGGGCCGAGAAGGTATGGGGAAAGGTGATTGAGGACCGGGGAAGCCAAGTGACATTCTCCGCGCTGGGTCAGCAAGCGCCGCTCGCAGAAAAGGAAGAGTGGGATGCCGATTTTGCCAAGCGGAAGAAGATCACGGCGATCCTGGAGACTCTTATTCCGGAGTTTTCCATCCGCATGGGTGGCGCAACCTCAATCGATGTGACCAAGCCGGGCATTGACAAAGCCTACGGCATAAAAAAGCTGCGAGACACTCTCCACCTTTCATTGAAAGAGATGGTTTACATCGGCGATGCGTTGTTTCCAGGCGGGAACGATTACCCGGTGGAAGAGGCGGGAGTTGTGTCGATCCATGTAAAAGGGCCTGACGATACCAACCTGGTAATCAAGGCTATCCTTGCCTGCCTGGGGTGACAAGTGAGCCTGGCAGGTGGAGCAACCGGACAAGGAGACTCGATGAGCGGCTTCAAGTTGCAGCGATTGGGCATGATCATGGAGCCGGAGCCCGGTAATCCGCATGAAGTCGAAGGGGTTCTCAATCCGGGAGCCGTTCGTGGCCCTGATGGCGAACTGTATCTCTTCCCGCGGTTGGTCGCGAAAGGAAATTATTCACGGATCGGGATAGCCCGTGTGCGGTTCAATCAAGCCGGCGATCCGGCGGGTGTTGAGCGCCTTGGCATCGCGCTTGAGCCCGATGCCGATTATGAACGGCGGCCCGACGGCAGCGGTGGCTGCGAGGATCCTCGCGTTACATTTGTGGAGCCTCTTCAACGATATCTGTTGACTTACACGGCATGGTCGTCTCATGGCCCACGGATTGCCTTGGCTGTATCTGAAGACATTTTCCACTGGAGACGCGTTGGACTCGCTACTTTCGCCTCGGCAGACGGCATTGAATTCGGAGACGTAGACGACAAGGATGCCAGCCTCTTCCCGGCCGTTATTCCCGATCCATCTGGTCAGCCGGAGCTGGCCTTGCTGCACCGGCCGCTCTTTCCGGGCACCCGTCCTGAGGAAACCGCCTGTAGCCCTGCGACCCGTGAAGTGGATGTCGATCGAGAGAGCATCTGGATTTCTTACTGCCAAATGACTCTTGACCGTAAGCCCTTTCACACCGGCAAGTTTACCTTTCATCATCGCCTGGCATCCCCAGTCGCGCCTTGGGAACGGCTCAAGATCGGCGGCGGCACGCCACCCGTCCTGACGAAACACGGCTGGCTGATCGTTTACCACGGTGTCAGCGAAATCGAGCAGCCTGACTCAAACAGGCACATGCTGCGCTATTCGGCGGGGGTAATGATCTTTTCCAAAGAGCATCCGCTCGTAATTAGCTACCGTTCGCCCGAGCCGGTGTTAACGCCGACGCTTCCACAGGAACGCGATGGGACCGTTGACAATGTTGTTTTCCCCACGGGTATCGACCGGCGCGACGATCTTGGAACCCCAGATCGCTTCGACGTCTACTACGGGATGGCGGACAATCGGATTGGTGTGGCACGTCTTGACTTGCCGGAAGAGATACCGGCGCGGGCAGTTGCCGACGCGCCGGAGGCAAAGGTATAAATCGCTAGTGCTGCCAGACAATCTGGCCCGCTTCAAGCGGCACGAGAGCATTGAGATGATGGGGGATGATGCGAGCGGTGTAGTCGCTCGCGGGACGCGTTGCGGAAACCTGAGCTGAATAAGTGTATGAACCTGGCATATCTGGACTGGGTCCGGCTGTATCCATGACTTCGAAACAAGCGAGCTTCCCTTGAGCAGAATCGGCGTAGAGCTCGACTCTCAAGTGATTCGGAGTGAGGGAACCAGGAATAACGTCGGCCTGAAAGAAGTGCTGACCATCGTGGGTGTCGATTCGAATGCTAACGAACCGCACCGAGTTCCAATGCCGCTCAAGGTCCTGCTTCCATTGAAGCAAACTCGAGCCGACCGCACCATCGTCCGCTGCACGATCGCGATAGCGCGAAGCCGCAGGAAGATAATGACTCTCGGTGTATTCGCGGATGGCGCGTGTTGCAGAAAACTCCGGCGTGAGGCGCGCCATGCTCTCGCGGATGCGTCCCAGCCATTTGGATGGCATGCCGGATTGATCGCGCTCGTAGAACTCCGGAATTACCTCGGCTTCCAGCAGGTCATACAGAGTGTCGGCTTCTTTGGCGTCCCAACCAGGGTCTTCGCCATGTTCCTGGCCATCCCCAATGGCCCAACCAACTTCTGGCGAATAGGCCTCTGCCCACCAGCCATCCAACTCGGAGAGATTCAGACCTCCATTGACGAGCACTTTCATGCCACTGGTACCGCAGGCCTCCCAGGGACGCCGAGGAGTGTTGATCCAAAGATCGATCCCCTGGACCAGTTCCTGGGCCAGCATCATGTCGTAATCGTTGAGGAAGACCACACGTCCCTGAACCTCGGGACGCTTGATGAAGTCCTTCCACTGCTTGATAAGCTCTTGCCCAGGAAGATCCTGAGGATGAGCCTTTCCCGCAAGGATAAATTGAACCGGGCATCGTGGATTGGAGAGCAGCCGCACCAGCCTCTCGGTATCGTGCAAAAGAAGATTGGGGCGCTTGTAAGTAGCAAAGCGGCGCGCAAATCCCAGGGTCAGCACCCTATCATCGAAAATGCCTGCGGCATTTGACGAATCTGCACCTTCCGCAGCGAGTTGGCACTGGTACCGCTTTCGCATCCGGTCTATCAGACCTTTTCGCCCGGATGTTCGTAATTGCCAGAGTTCCTGATTGGTGATGTGGCGAATGTCATCTTCGACCGGGCGGTCTCCGCGCCAACGCTTGCGGCCGCAGGCGGAGGTCCACAACGCATCGGCTTCGGCAGAATCCCAGGTGGGCACATGAATGCCGTTGGTTACTGACCCTATCGGGACTTCCTCCTGCGGCCAATGAGGAAACAAGGTCTGGAAGATCTGCCTGCTCACTTCCCCATGGAGCTTGCTGACGCCATTGATCTGCCCGCTGCCACGGACCGCAAGATAAGCCATATTAAAAGGCTCCGAAGTGTCTCCGGGATTCTGTCTTCCCATGGCGAGCAGATCGTCCACAGAGATAGCGAGCTCATTCACTGCATAGTGGCTCAGATACGTGCGAATAAGCATGGGATCGAAGCGGTCAAAGCCGGCGCTCACGGCGGTATGCGTGGTGAATACATTTCCGGCTCGCGTCACATCCATGGCAAGATCGAATGGCTTCTTGTGATCTTCCATGTAAGAGCGGGCCCGTTCGAGCACGGCAAATGCCGCGTGCCCTTCGTTGAGGTGACAGACCTCAGGCGTCAGACCCAACGTTCGCAACAAGCGCCATCCGCCGATGCCGAGGACGATTTCCTGCTTGAGGCGCATTTCTGCGTCGCCGCCATAAAGCTCACTAGTAATTCCGCGGTGAGCCGGGGTATTGGAAAAATCGTTGGTGTCGAGAAGATAGAGCTTTGTTCTTCCCACGGACACCTCCCAACAGCGAAGCCATATCCTTGAGCCGGGAAGTTGAATTTGCAAACGCAACCATTCGCCATCCGGCTGGCGCAGAGGCCGGATGGGCAACTGCCCCGGATCGTTGACTGGATAGAGTGCCTGCTGCCGGCCTTCCACGTCGAAGTCCTGACGGAAATATCCCTGCCCGTAAAGCAAGCCGACTCCAACAACTGGAACCCCCAGATCGCTGGCCGCCTTCATCTGGTCGCCGGCCACGTTGCCAAGTCCTCCCGAATAGATGGGCAGCGCTTCGCTCAGCATGAACTCCATGCTGAAGTATGCGATCGTGGACAGTGCTGCGCCGGGATGTTTGTGTTGGAACCATGCATCGGCCCGATAGGATTCCCGATTCTGCTGGAGCAGACTGTCGAGACTGTGGCGGAACTTCACATTGCCCAATGCCGCCTTGATCTTTTCGTGAGAAACCGTCCGCAAGATGACCCACGGGTTTTGCGTGCTTGCCCACAGATTCTTGTCGAGCGCATCCCACAACTCGTCCGCAGCGTGGTTCCAGGACCAGTGAAGATTGAGCGCCAACTCGACCAGCGCGTCGATTCCATCAATCTTTAACCAAGCAGATGGCGCCTTCGGATCGTCCAATATCTCCTCCTGTCTACTGAGTCCGGGAAGCGGAGGCCATTATCGCGAGTGTCTTGCGATCGACGGTCTCCGCATTGGTTTCATCTGGATTGAGCTTAACTGTCGGTGAACATAGCCTTCTGTGGATGCCCCTTGGCCAGTGGAGCCGGGGCGGCTGCATCGCTGAAGTCTTTCGTCCACTGCCAGTTTCTGATCTCCGGCATATCCTCCAGGTGTTCACGGATATAGTCGTGGTGGCGCTGCAATTCCTGGTTGAAGAAGTTGATGGCACTGTCGGCTGCCAAACGAAGACGCGGGACGTGCTTCAACGCATCGAGCGCAAGGTGGAAGCGGCTCATTTCATTGAGAACCACCATGTCGAATGGAGTGGTGGTCGTTCCATGATCCATGTAGCCATGCACATGGAAGCGGCTTTCATTGGAGCGCCCATGAACAAGGGTATGAATGAGCCAGCGATTGTTGTGGAAGGCGAAGACCACCGGCGCCGTCTCGGTAAAGAGCGCGTTAAACGACATTTCGTCCATCCCATGCGAGTGCTTGTCGGGAAACATCAGAGTCATCAAGTCCACAACGTTGACGACCCGCACTTTGATTCCGGGTACGTGTTTCTGCAGGAGCCATGAGGCCGCGCACGTCTCGATGGTTGGCACATCTCCGGCGCAGGCCAGCACAACATCCGGCTCATCGCCATTATCGTTGGTTGCAAACTTCCATGTGGATGCACCTTTCGAGCAATGATCAAGAGCCTCGTCCATATTGAGCCACTGGAGTTGCGGCTGCTTGCCGCAGGTGACGACGTTGACGTAATTGCGGCTACGCAGGCAATGGTCGAAGACGCTGAGCAGGCAGTTGGAGTCCGGTGGATAGTACACGCGGATCACTTCACTCCTGCGAGCCAGTGCATTGTCCACGTACCCGGTTGCCTGGTGGCTGAAGCCATTGTGGTCATTGCGCCAGGCATGGCTTGTGAGGAGCACGTTGAGAGATGCGAGCGGCCTGCGCCATGGGAAGTCGCGACACTGCTCGAGCCACTTGGCATGTTGGGTGGTCATCGAGTCGACCACCTGCGCAAAGGCTTCGTATGAGGACCACATGCCGTGTCGGCCGGTGAGCAGGTAGCCTTCAAGCCATCCCTGGCAGAGATGCTCGCTCAGCACTTCCATGACGCGGCCGTCCGGGCCCAATTCATCGTCGATCGAAACAATCTCGGCCATCGAGCAGCGTTTTGTGGCTTCGAAGATGGAATTCAGACGATTGGAATTCGATTCATCGGGGCAGAACATGCGGAAGTTTGTCAGATTCATTCTGAAGATGTCGCGGAAGAAATCTCCAAGTTTGCGCGGAGCCTCGGCCAGAACCTGGCCAGGGCCGGGGATTTCAAGCGCATAATCCGTGAAGTCGGGAAGCGCGAGGGTGATCAACTCGCGTCCACCATTGACATGGGGGTTGCCGCCCATGCGCCGGTTTCCTGCGGGCGAGAGAGCCGCGAGTTCGTCGATGAACTTGCCGCTTTCGTCGAACAGTTCTTCGGCCTTGTAACTCTTCATCCAGGCTTCAAGGATCTTGAGATGTTCAGGATTGTCCTTAACCGACGCGAGCGGAACCTGGTGGGCGCGGAATGTGCCTTCGATGGGTATTCCATCCACTTCCTTTGGGCAGGTCCATCCCTTCGGCGTGCGGAAGACGATCATGGGCCAGATGGGTTGCATCTTGAAGCCGTTCTTGCGAGCCTCCTGCTGAATTCCCCGAATCTCGGCGTAACAGTCCTCAAGCGTTTGCGCGAGGAGTTGATGCACGACCTCCGGGTCATCGCCCTCGACAAAGTAGGGCTTGTAGCCTCGACCCACATAGAGGGCCTTCAAGTCTGCATCGCTCGTGCGCCCCTGTGCGGTTGGTCCCGAGATCTTGTATCCATTGAGATGAAGGATAGGCAGGACGGCACCGTCGCGTACCGGGTTGACGAAGTTGACCGACTTCCAGCTTCCTTCCAGTGGACAGGTCTCGGATTCGCCATCGCCGATGACGCAGGCCACAATCAGGTCTGGATTGTCGAAGGCCGCGCCGAATGCATGGACAAGCGAATAGCCAAGCTCTCCGCCTTCGTGCATGGAATTCGGCACGTGGGGCCCGCAATGGCTGGGCACACCACCGGGCGTCGAGAACTTGCGGAACATGAGCCGCAGCCCGTCTTCATCATGCGTGATCTCCGGGTGAACCTCGGTGTAAGAGCCTTCGAGATAGGAGCAGGCGTTCAGCGAGGGACCCCCGTGTCCCGGACCGGAAATGTAGATGATGTCCGCATCGTGCTCTTTGATCAGCCGGTTCAAATGAATGTAGATGAAGTTCTGCCCGGGCGAAGTTCCCCAGTGGCCGAGCAGTCTCGGCTTGATCTGCTCTGCCTTGAGCGGCGTGCGAAGCAGGGGATTGTCAAAGAGGTAGATCTGCCCGATGCAAAGATAGTTCGCGGCGCGCCAGTAGCGATTCATCTTGTCCAGCATCTCAGGCGAGAGCGGTCCCTTGGGCTTGGGGGCTCTTTCTTCGTTCTTGCCGTCGGCCGCAACCGCAGTAGACAGACTCACGTCGAAGATGAAGCCGGATGAATTGCCAAACTGATCGAAGTTCTTACTGAAGGGTTGAGGCGTTTCATCCTTCTCAACTTTGATGGGGAGTTCGGTGGCGGCCATCGTAGCGCTTCCTTTCTCATTCTCCGCAACTGCTCACATCCTGGCAGCGGCTTTCAGACTTCATTTTGTTCAGCTTTGAGCTTGATACGGTCTCTCATCACTTAGCCAGAATTTTGCGGATTGATTTCAATTCGGCCCGATGCTTCTGGGTTGTTGTGGGATAGGACGGTTTCAGTCCTATCAGCGCGTCCAGAACAATCTGAGAGACGATCAGGCGGGCGTCGTCCTTATCGTCGGCAGGGACAACATACCAGGGAGCGTAATGCGTGCTGGTTGCGCTGAGGCAGTCTTCGTAAGCCTTCACGTAGTCTTTCCATAACTTCCGCTCGTGAATGTCTGCAAGACTCAACTTCCAGTTTTTCTGCGGGTCGTCGATGCGCGCCAGGAACCGCTTCCGCTGCTCATCCTTCGAGAGATGCAGGAATACTTTGACGATGCGCGTGCTGTTTCGGTCAAGATGCTTCTCGAAATCCACGATTGAGCGATACCGATCGTCCCATTTCGTCTTATCATCCTGTAGCTGTTTTGAGAGCCCTTCGTTGCGAAGTTCCTCTGGATGGACGCGAACGACGAGTACTTCTTCGTAATAAGAACGATTGAAGATGCCGATGCGGCCGCGTTCGGGAAGGCGGCATGTGGTACGCCATAGAAAGTCATGTTCAAGCTCTTCGGCGCTGGGTCGCTTGAAACTGAAAACCTCGCATCCCTGCGGATTGATCCCGGACATGACGTGCCTTATGGCGCCATCTTTACCGGCAGCGTCCATGCCCTGGAAGATGAGTAGAAGCGCATGGCGATTGGCTGCGTAGTGAAGTTGCTGCAATGCGCTGAGATCGATTACGTGCTCTTGAAGCAGCTTTTGATAGTGCTTCTTCGACTTGGTCAGTGCCGGGGCGGCCGTGGGCCATTCGCTCAGGTTGAGCTTCTTGCCTGGCGGCACTTGGTAGGTCTTCGAATTGATCGTCATGTTGTTCCCTTACCCCTGCAAATCTAGTTGGCTGCAGACAATTCACCTCAGGGCCTGGCGGCGGGGCGGAGAGTCACACCAGTGGTTGAAACTCTCCGAATCAGTATCGACTCGGATTGATCACGAATCTGAGCAGTTGTGCTCAAGACAGCCTGAAGCGAGAGTCTTGACGAAGTTGTTCAAGAAAGCTCACGGGGTGTCAGTCGGGAAGCGCGAGTGGAAGCGTCATGCGCCGCAATCACAGCATCAGTGTTACCGGTGGCCAGCGGCCAGGGCCTCGTAACCCGATATGACATCAAAGAGTTCCTCGTCAATAGACTCCTGGCGAATGCGATGCAACTTCAGGTTCAAGTCTTCAAGGATTCCGTCAATGTTCTTTTCCGCTCGCTGCATCGCAGCCAGGCGGCTGGCGTTTTCGCTCGCAAGCGACTCGGCGCACGCTTGAAAAAGCAGGACAAACAGGTATTCGCGTATGAATGCGTGCAACGGCGACTTGGCTCCCTGGATGACTTCCGGAGGCAGTTTGCTTGGCCACGGAACAGCTGCAAGCTGTTTCTGCCAGGCGAGATCCAAAGGCAGCAGGCGCTTGCCGATTGGTTCGTAGACCGATCCCGACGTGGGGTGGTTGTGGAATAGATACACCTCCACCACTTCTCCGCGCTCCTGCGTTGCCTCGACATCGATTAGAATCTGTCCGACGAGCCCGGTAATGGCATTCACCGAGACGGGAACGGGCAAGGTCGCGGCCGTCGGTTGTCCAGTGTCGACCAAGAGGACGTGGATGCGCTCTCCGAGAGGCCATATTCTGGTGATTGTGCCGGGGAGAATTTTGAGCGTGTTGACGGCATATTCCACGACGACTTCATTGAACCTTCCAACGAGACCCTGGTCCGAACCAAAGACAATTGCTCCGATGCCGTGCTTCTTCGGTGATCCTGTTTCTGCCGTGCCGTAGCCTGGTCCGGCTTGACGAAGACACGCGGTCAAGGCGAGTTCCACAGTGAGTGCATATTCATCGAGTGAGTGGACTGCTTTTTGATACTGTCCAATGCTCGATGCGGCAAGCGCCTTCATTGAACGAACGACGGCCTCCAGATCGGACGCTCCGGAGATCTTCCTCGTAAGGCCTTCAATGGTTCCGCTCATGGCGCAGGCTTTGTAGCGGGTTTGGCCGCTGGAACTGGCTGGAGCGAAGCCAAAGCACGTTTAGCGATTTCGAGGATCGCCTTCCGATCGTCATCGCTGAACTTGTCAGACGAGGTGAGCCGCTCCGCCACATCCGCTGGAATATCAGTCGTGGCTTTCTGTAGCGCCCGCTCGGCGTCATTCACTTTGTCGACCGGTAGCAGATCGAAGAGCCCCGCGGTCAAAGCCAAAAGCACGATGATCTGTTCGATCATGGACACGGGGTGAGACTCGGATTGCTTTAGGCAGGCGCGAATGCGCTGTCCGTGATCAATTATCTTTTGAGTCGACTCGTCGAGGCGGGTTCCGAATTTTGCGAAGGCTTCCAGCTCTTCGAATTGTGAGTAAGCAAGCTTGAGGCTGCCTGCGACAGCGCGATATGCAGCCCTCTGTGCCGCTCCGCCGACGCGCGAAACCGACTTGCCCACATCGACTGCCGGGAGGATCCCAAGTTGAAACAAAGTGGGCGAAAGGTAGACCTGCCCGTCTGTAATAGAGATCAGATTGGTTGGGATATAGGCAGAGATATCCTGCGCTTCGGTTTCGATGATGGGCAGCGCCGTGAGCGATCCGCCTCCCCGTTCCTTGATGAGGTGGGTCGAGCGTTCCAGCATGCGTGAATGAATATAAAAAATGTCGCCGGGGAAGGCTTCACGTCCCGGAGGACGGCGGAGCAGAAGTGAGAGTTCGCGATAGGCACGGGCATGATGGGTGAGATCGTCGTAGACAATCAGAACATCGCGTCCCTTTTCCATGAAGTATTCTGCAATGCTGGTTGCCGCATAAGGCGTGATATAGACGAGGCCGGGAGCATTATTGTCTTCTACGACAACCACAACGGTGTAGTCCATCGCACCCTGCTTGTCGAGGTTAGCCACTACTTTTGCCACAGCGGCCGCGCGCTGTCCAATCGCACAGTAGACGCACACCACATTCTGTCCGCGCTGGTTGAGGATGGTGTCGATGGCAATGGCGGTCTTGCCGGTCTGGCGATCGCCGAGAATCAATTCCCGCTGTCCACGGCCGATGGGGACGAGCGCGTCGACCGCCTTCAGGCCGGTCTGCAAAGGCACGCTCACTGGCGCGCGATCCATGATGGGTGCAGCGGGGCGTTCAACGGAGAGACGTTTCTCCGCAGCTATCGAACCCTTGCCATCCAGCGGATTGCCCAATGGGTCGATTACGCGCCCCAGCAGACCGTCGCCCACGGGCACATCCATCACGCGGCCGGTTCGCTGCACCTCGTCGCCCGCGTGCAGGTTCTGGTAGTCCCCGAGCAGGATGACACCGACCTCTTCTTCATCCAGGTTGAATGCAATGCCAAGCAGACCGCCGGGGAACGTCACGATCTCCTCGTAACCAACGTTTGGAAGGCCGGAAAGCGTCGCGATCCCGGTAGAGACATTTGTGACTACGCCTACCTCATGCGGAGTCAGCTTTGCCTTGAAGCTGTCGCGACCCTCATGCAGTCGCGCGAAGGCGCGCTCGATCGCGGGTTCCAGGATTCCGGCCGATGCAGTCATTTGGCTCCAGCGGGTGCAACAGGTTCTGGCTCGGGCGCTTTTGCATTTTCGGGCTTGGACGCTTTTGCAGCTTCCGGTTCAGGCGCTTTCGCGGTTTCCGGTGCGGGGGCTTTTGCAGCTTCCGGCGTGGGCGCTTTCGCGGTTTCGGGCTCGGGAACTTTCGCAGTTTCGGGCTCAGGAACTTTCGCAGTGTCCGGCTCCGGCGTGGCTTTTACCGTCGAAGGAGATTGTGTTTCTGCCAGGTCGCTCACAGCCTTGCTCAACTCGGCGAGATAGCTCGAGATGCTCCACGCAACCTTCTGGCCATTGGCGGATAATTCGATGCCGCAGACTGCGTCCTGGGAATCTTCGAATTTGATCCGGACCACAGTTGAGAATGTCTCGTTGAGCGCGTTTTGAATTGCGGCCTTCTGGTCGGAAGGCAGGTCGAATGCACTGCGAACCAGAGCCGGTTGCGATGAGTTCTTGAGAGCGTCCCCTAGCAGTTCTTTTGCCTTCGGATCCAATTCACGAAGACGGCGTGTGAAAACCTCCCCAATCCGCTCTTCGAGGCTGACGGTAGCCAGGTCCGCGAGTGTCTTTCGCGCGATTGCAAAGACCTCCTTCTCGGCCAGAAGGGTGATTTCACTACCCAGGCGAATTTGATCTCCGTGCAGTGCATCCGCCTGGGTTGCCCGCAAGCTATCCGTATCCTTTTTGGCTTGATCGATGAGGCGCTCGCGCTCGGCTTTCGCTTCGTCCGCGGCTTTGCCGAGCAAGGCGCTCCGCTGTTGATCGAATGCTTTGTTCTTATCTTCAAAATCGGTACGCTCCTTTTCAGCCTCAGCCTTCTTCTTGTCGGCGTCTGCGAGTTCAGCGGCGATCCGCTTTTCTCGCGCATCGATGGCATCGAGGATGGGTTTATAGAGAAAGTGCTTCAACAACCACACCAGGATGAGGAAGTTGACAATCTGAGCCCCGACAGTGAACCAGTCGATGAGCATCGCTCACTTGCCTCCGGCTTGTGACAGAAAGTGGTTCCAGAACGGATTGGCGAAGATGAGAATCATGGAGACGACAAAGGTGTAGATCGCCGTGGACTCGATCATTGCGAGGCCCACAAACAGTGTGCGGGTGATGGTGGGCGCGGCGTCTGGCTGTTGCGCCAGGGAGGTCATGGCGGAGGCTACTGAACGGCCTTCTCCAAGCGCCGGCCCCATGCAGCCGAATCCTGTGGTGATGCCGGCGGTGGCGATGGAAACTACTGCAACGATGGTGGCGCTATCCATTGGAGTCCTTCTTGTTGTTGGAGCCGTTACGCATGACTGGGCTCCGGGTGGGCCTCAGCAGCAGGCTTGGGTTTGGTACTGCGTGTGGCGGCGGCAATGTAGACCGCGGCGAGAATGCTGAAGATATAGGCCTGCACTGAACCTGTCAGCAGGCCGAGCAGCGTCATGACGATGGGGAAGATGAACGGCGTGATGGTGAGAAGAATCCCGACGATCATGACTCCGCTCATCATGTTGCCGAAGAGACGGACGGCCAGTGCAAGCGTACGCGAGAGCTCGCTGATGATATTGAACGGCAGCATGATGACGGTCGGCTTGATGTAAGTCTTGAGATAGCCGGCAAACCCTTGTTCCTTGATGCCGAACAAAGGAACAGCAATGAAGACGCATAGAGCGAGGGCTGCCGTGGTTGAGAGTGAACCTGTCGGCGGTGTGAAACCTGGGATGACAATGCACACGCTGCAGGTTCCGATGAATAGAAAGAGCGTACCCAGAAATGCGAGATACTTTCTTGGCTCGTTGAGACCAACCTCCTTGATCTGCCCCTCAATGCCCGTCACAATTATCTCAAGCGCGCTTTGCCAGCGTGAGATGGTACGCTCGGTGGCGAGCTTTCGCGTAATCAACATGGAGCCCAATGTCATTGCGATCATCATGGCCCAGGTCGTGACGATGGTTTCGTTGAGCTTAACAAAGCCATATTGCCAGAAGATCTGCTGGTCCGACGTGATATGCACACTGGGAATGATCATTGTGCACCTTCTTGCGGGATGCGGTTGCTCCTGGCGGGCGGGAGATGTATGAGCCGCGTTACGGTAATGCGCGCAAGGATGAATCCGGCCAGGCAAGCCACCAACTTCCGCCATTCGCCATGAGACACGAGGTAGAACCCAGTGACGGCGACGGCCATTCGGAGCAGAAGGCTTGCTGAGAACAACAGGGCGGACCATTGCGATGGAGGGCTCGATCGAATCGTCCACCAAAGCCCGCCAAAGAAAAATGCGCCAAGCAGAGCACCGGCGAGCAGATCCCCAGCCAGAGTCATAGGTTCATTCATGCTTGTCCTCCTGCCCGTCCTGCATTGCTTTGTCTTCCTGGTCCACCCAATGCCAGGCATTTGCGCAACCCACGCAAAGCCCAATGGCAAGCAGCATGAGTGTCCATGAATGGGCTCCGGGATGATGGTTGTCCCACCACAGGCCAATCATCCCGCCAACGACCGTTGGCACTGCTACCGACCAACCGATCAGCCCTGACATGCCAAGGCCGAACCAGACAGTCTGTTGACCATTCTTCTGCACGCGGAGTTTGCGCTCAGCCTTTGCACTAACTTGCCGGACAAAGTCTTCGTCTTCAGGAAGGGAATGATCTGCTCTCTCATCGGTCATTTTCAAACTCCGCCAGATGTCCCATCAGACTACTCTCCATCTTTTCGACCGCGGTGCGAACGTTGCGCTCCTGATCGTCGAGTTTCAGGAAGTCGCGCTCGACTGCTTCTTTGATCTGTGCCAGATCCGATCCGCCAATGGCGCGGCGCACGGATACGGTCACCTGAGCGCCCGCCTTTACCAGCACACCTTGATCAATTCCGACATAGACCGTTCCGCTGTCTTTCGCTTCGTAAGTTAGAATCCCGGGAACTAGGGCGGCAACGCAGTCAAGCCGGTGGGGCAGAAGACCGTAAGATCCATCGGTCGTGTCTGCGACCACGCGCAACACATCGGCTTTTTCGGCGAAGACGCCATAGGGCAGCAGGATTCTAAGATTCATGGGCACTCGCAGTCGCGACCTTTGGTTCTGTGTCGGTCTTCTGGTCTTCCGGCTTCTCTTCGTTCGGCTTCTTTGTCTCTGGCTGCGTAGCGTCCGGTTTGTTCGCGTCAGACTTTTGCGTCTCCGGCTATTTCGCTTCAGGCTTCTTCGCGTCTGGCTTCTTTGGTTCCGGCTTCTTGGCCTCTCCAATCGCGCCGATCATATAGAGCGCGCTCTCCGGGTAGTCCTTGAACTCATCGCGGAGAATGCGTTCGCAGCCATCCAGTGAGTCTTTCAAGCTCACAAGCTTGCCCTTCATTCCGCTGAATTGTTCCGTAGTGAAGAACGGTTGCGTCAGGAAGCGTTCCAGCCGGCGCGCCCGTGCAACTGCGTTACGATCTTCCAGAGAAAGCTGTTCCATGCCAAGCATGGCCACGATGTCCTTGAGGGAGTCGTACTGCGCCAGAGTGCGGCGAATCTCCTGCGCGAGGTTGTAATGCCGGTCGCCTACGATGCCGGGCGTGGCCATTTTCGAACTGGACTGGAGCAGATCGATCGCGGGATAGAGACCTTCGCTCGCCCGTTTGCGCGACAGGACAATGGATGCGGAAAGGTGAGAGAAGACATGAACCGCGGCAGGGTCGGTCAGATCGTCTGCCGGCACGTAGACAGCCTGAATCGAAGTGATGGCCCCAGCATGCGTATTGGCAATGCGCTCCTCGAGGCCCGATAGCTCTGTGCCCATGGTTGACTGGTATCCGAGTCTTGAAGGCATTTCGCCAAGAAGGCCGGAGACTTCCATGCCCGCTTGAATAAAACGGAAGATGTTGTCGATCAATAGAAGAACGTCGCGATGCTCATCGTCGCGAAAATACTCGCACATCGTCAGGGCCGCAGCACCGACACGAAACCTGCTGCCCGGCGGCTCGTTCATCTGGCCGTAAACCATCACCATGTTGTTCAAGACACCGGCGTCTTTCATGCCGCGGTAAAGTTCTTCGCCTTCACGGCAACGCTCGCCGATTCCACAGAAAATGCTCATACCCTGCTGATGGCCGATCATGTTGTGGATCATCTCGGTGAGAAGCACCGTCTTGCCCACACCCGCACCACCGAACAATCCAGCCTTGCCTCCGCGCTCCAGCGGCACCAGCACGTCGATCGCCTTGATGCCCGTCTCGAAGACCTCGGACTTTGTCGAACGCTCCGACAGCGGCGGAGGCTTACGGTGGATGGTCCGCCATTGGACATTCTCCGGCGCCGGTTTGCGGTCGATGGAGGAGCCGAATACGTCGAACATCCGCGACATGATCTCCTTGCCGACCGGCACCTCGAGCGGCTTGCCTGAATCTTCAACCTGCATTCCTCTAGCGAGGCCCTCAGTCGGTGTTAACGCAATGCCCCGAACCCGGGTAGCGTCGAGTTGGGCCATGACTTCAACGATGATCTTGCCATCTGCTCCAGTGTGTAGAACGGAGAAGATGGGAGGCAGGCGGCAATCAAATCTCACATCGACAACGCCGCCGCGCACCGAGACGATCGATCCGAGATTCGGAGAATCCACTTTATTTTGCAGCCCGACTGCCACGGTAACCTCAATTCAGGACATTAAACACAAGTGGGGGAAGCCTCAAACACAAGTGGGGGAAGCCTCTGGTCGGTGAGAGAGCGGTATGTTGGAAGAACCTGCCGAAAGATCGACAATCGAAAGCTCCATCGGAATGAAAACATCAAGTTGGTAATCGTGTGCAGCGGAACACTGGAATAGTCACGTCAAATGCCCATTCTTCTCTCTAACAAGGGCAAAGACTGTGCTTTCTTGCACAGTTCCGGCCGAAAGGCTCGGATGCCTCTCGTCGGCCGGTATCCTAAATCCCAAAACTGAGAGAACAGACCTCATCGTGAGCAATTGTGACCTGCATCTCTGAACTGGCATGTTCAATACTTGCGACGCTGTGGGAGAGCACTTGCCCTGCTCCGGAGGGCCGTTCCATCGACAGGCGATTCCGCAAAAGATACTGCAAATGTCGTGTGCTGGCGCAGGGTCGTCCAGCCCATTGCGGGCGAAGGAAGAGGAGTCATGAGAGTGCTGGTGGCAGTTGACGATTCGGGGTTTGCTGAAAATTTGCTTCGTGCTGTGGTGGTCGGGATCCGGCATGAGAATACTGAGGTCCTGGTTTTACACGTACTGCAACCGGTGGACACTGTGCCTCCGCCTGAGATGGCTCAGGGTTATGCACCTGAGTTGGAAAGTGAGAAGCAGCCGGCTCGTGCATTGGTTGAACGGATTGCAGTCGAACTTCGCAGGACTGGATTCGCGGTACAAACTGTTGTAAGGATTGGAGACGTAGCAAACACAATTCTCGACAAAGCAGCCGAATGGCGTGCCGATCTGATAGTAGTCGGTTCGCACGGGCAAAGGAGCATTCACGACTTCATCCTAGGCAGCGTGGCGGAGTCGGTAGCTCATCGAGCTGGATGTTCCGTGGCTATCGTTCGCACAGCGGCCAGCAAGTAATGAACGCGCTGCCGCAAGTACGAAAGATGCTTATGCAATAAGGAGCAGATCGAAATGTGTGAAGATGAAATGCTGGTCTCGCAAATCACTTGGAACTTCAGGTTCGCTTGAACGTTCTGAGCCCGCTGCTGAGACTGCCCGGACCGGGCCTGACCTGGAGATTTCAAAACGCCCCACGTATGCAAGCAGGGCCTATACCACCGCGTTGCTCGGGATGAGAGTGCGGATCATGTCTTGAATAACAGAGCCTTCAATAGATCGAGGGCATGTTCGGTTAAGAGGAGCGTTTATGACTACCACGCAAAAGTGCGAACATCCTGGCTGCAACTGTAAGGCCGCTGTCGGCAAGAAGCACTGCAGCACTATATGTGCTGACGCAAAGAAGAGTCCGAAGACACCTTGCCAGTGCAAACACCCGGAGTGCAACGAGATTGGCCTCAAAATGTAGCGTGTCTTGACGCAGACGCAACTTAAGGGCTCGATTTTCTGTGCGATGTGCAACCCACTTGAACAGTGAAAGGTAAAACGCGCCATGGCACCTTCTGCGACATGCGCAACAACAATCGCTCCGCCTGCATTGGATGAGTTGTGTATTAACACGCTCCGCTTCCTGGCGGTAGACATGGTGCAGAAGGCCAACTCAGGCCACCCTGGGCTGCCAATGGGGTCGGCGGCCATGGCGTATGCTCTCTGGGATAGATCGCTCAAGTTCAACCCGCGCAATCCGCACTGGCCAGACCGCGACCGTTTTATCTTGTCGGCCGGCCACGGGTGCGCCTTGCTCTATGCTCTTCTCCACGTTACCGGGTTCGACCTGCCTCTTGAAGAACTGAAGAGGTTTCGCCAGTGGGGCAGTCATACGCCGGGTCATCCGGAGTATGGCAAGACCCCGGGCGTCGAAGCTACCACAGGACCTTTGGGCCAAGGTCTTGCAAACGGAGTGGGCATGGCCATTGCCGAGGTGGTGCTTGGGGCGCGCTTCAATAGGCCACGGCACCAAATCGTGGACCATTACACATACGTCCTGGTCAGCGATGGCGATCTTGAGGAAGGAATCTCGTCGGAGGCTGGTTCGGTTGCAGGCCACCAGCATCTAGGAAAGCTGATCGTCCTTTATGCAGACAACCACATCACGATCGAGGGAAGCACAGATCTGACGTTCACAGAAGATCGCATGGCTCGGTTCGCTGCATTCGGTTGGCACGTACAACGAGTAGAACAGAGCAACGACGTTGAAGCAGTGGCCAACGCGCTGACAAAGGCCCGCGAAGAGACAGCGCGTCCATCGTTGATTGCGGTGCGCACGCACATTGGCTTCGGCAGCCCGCACAAGCAGGACACTGCCGCGGCTCACGGAGAACCTCTGGGGGTGGAGGAGGTGCGTCTTACCAAAGAAGGTATGAACTGGCCTGTTTCGCCGGCCTTCCACATACCCGAAGAGGCGCTGGAGCATTTCCGAAGTGCTGTCAATCACGGAAGCGCTGCGCAAGAGGAATGGGAGTCGCGATTCCAAGCCTTCGCGCATGAATATCCAGACCTTGCCGCTGAGTTCCAGAGAGTCATCGACAGACAGCTACCTAATGATTGGGGCGCTGGACTGCCGGCCTTTGCCCCAGCCGATGGACCGATGGCCACCCGCGTCGCTTCAGGAAAAGTGATTGAGATACTTGGCTCTCGTTTGCCGGAGATGATGGGAGGCTCGGCAGACCTTGGTCCAAGCACCCATACGAATATTGACGGGGCCGGCAACTTCGAACCGGGGAACTGGGCTGGACGCAATATGCACTTCGGCATTCGTGAGAATGCGATGGGCGCCATCCTCAATGGAATGGCCTTGCACAGCGGCTTGATTCCGTATGGCGGCACGTTCTTCGTCTTCAGTGATTACATGCGGCCTCCCATGCGCCTTGCGGCCATGAACGCCCTCCCGGTGATCTATATCTTCACGCACGACAGCATTGGCATGGGCGAAGATGGTCCGACTCACCAACCTGTGGAACAGCTCATTGGATTGCGATCGATTCCGGGAATGGTTGTTCTTCGCCCTGCGGATGCCAACGAGACAGTAGCCGCCTGGCGAGTTGCGATTGGAAGAAAGCAAGGGCCTGTCGCATTAGTACTCACACGACAAAGTCTTCCGGTGCTCGCCCTGAATCTCTATCCCGCCATTCCGGCTGGAGTTCCGTTAGGTGGCTATGTCCTGGCGGATTCTCCGACAAGCGGGCGACCAGACATCGTTCTTATCGCTACAGGATCCGAAGTCCATCTGGCGCTGGAAGGTCGCGAACAGCTCGCAGCAGGAGGAGTTCACGCGAGGGTGGTGAGCATGCCGAGCACAAACCTGTTCGCAGCGCAATCGGACGCTTACCGGGAAAGAACTCTGCCCGCGGATGTTCCAATCCTGGTCATTGAGGCTGGGTCTCCGATGGGATGGCAGTCCTTTGTCGGCCCAAGGGTCGCTGTCATTGGGATAGATACCTTCGGCTCGTCGGCGCCGGGACCGGTGGTAATGGAGCACTACGGCTTCACCGTTGAGAACGTCTGCAGGCAGGCTCATCGTTTACTTGACAAGAACAAGGAGGAAGCACCATGCGCGTCGGAATCGCCTCAGACCATGGAGGGTTCGTTCTGAAAGAGCAGATTGCGGATTTGCTGCGTAGCGCTGGCCACGAGGTCGTCGATTTCGGTGCGCTTCATCCGAGCCCCGGAGACGATTACCCGGATTACGTGATCCCACTGGCCAGAGCCGTTGCCGCCGGCAAAGTGGATCGTGGAATTGCGCTCTGCGGCAGCGGAGTGGGGGCATCCATCTGCGCCAACAAGGTTGCTGGTGTGCGCGCCGGGCTCATCCACGACGTGTTCTCCGCTCACCAGGGCGTTGAAGACGACGACATGAACGTTTTCTCGCTTGGCGGTCAAGTGATAGGGCCGGCACTGGCCTGGGAACTGATTCAGACGTTCTTGAAGGCTCGCTTCAGCGGCGCGATTCGACACCAGCGCAGAGTCGACAAAGTGAGTGCGCTTGAAAACCAACCAGTTGCGAAGTGACGTGTTTTCCAAAAGGAATGAAATGAATCGAACGACCGCGAAACTGCATGAATATGGTCAGAGCATCTGGCTCGATAACATCACACATCGTCTGCTTGCAAGCGGAACACTGTTGAGCTATATTCGAGAGCTTTCAGTAACGGGCCTCACATCGAATCCAACCATCTTCGATCACGCCATCAAGAACAGTGACGACTATGACGATGTCATCCGCCGGAAATTGGATGAAGGCAAGTCAGGCGAGGTGCTGTTCTTCGAGTTGGCTATCGAGGATCTGAGACAGGCGGCCGATCTCTTCCGGCCGGTCTACGACCGAACCGATGGCGTGGACGGCTGGGTCTCGCTAGAGGTGTCACCCCTGCTCGCCCGCAACACGGCTGACACTCTTGCCGCTGCTGGAGCTCTCCACAACCGCGCGGCGCGGCCCAATCTCTTCATCAAGATCCCTGGTACAAGCGAGGGTCTTCCTGCCATTGAGGAAGCGATCTTCCGAGGTGTGCCTGTCAATGTAACTCTTCTGTTCTCGGGCGGGCAATATGTCGCTGCAGCCGGAGCTTACATGCGCGGCATCGAGCGGCGTATAGCCGCAGGACTCAATCCCGATGTCGGCTCCGTGGCCTCACTCTTCGTTAGCCGTTGGGACGTGGCAGTCGCAGAGAAGGCGCCGCATTCATTGCGGAATCAGCTTGGAATCGCCATCGCCAGAAAGGCTTATACGATGTATCGCACGCTGCTGGATTCGCCGCGGTGGCAGCGCATCCAGAACGCTGGAGCTCGTCCTCAACGCCTTCTTTGGGCCAGCACAGGAACCAAGGACCCCAAAGCCTCAAACATCCTGTACGTCCAGGAACTCGCCTTGCCCTCCACCATCAACACAATGCCCGAGGCTACTCTGAAGGCCCTGGCAGCACATGCAGAATTCGGGGAGGCTCCGCCTGAGGATACCGACAGGATTCTCACGGAATTTGCCAAGGCTGGTATTGACACAGACGCCCTCGCTGCCCAGTTGCAAGAGGAAGGCGTCGAATCGTTCGCCAAATCATGGAGCGATCTTCTGGATTGCATCGCATCGAAGAGTGAGGCGCTCAAAGCAGCAGTCGCCTGAGTTCGGAATCGATTGCGGTCTGATCCGCGTAAGGAATTGCTCAGAATCGCGACTTGGCTGTGGACCGTTATTGGGGACAGCTTAGTCGGTTTGCGGATTGCCTCAATCAGTGTCATTGCAGTTGCATTCGCGTATTGGAGGTGACCGTACATGAGAGCAACCGTACAAACCTCACTCAACTCAACCATTGAGAAGGAAAACAAAATGAGCACCAGAAACTCGATAGCGGCAATTTATGACACTCACGAGCAGGCGGAGCAAGCTGTCAAGGAACTCCAGGAGGCCGGCGTCGATATGAAGAGTCTGTCTATCGTAGGAAAAGATACGCACACGGATGAACACGTAATTGGGTGTTACACTGCCGGCGATCGTATGAAGTATTGGGGCGGTGTAGGAGCGTTCTGGGGCGGATTCTGGGGGTTGCTTTTCGGATCGGGTGTCTTCTTCATACCGGCGCTCGGGCCGATCCTCGCAGCCGGTCCAATCGTAGGCTGGATCGTAGCTGGCCTTGAAGGCGCAGCCGTCGTTGGAGGTGCAAGTGCGATAGGTGCGGGCCTAGTCAGTATCGGCATCCCCAAGGACAGCGTACTGAAGTACGATGTCGCCTTGAAGACCGACAAGTACGTGCTTGTCGTCCACGGAACACCTGAAGAGGTAGAGAAGGCTAAAGACATCATTGCCGGAACGGAACAAAGCCATTACGCGGTTTATGAGCAGGCTGTACTCGTCTAAGAAGCGGTCAGACTGCGCTGCGGCTGAGGTGGACTCCAACGGGATTTTGTGGAACCTGCTCTTTCGCGACGCGGTATGTGAAGGCTTCCGTTAACGGCTCAATGAAAAAGTGAATGCAAAGGAGAGGTAATGCTAATCAAAGCAAAGGCGCTGAAAGGTTACCCACTCAAGAGTCTCGATGGAGACATAGGGTCAGCCAGCGAGTTCTTCTTCGACGACCGGTATTGGACAATTCGTTACCTTGTCGCAAACACAGCAACCTGGCTTAACGGCAGGAAGGTATTGATCTCGCCTTACTCACTGGACGGTGTCAATACTGCCGAACAGAAGGTGTTCGTTCTACTAAACAGGAAGCAGATCGAAGAGAGCCCCTCTGTCGAAACGGACGAGCCAGTGTCCCGTCAATTCGAGAAATCCTACAACGCGTATTACGGCTATCCGGATTATTGGACTGGCCCATTCATGTGGGGTGGCTATTCGTGCATCTCGCGAGATCGAACAAGATGGGGCTCGGCAGCTTCGGAACCGGAGGGTGGGGACCGTCATCTTCGTAGCACCCACGAGGTAACGGGCTACCATCTCCTCGCGCTAGACGGTGAGATCGGTCATGTCGATGACTTCATCATCGATTCCGAGACCTGGGCAATTCGTTACCTTGTTGTGGCGACAAAGAACTGGTGGCCTGGGAAAAAGGTACTGATGTCACCAAAGTGGATCGAGAACGTGAGTTGGGAAGAAAGGGAAGTCGCAATCGGCTTGTCTCGCGAGACGATCAAGGCCGCGCCGGAATACACCGACGAGTCTTTGCTCACACGGGATTACGAAACAGGCTTGTATGGGCACTACAATCGTGAAGGATACTGGGTCGACGAACTCGCGACCGTCTGATTGCATTTCAGCGAATCGCTAGAGTAATTCCGGATTGAATGTGTGCTCCGGAGAAGAATAAGCCACAGACTCCTGCTTTAGCGCAGGTCTGTGGCTTATTTTGATTTGCCCTTGATTTCGCTGATTTAAATTGGAGACTGATGCGGGCAGGCATTTCTCAGATTCCTTTGCCCAACGTCCGAATGCGATGAGCAAACTGGAACAGCATGTCTCGTTGACG
>Ga0302320_10002045_pt1 | contig 48019 bp, 39 predicted proteins | sample Bog_T0_3_FD_202130 | JGI IMG/M metagenome (GOLD analysis project Ga0302320, IMG submission 202130) | Peat permafrost microbial communities from Stordalen Mire near Abisko, Sweden - Bog_T0_3 | ecosystem: Environmental > Terrestrial > Soil > Wetlands > Peat | place: Sweden: Abisko, Stordalen Mire... | reverse complement strand
TTTTCTTATTGTTTAGGCGGAAAATTAACCAATTTTAGTTAATAAATCGTAATTTCCGTTCTGACGAAGATTACCTTACCATATATTTTCACTTTTTCAAGAGATTTTGCTAAAGTTTTGGAAAACCGGAAAAAGCGGCGCTGATGGCTGCTCCTCTGGAAATGGCTTTAGGAGGACAATTATGCTCGCGCTGAGGCGCTCGCACGCCGGGTCATCCCGCGGTCGCGGGACGGCCTACAGGGGGCAAGCTCGTAACGCCGGGTCGGGGGACCCGGCCTACAAGGGGGGGACCGGCTGGCAAAGATTTTTCCAAAAACTTTGTGTACGGGCGGTTTTTTGGTTAAACCATGGGGGTGATTGATACCGATGCCAAACTGGCCGGGCTGTTGCCGGCCGTGGCGGCCGCCCCATGGCTGGCCGTGGACACCGAGGCCGACAGCCTCCACGCTTATCCGGAGAAAGTCTGCCTCATTCAAATCAGCACCCCCGCCGGGGACGAATTAATTGATCCGCTGGCCCCCATGGATCTGGCCCCGCTGTTGGCCGTCTTCAAAGGGCGGGAACTCATTTTGCACGCGGCGGATTACGATTTGCGGCTGTTGCGCAAGCATCATGACTTTGTGCCGTCCACCATCTTCGACACGATGCTGGCGGCCCGGCTGCTGGGCGAGCGCCAGTTTGGCCTGAGCGCCCTGGCGGAGAAGTTTCTGGGGGTGACGCTGGACAAGGGGTCGCAAAAGGCGAACTGGGCGCAGCGCCCGCTCACCGAGCGGATGGAGATTTACGCCCGTAACGACACGCATCACCTCAAACCTCTCGCCGACAAGCTCCGGCTGGAGCTGGAGCAAAAAGGCCGGCTGGCGTGGCACCAGGAATCCTGCGCGCAGTTGATTGCCGAATGCGCCCGGCCGGCGGCGGTGGACGCGGACGCCGTCTGGCGCATCAAAGGCAGCCACGGTCTGGACCGGCAGGCGCTGGGCGTGCTGCGGGCATTGTGGCATTGGCGGGAAACCGAGGCGACGGCCATGTGCCGTCCGCCGTTTTTCATTTTAAACCACGAGCGCATGGTGGAAATCGCCAAGGCCGCCGCCGCGCAAGCGCCGGTGGACCCGCTCATCCCGCCGCGCATGCATCCGCGGCGCCGCGAGGCCTTGGGCGAGGCCGTCCGGGCCGGGCTGGCCGTGCCCCCCGGCGAATTGCCCGAGATCATCCGTCAACGTTTCAACCGCCCGTCGGAGGCGGAATTCCGGCGGTTCCGGGCGCTGGAGAAGATCCGGGACGCCCGGGCGATCCAACTGGGCCTGGACCCGACGCTGATCGCCAGCCGGGCCACTTTGGGCGATCTGGCGCGCGATTGGAACACCCAAGCCGCCGCCTTGATGAGCTGGCAGCGGGATTTGCTCAAATAGCTGGACAAATTTCCCGGCCGGGTGCGTCCTATGGATATATGCCCGGCCCCACGACTTTGGAGCGGCTCTATGACGAGCAGGCCGGGCCGCTGTTTGCCTTCCTGCTGAACTTCACCCGCGACGAGGCGGACACCCGGGACCTGCTGCAGGACTTGTTCATCAAGCTGGCGCGCGAACCCGGACGGCTGGCGGGGGTGCGGGAGGAACGCGCCTTTCTCATGCGGCTGGCGCATAATGCGGCGGTGGACCTGATGCGCCGCCGGGCCGCCCGGGACCGGACCAGGGACGCCTTGGCGGCGGAGCAGAACCCCTTTGCCCCGGCGGATGATCCCGATGAACAGGTGTTCCGCCGCGAACTGTCGGTGGCGCTGGGCGAATTGCCGGCGGACCAGCGGGCGGTGGTGCATCTGAAACTGTGGGAGGGGCTGACCTTTGAGGAGATTGCCACCGTGCTGGACCTTTCGCCGAACACGGCGGCGAGCCGCTACCGCTATGGGTTAGACAAATTGCGGGGCCGGCTGCGTCCCCTTTACGAAGAGATCCAATGAACGAGTTTGAACAACGATTGCGCCGGGTGCCCGTGAAGCCAATCCCCGCGGGCTGGCGCGCGGAGATTCTGGCGGCGGCGGTGCCGGCGCGGCCGGCGACCGGGCGCGGATCGTGGGCTGGCCGGCTCAACGGGCGGTGGCATGATTTGCTTTGGCCGCATCCGAAAGCGTGGGCGGGACTGGCGGCGGCCTGGTTGGTGATCTTGCTCCTCCAGGTTTCCCAGCAGGAAGGGACACCGGCGCGGGCGGCGAAATTCGCGCCCCCGTCGCCGGAAATGTTGGTGGAATTGCGGCAGCAGCAGCAGATGCTCGTCGAATTGCTGGGACCGTTCGAACTGCGGGACGCGGACCGTGTCCGGACCGTGGCCCCGCGCACCCAGCGGGGGTTGATTTTGATGGGGTGAGGCCGGCCGCAAAAAGGCTTGCCGGCACCCCGCCAGGGCGCGGGCGGTTTGGGTTCGGTATCCAGGGGCGACGCTTGCCCCCAGGGCGGATTCAGGAACCGGGGTGGGGCCGGCTCGTCCCCATCGTTTGTTTGATAACATTGAAAACGCGGGGACGAGAGGGGCGGGGATGGTGCGGATTGAAATCTTAGTGGCATTGGACTGGCAGCCGGGGAGTGTGGTGGATGGTTCGTTGGTTGGGCATCGGACGACGGCGCGCACGGAGTGGCGCGCCCTACCAGGTTGATATCGACATTGGGCGGCGCGCATCCCGCAGTGGTGGTGACGCCCCATCCTATGAACAAGACGAGCTTGCGTGGCTTTCCGGCGCCTTTGCAGGGCCAGGCAAAGGCCTAAGAAGAATTTTGTCTCACACTTTTTATGAACGAAACAACAAACAAATCCTTGCCGAAATCAAAGTTTCTTTCCCCGGGGTTCCGGCTCTGGCTGAAGTTGGTGGCCGCAATTTTTATCATCACGTCCGGGTTGGTTTTGATATTCTTGGGCGTGCCGCATCCGCATAACCGGTCGGCATGGTTGCCGGTCCTGGCGGCTATGGCAGCGATCAGCCTGCTTGCCGCCGCGATATTGTCGGCTTTTTGGTTGTTTATCCGGTGGCTCGGCTGGCGGCGGGTGTTGTTTCTGCTGGCTTGTCTGGTGACGGTCATCGCGTTGTTTTATGCGGAGGAAGACTGGCGCGGACACCATGCCTGGGTGCAATACCGCCGTGCCGAAGCGGCCAAAGGGGCGCCTTTTGATTGGGCCGCGGTGGTGCCGCCGCCGGTGCCGGACGACCAGAACTTCGCTTTGACGCCCGTGGTGGCCAGCAGCTACGGTCAGATGCTGGATCGCACCGGCCACGAAATCCGGCCGCAGAACGACAAGCTGGTCAACCGGCTCTCGATGCCCTACTACGGTTGGAGCCAACACAGCGGCAACCTCTTTACCAACGGACTGTACAATTGGAACCTCGGCAAGCGAACGGATCTCGCCGCGGTTCAGCGAGACTACCGGGCGCTGGCGATGGAAACCAACCTGTTCCCGGTCCCGCCCCAGCCGCAAACGCCGGCCGCCGATGTCTTGCTGGCCTTGAGCCGGTATGATGCCACCCTCGAGGAACTGCGCCAGGCGGCGCAACTGCCGTATTCACGTTTTCCCTTGGAGTACGACAAGGAAGAGCCCGGGAGCATAATTCTGCCACATCTGGCCGCTGTGAAAAGCTGTGCCCAGATGTTGAGCCTGCGGGCCACCGCCGAACTGCAAACTGGCCGCAGCGACCAGGCGCTGGCGGACGTGCAATTGGTGCAGCGGCTGACGGAGTCGGTGCGCACAGAACCGTTTATCGTTTCGCATCTGGTCCGGATGGTCATGGTCCAGTTGATGTTGCAGCCGGTATGGGAGGGGCTGGCGGACCACCGGTGGTCGGAGGCGCAACTGACCGGGTTGGACGCCGGCCTGGCAAAATTGGATTTTGTCGCGGATTATGACCATAGTTTTCGCGGCGTACGGGCGTTTATGACCGATTCGATTGATTATGTGAGGCGGCATCCGTGGCAATATTCCAATCTCAGGGTTGTATATGGCACTGATGCACCACCATCGTCGGGACAGGAACTCATGTTCTCCCTCCTCATGGCCGGGCATTTGGTTCCGAGCGGCTGGTTTGACCAAAACGGGCTGGGGATCGACCGCACTTTGGACGAATATTACCTGTTGGCGGCGGATGTTCAAAAGCACACCATCGCACCGTTGCTGGTGGAGCAGGGAAACGCCTTACTGGAAAATGAACGCCAGCATCTCACCTTTTTCAATGCCATTGAGTGCTTTATGCTGCGGCCGGTGGGGAAGGCCGCCCGGTCCCTCGCTTACGGCCAAAGTTCAGCAGATCTGGCCCGGGTGGCGGTGGCCTTGGAACGTTACCGGCTGGCGCAGGGGCGGTACCCCGAAGCGCTTGCCGCCCTCGCGCCCCAATATATGGAGCAGGTCCCGAACGACGTCATCGGCGGGCAGCCGTTGCATTACCGGCTGACGGAAGACGGCCAGTTTGTGCTCTATTCGGTAGGTTGGAATGGAACGGATGACGGCGGCGTGGTGGGGTTGACGCATGGTTCCACACCGCAGCAGGATCCTTCCCAAGGCGACTGGGTGTGGCGTTATCCGCAACCGTGACGGGCGGCAGACAGGGGAATTACAGCGGCTTCTGATGCGTGTATTGGTGCGCCGCCGCGATCAGGCCTTTGAACAGCGGATGCGGCTGGTGGGGCTTGCTCAGAAATTCAGGGTGAAACTGGCAGGCGAGGTAAAACGGGTGGTCGGTCAGCTCGATCAGCTCCACCAGCTTGCCGTCCGGTGACAGGCCGCTGAACAGAAAGCCGCCCTGCTCAAACTTCTCCCGATAAATATTATTAAATTCATACCGGTGCCGGTGCCGTTCCTGGATCACAAACGACCCATACAGGGCGCCGGCCTTGGACTTGACCAGCAACTGGCAGGGCTGCGAGCCCAGGCGCATGGTGCCGCCCTTTTTGGTCACCCGTTTCTGCTCGTCGAGCATGGCGATGACCGGGTGCGGCGTGGCGGGGTCAAATTCCGTCGAGTGCGCCTTGGGCATCTTCAGCACGTTGCGCGCGTATTCGATGGTGGCGATCTGCATGCCCAGGCAGAGGCCCAGGTAGGGGATGCGGTTCTCGCGGGCGAAGCGGGCCGCCATGATTTTGCCCTCAATCCCGCGGCTGCCGAATCCGCCCGGCACCAGGATGCCGCCCAGGCCCTGGAGCATTTTGGCCGCGCCGTTCTTTTCAATCTCCTCCGAGTCCACCTGGACGATTTCCACGCCGCAGTCGTTGGCCACGCCGCCGTGGATGATGGCTTCATACACGGATTTGTACGCGTCCTGCAGGCCGATGTATTTGCCTACCACGCCGATGCGCACGCGGTGCTGAGGGGCGATCAGCTTGCGGATGATCTCCTGCCAGTGCGTCATGTTGGCCGCCGGGGTGGTCAGATGCAGCAGCCGGCACACGAGGTCGTCCATGCGTTCGCGCTGCAGCATCAGCGGCACTTCGTAAATGGAATGGTCCACGTCCTTCTCCTCGATGACGGCCTCGAGGGCGACGTTGCAAAACATGGAGATTTTCTGGCGCAGCTCCTTGTCCAGCGGCCGTTCGCAGCGGCAGACCAGCACATGGGGCAGGATGCCGATTTCGCGGAGTTTGGCCACGGACTGCTGCGTGGGCTTGGTCTTCAACTCCCCGGCGGCGGCGATGTAGGGCACGTAGGTGACGTGCATGAAGATGGCGTTGTTGTACCCCACCTCCAGCGCGAATTCGCGGATGGCCTCCAGAAACGGCAGCCCCTCGATGTCCCCGGTCGTGCCGCCGATTTCCGTGATGATCACGTCCGCCTTGGTTTTTTCGGCGAGCGCGTGGATGCGGTTCTTGATTTCGTCGGTGACGTGGGGGATCACCTGGACGGTTTTGCCGAGGTATTTGCCCTCGCGTTCATTATTCAGGACGGTCTGATAAACCTGGCCGCTGGTGAGGTTGTTCATCCGGGTCAGCTTGACGTTGGTGAAGCGCTCGTAATGGCCCAAGTCCAGGTCGGTTTCCGCGCCATCATCCAGCACATAGACTTCGCCGTGCTGGTAGGGCGACATCGTGCCGGGATCCACGTTCAGATAGGGGTCGAACTTTTGGAGCGCGACCTTGAGACCGCGGTTTTCCAGGAGGGTGCCCAGCGCGGCGGCCGTCAGGCCCTTGCCGAGCGAACTCACCACACCACCAGTGACAAATATGAATTTCATTTCAAAAGGCTCTCCACCCGCCGGGCATCGGCCGGCACATCCACGCCGATGCTGTCGTAATCCACCGTCACCACCGCGAGGGCGATGCCGTGGTGCAGCGCCCGCAACTGCTCAAGCTGTTCGGCCTGTTCGAGCGGTGCCACCGGATAGCCGACCAACCGGAGCAGGGTGGCGCGCCGGTAGCCGTAAATGCCCAGATGTTTCAAAAAAGGAAACGCCGCCAACTGTTCGCTTACCGAACCACTGGCGGCCGCGCGCACATACGGAATCGTGCGCCGGGAAAAATATAGCGCGTGTCCGGCGGCGTTGACAACAACTTTTACGACGTTGGGGTTCTCAAATTCCCCCGGGTGCCGGAGGCGGGTGGCGGCCGTGGACATTTCCGCGCCGGCCAGCGCGCCCGCCACGGCGTCAATGACCGCCGGATCAATCAAAGGCTCGTCCCCCTGGATGTTGATGACCGCTTCGTAGTCGCCGCGCCGGACCACTTCCGCGATCCGGTCTGAACCGCTGGGATGGTCCGGCCGGGTCATTTCCACGCGGCAGAAGTTCTGGACGATCTCCCAGATGCGGGTGTCATCCGTGGCCACAATGACCTCGCTGAGGGATTTGGCCTTTTGGCAGCGTTCGGCGACGTGTTGGATCAGCGGTTTGCCGGCGATCAGATGGAGCGGTTTACCGGGGAAGCGGGTGGAGGCGTAACGGGCGGGAATGATGCCGGCGATTTTCACGCCGCCGAGGATGACAGGGTTTCGGTCAGGAATAAATCAGATAATCAATGAAGCTCTTGGCATCCGGGCCTTGACGGCCCAGTGGCACAGAACCGGCGGCCTGCGTATTTCAGTGGCGGGTTTCCGCCCGCAACGTCAAATACATAAACAGCACGGCCACACCCAAGGGGATGACGAACAGCATTGCATTCATGACACTAAAATAGCACTAATCGGACAAAAGCAAAGGAAATGTTACGAATATGTTACGGACGTGTGACAAATGGGAAACTTTCTGTTTTGGGCCGGGGAATTGAGGGTCAAGAGGACCGGTTCTAGTTGCAATGTTGACCACAGCAGTCGTGAATCCAGCTTAAGGTTTGACCACGGAGGCACTGAGACACAAAGGGGAGAGCAAAGGCTAAATTATAAAGTATAAAAATTCCAGAACGCTGAATCTTCGAAGCGGCCATCCCCTTTTCAGTGGTGGTCGGTGCTCAGGGAAGAAACTGGGGGGTGGGGCGATGCGCCACGGCGGTTCGGAGGTTGGACCGCGAAAAGCGCCAGAGGACAGGCGCACTCCAGGACGCTTCGCGAGTTTCGACAGGTCCGCCTTCGCTGGCGCCATGGCGCGACAAGCCGGTCAACGGTGCAAATATCCGCCAACAACTTAGGGATGCACCCCCCCGGGCAGGGCTGCCAATTGTTCAGGCTGCCAATTGTTCATTGGCAAAAATGGGCGGCTTTGGTATTTTCCGGGCGATGTCCAATTTGGCCGCCGCCGCGCCGACCCCATCAAAGGCCAGTGTGTTTTTCCGCCGGTTGATCACCACGGTGATTCTCTGGACGGTCATTCTGGCGGCGTTGTTCTCCCACCATCCGCTCATTTCCAACGGGGGCTTTATCTTGCTCATGGTGGTCCTGGCGGCGGCGGGCCTGGCGGAGTTTTATGGTCTGGCCGCCAACTGCAAGCTGTTCTGTTTCAAGTGGTGCGGACTGACCGGCGGGGTGTTGTTGATGGTCGGAACGTTTTTGAATGTGACGGGCCATCTGGGCTTGAACAATTCGCCGGCCCGGGTGAATGATTTTGAAACGGGCTTCCTGATTTTATTTGTCCTGGGCTTGTGCGTCCGCCAGTTTCTGTCCAAATCCAACACCACCGGGATGGTCGCCATCGGCACGACGCTGTTGGGGTTGATGTATGTGCCCTGGCTGCTGAATTTCATTCAAAAAATCAATTATTTCCCAGGCGTCGAGGGCCGGTTTTATGTGCTGTATTTCATCCTGGTGACCAAATTCAGCGACATGGGGGCCTACGTCGTCGGCTCCTTGATCGGCCGGCACAAGATGATTCCGCGCATCAGCCCGGGCAAAACGTGGGAGGGTTTTGGCGGGGCCATTGTGGTGTCCACCGGGGCCAGCGTGGCCTTCGCCCATTGTTTCGCGGACCGGATGACAGGGATGACGCCGGTGCATGCCGTCATTTTGGGCGTGGTTTTGAGCTCCACGGCGGTGGTGGGCGACTTGATTGAATCGCTGTTCAAGCGGGAGGCCGGGGCGAAGGATTCCGGCCGGCTGTTTCCGGGCATCGGGGGCATTCTGGACCTGTTGGACAGCCTTTTGTTCAACGCCCCGATCATGTATCTCTATTTGCGCCACATCCTCACACACGGGGTGGTGAAGCTGGCATAAAAATGAAAAATGTAGTTCTCCTTGGCAGCACGGGTTCGATTGGCACAAGCACGGTCAAAGTGGTGGAAGACCTGCCGGACCGCCTCCGGTTGGTGGGGCTGGCGGCGGGTGGCAACCGCGGTTTATTGCTGGCCCAGGCGCGCCGGCACCGGCCGGAAGTCCTCTGCCTGGCCGATCCGGCCAACGCCGCCGAACTCCAGGCGGAGGTGGGCCCGGCCACGCCGGTTTATTCCGGGGCCGAAGGCCTCCTGAAACTGGCCACGCTGCCTGGGGCGGATATTGTGCTCATCGCCATCGTCGGGACCGCCGGCTTGGCCCCGGCGCTGGCCGCCATCCGCGCGGGCAAGGACATCGCCATCGCCTCGAAGGAGATCCTGGTGATGGCCGGGGAAACGGTCATGCGCGAAGCCCGCGAGCACGGCGTCCGGGTGCTGGCCGTGGACAGCGAACATTCCGCGATCTTCCAATGCCTGGACCGCCAACCGGCCGGCGCGGTGCGCAAGCTCTGGCTGACCGCCTCCGGCGGGCCGTTCCGCGACGCGAAACTGTGGCCGAAGGAATCCTTTGCCACCATCACGGTCGAGCGGGCCTTGAAGCATCCGTCCTGGGTGATGGGGCGTAAGATCACGATTGATTCGGCCACCTTGTTCAACAAGGGGCTGGAGATGATCGAAGCCCGGTGGCTGTTCGATGTGGAAATGGCCCGCGTGGGCGTGGTGGTACACCGGCAGAGCATCGTCCACTCGATGGTGGAATTTGTGGATGGGTCGCTGCTGGCGCAGCTTTCCACCCCCGACATGTGCCTCCCGATCCAGTACGCCCTGACTTATCCCGAGCGCGTGGCCAGCGACCGCGTCCGGACCGATTTTCCCAAGATCGGCTCGCTGACGTTTGAGACCCCGGACCCCGAGCGGTTTCCGGCCCTGGACCTGGCCCGCCAGGCGGGCGAGGTGGGCGGCACCCTGCCGGCCGTGTTGAACGCGGCCAATGAAATCGCGGTGGAAGCCTTCGTGAACCGGAAAATCAATTTCCCGGAAATCACGGAAACGGTCCGGCGCACCATGGCGGCGCATCAGGTGGTCAGTCAACCGTCGCTGGAGCAAATCCTGGCGGCCGATGCCTGGGCCCGGCGCGCGGCGGCGGGGGGCGGGGGAATTATAAATTATAAAGTATAAAATATTGAAAACGCGGGGACGAGCCGTCCCCATCCCCATTTTCTCCGGTTTTCTCCGGGGTTGCGGCGGAAAGATTATCTGTTATAGTCATTAGGCCTGTTAGATCCGTTTGCTGACATGACAATTTTACGATACATATTTATCGCGTTGGAAGTGGTGGTGCTGTTCAACCTGTTGATCGGCGTCCATGAACTGGGCCATTTCCTCGCGGCCAAATGGCGCGGGCTCAAGGTGGACCGGTTTGCGATCTGGTTTGGCAAGCCCATTTGGAAGAAGAAGATCGGCGGGGTGGAGTATGTGCTGGGTTCGATTCCCGCCGGCGGTTATGTGGCGCTGCCGCAAATGGCCACCATGGAGGCCATTGAGGGCAAAGGCGACGACGACGGCGCCGGACCGCTCCCCAATGTCTCGCCCCTGGATAAAATCATCGTGGCCTTTGCCGGACCCCTGGCGAGCTTCGGGCTGGCGGTGTTTTTCGCCTTTGTGGTTTGGGGCGTGGGCAAACCCGACAATGCCGTGAACGACAACACCATCGTTGGCGCGGTGGACCCGGCCGGCCCCGCCGGCAAGGCCGGCCTGCTGCCCGGGGACGCCATTTTGGAGGTGGACGGGCATCCGGTGAAACACTTTGAAGCCGTCACCCAGGACAGCGTGAAATGGTGCATCATCACCAGTGAAGGCACCAACATACCCATCAAATATGTCCGCGACGGCCAGGAGCACATGGCTTATCCGGTGCCCATCCACAAGGTCACCAAGTGGTATGAGCGGAAGGCGTTGCGGCAAATTCTCATCGGGCCGGCCTCCGCGCCGGTGCTGTATGAAATCGCCAGCAACAGCCCCGCGTCGCTGGCCGGCCTGAAACCGGGGGATGAGCTGGTGGCCTTGAACGGCCGGCATCTCTATAGCTACGATCCCGTGCAAACCTTGGAGAATTCCTGGACGAATCATGCGCCCGAACCCTTCACGCTGACCGTGAAGCGCGGGCAGGAACAATTTGACCGCACCCTTCTGGCCGTCAAACCGCTGCAACCCACCAACAGCCCGCCCTTGGACGGCATTCTCTCCCTGCAGGTGGACACCAATGACACCTTGGTTCATCCGAGCCCGATGGACCAAATTCAGTCAAGTGTGAGCATGATCGCCAGCACGTTTCACGCCTTGGTCTCGCGGAAGAGCGAAATCGGCCTCCAGCAAATGGGCGGCGCGGTGATGATCATCCGCGTGTACAGCAATCTCTTCCAAAGCGACGACGGCTGGCGGCGCGTGCTCTGGTTCAGCGTGGTGATGAACGTCAACCTGGCCCTGCTCAACCTGCTGCCGCTGCCGGTGTTGGACGGCGGACACATCCTGCTGTCCGTGATCGAATATGTCCGCCGCCGCCCGGTGAGCAGCCAGATTGTGCAGTTCATCCAGACGGGCTTCGCCGCCATGCTCATTATGTTCATGCTCTATCTCGCCTTTTTTGACACCAGCGACTGGGTGCGCAGCGCCCAGGCCGATCGTGAGGTCCCGGTGGTATTTGCGCCTTCCAAATAACCACCCATGCGCTACTGCGAATCCCCCTTTAACTTTCACCGCCGCCGCACCCGCGAGGTGGTGATCGGCGACCCGCAACACGGCGGCGTCATCATCGGCGGCGACCGGCCGGTGGTCCATCAATCCATGATCACCTGCGACACGATGGACACCGCCGCCAGCGTGCAACAGACGCTCGACCTGGTGGCCGTCGGCTGCCAGCTCGTCCGGATCACGGCCCCCACGGTCAAGGACGCGGCGAACCTGCGGCCGATTGTGGAGGAACTCCGGCGGCGCGGCTGCCAGGTGCCGATCGTGGCGGACATCCATTTCAAACCCGAGGCCGCCATGGAGGCCGTCAAGTGGGTGGAAGTCGTACGCGTCAACCCGGGCAATTACGCGGACACCAAAAAATTTGCCATCAAGGAATACACCGACGACCAATACGAGGCGGAATTGCGGCGGATCGAGGAGAAATTCACCCCGCTGGTGCTGGAATGCAAACGGCTTAAGCGCGCCCTGCGCATCGGCACCAACCACGGCTCCCTGAGCGACCGCATCATGAACCGCTTCGGCGACACCCCGCTGGGCATGGTGGAGAGCGCCTTGGAATTTGCCCGCATCGCCCGCGCGCACGATTTCCACAATTTCAAGTTCTCCATGAAGTCATCCAACCCCAAGGTGATGATCGAGTGCTACCGCCTGCTCGTGGCCCGGTTGGAACAGGAGGGGCCGGACTGGAATTATCCCCTGCACCTGGGCGTCACCGAAGCCGGGGAAGGGGAGGACGGCCGCATCAAGAGCGCCATCGGCATCGGCTCGCTGCTGGCCGACGGTCTGGGCGACACCATTCGCGTCTCGCTCACGGAGGACAGCCCGCGCGAAATCGAGGTGTGCAATGATTTGCTCGCGCAAATTCCGCGGCTGAGCAACACCCGCCATCCGATCCACGGGGTGTCGGTCGCGTTTGATCCCTTCCATTTTGAACGGCGCGAAACCCCGGAGATTCTGCTGGCCGACCCGGTCAAGTGCGGCGGCGACCAACTGATCCGGGTGGTGGTCACGCGCGCCACCTGGGACAAGGTGGCGCCCAAGATCCGGGCCAAGGACGACGTGAAGCCCGAGGCGGTGTACGAAGATCTTAACATCGCCGAACTGGATCCGACCACGGATTTTAAAATCAACTGCGCCACCCAGTTGGTGACGGTGCAGGATGGCGTCCCGCTGCCGGCCATCACCGCCTTCCGCCTGCTGGTGGCCAAGCTCAAGCGGCTCGGCTGCAACAACCCCATTCTGCTCAAGGATTGCCTGGAGTTCGAGCCGGTGCCGCTGGAGCCCAAGATCGCACTGCTCCGCGCCTCGGTGGTGATCGGCTCGCTGCTGGCCGACGGGATCGGCGACGCCATTTTGGTCCGCGGCGAAGCGGGCGGGGGCCAAAGCCTGCGCCTGGCCTACAACATTTTGCAGGCGGCGGGCTGCCGCTCCTTCAAGACCGATTACGTCGCCTGTCCGTCCTGCGGCCGCACCCTGTTCAATCTGCAAACCGTCACCGCCAGCATCAAGGCCCGCACGGAACATCTCAAGGGCGTGAAAATCGCCATCATGGGCTGCATCGTCAACGGCCCCGGCGAGATGGCCGACGCGGATTTTGGCTACGTGGGCGGCGCGCCCGGCAAGATCAATTTGTATGTGGGCAAGACCCCCATCAAGTTCAACATCCCCGAAGCCGAAGCCGTGGAACGCTTGGTGGACCTCATCAAAGAACACAACAAGTGGGTGGAGCCGGAGCTGGTGACGGCGTGACGGGGGAAAGGCTAAAGGCTAAAGGCTAAAGGCTAGTACATGAACCCACCTTTTACAGCTCCTGCGGCGATTGCTCCAATGGCAGGTTCGGGGCGTGTCCCGGCCGGGGTCGGCAGAGGCTTGCATGTGCTGCTGGCCGTGCTGCTGGCGGGCGCGGGCGGGGGGTGCGAAACGACCAAAAAGGCCAGCTTGACCTACAAACTTTGGGACAAAGATGTGCGTTCTTACTGCCAGCCGGTCGCCAATCCCGAATTGACCTTGTACGAGGCGGCCCCGTCCCGGGATGTGCTGGTGGAATATAACGCGCTCAGTGACCGGGACGATCAGATCAAACGGCTGGCCTATTTTCTGGAGGCCAACCAAACGCGGATCGCGGCCGGCAAAGCCCCGCATTTTGTTGACCCCAAGCTGTCCCGGACACTGGTGGTCATCCCCAATGAAGTCTCAACCAACACCTATGCCATTTTGGGCACCAACGGCTGGACTTTCACGCTGTATCGACCGGGACGGGAGCCGGAGATTTGCAACCTGCCCACGTACCGGGACGATCACAACACCGCCGGGCGGGTGGCGCTGACGCCGCTGGCCGTGGCCGGCGACGCCACCATCGTCGGGGTGGTGGCGGCCGTCATCATGGGATATGCGTATGCCCAAGACGGGGCCAGCTACCGGTAGGGCCGCAGGGCCTCACCAGCGGAAGAAACGGTAGGGGTCGTCCCATTCCGCCGGCTGATCCAGGTAGAAGCCGGTCAGCCAGCGTGGCTCCGCTGACGTCGTGACAGGGCGGTGGAAGCGCTCCAGCAGCGGCGTGTCGCCGGCCACGCCCAGGTTCGCCAGCAGGCGCGTGACCAGATAGGAGGACCGCCGGAAGGTGCGCTTGAGGTTCGCCAGGTTCGTGGAATATTGCCACGGTTCAAGCTGGCAGAACACCACGTTGCCCGCGTCGGACTGCGCCAGCACCCCGTCGCCGAGGGTCTCCGCGCCCGCCGCCACGAGGGGGATCTGCCGGGGCGCCCGGCTGTGGACATCCGCCGGACCGATCCCCGCGAGCAAGGTGTTCCAGGCGGACGGCTCGAAATAGGACGAAATGTGCTCCTCCCGCCGCAGGGTCACCGGGAACGGCAGCCACGCCGCCGCCTCCGGCTGGTTCAATCCGATGGCCAGGACCCGGCCCCCGGCCTGGATCCAATCACTCAGCTGCGAGGTGCCGCCCACCAACGCGCCGGCGCCCCCCGCGCCCAGCACCAGCACCTGGTTGGACGACAGCCGGCCGCCGCCGTAAGCCGCCGGGTTGAGGCCCAGCGACTCCAGATGCAGCCGCCCCGCCACGGACCCGGCATAGACGACCGTGCGCCGGGGCGGCGGTTGCCAGCGGGCAATGTATTGCAGCAGATTACGCGTCAACGTCCCCGCGGCCGGGTCCGGCTCGGTGCGGCCGGTCACGTCCATCTGGCAGAAGAGGACCAGGCCCCGGCCTTCATGGTATTCCAGCAGCGGGCTGTACTGCAGGCTGAAGCCGCCGTCGAGGAGCGGCAGAAAATCCCCCCGCACAGGCTTCTCGATGAGCACGGACGCCACGTTGCCCCGATTGCCGCACCGCCAGGCCTGCGTCACGGGCAGCCCGGCCCATTCCACGGTGGGACCATATTGCGGGCGCAGTTGGTAGGTCAGGCGCTCCGGCGTGAGCGTGGCGGAGCCGCGCCAATCAGCGAAGTTGTCGGCGTCGAGGCCGGCCAGGGCGGGGTGGCCCGGCGTCCGCGTGAAGACGTGCCGCAGGCCGTACTCCACCACCCGGAAGCCAAACCGCTTTTCCAACACCGCGGCGGTCTGTTCAAAGAGCAGCACCTTCAAGCCGTCGCGCACCCGGCGGATGTCCGGCGCCGGCACGTCCGGGGCCAGGGCCGACTTGCCGACGATGAACAGGTCAAAGCCCGACAAATCCGCGTCCGGCCCGACGGTTTGGGTGGCGACGCCCAGGTGGTTGAGCCACGCGCGGCTTTCACCCGGGGGATCAAACAGCGCAATTTTGGCGGTCACCGGCGGCGCGGCGGGCGGTTCGGTAATATCAATGGAAAAACTGTCCTGCTGGGTTTCGCCCAGGCTGAAGGCCACTGTGGCCGCCAGTTCGTAACGCCCGGCGGGCAGGGCGGGGGGCAGCCCGAACCGCAGGGGTATCCGCTGCTGCTGACCGGCGTCCACGGTGATCTGCCGGTGGCCGGACCGGGGCGAGGGCAAACCGAGCGTCCACGAACAGTCGCACGTCACGCTTTGCCGCGAATTGTTGATGACGATGAGCTGCTTCTCGACCGTTTCGCCCGGGGTGAAATTGTGGTCCTTGCTGGTGAAGGCGTCGGGCTTGCCCGCCAGCCAGGCGAGCAACGGACGGTTGTTGCGCACCAGCGCCTCCGCCGCCGGCGTGGCGATCCAGTCCGCGCGGCCGAAGGCGAGGTCCATCCGCTGATACTGTTCGCCGAGATAATCCGGGCTGAAGCCGGGGCGCTGCAGGTTCCGCCAATCCACCGGCAGGTCATGCCAGCGCTGGTCGACGCCGTCCCGTAATTTCCAAAACGGGCCGAAATCCCACGGGGAGATGCCGGAGACGCCCCAGGTGCGGTAGGCGCGCCAGTTGTCGGTCAGATAGAGGGCGTATACCGGGAAACATTCGGCGAGCCGCGGCGACCCCGGCGGGTTGGGGTAATCCCAGCGGTGCCAGACCTTGCCGGCCTGGTATTGGGCGGCCTCCCAGCGGAGGTTCTGGTGTTCCGCTGCGCTGCTGAGGTAGGCGGGGTCGCCGAAGAACTGGGCGTTCCACTCCGCCACGCAAAATTCCCAGGGGACGACCGCACCGCCCCACTCGCGTTTCCCCTCATACCAGCCGCGGTACATCGTCCAGTCCCAGGCGAACGGCGCGCCGTATTCGCAGGTGAACAGCGGCTTGACCCCCTCGGCGGCCCAATGTCCGAACCAATCGGACAGCTCCTGCGCCGGCACGAAATTGGGGTAGAAATTCATGTCGTCCAGCGCGCCGAGGTTCCCGGACGCGTGGTGATAGACAATGCGGCCGGGGTCCAGCCGGCGGACCACCGCCTCCGCGCGCAAGGCCAGCGCGACGTTCCGCTGCGCCCAAGGTTCGCGCACGTCGTGCCGGCCGTCCAGCAGGTCGGGATTCATGTCCTCTTCGTAGCCGGTGGCGTTGTGGCTCATGCTGTACATGACCACGGACGGATGGTTCTGGGCGGCCCGGGTGTAAAATTCGGCGTGGCGGGCATAGCCGCCGGCCGGGTCGTCGGCCGGGCGTTTCCAATCATAATGGCTGAAGTGGGGCTGCGAAAGAGCGACCAGCATCCCGGCGTCGTCCGCCGCCCGCAGGATTTCCTCAAAGCCCAGGTGCGAGCCGGGTTCGCAGCCGTAATTGTGGGTGTAGACGAAGTTGATGCCGAAGCCCTTGAGGCGCGCGAAACTTTCCCGCGCCGCGCCGTAGGTGGCGGTGGCCGCGCTGACCTCCGCATTGTCCAGCGGCACGGCGGAGAGAAAGATGCGCTTGCCGTTGAGCTGGAAATCCCGGCCGTCAATCCAGAATTCGCGGAAGCCGAACCGCACGGGCCAGCCGGTGTCCAAGACCCGGCCGGCGCCGTCCAGCAGCGAGATTTCCACGGTGCAGGTGTTGGAGGGCGTGTCGGTGTCCCACAACCGCGCGGGCATCCATTGGTTGGTGAATGTCATGCGTCCCGCTACGAGCGCGCGTCCCGGGAACACCAGGCCGGTGAAGGTCCGCGGCGCGCCGTCCGGCTCGTGAACGACCGCCCGCAACTGGTATGGGGCGTCGGGCGCCAGCCCGTCCAGCGCCGCGTCGAAGCAGCATTCCCGGCGGCGGAAGGAGGTTTGGGTCCGGAGATCCGTGAGCCGGGGTCCGGGGGGGGTGCTGAGCAAATACACGTCGCCGCACAACCCCCGCCGGGGCACAGCGCCCCGGACCTGGCGGGCGGAAGCGCTGTCGGTGTAGGAGAGCATCACGCCCTGGAGCGGCATGGCGACGACGAGCAATGCCAACGTGTGGGTCACCCCCGGCGGACACGCGGGCAGGTCCAGTTCGCCGCCGGGGAACTGGATTTCCCCGGCGCGCCGGCCGTCCACAAACACGGCGGTGTAGGAATTGAGATACTCGACACGCAGGGCGAGGCGGCGGCCGGACCAACCTGCGGGCACCTCGAACGTCCGCTGATACCAGGCCGCCGTGATTTCCGGCAGGCTGCGCCCGGCCCAGGCCGGGTGGGGGTACACCTTCTGGGAATCCTTCTCCAAATAGTCGGTGATGCCCGGCCAACAGCCCGGCACCTTGAAATAGCCCCAGGCTCCGGCGGGCGGCGGCGCGTCCAGCGCATTGGCGGGCTGCCACTGCCAGAGGCCGTTGAGGCAGATGCGCTCGCGGGTGGGCGTGGTTTCATGATAAGCCAGGTTCAGATCCCACATGGCCTCGACGCCGGCCGGCAGGACCGGGTCGGGGGTGGCCGCCCGCACGAGCCGCCCGCCGGCGCAGAGGCCCGGGAGGACGGCCAGCACCAGGGCGGCGCGACGGAGCATGTGGGCGGGAAACATTTTTGAAAAAGTATAAAGTAAAAAGGCTGGAGGAAAAAGGTTAAAGGCTGCAGGCTGTGGGCTGTAGGCTGAAAGCTGAACGGAGTTGACGAAACGGGGCAATCCTGCGCAACGTCTGGTGTGGGCAGTGATGGAACATGCGCAATTTGATGAAACAACCGTTGTGGCTGGTGCCGCTGCTGATCGCCGGCTTGGTGGCCGCGTTCGGTTGGTGGGGGAACAACCGTTTGCGCGAGACCATCGAGGACCAGCTCAAGGACCAGCTTAATGCCACGCTTAACGCCAATGTGAAGGCGTTGCAAATCTGGACGACCAATCAGGTGAAGTTCGCCACCCTGCTGGCCGAGGAACCAGTCGTCCAGAACTCCAGCCTCCGGATTTTGGACAACCCGGCGCCTTCCGGCCCGGAAATGCGGTCGGGTCCCGGCGGCCCAGAGATGCGACCGGGTTCGGGCGGCCCCCCGGAGTTTCGGCCCAATTCCGAAAGCGTGAAGTTTGCCAATTACCTGCGGCCCCGGTTGAATCAACTGGGGTACGAGGTCGCCCAGCTGGTGAACACCAATTTCATCGTGGTGGCGGCGGCCAGCACCAACCGGGGCGGCTGGATGCCGCCAGGCATGCCGCCGCCGGGGATGCCGATTTCCGACGCCCATACGAACCAGTTTGCCGAATTATTTGCGGCGGATGAGCCCGTCATGATCACCCCGTTCAAACAGGATATGCTGGCGGAGCGCCGGGGATTTGGACCCGGATTCCGGCTGCCGGGCGGGGATTTCAGGGGCCGGTTCGGGCGGCCGTTGTCGCCCCCCCCCGGTCGCGGTCGGCGCGGAGATCGAACGCTCATGCAGGTGGCCGCGCCATTGCATGACACCAACGGGGTCGTCCGGGGCGCGCTGGCGCTGGTCATCAATCCGGACATGGAATTTTCCCGCATCCTGTCAGTCGCACGTTCGGGTGAATCCGGGGAGACGTATGCATTTGACCAGACCGGGCTGTTGATTTCGGAAAGCCGTTTCGATTCGCAATTGTTTCGGCTGGGGCTCCTGAACGAGACCAACAAGAGTTCCGCGCTGTATGTGCGGCTGCATGATCCGGGCGGCGACCTGGCGGCCGGTTACAAGGCTGCGGGGGTGGACCCGGCGACGCGTCCGCTGATCCACATTGTGGGGGAGGCGGTGGAGGGCACGGACGGGGTGGAGGTGGCCCCGTCGCGGGACTATCGCGGGGTGGCGGTGGTGGGGGCGTGGCGCTGGCTGCCGCAACTCGGGTTCGGGGTGGCCACGCAGATTGACGCGGATGAGGCCTTCCGGCCGCTGCACATCGTGCGGCTGCTGTTCCTTATGCTGCTGCTGCTGCTGATCCTGTGCGCCGTGGGGATGCTCCTGTTTTCGTTCGCGAACACCGCCTCGCGCCGCCGGTTGAACGTGGCGGAGTTGCGATTAAAACAGCTTGGTCAATATACGCTTGAGGAGAAGATCGGCGAGGGCGGCATGGGGGTGGTCTACCGGGCCAGCCACGCGCTGCTGCGGCGGGACACGGCCGTGAAACTGCTCCTGCCCGACCGGGCGGATCCGGCGGCGATCCAACGGTTTGAACGCGAGGTCCGCCTGACCTGCCGGCTGACCCATCCCAACACGATCCAGGTTTACGATTACGGGCACACCCCCGACGGCATCTTTTATTACGTGATGGAATACCTGCGCGGCCTGAACCTGCACGATTTTGTGGCCCGGTTCGGGCCGACGCCCGAGGCGCGGGTGATCCACATTCTCACGCAGGTGTGCGATTCGCTGGCCGAGGCGCACGGGCTGGGGCTGATCCACCGGGACATCAAGCCCGGCAATATTTTTCTGTGCGATCGCGGCGGCATCCCGGACAGCGTGAAGGTGCTGGACTTCGGGCTGGTGCAGGAATATCGCGCGGAAAACCGCCAGCAAATGAACCTGGCGGGCCGGGATGCGCTCGAGGGCACACCGTGGTTCATGCCGCCGGAAGCCATCCAGGACAACACCGCGAGCGATCCGCGCAGCGACATTTATTCGGTCGGGGCGCTGGCCTATTATTTGTTGACCGGCGATTACGCCTACGACGGCGAAACCGTCCGGGAAATTCATGACAAACAACTGGCCGGTCCGCCGCCGCCGCCCAGTCAACGGAGCCGGCTGCCCATCAGCCCCGAGCTGGACCGGATCGTCCTGGCTTGTCTGGCGGCCGCGCCTGCCGACCGGCCGCAGAACGTTTTGGATTTGCGGGCGCTGCTGCGGGCCACCCCGCACGCGGCGGACTGGACGGTGGCGGAACAAGCGGATTGGTGGGCGCACTTCCAGCCGCAACCTTGGGAAAGCCCGGCTGCGCCGGCCGAGGGCGCCAAGACGCCGATGGCCACGGTGAAGATTGATATTGAGGACCGTTTGCCGTAACTTCACTTCGTCACCGGCATCCGGGCGGCATTGACCATTTCCGCCGCCAGCGTCTCCGCCGTCCAACTGTTCCCGGTCAGAACGGTTTGCACCCGGCCGCCGGCATCCACCACGGCGGTGCGCAGGTTGTGGTTGAGGTTCGCGCCGTCGTGCCAGAATTCCATCCCAAACGCATCCGCCAGCGCGGTGATGTCCAGCAATTGCCCGGTCAGAAAGCTCCAGCGTTGGGGGTTGTAATGGTGCAATTCCGCGTACGCCTGCAGCCGCTCCGGCGTGTCGTAGTCGGGATCAAACGAGACGGTCAGGAAATGGACATTGGCCGGGGCCTGCGGGTCGCCGGCCAGCCGGGCGATGGTATCCGCAAACAGGTCGGACATGCGCGGGCAAAACGTCGGATACGGGCAGCGGGTGAACACAAAGGTGATGGCCAGGGCCTGGCCCTGGAAATCGTGCAGCCACACCGTCCGGCCCAGTTCGTTGGTGAAGCGGTAATCGGGCAGGGGATCGCCCACCGCCAGCGGTTCCACGTCCCGCACCAGCCGGAACGGACCGGTCGTGGGCAGGTCCGGATCCCGGCCCGGCGGCAGTTTTTGGAGGTGGTCGATCCAGCCGTCCCGGGCGCTGACGGTGATTTGAAAGGCCACGGCGTCTCCCGGGGCGAGGCCGGCCAGCGCATTGGTGTCTTTGACGACAAAGGGCATGGTCATGGCCGGCATGAACCCGGGAATGGCCGCGTGCTGGATGCTCACGGTGCTTTCGGCGGGATCGATTTTCCGCACCACGCCCTGGGCCAGGAAGGTCTTCAACCGGGCGGCCGACCGCAGCACCGCCGCCAGGCTCACACCCACCGCCAGCGAAAAAATCAGGCACAACGCCAGCGGCCAGAAGATCCGGCCGGGCTCGCGGGGGGCGGGCGGGTTGTTCATCACGAGGCTGGTATATACCATTTCCGGTTGAAAACGCCACCGGAATGCGCCAGCCAGTGCATCCCGAGGTTGTTGGTACGGTTGGGCGGGCGCCAATTTGGCGGGCCTTCGGGTTGGGAAACTCAATGCCACCGGGGTTTCAACCGGCATCGTTTTCATAAAATGTAGATTTCCAACACGTGGCATCCGTTCCCCCTCACCCCGGCCCTCTCCCTTGGGGAGAGGGAGAATCATCGTCAGACTCACCATAATACGGTGGTTCCAGTGGTCGTGGGTCGTCAAAAGCTGGTGGCATTGGGTTGATCCGGCAATGCGGGACGCGAGACATCATGCTGGGAATTCAACGGTACAAAAATCCGCCAATAAATTCGGGATGCGCCGTGCGCCGGCTTTTCCGCCCCGTTTTAATTGACGGGCCGTTAGAGGTCGGGTATTAATCGGAACAATAATTAATATGAAAAGAGCTATCTTTTTGACCCTGGCCGTTCCGATGCTGGCCCTGGCCCTGCCCGGGCCGGCGAGGACCGGTGTTTCCACCACCCCTCCGGCCGGTTGCGGCACGAACACCATCGCCTGCTCCGGCAAGAATGCGCTATGGATGGTTGGGGAGGGAACGAATTCAGACTGTTGCACGGCGACGAACGTGACCTTCGCCTGCGATGGCGGCACGAACTTGTTCCTCGCCCGGAACTAATTGCTCAGGGTTTGGCGTAGCGGGCCAGAAACCAAATGCCGCCGCCACCGACAAAACAGGCGGCGGTGTCGCCGTAAAAGGGAAACGGGGGCAGGCCGAGGCGCACGCCGTGAACCAGCAAAATCACGCCCTCCGCCACCATCAAGGCGCCGAACCACGGGATGGCGGCGTGGAACTTCCGCGGCCAGATCATCAACACCAAATACCAGCCGCCGATCAGGGCGAAGGCGCCGGCGGCCATGCGCAACCAGTAATCCAGCATGGGGTCGTAGGCAATCGGCCGGGCGCCCAGCCCCTGCAAGGCCGTCGTCGCCGCCGGCCAACTGAGAAAGACCCCGAACACCGACACGCCCCAGGCGAAGGCGGCGAAGCCGAGGAACAAGCGCAACAGTCGCAGGTGCATGGACTCCAGGGTAGGGGAGGGCTGCCGCTCTGCCCATGATAAAAATCTCAATCCCCGCCGATTAACAGCTCCGATTGGGGGTCAAGGTGTCCACCGATAACGTCTCTTGCTGCGCGAGCCGCGTTGATAATGGGGGTCGTCCGGCGGAATGGGAACCTCATCGGTAAAAGTTGCGCCCAAACGCTCAATGGTGCGCCGGGACGCCCGGTTGTCCGGGTCGCATGTAATGGTCACGGCGTCATAGAATGAGCGCACCAACGGAGCGACGGCCCGGCACGCTTGAAACGCATAGCCGCGACCGCGAAACGGTTTGAGAATTTCAAATCCGATGTGGCCGGCGCAAATGCGGACGTGCCCGGTGTCGCCGACCCGGAAATTGAGATGGCCAACGTCCGAGCCATCGTCAACCAAAATACGGAAGTGATAAGCCGGGACAAAATCGCGTGCCGGGTCGCCGGGAACAATGCGGATGAAGAGCAAAGTCACCTCGCCGAAAGATAATACGTCCGGCGGAGGCTGAAATGTCTCATTAGCTCGGGGTTGTATTGGCATGGGCTTGCCGGCTTTTCCAGCGCAAAAATTCCTGGCCCAATCTCGACAGCACGCCGATGGCTAACAATGAAACGGCGATGGTGAAGGCGGTCTCCCTGGCAAAGAACGAGAGGCAGACATAACCCAGCGCATAGGTGATGGTCTGATTTGCCAATTTGTTCAACCAACCTTGGATCAGTTCATTTCGGATTTTCATAAATTTTGGAACAGGTCGACATAACGCGTTTCAGGGGGCATCCGGCTTCTTTTCCATCCGGGCAAACCGGGAATAATGGCAAACCCAGTAGAAGACGACGGCGATCAGGCCCAGCACCAAGGCGGCCAGACCCCAGGTAAACGGCGTCAGCACCATCACCGGCCGGCCTTGCGCCCGCAGGCGGCTCATGTCCTGGGAAAGGCTGATTGCCAAGGTGATGTGCAGGACGATCATCCCCAAGGCAAAAAGGACGGCCAAGAATCCGGCCAACGGTCCCAAAGCCGGAAAGGCAAACGGCAGGTTCATGGAATCCATGATTTGACCGTGTACCGTTATCCTCGTCCTTTGTCCAGCTCATTAATTGACAATTCTCCCGGGCGGCGGGTCGCTGGCTGTTCGTTAGGGGGTGAAGTCTGCGGTCCGATAAAAGCGGCTCGAAAAGCCCGCCGCGTTGGTGTCGGCAAAACTCAACGACCCGCTGTCACCGATGGCCGCGGTGCCGATGACCGTCCAGGAAACCAAATCGGGGGCGGCCTGGATGGCATAAGTGTGATTGGCCGGCCCGGTCACGGTTAAAATGACCTGTTGGTCGGGGGTGATCGCCAATTGCAACCCGGGCGGCGGCGCCGGCACGGCCGCCGCGGTTGCAAAGGCAGCGGCTGGCTTCGCGCCCAGGGGCGAAAGGGCCGGCCGGGCGGTGGTGGCTGGCGGTTTGGCCTCGGCGGCTGGCGCCGTCGCGGGGTCCGCCGTCTTGTTGGCAACGGCAACCTCCGCGGTTGTGGTCTGAACAGCCTCCGTCAGGGGCGCGGTCACAAACAGCGACACGGGCGGCGGGTTCGTCACGGTCCAAGCCACTTCGTTGGAAAAATCACCCTCCACGCCGGAGGCATTGCGGGCGGTGACGGCGAAGTAATATCGTATACCTACAGTCAAATTGGAAACCGCCTGGCGGTAGACAAGCCCGGTCGCAGTTTTGTTGGTATAGCCCCGGCTGGCACCACCGTAATAGACGTCGTAACCCACCACCCCGTGGTCCATGCTGGCATTCCAGGCCAGAGTCACCGTTGAGGCTGCCGGAGCCGGGGCACCGGACCCGATTTGCGCGTCTGACCGGTGGGTAAAAGCCGTCAAAATCAGCAGGCAGTTCAGCCGGCCGATGGTTTTAAAAGGCCGGTGAAACCCAATACTCACGCATGGCACACCCCGCACAGGAAAAATGGACATGCCGTAAGTTATTTATTATGAGCCGGATATGCAACGGAAAATTTGCCGAAAAAATTGGCCGGCATCACCGTTGGGGGGGCGCCCGATTCCGCCCTCCGGCGCGCGGCTGCTTGAGCTGCGGCCAGGCCGTCCGCCGGCCAATGCGGGAAGGCAAGGAGGCGTTCATCGATTATCGCCTCCAACCCGGAGCAGCCCGGCCCATCTTCTCCTGGCGTGCTTGGAGATCTCTGCGGTTAAATAAAATAGGATTATAAAATGTCAAAGCGATCCAGGTTCATCACTTTGTTCCAAGCCGCGACAAAGTCGTGCATGAATTTCTGCCCGGCGTCGGAACTGCCATAAACTTCCGCCAGGGCGCGGAGCTGGGAGTTGGAACCGAAGACCAGGTCCACGCGGGTGCCGGTCCACTTGAGGGCATTCGTTTTACGATCGCGGCCTTCAAACACCTCGGCCTCCGGAGAAACCGGCTTCCACTCCGTGCCCATGTCCAGCAGGTTCACGAAGAAGTCGTTGGTCAGCGCCTCCGGTCGCCGCGTGAAGACCCCGTGCGGGCTCCCGCCGAAGTTGGTGTTCAGGACGCGCAGGCCCCCCACGAGCACCGTCATTTCGGGCGCGGTGAGGGTCAGCAACTGCCCCTTGTCCACCAGCAGCGCCTCGGCGGGCAGGGTGTATCTGCCCTTGAGATAATTGCGGAATCCGTCCGCGATGGGTTCGAGCACGGCGAAGGATTCCACATCGGTCTGCTGCTGGGCGGCGTCCATGCGTCCTGGCGTGAACGGCACCTTCACGGTCTGGCCGGCCAGCTTGGCGGCCTGCTCGACGCCGGCGCAGCCGGCGAGGACAATCAAATCGGCCAGCGAGATTTGCCGGCCGCCTGTCGCCGTCTCATTGAAGGCGCGCTGGAGGCCGCCGAGGGTCGTCAGCACCTGCGCCAACTGCTTCGGTTGGTTGACTTCCCAATCTTTCTGGGGCGCGAGGCTGATGCGCGCGCCGTTCGCACCGCCGCGCTTGTCCGAGCCGCGGAAAGTGGAGGCCGAGGCCCAGGCGGTGGAAACCAGTTGCGAGATGGACAAGCCGGACGCGAGGATATTCCCTTTCAGGGAGGCGATGTCTTCCTCCCCAACCAATTTATGATTCACGGCGGGGATGGGATCCTGCCAAATTAACTCCTCATTGGGGACCTCCGGTCCGAAATAACGTGCGCGCGGGCCCATGTCGCGATGGGTGAGCTTAAACCACGCCCGGGCAAAGGCGTCGGCCAACTGTTGCGGGTTTGCCAGGAAGCGCCGGGAAATCTGCTCGTAAGCCGGGTCGAACCGGAGGGCGAGGTCGGTGGTCAGCATGGCGGGCGCAATCCGTTTGGAGGCATCGTGCGCGTGCGGCACGGTGCCGGCCCCGGCGCCATTCTTGGGGGTCCATTGCTGCGCCCCGGCGGGACTCTTTGTGAGTTCCCATTCGTAGCCGAACAGGTTCTCAAAGTAATGGTTGCTCCACTTCGTGGGCGTGGCGGACCAGGTCACTTCCAGTCCGCTGGTGATGGCGTCACCGCCCTTGCCGGTGCCAAAGCTGCTCTTCCAGCCCAGACCCTGCTGTTCAAGGCCGGCCGCTTCCGGCTCCGGCCCCACCTGGGACGCCGGGCCGGCGCCATGGGTCTTGCCGAAGGTATGGCCGCCGGCGATGAGCGCCACCGTCTCTTCATCGTTCATCGCCATGCGGGCGAACGTCTCGCGGATATCCCGCGCGGCGGCCAGCGGATCGGGTTTGCCGTTCGGGCCTTCCGGGTTGACGTAAATCAGCCCCATTTGCACGGCGGCGAGCGGTTTTTCAAGATCACGGTCGCCGGAATAGCGCTGGTCGCCCAGCCAGGCGGCCTCCTTGCCCCAATAGACGTCCTGATCCGGCTCCCAGACGTCCTCGCGACCGCCGCCGAAGCCGAAGGTTTTGAAGCCCATCGTTTCCAACGCGACGTTTCCCGTGAGGATTATCAGGTCGGCCCACGAAATCTTCCGGCCATATTTTTGCTTGATGGGCCAGAGCAGGCGGCGGGCCTTGTCCAGGCTCACGTTGTCCGGCCAGCTGTTGAGCGGCGCGAAGCGTTGCTGGCCCCGGCCACCGCCGCCGCGACCGTCCCCGGTGCGGTAGGTGCCGGCGCTGTGCCACGCCATCCGGATGAACAACCCCCCGTAATGTCCGAAGTCCGCAGGCCACCAGTCCTGCGAATCGGTCATCAGCGCCGCGAGATCTTTCTTCACCGCGGCCAGGTCCAGGCTCTGGAATTCCTTGGCGTAGTTGAAGTTGCCGCCCATGGGGTTGGACTTGGCGGAATGCTGGTGCAGGAGTTCGAGTTTCAACTGGTGCGGCCACCAGTCGTGGTTCGACGTGCCGCCGCCGGCACTGTGGTTGAACGGGCATTTGGCTTCAGTGGACATATGGTTTCTCCTTAAGTGGGTGGGTTGAATGCTCCGGAAATGATTTAATCCCGCATCCGCAGCGGCCCCCGCAGGCCGGCGGTGAGGGAGTTCCGGTTGCCGGCCCCGGCCTGGCCGTCCGGGGCGGACCCGTGTTTAAGTTTTTTGGTCATAACCGTTTGTGGTCAGGCCTGATTAAACCAGATTTTGAGCCATTGTTAAATATTTTTCCTTTCATGATCAAGGAATGTTTAACCGAAACAGCGAAGTCGAATGTGTTGGCCAACACCTGATTGGGAGATTGACACCATTTGGGCCGTGGCTATGCTCGGGACGTGTTCGCGGCATCGGCGTGGTGCCGGCCGGCTCCAACCATTGTCATGGCCCCCGTTGTAACTCCCAAAGCAAACGCGCTGTTTCGCCAGGCCATGCAGAGCCTGGCCGGTTCCCGGAAGGTGGAGGCCGCGCGGTTTTTCGTTCAAGCCCTGAAAATCCAGCCGCTGTTCTTTGACGCCCATTATAATCTGGGCCTGGTGTTGCAGGAGCTGAATCAGATCCCCGAGGCGATTGCCTGTTACGAACAGGCCCTGCGGATCAAACCGGATTTTGCCCCGGCCTGGAACAACCTCGGGGTGGCCCACCATGCGGCCGGGCGGTCGGCCCGGGCGGTGGAATACCATCGCCGCGCCATCCAGTTGCAGCCGAAGGTTGCCAGTTATTACAACAACCTGGCCAACGCCCTGCGGGGGATGGACCGCCCGGCCGAGGCCATTCAGGAAATTCAAACCGCCCTGCAATTTGACCCCTCCTCCCCGACGCTCCGGCACCAATTGGGGAATGCCCTGCGGGAAGCGGGCCGGGTGGAAGAGTCCGTGGCGGCCTTCGACGAGTTATTGCGGGCCGGGCCGGGGATGGTGGAGGCCCAGATTGACCGGGCGCTGTCGTTGCTGCTGCTGGGCGATCTGGACCGGGGATGGGAGGGATACGAGTGGCGGTGGCGGTTGAAAGGGAGTCCTCCCCTGCGGACCTTTGCGGCGCCCGCCTGGCAGGGCGAGGAGGTCAATGGTTTGCGGATTTTGGTGTATGCGGAGCAGGGCGCCGGAGACAGTATTCAATTTGCCCGTTACCTGCCCGAACTGGCGCGCCGCGGTGCCCGGGTGATCTTCGAATGCCCGGCCCCGCTGGTCCGGTTGTTCGGGTCCATCCAGGGGGTGGATCAGGTGATCGCCCGGGGCGGTGCCCTGCCGGCCTTTGACCGTCATTGTGCCTTGATGAGTCTGGCCCGGTGGTTTAAGACGACCCTGGATTCCATTCCCGCCCCGGTTCCCTACCTGCGAAGCCCGGAGCAAGCCCCCGAACTGCCGGTGAGGGCCGGGGACAATCCGAAGGATCTGAAGATCGGGCTGGCGTGGGCCGGCAATCCGACGCACCAAAACGACCGGCATCGTTCCATTTCACTGAAATGGTTGACACCGCTGCTGGCCCAGGCCGGCGCCACGTTTTACAGCCTGCAAGTCCCGCCCGATCCGGCGTTGTCAGCCCTGGCCCCTGCCGTCGTGGATTTGTCGCCCCGGATCCGCGACTATGCCGACACCGCCGCCTGGCTGAACCGTCTTGACCTGGTGATCTCCGTGGACACGTCCGTGGCGCATCTGGCGGGAGCACTGGGGCGTCCCGGTTGGCTGTTGTTGCCCTATGCGCCGGATTGGCGCTGGCTGAGGGAGCGGGCGGACAGTCCGTGGTATCCCACCCTGCGTTTGTTCCGGCAGCCGCGACCGGGTGATTGGGCGGCGGTGGTCAGCCAGGTGGCCGGGGAATTGGCCGGGTTCCGGCCGGCATAGGTCTTTATCCACTACCAGTAGATGGTGACGGACCCGGCCAACCGGACGCCGCCCGAATTATTTCCGAGACATTTCCGGTTTGCGTTACCGGGTGGTTGTGCAAAACTTCCGCGCATGAGCAAGCTATCAACGAAGAAATTTGCCGGGTACCCGCGGTTAAATCCCTTGGGCATTGGAAAAGACATCTCCGCCGCCGACCTGATTGACCAGGTTTTTCTGGCCTACAACGGCGGACGCGTCCGGGAAGCCGCGAAGTTGTTCACGGAAAAAATGCTGCCTGCCGGCGGTTTTGTGGGCATGAGCTTGACCGGTGCGCTGACGCCCGCGGGTCTGGGGAAATCCTGCCTGGTCCCGCTGATGCGCGCGGGGTTTGTGGATTGGGTTGTTTCCACCGGCGCGAACCTCTATCACGACCTGCACTACGGGCTGGACATGTCGCTCTACCAGGGATCGCCGTTTCTGGCGGATGTCGCGCTGCGGCGGGACGGGGTCGTGCGGATTTACGACATTCTGTTCGATTACCATGTGCTGCTGGACACCGACGCGTTTGTGCGCGAGGTCATCCAGGGCGCGGAATTTCAGCGCACGATGGGCACCGACGAATTTCATCATCTGCTCGGCAAATATGTGGCGGCGCGGGGCCGGCAATTGGGCGTGGCGGACAGTTCGGTGCTGGCCACCGCCTATGAATGCGGCATCCCGGTGTTCACCAGCAGCCCGGGGGACAGTTCGATTGGCATGAATGTGGCCGCCATGGCCATGCGGGGCTCCCAATTGCTCCCCGATGTGAACCGCGATGTCAACCAAACCGCGGCCATCGTATATGAGGCCAAGTCCTCGGGCCACAAATCCTCCGTGTTCTTGGTGGGCGGCGGGTCGCCGAAAAATTTCATGCTCCAGACGGAGCCGCAGATTCAGGAAGTCCTGGGCATTCCCGAGAAAGGGCATGATTATTTTCTGCAATGCACCGATGCCCGGCCGGACACCGGCGGCTTGAGCGGCGCGACGCCGTCTGAGGCGGTGAGCTGGGGCAAGATTGACCCCGACAGCCTGCCCGACTGCGTGGTCGCCTATGTGGATGCCACCGTGGCGCTGCCCTTGCTGGCCGCCTATGCGTTGACCCGGCATCCGTCGCGTCCGTTGAAACGACTTTACGATCGGCGGGACGCCCTATACGAGCAGGTCCGGTCACTTTACCTGAAAGTGGGGACCGTCACCAAAGTTGAAACCAGCCGCCAAGCAGTCAAACGTCCCCGGCGCGCGGCCGGGAAGAAGAAATAGGTCGGCGCCCGGCGGCCAACCCCCAAATTCGCGCTTAAGTATACGCCACCCCTGCCGATACCACCTTGCGAAAGCTGGTGCCGGCGGCCATTTACGGCCGGAAAGGAGTTGACGGGCGGCCGCCTTGGAAAGGACCGCCCTACGGCAGGGATGCCGCGTAACAAAAAACTCCCCGCAAGGGGTGACTCAAGGAAGGAGTCAGCAGTATGGGATTAGTCATCAACACAAACGTATCGGCCATGCAAACTTCGTCGTTGCTGGAGAAATCCAACAGCGCGTTGAGCAAGTCGTTGCAGGAACTGTCCTCCGGATCGAAGATTACTTCGCCGTCGGATGACAGCGCCGGCCTGGCCGTGTCCATGAACCTGACGGAGCAAATGGGGGACAACTCGGCGGCGGCGGACAACGTCAACAACGCCGTGTCGTTCAACCAGACCCAGGACGGGTACCTCCAGCAGGTCAACAGCGCCCTGGATCGCATGAGCGAACTGTCCGTGCAATCACAGGACGTGACCAAGTCAAACAGCGACCGTTCCCTGTACAACCAAGAGTTCAACACGCTGGCCAACTACATCAACAACGTGGCCACGCAGAGCTTCAACGGGGTCAGCCTGTTCAACGGCAACACGCTCGCGGTGACCACGGATAGCGGCGGCGGCACCTTCAGCAACACGGGCGTTAATCTGGGCGCGACGGTCTATTCGGACCTGGCCAGCGCCTCGATCAGTACCACCACAGGCGCCGCCAGCGCCTTGACGGCTGTGGCCAGCGCCATCACCCAATTGGCATCCGACCGCGCCACCATTGGCACGAACGAAGAAACGCTCAACGACTACGGCAATCAGCTCGAAACGTTGAACAACAACCTCTCGGCCGCCAACAGCCAGATCATGGATGTGAACGTGGCGTCAGAGAGCACCGCCTACGCGCAGCAAAACATCCTCGTCCAGACCGGCACGGCGATGTTGGCGCAGGCGAACGCCATGCCGCAAATCGCGCTCAAGCTCTTGAGCTAGACCGCGGCTTGGTGAATGATGGATCAGGCCCGGACGGCGCCGGTGCGCCGTCCGGGCTTTTATCCGGGTGAACCGTCCTTCCGTCCCGGCTGCGGCTCATGGAGCCGCCCCCGCCGGTTTGTGTCCGGGGCGGCACCGAACGCATCCGCCGTTGCACCCATCCGTTCTGATTTCTTGCCGCCACGCCGTCCGCTTGGCACATTGAACGATGATGCGTGATAAATTTCGGGTCTGGGCCGAACGGCTGGAAACTTTTTTCCTCGAAGTCATTTTCGGGGACCGGCACGATCTCAAGGCCCGCGTGACCCGGGCGAGTTTGTACGGCGGGTCCAAGCTTTTTCAGGTGGCGGTCAAGGTCCGCCGCTGGTTGTACAATGTCCGCATTCTGCGGGACAAGACGCTGGGGGTGCAGGTGATCGCCATCGGCAACCTCACGGTGGGGGGCACGGGCAAGACGCCGGTCGTCGAAAAATTCGCGCGCGAACTGCGCGATGCCGGCCGCAATGTGGCCATTCTGTCCCGGGGGTATCGTTCCAAGCCGCGGCCGCTCCACCAACTGATCCTGAACAAAATTCTCTTCCGCGAAGACCGGACCCCGCCGCGGGTGGTGTCCGACGGCAAATCGCTGCTGCTGGATTCGGAGATGGCCGGGGACGAGCCTTACATGCTGGCCTCCAACCTCAAGGACGTGGTGGTGCTGGTGGACAAGGACCGGGTGAAGAGCGGGCGTTACGCCATTGAGAAGTTCGGGTGCGACACCCTGTTGCTGGACGACGGGTTTCAGTATTGGAATTTGCGCGGGCGCCGGCACGACGTGGTGTTGATTGACCGCCAACAGCCGTTTGGCAACGAACATCTGCTGCCGCGCGGCACGCTGCGGGAACCGCCCTCGCATCTGGCCCGGGCCCACACGATCTTCATCACAAAAAGCGACGGCCAGACGGCCGAGCTGCGGCAGCGGATCGCCCGGTTAAACCCGGTCGCCGCCGTGATCGAATGCGTCCACAGCCCGCTTTATCTGGAGGACGTCTTCACGGGGGAGCGCAAGACGCTCGATTTTCTGCGCGGTCAAAAGGTGGCGTCGCTCAGCGGCATCGCGCAGCCGGAAAGTTTCGAGCAAAGCCTGGTGAACCTGGGGGCCGAGCTGGTGTATGCCAAGCGCTTTGCGGACCACCACCGCTTCACGCAGCAGGAGATGCTTAACATCATCAACCGCGGGAAAAAGCGGCAGGCCGACGCGATCATCACCACCCAGAAGGACGCGGTGCGCTTCCCGAAAATAGACCGGCGCGACCTGCCGTTTTACTTCATGCGCGTGGAAATTAAAATTGTCAGCGGGGCGAATGATTTTCAGGACTGCGTCCGCAAAATCTGTTTTCGTTGAGCATGAACACCGTGATTTATTGGCTGGGACGCGCGCTGATCGCCGTTTTTGACCTGCTGCCGCTGACCGCGATCGCGTGGGTGGGTCGCCGGATGGGCGGGTTGTCTTACCACCTGGACAAGGGTCACCGCCGGGTGGCGCTGGGCAACTTGACGATGTGCTTTGGGCGCGAAAAATCCCCGGCGGAAATCAAGGCCATCGCCCGGGAGAACTTCCGGCGGCTGGGCGAGAACTTTGCCTGCATGGTGAAAACCTACCGGATGACCTGGGAACAATTGCAGCCCCATGTTGAACTGGCGGGCATGGATAAAATCGTCCCCCGGCAGGCCGGCCCGGAGGCCCAGAGCCGGATCATCGCCCTGGGCCATTTCGGGCTGTTTGAGCTGTGTTCACATTTCGCCCAATTTGTGCCGTCCTTCAAACTGGCCACCACCTACCGCGCCCTGCGCCAACCGGGTTTGAACCGGTTGATGGTGGAGTTGCGCAATCGTTCCGGCTGTCATTATTATGAGCGCCGCACCGAGAGCCGGGCGCTTCTGGCCATGATGGCCAAAACCGGCTCGATGCTGGGGTTGCTGGCGGATCATCACGCCGGGCCCAAGGGGATCCGCCTGCCTTTTTTGGGGCATGAATGTTCCACTTCCCCGGCCCCGGCCGTCTTTGCCCTCCGTTATCAATGCGCATTGCATGTCGCCATCTGTTATCGCACCGGCCTGGGCCGCTGGCGGATTGAGACCGGCGCCGAGATTCCCACCGTCGTTGCCGGGCAGCGCCGCACGGTTGAGGAAATTTCCCGCGACCTCAACCTGGCTTTTGAAGCCGCTGTGCGGCGCGACCCGGCCAACTGGTTCTGGGTGCATAAACGCTGGAAACCCCGGGAAGACCGGGCCCGACCCCATCGTGAACCTGCAATCTGACATTGCCACCGGGCGCATCCTCGTTCGCGGGGTCAACTGGCTGGGCGACGCCGTGATGACCACGCCGGCCTTGCTGCGCCTGCGGGAGGCCTTCCCGGCCGCGCAGATCAGCTTGCTGGCGCCGGCCAAGCTGGCGGACCTCTGGTGGCGGCATCCGGCGGTGGACGACGTGATTACCTTCACCCCCGGTGAGTCCGTGCTGGCCGTCAGCCGACGGCTGCGACCGGGCCGGTTCACCCATGCCTTGGTGTTGCCCAACTCGCCACGCTCGGCCTTGGAGGTGTTTCTGGCGGGCATTCCCCGGCGCATTGGATATGCCCGTCCCTGGCGGAATTGGCTGCTCACCCAACCGGTCGCCACCCGGCCGGGAGCGGTTAAAATGCACAAACGGTCGGCGGCGGAGATTCGCCGGCTCCTGGCCGCGCCGCCGCCCTTTCCCTTGCCGCCCGCCCTCCCGCCGGACGCGCATCAAATCCATGAATACCTGCACCTGGCCGCCGCGCTGGGGGCGAACCCGCAACCGCTGCCCCCGCGCTTGCACGCGGTTCCCTTTGCTGACAGCGGGCTCGCCCGGCTTCTCCCTCCGGGGGACCGTCGGGCCGGCGGGTTCATCGGGCTGAACCCCGGCGCGGAATACGGCCCGGCCAAACGCTGGCCCGTTGAGTATTTCGCCGCTGCCGCCAATGAACTGTACCAACGTTGCGCCTGTGAGTTCTTGATTCTTGGCGGTCCGGGCGACCTCCCCTTGGCGGAGCAATTGCGCTCCCTTCTGCCCGTGCCGTTCGCCCGGGGGCATGTGACGTCGCTCGCGGGCAAAACCCGGCTGGGTGAACTGATGACGTCGTTGCAACTCTGCCGCGTGCTGATCACCAACGACACCGGCCCCATGCATGTGGCCGCCGCCTTGGGCACGCCCGTCGTCACGCCTTTCGGCAGCACCTCACCCGAACTGACCGGCCCGGGACTGCCCGGCGATCCGCGCCACCGCCTCCTCAAATCCGACGCCCCCTGCGCCCCGTGCTTTCTGCGCGAGTGCCCGGTGGATTTCCGCTGTCTCCGTGGGCTCGGGCCGGAGCGGGTGGTCTACGCCGTGTTGCAACTTCTTAAATCTGGCTGATTAGACTTTGTTCCCCGCCTGGATTTGTGGTAAATCCCTGTTGTGGAAACTGTCACCCGGCTGACCAACCAGCTTGTCGAGTCCTATGCCCGCGTCGGCGGCATCAATCATTTGGACGGCAAAAATCTGCCTTCCAAGCGTGCCATCCACGCCATCACCCAGGATTTGCTCCGCCTGCTGTTCCCCGGGTACTTTGACGAGCAACTGATCCATTCCTCCGAAATCAAGGCGGAAACCGCCACGCTCATTGACGCGGTCCTGGGCCGGATCGAGGACGAAATCCGTAAAAGCCTGGAATACCATCCGCCGTCGGCCCTCGCCAAGAAGGACATCCCGGCCGCGGCGCACGACCTTGCCGTGGAATTTCTGGGCCGGCTGCCCACCATCCGCGAAGTGCTGCAAACGGATGTCGAGGCCGCCTATGACGGCGACCCGGCGGCCCTGAGCAAGGAGGAGGTGCTGGTGGCGTATCCGTTTGTGGAATCCATCGCCGTGCAACGCCTGGCGCACGAACTGTACTTGAAGGATGTTCCGCTGATCCCGCGCATCATGGCCGAATGGGCGCATTCGCGGTCGGGCATGGAAATTCATCCAGGCGCCCGGATTGGGACGCATTTCTTTGTGGATCATTGCACCGGCACCGTGGTGGGGGAAACCGCGGTCATTGGCAATCATGTGAAGATGTATCATGGCGTCACGCTCGGCGCCCGGTCCACCGCCGGCGGCCAGCAATTGCGCGGCAAACGCCGGCACCCCACCATCGAGGACAACGTCACCATCTATCCCGGCGCCACCATCCTGGGCGGCGACACCACCATCGGGGCCGGCAGCACCATCGGCGGCAACGTGTTCATCATGGGCAGCGTCCAGCCACACTCCCTCGTCATTTATGACGGACTGGACATGCGGGTGCTGAGCAAGTCGGACAAACAGACCGCCTTGGATTTTCAAATTTGAGCCGCCCGGCCCGGGCTTGCCCCAGCGCCGCTTAACGTTTATGTTTTCCGCCCTTATGGAAAATGTTGTCATCATCGGGTCCGGGTGCGCCGGCTGGACGGCGGCGCTTTATACGGCCCGCGCGAATTTGAAGCCGCTCGTCCTCACTGGCCGCCAGCCGGGCGGCCTGCTCACCACGACCAGCATCGTCGAAAATTTCCCCGGCTTTCCCGAAGGCGTGGATGGTTATGAATTGATGACCCGGATGCAGAAGCAGGCCGAGCGCTTCGGCGCGCGCGCCAGTTTCGGCACCTTGGAGGCCGCCGATTTCTCGGCGCGCCCGTTTACCCTCACCGTGGACGGCGAAGCCGTCACCGCGCAAACCGTCATCATCGCCACCGGCGCCAGCCACCGGCATCTGGACGTGCCCGGCGAAAACTTGCTGGAGACCAAGGGCGTGACTTACTGCGCCACCTGCGACGGCGCGCTGCCGGTGTTCCGTAATCAACCGCTCGTGGTGGTGGGCGGCGGGGATTCCGCCTGCGAAGAAGCCTCGTATCTGACCCGGTTCGGCTCGGTCGTCCATCTGGTGCATCGCCGGGATTCGCTCCGCGCCTCCAAAATTATGGCGGACCGGGTGCTGGCCCATCCCAAAATCAAGCCGGTGTGGGACTCCGCCGTCACCGAGGTGCTGGATGTGGCCCAGGACAAGGTGACCGGGGTGAAACTCAAAAATCTCAAAACCGGTGTGGAATCGCTTCTGCCCTGCGCCGGCGTGTTCATCGCCATCGGGCACGGTCCCAACACGGATCTGTTCAAAGGGCAGATTAAAATGGATGCCAACGGGTTTATCGTTCATAGCCTGGGGTCCACCATGACCAATGTGCCCGGCGTCTTTGTGGCGGGCGATTGCTCCGACCACATCTACCGCCAGGCGATCACCGCCGCCGGGGCCGGCTGTGCCGCCGCCATTGACACGGAACGCTTCCTGGCTGCCGAAAATCATTGAACCATGAAAAAACTCCTGCTCCTCCTCCTGCCGCTCCTGACGGCCCTGCCAAGCTTCGCCCAATGGAATTATCCGCCAACCAAAACCGTGGCGGTCGCGGACACTTACTTTGGGAAAACGTACAACGATCCTTACCGCTGGCTGGAGGACCTGAAGGACAAGGATGTCGAAGCTTGGTTTAAAGCCCAGGCGGACTTGACGGATGCCCAACTCGCCAAGATTCCGGGGCGGGATGCCTTGGTGCAGGAATGGCTGGCGTTGGACAAGCTTAAACCGGCGGCTTACTCGGGCATCACCTATGAGAACGGCCGGGTCTTTTACAAGAAGACCCTGGGGGGAGAAAATGTGGGCCGGCTCTATTGGCGCGCGGGTTGGAGCGGGGCGGAAAAATTATTGTATGATCCGGCTGTTTACAAAGCCGGGGTGCCCACCACCATCAACACCTTCACCCCTTCGTGGGACGGCAAACATGTCGTCCTGGGTTTGACTTCCGGCGGCGCGGAGTGGTCCGCGCTCCGGGTTTTGGACGTGGATGCGGGGACCCTGCTGCCGGAGACCATCTACCCCTCCTACGGCGCCCTCGGGTGGCTGCGGGACAGTCAGGCGTTTTTCTATGACGCGGGCAAGGTGACGGATATCAAGAGCCTGGACATCGAATTGAACCGCAAAACCAAGGTGCACAAACTGGGCGCCGACGTGGCCACCGACCGGGATGTCTTCAGCAACGACAGCAACCCGGAACTGGGCATCACCCCCAAGGAGTCCCCCAACGCCGCCGTGGATGAGTCCTATCCGGACTACGTGGTGGGCTCAGTCTCCACCGTGCAAAATGAGTTCCGAATTTATTACGCCCCCGTTTCCGAGCTGGACCAACCGAAAATCAACTGGAATGTGTTGTGCCAGCCCTCGGACAATCTGGTCCGTGGCACCGCGTTCTACGGGGATTATGTCTATGCCGTCACCCACACGGATGCGCCCAAGTATAAGCTGGTCCGGACCAGCGTGAACCATCCGGACTGGGTGCACGCCGTCACGGTTGTGCCCGAGGGCCCGGACTCCATCCAAGGTCTCGTCAAGATCCGGCATTATCTCCTCATCGTTTATTCCGACGGGGTGGTGGGACGGCTCGTGAAATATGACCTGGCCACCGGCAAAACCGCTGAGGTCAAACTGCCGGCGTCGGGCACCGTCGGCATCAGTTGTCCGGATTGGCGCACGGACCGTTGCTTGGTGGACATCACGTCCTGGACCAAACCCCTGACCATTTATGATTATGATGCGCAACAGGAGACCTTTGCCAAGAGCATCTTCAATACGGACGTCACCTATCCCGGGTTCGAGCATCTGGTCTCGGAGGAGGTTCAAGTGCCGGGGCACGACGAGGCGATGATCCCGCTCTCCATCATTCACCAGCAGGGGATTCCGCTGGACGGCTCGAACAGTTGCATTCTCACCGGCTATGGGGCTTATGGCATCAGCATGGACCCCCAGTTCAGCGTCCGCTTGGACTCGCTGGCGGCCCACGGGGCGGTGGTCGCCATCGCGCATGTCCGGGGCGGGAGCGAAAAGGGCGAGGAGTGGTACAAGGCCGGGTTCAAGACAACCAAGCCGAACACCTGGAAGGACTTTATTTCGTGCGGGGAATATCTGGTCAGCAAAGGTTACACCAGCCCCGGGAAACTCGCCGGTACGGGCACCAGCGCGGGCGGGATCCTCATCAGCCGGGCCATCACGGAACGGCCGGATTTGTTTGCCGCGGCCATTTGCAATGTCGGTTGCGCGAATGCGCTCCGGCTGGAATTTTCGCCCAACGGTCCCGGCAACACGCCGGAATTTGGCACCGTAAAAGACCCGGTGGAATGCCTGGCGCTGTTCGAGATGGACGGACTCCAGCATGTGGTGCCAGGGGTGAAGTACCCGGCCGTCCTGGGGGTCGGGGGCTGGAATGATCCCCGGGTCCCGGCCTGGCAACCGGGCAAATTGGTCGCCGCCCTGCAAGCGGCCTCCAGTTCAGGCAAGCCCGTCCTGATGAAGGTGAACTATGACAACGGCCACTTCACTGAAGAAAAGAGCGTCACGTTCAAGAACTTTGCCGGCCAGTACGCCTTTCTCCTCTGGCAGACGGGACACAAGGATTTCCAGCCGGCGAAGTGAGGAGAGGCCGCCGTGCCTGACAGACTTTGAACTGCGGACTTGGGACTTTGGACATCTTTAAGTGTCCCGACGGGGAAACAGCGGTGCGGGTTCGCCAATGGTCTGGCCGGCCGTCAACCCGCCCCAGGCCGCCGCCGTCAAGTGGTCCGGCGTTTCAACCAGACCCAACTGCGCGTAGATGCGCGCGGCGGTGCCGGGCAGAAAGGGTCGCAACAACACCGCCAGCACCCGGCACGACTCCGCCAGATTGTAAAGCACTTCGTCCAACCGCTTCGCCTGCGCCGGGTCTTTGGCCAGCTTGAACGGCGCCGTTTGTTCCACGTATTGGTTGGCCCGGTTGACCAGGCCCCAGATGCTTTGCAGGGCCGCCTGCAACTGGTTTTGCTTCAGCAGCGCCCGGGTTTCATCCGCCGCCTTGGCCGCGTCGGCCGCCAGTTCGTCATGCCGCGCGGGCACTACGCCCTGCCGGTAACGCTTGAGCATCGAGAGCGAGCGGTTCACCAAATTGCCCAAACCGTTGGCCAGTTCGGCCGAATAGCGCGCCTGGAACCCTGCGTCCGTCCAGTTGCCGTCCGGTCCGATGTCCAGTTCGCGCAGCACATAAAACCGGAAGGCGTCCAGGCCCCACTCGTTGATCACCGCGATGGGATCTATGACGTTGCCGGTGCTTTTGCTGATGCGGGCGCCGTCCTTCTGCCACCACCCGTGGACCAAAATCTGTTTGGGCAGGGGCAGCCCCATGGCTTTGAGCATGATCGGCCAGTACACGGCGTGGAATTTGACGATGTCCTTGCCGATCACCTGGATGTCCGCCGGCCACAATTCCAGCGGCGGTTGCGGACCGGGCTCGACGCCGGTGGCGGCGCACACCGTGGGGTCGCCTTGCGCGGCGGCGGCGCTGATGTAATTGACCAGGGCGTCAAACCACACGTAGGTCACAAAATTCGGGTCGAAGGGCAGGGGAATGCCCCAGTTCAGGCGCGCCGCCGGGCGGGAGATGCACAGGTCTTCCAAGGTCTGGCTGTGGAGAAACCCCAGCACCTCGTTGCGCCGGTAATCCGGCGTGATGAACGACGGGTTGGCGGCGATGTGGTCAATGAGCCACTGCTGATGCGGCTTGAGTTTGAAGTAATAATTATCCTCCTGCAACTCCACCACCTCGCCGTAAGCAGGGTCAAAGGTGCCGTCGGGCCGGCGGTCCTTTTCCGTCAAAAACGTCTCCTCTTTCGTGGAATAATAGCCCGTGTAGCCGGCCTTGTAAAAATGGCCGGCGGCCTGGAGTTTCGCCAGCGCCGCCTGCACAAAGGCCTTGTGCCGCGGATCGGTGGTCCGGATGAAGCCGTCGTTGGTCAGCTCCAGCTTGCGGGCGAACGCCTGCCAGTCCGCCGCCAGCACGTCGCAGTATTCCTGCGGGCTTTTCTGTTCCGCCTGCGCCGCCTGCTGGACCTTCTGGCCGTGTTCATCCAGCCCGGTCAGAAAAAACACCTCCTGCCCCAGGCTGCGCCGCGACCGCGCGATGACATCCGCGATGATCTTCTCGTAGGCATGGCCGATATGCGGCTGGCCGTTGACGTAATCAATCGCGGTCGTAATGTAAAAACGCTTGCTCATCAAGGCCCCAGTGTGCGACACAATCGCCCCCTTGGCAACTCCGGGGCGCGCCGCTGGGGTTCATTTTCAGTTTGAAAAGCGCGGCCGTTCACGGCACATTGCCGCCATGACGAAATCAGTTTTCACCGGCCCCGTTTACGTCGTGCGCGACAATATTGACACGGATCAGATCATTCCCGCGCAATACCTGAACCTCGTCCCCACCATTCCCGACGAATATGAGAAGCTGGGCGCCTATGCCTTGTGCGGCCTGCCCGAGTCGCTGTACGCCGTCCGCTATGTGCCGGAGGGACAGTTGGACACCCAGTACCCTATCGTGGTCGCCGGCAAAAACTTCGGCTGCGGCAGCTCCCGCGAGCATGCCCCCATCGCTCTGGGCTCGGCCAGTTGCGAAATCGTCCTGGCCGAGAGTTTTGCGCGCATCTTCTTCCGCAACTGCGTGGCCACCGGCGAGCTCTATCCCTGTGAAAGCGCCGACCGCCTCTGCGACCTTCTGAAAACGGGCGACGTTGTCACGGTGGATTTGGACGCCGCCACGGTCACCGTCCCCGCCACCGGCAAGGTCTACAAATTCAAACCGCTGGGGGATGTCCGCCCCGTGGTGGATGCCGGCGGGTTGTTCAATTACGCGCGGCAGACCGGGATGATTGCCAAATAGAACCCGGTGCCCCGGGATGCGTTGAAAACGTTGAACCTGCTTCCGGCGCCCCGCTCCCTTATCTTGGGCGCCGGTGTTTTCGTCTTGCCCCGGCGGGTCCGGTTGGAACTGGCGGGCCGCTTTCCGGCGGCGGACGCCCGTCCGTTAATGGAGCGGTTGCAATCCGCCGCGCGGGACCTCGGCGTTGAGCTTGCCGCCGTCCAGACCAGCGGCCCCAGCACCAAACGGACGGAGCGCCGGTCTCTGACCGGCTTAAACCGTGCTTTTGTCAAATGCCGGTCAGAGACCGGCGCTACAGAACAACGCGGATCCGCCCCCGCCGGATTCCGGTTCAGCTTGGACACCGCGCGTCAACACCCGCCCGAATACTACACCCTCGTCATTGACGGCTCGGGGGTCCATATCACCAGCGGAGAGCCCGCCGGCGCGCGTGCCGCGGCGGCCACCTTGCGGCAGTTGTTGCGCGCACACGGGCGCCGGTTGCCCCACCTGCGCATCCGGGACTGGCCGGATTTCCCCCGGCGTGGATACCTGCTGGATGTTTCCCGCGGCCGGGTGCCGAACCTGGCCACGCTGCTGGACCTGGCCGATCACCTGGCGGATTATAAAATCAACGAACTGCAGCTTTCCACCGAACACACGTTTGCCTGCCGGCAGTTCAAACCGGTCTGGCAAAGTTGGGGCGCCCTGACCGGAACCGAGCTGCGGAAACTGGACGCGCACTGCCGCCGCCTCGGGATTGACTTGGTGCCCAACCAAAACTCCTTCGGCCATTTGCGCGAATGGCTGGCCCACCCGCCGTTGAAAAAACTGGCCGAGGTCGCCGCGCCGTACGAAGGCCCGAACGGTGAATTTTTGCGTTATCCCGGCACGCTGGCCCCCAATCACCCGGGGACGCTGCCCTTTGTGTGCGGCTTGTACGATGAATTGCTGCCCAATTTTTCCAGCCGCTTTTTCAATGTGGGCTGCGATGAAACCTGGGACCTGGGCCGGGGCCGGAGCCGGGCCGACTGCGACCGGCTGGGCAAAGGCCGGGTGTATCTGGAGTTCCTCAAAAAAATCCACGCGGCGGTGAAACAACGCGGCCGCACCATGATGTTCTGGGGCGACATCATCCTCAATCACCCGGAACTGATCCCCGAACTGCCCAAAGACGTGATCGCGCTCAACTGGGGTTACGAGGCGGACCATCCGTTCGACCGCGAGGCCGCGCGGTTTGCCCGGGCGAAGATTCCGTTTTACGTGTGCCCCGGCACCTCCACGTGGATGACCTTGATCGGCAAACACGACAACGCTTTTGCCAATCTGCGGCGGGCCGCCCTGGCCGGACGCCGGCACGGCGCGCGGGGTTATCTGATCACCGACTGGGGTGATGGCGGGCATCCGCAACCGCCGGCGGTGAGCTGGCCGCCCCTCCTGGCCGGCGCGGCCCTGGGTTGGTGCGCCCGGTCCTTTTCTAAAGCGTTGCTGGTCCCGGTCCTCAACCGCGACCTGTATGAGGACCGCGGCGGGCGCGTCGCCGGAGCCGCCCTGGCCCTCGGCCTGGCCCATCGCCGGCTTAAGTTCACCGCGCCCAATGAAACCCCGCTGGGCACGGTCATCACCGCGCCGCCGCCGGAACAGCGCGAATTGTTCTGCCGCCACGGCCTGAGCCATTTCACCCGGATCCCCGGCCGGAATATTCGCGCCACCCTGGCGGAAATCCGGCGGCAATTGGCCCGGCTGGCGCGCGCCCGGCCCGCCGGTCCGAAAGCCCGTATCGTGTTACGTGAACTCCGGCTGGCCGCCCGCCTGGCCGCCCTGTCGTGTCAATACATGCTCTGGCAACAGGCCGGCGTCGCCGGCAAAGCGGCGGCGGCCCAAAAATTGGCCGCCCCAATGATCCGGGAACTGCGGCAATTGGACCGGGAATTCCACGCCTTATGGCCGGTGCGCAACAAGGCCACGCCCCGGCATTGCACGGCGTTCATTCGCTGGCGGCTGGAGGAACTCCGCAAATCGTCCCGCTGATCACCTGCCTTTGATGTCCCACGCATCCCGCAGGCCATCGCCGAGAAAGTTCAGCGCCAGCAGCGTGAGCACCAGCACCGCGCCGGGGAAGACGATCAACCACCAATAAATCCGAATGGGATTGATCTGGCCCACGCCTTCGGCCAGCAGCGTGCCCCAACTGGCCATCGGCGCCTGCACCCCCAGGCCCAAGAAGCTCAGGAACGATTCATACAGCACGATCGCCGGGACGGTCAGGGCCAGGTAGGTGATGACCACGCCAAAAATGTTCGGGATGATGTGCTTGGAAAGTATCCACACCGGCCCGGCCCCGAGCGTCCGGCTGGCCTCCACAAAGGCCCGCGTCCGCAGCGTCAGCACCTGGCCGCGCACGATCCGCGCCATGGTCAGCCACGAAACCGCCCCCAGGCCCACAAACAACAGCACGACCCGCAACGCCGCGCTCATGGCGGGCGATTTGACCACCCACGGCAGTTGCTTGAGCAGTTCACCCAGCGTGGTGATGAGGACGATGACGAAAATGATCGAGGGCAGGGAATAAAGAATGTCCACCACCCGCATCAGAAAACTGTCCACGCGTCCGCCCACATAGCCGGCCACTGCCCCCCAAATCACGCCGATCACCAAGCTCACCAGCGTACCGACCAGTCCGACCAGCAGGGAAATTTGCGCGCCGTAGAGCACCCGGGAAAAGAGATCCCGGCCGTGGACATCCGTGCCAAACCAGTGCCAGGCGTCGGGGGGGGCGAACTGCGCGTCCGAAAGCTGGTTGGGGTCGTGGTCGTGGCCGAAATGGCCGCCGATGACATGGAGCAGCAACGGCCAGAGGGACAGGGCGAGGATCAGCAGCCCCAGATACCAGGCGCTCCCGACCGCCGGGCGGTTCTTCTTAAACCGCCGCCACGCCTGCCGGCCGGGCGAGAGAGGGAGGGGCGCGGGGTTACTCATATTTCACGCGGGGGTCCAGGAGGGTGTAGGCGAAGTCCACGACCAGGTTCAGACCGATGAGCAGGATGGCATACAGCAGGGCCAGGCCGATCACCATGTTATAGTCACGGTTCAACGAGCTGTTGACCAGGAAGACCCCGATGCCGGGGATTTGAAAAATGTTTTCAATGATGAACGAGCCGGTCAGCAGGTCCGCCAGCATGGGGCCGGCATACGAAACCACGGGCAACACCGCAATGCGAAAGGCGTGCTTGAAGAGCAGCTCATTTTCCCCCAGCCCCTTCGAGCGGGCCGCGGTGATGAATTCCGCTTGCATGGCGTTGAGCATGCCCTCCCGCATGAGCCGGGCGACCTGCCCGGCAAAATACAGCCCGAGCGTCAGCGTGGGCAGAATGACATGCGGCGGCGATTCCCACAACGCCACCGGCAGCCATTGCAATTTGACGGCCAGGCCCATGATCAGCAGCGGGGCAATCACCAGCCCCGGCACGCACACGGCCAGCATGGCCAAAAAACTGCCCGCATAATCCGGCCACCGCCCGCGCCGGGCCGCCGCGAAAAAGCCCGCCGGCAGCCCGAGGCCGAGCGCAAAACTGAACGCCAGCGCCCCCAGTGTCACGGAGACCGGCAGCCCTTGCGCGATGATGTCATTCACCGAATGATTGCGGTACTTCATGGAAGGGCCAAAATCGCCGTGCGCGGCCAGTCCATAAAGGTAGCGGAGGTATTGTTTCCAGATCGGTTCATCCAGATGGTACGCGGCCTGCAGGTGGCGCTCGATTTCCGGCGAGGCCGGCACGCGCTCCCGGTCGAACGGGCTGCCGGGGGCCAGATGCACCAGCACAAAAGCCACCGCGCTGATGACCAGCAGCAGCGGGATGGCGAAGAGGATGCGGCGGAAAAAATACATTTATCAGGGGGGGCTGACCCGGTGGATCGCCCGCAACGGATGATCATCCAGCAGATTCGGGTGGATGCCCTGGATGCGGTTGGTGTTAAAATAATTCACGCCCTTGTAGTTGTACGTGGGCACGATGGGCGCCTCGTCGCGCACCAGCAAGGTCTCGGCTTCCTCAAAGATCTTCGCGCGGGCCACCAGGTCGGCCTGTTCGCCGGCGGCGTGGATGAGGGCGTCATACCGGGGGTTTTTCCAACCCGTCTGGTTGTTGCCGTCCTCGCTCGTGAACATGCCCAGAAACGTCTGGGCGTCGTTGTAATCACCGATCCAGGACGCCCCGGCCACGTCGTAATCCAAATGGGCCTCGGAACTCAGGTACACCTTCCATTCCAGCGGATGCAGGGTCATGTTTAGGCCGAGGTTGTCGCGCCACATTTGTTGCAGTTCCACCGCGACATCTTCGCCCAGTTTGGCGGTCGTCCCCAGAAACTCAAAGCGCGGGAACCCTTTCCCGCCGGGAAAGCCCGCTTCGGCCAGCAGCGTGCGCGCGGCCTCCGGGTTGTAAGCCAGTCCGGGCACCGGGTTGTAGTTCGCCGTCCCGGCCGGGACCAGACTGGTGGTGATGTGTTCGCCGCCCCGGATGATCTTGTCCACCAGCCGCTGGCGGTCCACCGCCATCCCCAGCGCGCGGCGCACCCGGGGGTCATCAAACGGTTTGCGGGTCACGTTGAACCGGATGAAGGAGGTGCCCAGATAATCAAAATGATGCACATCCGGCCGGTTCATCAGCACGTCCAGCAGCTCGGCCGGCACCAGGTTCTTGTCCCACACCACGTCCGCCCGGCCCTGCTCATAGAGATTAAAGGCCGTGCTGGGCGAGGTGATGGGCAGAAAGTCAACCAGCTGCGCCCGCGTGTTGGCGGCGTCCCAGTAGCGCGGGTTCTTCTTCACCCGCACCTTGTCGTTCAGGCGCCAGTCCACCAGCTCAAACGGTCCGGAACTGGGCAGCGGCCGGGCCTTGATCCAGGCATCCCCGTATTGTTCAATCGTCCGGCGGGGGACGACATACAGGGTTGGGAAGGCGCAGAGATCAATGAAAAACGCCGTCGGCTGGTTCAATTCCACCCGCACCGTGTAATCGTCCAACGCCCGCACCCCCACCAGCGCCGGATCCTTGAGCTTGCCGGTGTTATATTCCTCGCCATTCTTGATATAATAAAGTTGTCCGGCGTATTCCGAAGCCGTGTCGGGGTTCAGCGCCCGGTGCCAGGAATAAACGACATCCTCCGCCCGGATCGGCTCGCCGGTGGACCACACCAGGTTCGTCCGCAAATGAAACGTATAAACCTTGCCGTCCGGCGACAGCTCGTACCGCTCCGCCAGACCGGGAATGGCCCGGGCGGTTTCGGGGTCCAGCCGCATCAAGCCCTCAAACAGCCCCTCCACAATGCGCATCTCCGGCTGGCCGGTGATGATCTCCGGGTCCAGCGATTCCGGCTCGGCCCCGTTGATGATGGTGACCTCCGCCGGCGGATCATGGCGCAGACAGCCGCCCAGGCCGGGGCCGGCGGCCAGTAAAAAGAAAAAACGCGCCGGGAACAAAAGTCGCCGGGCGCGTTCGGAGAGGAGCATCGGATCAGTTTTTGGTGGCCGGGGCCGCCGGCGTGGCGGGCGTCGGCGCGGCGGGCGCGGTGGTCAACTTAAACCCGTTGGTTGCCGCCGCGGCGGGTTGCGTGGTGGCCGGTGCCGGCGTGGCCGGGGCCGTGGCCGCCGCGGTGGCGGCCGCCTGTTCCCGCTCCTGCACTTTTTTGGCGAAGTCCTTGTCGTGGGCGCTGGTGCCCAGATTGTCATGGACATAGCTCAACAAAACGATGACCAGGAAGAAAATCCCCGTTGACCACGCCGTGATCTTCGTCAGCACGTTGCCCGAGCCGGCGCCAAACAGGGCGTCCGCCGCCGCGCCGCCAAAGGAAATCCCCGTGCCCGCGTCCTTCTTGGGCAGTTGCACCAGCACCAGCAGGATCAGCAGACCGGCCAGCAGGACCAAGGCCACCGTTAACAGACCAAATAGAAATATCATGACAATAGATTAAATGGAATTTTTGATAATGTCAGCAAAACTTCTCGGCTCCAGCGAAGCCCCGCCCACCAACGCGCCGTCCACATCCGGCTGGCTCATCAGTTCTTTGGCGTTGTTCGCCTTCACGCTGCCGCCGTATTGGATGCGCACCCGGCGCGCCACCGGTTCGTCGAAGATCTTTCCCAGCAACGCCCGGATGAAGGCGTGCGCCGCCTGCGCCTGTTCCGTGGTCGCCGTCTTGCCGGTGCCAATCGCCCACACCGGCTCATACGCCACCACCGTTTCGATCATCTGCTCCTTGGTCAGGCCGGCCAGGCTGCCGCGCACCTGCGTGTCCAGCACTTTCTCCGTGCGCCCGCCCTCGCGTTCCGCCAGCGTCTCGCCCACGCACACAATCGGCTTCAGCGAGGCGCCATGCACGGCCGCCGCCTTTTTGGCGATCAGCCCATCCGCCTCCTTTTGATACTGCCGGCGTTCGCTGTGGCCCAGGATCACGTAGCGCACCGAAAATTCCTTCAGCATCCCGGCGCATATTTCCCCCGTGTGCGCCCCAAAGTTGCTTTCGCTCATGTTCTGCGCGCCCAGCCGGAGGTTGGAATCAAGGATTTCCTTGGAAACGGACTCCAGCGCCGTAAACGGCGGACACACCACGATGTCCACCTCTTTCACCCCCGCGAGTTCCCGTTTCAAATCGCGGACGAGGGACAGCCCCTCCGCCACGGTCTTGTTCATCTTCCAGTTGCCGGCAATAATCAGTTTGCGTTCTTTGTTCATTTTAAAAGTGGGTAAAATTATTTGTCCGACAGCGCGGCCACCCCCGGCAGCACCGCCCCTTCCAGAAATTCCAGGCTCGCCCCGCCGCCCGTGCTCATGAACGTCACCTTGTCCCCGAGCTTGGCCTTGTTCAACGCCTTCACGCTGTCGCCCCCGCCGATGATGCTCTTCGCCCCGCTCGTTTGCGTCGCCGCCACCACCGCCTGCGCCACCGCGTTGGTCCCGGCCGCAAACTGCTTGTTCTCGAACAGCCCCATCGGCCCGTTCCACAAAATCGTCTTCGCGCCCGCCACCTCGGCGGCATACGCCTTGACCGTCGCCGGCCCGATGTCCAGCCCCGCCGTGCCCGCCGGCACATTCAGGTCCGTGCTCACCGTCGGGTTTTGAAATTCGATCACCGGCTTCCCTTTCTTGTCCAGCTTGTCCGTCTTCACCGGCGTGGCCACCACGTCGTCCACCGGCAGCAGGAATTTCACATTCTTGACCTTCGCCTTGCTCAGCGCCAATTTCGCCGTCTCCACCGCGTCCGGTTCCACCAGCGATTTGCCGGTCTGGTAACCTTGCGCCAGGCGGAAGGTGTAGGCCATCGCCCCGCCAATGAGAATTGTGTCCGCCTTCTCCAGCAGGCGGTCAATGACCTTGATCTTGTCCGAGACCTTCGCGCCGCCCAGAATGACCACAAACGGCCGCGCCGGATGGTCCAGTTCGTCCCCCAGAAACTTCAATTCCCGCTCCATCAACAAGCCCGCCGCGCATTTGCCGCCGCGCGCGGCCACCACCGCCGCCACCCCGGCCGTCGAGGCGTGGGCGCGATGCGCCGCGCCAAAGGCGTCGTTCACATAAACATCCGCCACCTTCGCCAGCTT
>Ga0302320_10002044_pt1 | contig 48027 bp, 44 predicted proteins | sample Bog_T0_3_FD_202130 | JGI IMG/M metagenome (GOLD analysis project Ga0302320, IMG submission 202130) | Peat permafrost microbial communities from Stordalen Mire near Abisko, Sweden - Bog_T0_3 | ecosystem: Environmental > Terrestrial > Soil > Wetlands > Peat | place: Sweden: Abisko, Stordalen Mire... | reverse complement strand
AAGCAGGTAGTCTTGCCGGCGCCGTTCGGCCCCAGCAGCCCCACCACCTCGCCGCGGGAGATCCTGAGATCGACTCCGCGAACCACCTGCCGTCCCTTGTAGCTCTTGCCGATTCCCTCGGCGATCAATGTAGCCATCGAGTGGGTCTTCCCGTCCGTTCGCTAAGAATCAAATCTACCATCCTGGGCATGAAGACGCATGAAGGACTTCTTACTTCTTTGGCAGGGACGCGGTGAGGATGCCTCGCAACTCGTTTTGTTGCTCCGTGGTCAGACAAGCCTTGGGGTAGACGAGAGAAACGCCAAATTGAGCGATGACAATGATAATCCTTCGGGATTCTCGCCAACATTTACAAACAGCCCATGGAAAGTACAAAGATGATCCTTCGGAGGATTTCTTTGAAACACCCTTCGTCGTGAGTTCATTGACCGACTCGCCCTCTTGATTCGCACGTATGCGATATATCCTGCCAAACAGGTATGGGATATACATCTTGAATCCCAGGAGGCAAAGGAACATTAAAGCAATGAAGTAATTCAACGGGGAGCCGGGGTCGATGATGAATGCGATAACACAAAAACTTAAAAGCATCGCAAAAAGAACAAAAAACAAAGGGTTTAAAAACCTCAAAAGCGGTTTGAATCTGAGCCTATACGCAGCGACATAATCCTGTTCGGTCGTTTTGGTCGTGAATTCCAACTCGCCATCCTTTCGCGATTCTTGCAGCGATTCAATCCTAACTCACCTCGGCGCGGTCGTCTCCGTGGTCGTCTTGCGTCCGCCGCCTCCGGATTCGACGCTGACGCTGTCATCGCGGCCATGGAAGATTAAAGCCTCGCCGGTCACGGTCCCGCGCGCCGGATCGGACATCTTCGGCGGGGCAGTCGCGGTCCCGGTCAGAACGTACTCATTCGTCGCGCCGGTATAGACCAACTGCTCGCCGGTCCCGCGCCGGCCCTCGGAGGTCAGCACAACTTGGCCGCGGGCCGTCATGCGCTCCACCTGCGCCTCTCCGCCAGCTTTGCCCGCGCGACTCCCAGTTGGCAGCAGGATGACCTCTACCTGGTTCGAAACCGAGGTCGCCGTGGCGGTCTCGGCAACTACCGTCCCCATCACCCCGGCGCGCATCACCGCCTTGCGCTCGGCGTCGGAGTACTTCAGTTCGCCCCCGCGCACCCGGATCACGGCAGGCTGGCCCGGCTTTCCCTGCTCCACACCCGCCGCGCTGACCAGCACAGCCAGCACCGGCTCAGCCGCATCCGTGGTGCGCGCCACCAGCGTCTGCCGCTCCCGGTCCAGCACGATCACCGGCGCGGCCACCGAGTTGCCCTGCTGCCATAGGCGCGCCCGGCCATGGAAGGTGACCTCGCCAGTCGCCTCATGAAACTGCGCTTCGGCGGCGACGACATGCGCCGGACCCTGCCCGCCCAGAGCCACGACGCCCTGGCTGGCGGCCGGGTTTCCGCGCGGGGCATTGCTCGCGGAGCCCGAATCCAACCAACTCGCTTTCACGTTGCTCCGCGCAAAGGCTTCCCCGGAGGCCCGGGAAAGATCAACCTTGTCGGCGGTGAGCTGCATGGCTCCGTCTTCGACGCGCGGCGCCAGCGTCAAATGCAGCCACTGGCCGGCGGCCTCATAGTCGGCGCGTCCTGCCGTGGCCCGCAAGATCGCCGGCGCTGGCGCTCCGGGCTTGGCGGCCGGAACCTGCGTCAGCACCACATGCCCCCGGACGGTGGCCGATTGAATCTGGCTGTCACTGTCCGGTCCGCGCTTTCCACTTGCTTGCGCCGGATCTGTAAAATGCGCCTCCAGTTCGTCGCCGCTGGTGGTCTGCCGGGTGCCTGTCTCGGTGACCTCCTCAATGCTTGCGTCTCCGGCCCCATGCATGGCGGTCAACACTGAGCCAGGTCCAAACGCACCTGTCACCTCATCGGCGGAAAGCCGGGAGGTTGCAGCCGGCCCTTTGCCGCGCTGGCTCTCGCTGGTAATCACGACTCCGCCAGTGCCATGGACCGCCTCCGGCTCGATCTGTCCATGACCGAGGTCGTGAAACTCGATGTCAGCGATCGGCGAGCGCCAGTGGCGGCTCAGCCGCTGCGGCTGGCCGGCCAGCGAGCGCTGTTCTTCGCTTTCCATGTTGACGCCCTGCTCCAGGCGCGCATGGCGCAACTGGCCCTGCGCGGTGAACTCCAACTGGGCCGTGGGCGCGCTCCCGTGCAACTGCCTCTTCCGGCCCGCGCTCTCGCTTGTTGAATCCATCGTGACCCCGCCCTCGAGGCGGCCGTGGCGAGGCTGGTTATGCTCGTCGAAATCCAACTGCCCGGTGGGGGCTCTCAAGTCGCCGCCGGTCGATGTTGTCAGCGCGAATCCGTTCGTCGCATCCAGCCGCACCGTCGACCCATCTTCGCGGAAGAGAACCTTCGCATCGCCCGCCGTGGCCACCCCGCCCTGATAATCGGCCCTGGCCTCGCGCAGGCGGCACACCCGCGTATCCCGCTCGAACTCCGCGTGCTGGGCCTGAATCCTGACCGTCTCCGCGCCGCGCTGCGCCGTCAACTCCACGGCACGGTCCAGCACCAGCAGACCCTGCTGCGAGTCGAAGGTGGCGCCCATCGAGCTGCCCGCTCCCTGCGCCATCGAAAAATCAACATGCTGGCTGGTGGTGGCCACTCCGCTGTGCTGGTCGAAGGTGAGCCCGCTGGTCTTCACCTGAATCTCGCCGCGCGCGGCGGCTTCGGCCACCGAGGCTACTGGAGCGCCTTTCAGCTTCTGGCCTACCGCCTGTCCCGGCGTCGCCCTGGGAGCTACGGCCGGCGCAACGCCGGGCCGCATCAGCGTGATCTCCACCGGCCCGGCGGCGACGGCCGTGCCCGCCTTCTTGTCATACTCAAACTCGCCGCCCTCGATGCGATCCACCCTGCGGCCGTCTTCGCCGTACAGCTCAATCTTCACGTCGTGCAGCACAGCGTTGCCCTGCTTGAGCTGAACCACCTTCGACGCGTGAATCTTGAAGAGCGTGCGGCCACCGCTTGCCTGCGTGTAGTCGACGCCGTTCGCCTCCTGCTGGATCGTAATGCCCAGACGCTGGGGCAGGTCGCGGCGATTGAAGGGATTCTTCCACTTGCCCACGGCCAAAAAGACCGCCAGCGCCGCTACCAGCAGAACTCCCGCCGCCACGACCAGCATCCGCATTCTCTCAATGGTGAGCCGCACAGTCAGTTCGACCCCCGCAGCCGCGCCGCCAGCCGCTGCGCCAGGCTCTCGCCCAGTTCGCTCCACAAGAGCCGCGCCGTGGCTCCAGACGCCCTCTCGACGGCCGCGGTCAGCTCCACCAGTTGCCGCACATTCTCTTCCACGTGCCGGGCCGCCACCGAGTCCAGTTCCAGATCTTCCTCAAGAAACGGCGTATCCGGGCCGAAGTCCACGCGGATGTGCCCGTCGGACTCGTAGGCGCCTTCGTCGAAGAGCGACCCGAAGCCCGTCACCCGCACCAGCCGCAGCTCCCGCGTCCAGCGTGGATCGAGGCCGGCGCTGGTTTCCAACTCCCACAAGCTCCAGCCGATCTGAAACTCGTAGGCGTAGTCGTCGTGCAGGAGTTCGAGGGCTTCTTCAACCGCAAAGCGCGGTTCGGCGCCCAACCCGCCAACGCCTTCGCCGCCCGCTGAGAGTCTTCGGCCATAGACCTGCTGAAAGACCGGCGACTCGGTCCAGTCCACCGGCCAGACGGTGGCCGAGTAGACCCGCGGCTCGCCGCCATGCGCGGCAAAGGCCCCCAGCACCGCCGTCAGCTTGTCGGGGAGCGCGGCAAGGCGCAGATTCGGGTACCACAGGCTCAGATAAAGCGTGTCGGACATCTCTGTCAATTGTAGACGGGCGAGTGGAATTAAGGATGCAGAGCTGTCGCTTCGATCACAGACCCGGGTGCCCCACCTTCGGCACGTGGTTGTTTTCGTGCCTAAGGTGGGATACACATATCTACTGCTTTTTACGCCGTCACAATCTCGCTGAAGTCCGCAATTCCGGAAAACTCACGCAGCACCTGATCGATAATGGCCAAATGCGCCCCGCGGATCGCCGGGTCGGGGTCGAGCACCATCACTTTGTCGAAGAATTTATCCACGTCCGGACGCAGCGTGGCGATCAACGTGAGCGCCTCGACGTAGGCCCTCAGCCCGCGCAGCTTCGCCACCTCCGGCGCCAGCGCCGCCGCGGCCGCCGAGAACTGCCACGCCTCCACCGAGAGCCTTACGTCCTCGGCCGAGCCAATGGCAAACTGCTTCTCCTCGGCCTGGCGGAGAATGTTCTTGATGCGCTTGAAGGCTGCCGAGATCGCCGTGAAATCCTCCGAGCCGCGCGCGGAGGACAATGCCTCGGCCCGCGCGATTGCGTCGCGCACATCGTCGGCGCCCGCGGCCAGCACAGCGTTCACCACATCGTAGGCAAAGCCGCGGACATCCTTCAGGTAGAATTGCAGCCGCTCGCGAAAGAAGGCCCGCACCTCCTGTTCCAGCTTTTCCAGGGAGCAGTTCTGGGCCTCGGCGACCGCGGGCCTGATCAAGCGCACCAGATCAAGCGGTACCTGGGACTCGGCAAGAATCTTGATGACTCCATTGGCCGCCCGGCGCAACGCAAACGGATCCTTCGACCCGGTCGGCGCATTCCCGATGGAGAACATGGCTACGATGGTCTGGACGCGGTCGGCAAGACCGAGGAGTTGTCCCTCGACAGTGGGTGGAATCCTATCCTCTGTATTTGCCGGGCGATATTGCCAGTAGATCGTTTCCGCGACGCCTTCCCCCAGCCCCTGCGCCAACGCATACACGCCGCCGACCACACCCTGCAACTCGGTAAACTCCTTCACCAGTTCGGTGGTCAGGTCTGTCTTTGCCAGCCGGGCCGAGATCGCGACAATGGCCCGCATCTCCGGATCGACTGGAACCGTGGAGTGAATCTCGAACCAGTTTGCATACTCTTTCGCAAGCCGCAGATTCGCCTCGGTCTTCCAGTAATAACTTCCCAGCTCCTTCTGGAAGGTGACGTTCTTGAGGCCCTCCACGCGCGCCGTGAGCGGCGTCTTCTGATCGAAGTCCCAGAAGAAGCGCGCGTCCTTGAAGCGCGCCCGCAGCACGCGCGCGTTGCCGTGGCGGATAATCGCCTGGCCCTCCGCGTCCACCTGCGTGTTGAGCACGGCCAGGAAGTGCGGCGCCAGCTTGCCGTCCGCGTCTTCGACCGCAAAGTACTTCTGGTGGTCGCGCATCACTGTGACGAGTACCTCTTCCGGCAGTTCCAGGTACTCGGGCTCAAAGTCGCCCAACACCACCGTAGGCCATTCGGTGAGGTGCACCACGGTTTCGAGCAGCGGCTCGTCCTCGCGCCAGCGCGCGCCGGAAACCTTGCGCGTGGCCGCGTCCAAAGCCTTGCGGATCGAAAGGCGGCGCTCGGCTGCATTGACCACCACAAAGGCCTTGCGCAGCGCCTTGGAGTAATCCCCAGGTGTGGCGATCATCACCGGCTTGTCGCCATGCAGCACGCGATGCCCGCGGCTCTTTTTGCCCGCGCCAATCCCGGCAATCATCAGCGGCACAACCTTGGAACCGAGCAGCGCCACCACCCACCGCACCGGCCTGACAAAGCGCTCCGGCTTGCCCTCGCGCCAGTACATGTTCTTCGCCCAGTAAATCCCGGCCACTTCCTTGGGCAACTCGTTGGCCAACAGCTCAACCGCGTCGCGGCCCTTGCGCTTCACCGTCGCGCCCACATACTCGCCCTTGGCATTGGTCACCTTCTTCAGAGCGGAAACCGCGACGCCGGCCTTCTTTGCGAAAGCCTGGGCAGCGGGGGTCGGCGCGCCGTCATTGAAGCCAACCTTCCACGAGGGCCCGGTCAACTGATCCTGGGAGTCGGCCTGTTTCGCCAGAACGCCTTTGACCAGCACGGCCAGGCGGCGCGGCGTCGAGTAAGTGGTCAGCTTGGCCGTTGGGGCAAGCAGCCGCTCGCGGGTGAGCAACTCATTGACCCTGCGGCCCAGCTCGGCCTCGGCCCCGGCAATCATGCGGGCTGGAACCTCTTCCAGCCCAATCTCCAACAAAAAGTCAGCCATAGCTTTGAAGTTCTTTCCGCAATTGAGAATCGTTAAAAGTTGCCAGTTGTCAGTTCTCAGTTATCAGTTGCTCTCTTGCATTGAGGCTGGGCTGGCGTGAATTGAACTGAAACCTGATAACTGACAACTGAAAGCTAACTCAACTGCTGCGCCGCATACACCTTGGCCACGCCCACGGCCAGATTGCGAATGCGCCCGATCATGCCGACACGCTCGGTGACGCTGATCGCTCCGCGCGCGTCCAGAAGGTTGAAGAGGTTCGAGCACTTCAACGCCAGCTCATAGGTGGAGATAAGCGGGAAGCGCCGCTTCTCCCTGGCGCTCGCTTTTTCATCGGCCAGCAATGCATTCCCTCGCGCCAGCAGCGCCTGCGCCTCGGCTTCGTAGCTATTGAAGTGCGCCCACAGCCGGTCAACATCCGCGTCCTCGAAGTTATAAACCGAGTATTGCAGCTCCTCGGTCAGCCGGACATCGCCATAAGTCACTACCGCGCCGGTCTCTGGATCGCGCGCCCAGACAACGTCATAGACGGAATCCACGTCTTGCATGAATGCGCAGAGGCGCTCCAGTCCATAGGTCAACTCGGCGCAGATAGGGTCAAGATCAAGACCGCCGCACTGCTGGAAGTAAGTGAACTGAGTGATCTCCATGCCGTCCATCATCACCTGCCAGCCAACGCCCCAGGCGCCGACCGTTGGACCTTCCCAGTTGTCCTCTTCAAACTTCAGGTCGTGCTTGCTGAGGTCGATGCCGATCGCCTCCAGCGATTGCAGATAAAGCTCCTGCACATTCACCGGCGGCGGCTTCAGGATGAGCTGAAACTGCGTGTGCCGGAAGAGGCGGTTGGGGTTTTCGCCATAGCGGCCGTCGGCGGGACGCCGCGAGGGCTGCGCATAGCCCACCTTGTAGGGCTTGGGCCCCAGTACGCGCAGGAAGGTCTCCGGCGCCATGGTGCCCGCGCCTACTTCAACGTCGTAGGGCTGCTGCAAGACGCAGCCGCGTTCCGCCCAAAAGCCCTGCAAGCGGAACAAAAGCTCCTGAAAGGTCAACGGAGCGCTCTTCGGTCGGGATAAAACCTGGGTTGATGGCACGGCAATTCTCTCTCGTCGGGACTGGCTTGATTTTATCAGCCCCGCCATGCGAGATCGCCCGGCACTGACTCAGGCCAATGTGAGCAGATTGACCGCGTAGTCCTCGCCGGCCAGGGCCTGGATTCTGCGGTCGAGGGTGACCAGGATGGCTCCGTTGCGAATCGCCAGGCCAAGCAGGAGCGCGTCGGTGACTTGGCGGTAGCCGTGCAGGCGTGGAGTGAGGGGCTGAATCAACTCCAACCAAGAGTGCTCGAGGGTCAGGTTTTCGACGTTGGGAAGGGCGGCGATCTCCTGCAACAGCAGGATCGCGCCGTTCATCGAGAGCCCGCCTATGATTGGGTTGGCCATCAGGCGCACAAAACCTGCTTCGGTGATCGGACAAAGAAGAAAACGGGCAATTCCGATTCGCTGGCGCCAATTGTCTGCCGCCAGATAATGGACGTGGCTGGGATCGCTGAGCGCGACCAGAAGATTGACATCGGGCAGATAGGCGGGTTCAGTCAAACTCCTCCTCCTGCGCTTTCAGAACCATTTCGGTGGTCAGGATTCGGTCTTTGGGCGGGAGAATGGGAAAACCGGAGGCGGACCGGCCAAACTTCGGGACTTCAGATGTTCCGCTGGCAGTCTGACAGGACTTGCGGATCAGCTTGGTGATGGCTTCGCCTAAGGTGATCCCGTTCGCGTGTGCGTAGACCTCGGCGAACTGGCGGGCGTCGTCAGCGAGATTGACGTTGGTTCTCATATTGCTAGTATGCACCGATTTAATAGGACGTGCAAGATTTGTAAAGACGTGCCATGTAAAGTATTTTGCACACAGAACCGCCAAAATGCATCCGGGGGAGTTGGCGAGTTTAACGCTCAATTCTGAAACTGAATTTTGAGATGCACAAGCCCTTTGCTTTCAGAGATCGTGGATAGGTCTCACGTCCAACCCTTTTCTGAGATGCTCCGGCACTGCGGACAGGTTAGTATTTAGCTCATGCCTAGATATAGTCCAATCGATGCTGGTGTGCCGCTGCAGGCAAGCCTAAGCGACCTCTCCGCCTTACACTGGTCCACGAACGGTCTCGCAGCGGATTTCGTCTTGCCTGACGACGAGGCTCACCTGCTACGGGTTTCGTTCGACAGGCAATGCATCATCAGGATTTTAGATGAGATGCCGCTTAGCACAGAGTATGACGATACTCCGAATGAAGGATTGATCTCCGAGCATTTCGCATATCGGCTCGAAGGCGCTGCTTTCGCCCGCCTTCAGTCCGGTGCTTGGAAGGAAGTGAACGCGCCCGTAACCCACTATCAGTTTGTCACAGGTTGGGCCTGTCTGGACGTTCTCACGGCTGCCACTCCGGCGTTCGCCGTCGTGCGACGGTAGCCGCCCGTGCCAAACAAAATTAGTCGCTCTTGTCTTGTTGCGCAAAGGACCCTTGGCGAGACGATCAGTGGATGGGGCAGGAAGGCGCAACTTAAGCAACTGCCAATCGCTTGAGCGTCAGCCGGTCTCGGCGAACTTGGGAAAGGTCGTACTGGGCCTGTTGCGCAAGCCAGCCTTCTTCCGTGCCTCCAAAGACCTGAGCGATTCTGACCGCCATCTCGGGGGATATGCCGCGTTTCCCGTTGACCAGTTCTGATAGTGTGTTGCGCGTCACCCCAAGGGCGGCGGCGGCATCTGTGATGCTCATGCCGAATGGCTCAATACACTGACGCAAAACCACGCCTCCGGGATGCGGTGGATTTTTCATGGTCATGGCTTGGTTCCTTTCAGTGGTAATCGACATAATCAACTTCCTCCGCGTCGCCATCAAAGCGAAAAATCACCCGCCAGTTGGCTCGAACGGTCACAGACCAAAAGCCTTTCATCTGGCCTTTGAGCGGATGCAGCCGCAACTTCGGCTGGTTCATGTGAGCAATGGTTGGGGCGGCATCGAGTGTCGCCAAAATATCCCGCAACTCTTCAACATGCTCAGGATTTACGCCCCGAGGGTCGTCCTCCTCAAAAAGCCGCTTCAGCCCCTTGTGGCGAATTGACCGAATCACACCTTACCGTAACGCGACACGTGTCGGATGTCAATAGAAATTTGGGAGGGGAACGTCACAGGTTCAACCCTTTTTGAGAATGCGGAATGATTCGATTGGTCACCCGCCCAGCCGCGCTAGCGCCTCAGCGGAGCGCAGTTTGCGCTCCAGGTGCCGCTCCAGGGCTTGCAGCGTGAAGCGGCGCAGATCCTGCGCGCGGCGCCGGGGCCAGGCTTCGGCGGCAAAGGCCGAGACGGGCGCCCGCAACATGCGCTGCGCCAGTTGCCAGGAGTCGGCCGAAAGCCCGCTCGAGCTGCCGTTGCGGTGCACCGCGCAAAAGAGCCCGTCGCCCAGCGTGTTGAAGCTGGCCTCGCCGGCCGCCAGCGCCTCTCCGCAGGCCGTGCAGTGGGCGATGTCGGGCAACAGCCCCATCAGCCGCGTCAGCCACAACTGAAAGTAGGTCAGCGGCATCCACGGCTGCTCGACCGTGGTCTCGTCGAGAACGGAAACCAGCAGGCGGAAGACCGTCTCCTGGGGATCGTGGTCGGGCAGCGCCTCATCCAGAACCTCGGCAAAGAAGCTGAGCACCGTCATGCGCACCGGATCGACGGGCGCGGAGAGCGGGGAACGCACGATCTCCAACTGATCCAGCCGCACCAGCTCCTGCCGGGGCCTCTCGGCAAACCAGGCGCGCGCCAGCGTCATCGGCTCCAGCGCCCCGCCAAAGCGCTTGCGGCTCTTGAGCGCCGACTTGGCCACGCCCCGCACCCGGCCGTAGTCGCGCGTGAAGAAGCTCACGATCAGGTCGGCCTCATGGACCGGCCAGGTGCGCAAGACCACGGCTTCGGAGGTAAGCACACTCATGCGTCTATTATCTTCGCACTATTGCCGGCCTGTTCATCCTGCGGCCGAATCGTCTCCTTACCTCAGAGTAAGGAAATGCGAACAAAGTAAGGAATAACACAAAAAGTAAGGTAGAATGGAGATTGAAAGGAATTCCAATGCCGACAGCAACCATGACTTCCAAAGGCCAGATTACGATTCCCATCAAGGTTCGTAAGGCACTCGGGCTGAAGCCGGGTGTCCGGATCGACTTTTATGAGGTCGAGGACGGCGAATACGCCTTCCGGCCCAAGACCGGCTCAATCATGGAGATGGAGGGATGCGTTCCTAAGCCAGACCATCCTATCTCCATCGAAGAGATGAATCGCGCCATCCTCGACCGTGCCGCGATGCTGGACGATGCCACACGCAGCGATGCTTACAGGAATATCAGGGACGGAGAAGCCGCGTGACGGGGCTGGATACCAACATACTGGTCCGTTTCTTTGCCAAGGACGATCCGTTGCAGTTGCCGAAAGCCAGAGCGGCATTGAGTGCGCTGACCACCGCCGATCCGGGATGGGTTGGAGTCGCCACGATCCTGGAGTTGGTGTGGGTGCTGACAAGTTCGCTGGGGCAGGGCCGCGATGCGGTTGCACAGATTCTCGCGGAATTGTTGGCGAGAGAGACGATCATGGTGGAGCGGGCCGAGACTATTGAGAAGGCCCTGCAACGATACAGGGGAGGCAGGGCGGATTTCGCGGATTGCCTTATTGCCGCCTCTGCCCAGTCCGCCGGATGCAGGCGCACCATTACTTTCGACTGGATCGCCGCCCGCGATGCGGGGATGGAACTGATCGAATAGCCCGGTAGTGGGTCAGTTTCGTCCTCTATCACGCAGCGAAGTAATGGGCTACTTTGATTTCCACGCTTGCAATATTCTGTCAAATGCGGGCCTGGTCAAGAACAGGTGCTCATTGCTTGAGAGTGTTACTGTCCAGCCAATCCGGTCCCGGCTGTACTCCCCTCCGGTATATAGCTTTTCCTGAAACATCACAACGGAATCAAGATCTAAGATTGCCACTCGTATATGAGCGTCTTCAAGCTCTCCGGGATGAAACTCAAAAGCTCTCATTGGTTCTCCGACTGGGCCTAATTCTAGCAGCCCCACGCCGCTCTATCCAGCCCCCCACTATTCTGAAACCGACCCACTACCAATAGCCCGTTCCGCTTGGCTTTCCGCAGTTTTCCTGGGACGCCGCCGCAGCGCCCATGGTTATAATGAGTGCAGAGGTTCCAAATGCCCACCGCAATGGTCACCTTCAACGGCCGCATCACACTTCCCCCGCAAGTGCGCAAAAAACTTGGACTCAAGACCGGCGACAATGTTGAATTTGTCGAAGTCGAGAAAGGCCGCTTCGCAATCTCCTGCCGGAACAGATTGACCCCAGACTCTGACCTTCGCAATGCGAACCTGGACCCTGTAGCCGCCTTGAAAGAAGTAGATCGGACCCAATAAGCGGCGCAAGAGATTCGCTTGCTCACAATCGGCAACTCTATAAGGCGGTGCAACCGCGCACAGACGCGAACGCGCATCCCGCTTCAACGGGATGCGCGCTCTCGAGGCAGGTTCGCAGCCGCTTAGCGGCCGAAGTGCGCGGCGTTCTTTGCCGTGAAGTCAGCCCATTTCTCCGGCAGGTCGTCGGCGGCAAAGATGGCCGAAACCGGGCAGGCCGGGACGCATGCGCCGCAGTCGATGCACTCGACCGGATCGATGAACAACTGGTCGGCCTCGGCGTGGCCGTCTTCGTCCTTCTTGGGGTGGATGCAATCGACAGGACAGGCGTCCACACAGGCGGTGTCCTTGGTGCCGATACAGGGTTCTGCAATGACGTATGCCATTCTGATCTTCTCCGGGGAACTGAATCCTCGACGCTGATAGTAGCACAGGACCCCAAAGGGTGCGTCAACCCCGTGCAACAGCGTTTTGCCATGCGGGAATCCGATGCATCATCCCCCTGGCCCCATTCCGAATGTAGACGGCCAGGCACTCATCAGAGCGGAAGGCCAATCATCCTCCCGAAAACCAGAAGCAAAGCCACCCCGCAACCAAACAGAAGTTTTGCAAAAAAGCCAAATCGCCTTGAAGGGTACAAGAGCTTGTATTCACGAAAAATCAGCATTACTTTTCCTGCGTGGAAGCCGAAATATGAAACTTGCTTGGCAGCGTCCCTCTTCCTGTTGATCTCCCCGATCATCATGACCAGAATGAAGTTCACCATAATGATGCACGTAATCGCACCGAGGAAAATCATCAACGCCACGATGTTACGCACTGTCATTTGCATATTTGCCTCGCCAGATATGCTATCCGATCAGGGGGCTCAGAGCAAAGAGCCAGAATGACCCGAAATGTGGACGGCCAGGCACTCTGGAATTCAAAAAAACCTCAGCCGGTCTCCACGGACCGCGCCGCTCGCCGCGCCGCAAACTCCTGGGGCGTAAGAATTGGCGCCAAATTCCGTCCGGCGAACATATCGGCAAAGAGGCCCATCAACTCGCCGTGCAGCAGCCCGTTCGAGGCTAGAACCTCCCGGCTGTCGAGCTTAAAGGGCTTGCCGGAGAAGCCCGTGACCTGCCCGCCCGCTTCCTGGACCAGCAGAATTCCCGCCGCCGTGTCCCAGGGATTCAGGTTGAACTCCCAGAAGGCGTCCAGGCGTCCGGCGGCAACGTAGGCCAGATCGAGCGCGGCCGAACCGGCCCGGCGCACCCCGTGCGAGCGCAGGGTGAACTCCTGATAGAAGTGGACATTTGGGTTGTCGTGGCGCTTGCGGCTGGGGAAGCCGGTAGCGATCAGCGCCTCGCATAACTCCGGAGTCCGCGAAACCCGCATGGGCTTGCCGTTCAACCGCGCGCCCAGCCCTCTCTCGGCGGCGAAAAGCTCGTCGCGCAGAGGGTCATAGATCACTGCTGCCAGCATCGTTCCGTCTTTCTCCGGCGCGAGGCCATTCTGCCTTTGTTCCAGGCCGAGCGAGACGCAGAATTGAGGAAACCCATGAGCAAAGTTGGTGGTTCCATCCAGCGGGTCAACGTACCAGCGGAATTCGCCCCCCAGCCGGTCCCGCGTGCCTTCTTCGCCGTAGATTCCGTGCTCGGGAAACGCCTCGGCCAGCCGCTCGCGGATCAGCTTCTCCGAGCTCCGGTCGGCCACCGTCACCAGGTCCACATCGCCCTTGTACTCTGTCTCGACGCCCTGCGAGAAGAACTCCCGCAGCCGGTTGCCGGCCTCGCGGGCAATCGCCGAGGCCTTGGGAACCCATGCCCACTCCTCCGTCACCGCCTGAGGGCCGCTCAAGAGCCCGCTCCATTCGCGGAGGAACCATTCAGATACGAACTGCCAGCTCTCGCATGGCGCGGAGTCCGCTTGCTTACTTCCGTGAGCGTGCGGATCTGGTGCTTGTAAATGAAGAGGTTGGGCTTGCCCTCGCGGGTCAGGCGCAACATTCCTTCGTCGAAGTACTCGATCCAGCCGCGCACCGTCTCGCCATCGCGCAGCTTAATCTCGATGTTCACCTGGCGCTCGCTCAGAGAGCGCAGATAGAGCGCCTCCTGGCCGGTTTCGCCGGGCGGAGGATTCTTGGAGCGACGGCGCGTGGACAAAGGAGGGGTCATGCTGCCATTTTAGATGCACCATCGCCCTCATGGGGCTCCAGCAAGAGACGCACATAAGGATTCCAGCGAATTATTTGCTTTTTGCCGGGGAATCGACGTAGTAGCCGGTGCGATGGCGGATGTTGAAGGCATCGGTTGCGGCTCTGGGGATGGTCACCTGCACGCGATGGAAGTTCGTCCCCTTCACCTGGTTGTGCGGATAATAGCCGAGCAGATATTGCGTTCTCAGGTCGTCGCTGACGCGGGCAAAGGCCTTGTCGAGCCCGCCGTCACTGACGTAAAAGCTCTTGCCGCCGGTCTGCTCGGCCAGGGTGATGAGCGCGTGCTCACCGGCCAGGTCGCGGCCGGCGCTGGCCTCGATGGGCACGTCGATGATGCTGTAGATCATCACCTCGTTGCGCAGAGCCTGCTCAACAGCCTCGGCGTAGGTGGCGCTGCTGGCGGTATCGTCGCCATCGGAGACCAGCACCAGCACCTTGCGCCCTTGCTTTCCGCCCAGCCGTTGCGAAGCCTGATAAATGGCGTCGTAGAGCGCCGTGGCCCAATCGCCGCGCAACTTTCCAAGTCCGCTCTCAATCTGGCTCATCTTGTTGGTGAAGGGCGTCAATTCACGGACGTAGGTGGCAAATTGCAGGAGGCTCATCTGGTCCTGAGTGCGCAGCAGAGCGCGGGCAAAGCGGCGGCCCGCATTCTCCTCCTCGGTCATGTCCTTTTGCACGCTGCCGCTGGTGTCGATAGCCAGCGTCAGGTTCAGCGGCAGCTCCGACTGTCGCTCGAAGAGCGCAATCTGCTGCGGCCGGCCGTCCTCGGCAAGGGCGAAGTCGTCCCGCGTCAAACCGCCCGCGATGGCCCCGTTCTGGTCGGTCACGTTGACAAAGACGTTGACCAGTCTCACCTCTACGCGCAGGGTGGCCTCCTGCGCGGCCAGCGGCAAGGGAAGGAGAGCCAGCAGCGCCCCGGCGCCAACCTGCCAGCTACGTCCGAAGACTCCGCGAAGGTTACGAGCCATGCGAAGCCTCCGCGCCATCCACGGCCATCCCTGGGGGGAACGGCTCGCCCGCCGCCCATACCGCGCCATCGGCGAAGGTCTCTTGCTTCCAAATGGGCACTGTCTGCTTGAGCGTATCGATCAGCCAGCGGCAAGCGTCAAAGGCCGGCCCGCGATGCGCCGAGGCAACGATAATCAGCACACTGGTTTCGCCGATCCGCAAACGGCCCAGCCGGTGAATGATCCAGGCGTCGCGGATGGCGAAGCGCCGGATCGCCTCCCCGATCAGCTCTTTCATCTGCCGGGTGGCCAGCTTGTCATATGCCTCGTAGTCGAGGTAGAGGGTCTCGCGCCCGCGCGTATGGTTGCGCACGATGCCGTCGAAGACCACCACCGCGCCATCCTCGCCTCGCTTGGCGGCCTTGATCCATGCTTCTGCCTGGATAGGCTCGGTAGAGAGGATGACAACCTGTTCCATCCCTTCGCTGCCGCCCGAAACCGGCGGAAGCAAGCCCACCTCATCGCCCTCGCTTAGCGCCTGCGCCGAGGTCGCGAACTCGGCATTCACGCTGACCGCGATGCCGCGCAGCAGCTCCGCGGACCGGCCCTCGCCCAACTGCGCGAGCAGCCGGGCCACCGTTGCGCCTTCCGGCAACTCGACCGTTGCCGCCTCGGCGCCCAGCCAATCCTTCAATACGCCAAATGGGAGGACTTGAACCTGCATCGCCTTCAAAGAATACCGCCTGCTGGTTAGACGCATTTGGAGGCAATCAGTCGGCGGCGCGCGCGATCAGGAGAACTTGTACAAGAACCCCGAGGGCGTGCCCCAGAGGTTCCGCGACCGGTCCTCATAGAACATGCTGAACTCGATGCCGGAGATGTCGTAGTCGAACAGGGGTACCCGGTCGAAGACATAGTCGCCGTACATTGAGTATTCGTCGCCGCCGCAGTCGATCATCAGCGTGTCGTCGGCGGAGAGCCTTTCGGAATGGGTCAGAAGCATGCAGGCGACGGCAAAGACCCCCAGTCCAAACTCGTTGCCGGCCATGGCCACGCGGGCGCGCCGGGCCGAGCAGCCGCGATGCAGCATTCCGAACTGGGCGGGCATTACCACAAGGTCGTTGCCCTGCTGCTGCTCGGCCAGAATCTTCTCGGCCAGCTTGGAACGCTCGGATTGGCGCAGATAGGTCTTGCCCAGGCGGCCGATAATGCGGTTCTGGAATCTCCGCTTGGTGGCCAGGATTCCCAGCACCATCTCCACTGCCTCGTTGTAAGTTGGCGCCAGCGCCTGCCAGCGTGGAATCGCGAACCAGGCCTCGGCGCCCGCCAGCAGCGGTTTGCGCGCCAGTTTTTCATGGCAATTGCCCAGCGAGGGAAAGAGCTTGCGCAACTCCGTGACCTGGGCCTCCACGGGCCGCACCCGGTAAGTGGGTGGATAGCTCCGGTTCGAACCCACCTCCTCGTCCTTGAACTTGTCGCTGACCGTGTGCCGCTGGATGATCTCCACCACCGAATCGGCAACCTCGGACTTGAGCTTCTTGCTCAACTCCAGCACGATCTGCGCGCTGTGCCTGTCAAGTTGCTCGATAGCCGCAAGGTAGGCCGTCTGGGCGGCTGCCCCGAGAAACTCCTGGAGCTGGGCATTCTGGCTATCCGTCGTGTTTCCAGAAAGATGCAACGGAGTAACAAGAGATGTGGTCGCCATGGTCACCGCTCTTCCCGCGCTTGAAGCGCGCTGAATTCTGTGACCTTTATCGGCACAATCGCGGTCTTCAGCAGGCCCGACGCACCAAAGTTGCTGTTTCGTGGAACAGGGGCGGGGTTCTTTAGGGACGGGGCTGCGCATCCTGCTCTTGGCTGGACGGGACGGTGCGCCTTTCCCGTTGACCGCTGTATCGATGAGCGATACAGTAGAGGTGTGATCGAGTCGTTCAAGCACGCGGGCCTTGAGAGGCTCTTCAGGGACGGCTCGAAGGCAGGCATCAATCCTGCTCACGCAAGGAAACTTGAAAACCAGATGGCAGTCCTGAATCGCGCGACTGGACCCAGCGGGATGAATCTTCCAGGGTGGAATCTTCATCCGCTGCACAAGGAGCTGGCCGGTCATTGGGCGGTCAAGGTCAGCGGAAACTGGCGCTTGACCTTCCGGTTCGAAGGGCAGGACGCAATTCTGGTGGACTATCAGGATTATCACTAAGGGAGAACCCCCGGCTTGAAGGAGTCAACCATGCGGATGCACAACCCACCCCATCCCGGCAGGATCATCAAGGAAGCCATTGAAGCAATCCCTATGAGCGTCACCGGATTTGCGGTGCATATCGGAGTTTCGAGAGTGGCGCTCTCCCGTGTCCTGAACGAAAGGGCCGGCGTGACGCCGGAGATGTCCATCAAAATCAGCGAGGCCTTTGGGCAGAACTCCCCGGATCTCTGGTTCAATCTGCAAAACGATCACGATTTCTGGCTGGCGGCCCAGGCAAAGACTGGGCGCAAGAAGGTTGAGCCGCTCCAGTCGGCGGCGGCCTGAACCCGCTTACGCCACGGAACCCACCACAACCTCCGCCTGCTGGACCGCTGGCCGCGCATCCGGCCTGGCGTTCATCAGCGGCAGCGCCACGGCCAGCACATCCTCGATGCGGCTGGCGTAGTGGATGGCCACGCCTTCGGTCAGTTCCGGGGTCAGGTCTTCTTCCACGTTCTGGCGGTTTTCGGCGGGCAGGATGATGATTTTTCTTGTTCTTCCCGTTCGAATCGGCCATAATAAGACATCACCCACCTGCGGCGTGCCGCAGGCCCAAAAGCCGTTCGTGAGCAATCACGACGGCTTTTGCTTTATGGTTATCTCGATGAGAACGAATGTCTATATCGATGGCTTCAACCTCTACTACCGGCTGCTCAGGGAGAATCCGCAGTTCAAGTGGCTTGATCTCAAGGCCTTATCTACAGAACTTCTCCAGCCCCAAAACCGGATACAGACTGTTCGTTATTACACCGCCAGAATATCGGGACGCGTTGATCCATCCGCCCCAGCGCGTCAGCAGATTTATCTCGACGCTCTAAAAACCGTGCCGGAGATCACCATCCATCTTGGCAGCTTCCTCGTTACCAAGCCATGGGCGGGTCTGGTACATCCTCCGCAGATGCGAGGGGGAACGGTGCCGCAATTCAGCCCACCATTTCCGGCGGTCGCGAAGGTCTGGAAGACCGAAGAAAAGGGGAGCGATGTAAACCTCGGCAGCCATCTGGTCCGCGATGCATTTCAGGGGAGGTTCGATGTAGCCGCAGTCCTCTCCAACGATACCGATTTGGTTGAGCCGATTCGCATCGTGGCCGAGGAGTTGGGTTTGCCTGTCGGCCTGCTCTGTCCTGTACCCAAGCCTGCCGGTGGGCTTGCCAGTGTGTCAAGTTTTATTCGGCACATCCGAGATCAACATCTACAGGCAGCGCAATTTCCCGATACAATTTCTGGAACCACAATAGCCCGCCCATCAACATGGCGATGACGCAGTTCTAACCCGCTTACGCCACGGAACCCACCACAACCTCCGCCTGCTGGACCGCTGGCCGCGCATCCGGCCTTGCCTTCAGCAGCGGCAGCGCCACGGCCAGCACATCCTCGATGCGGCTGGCATAATGAATCGCGACCCCCTCGATCAGCTCCGGCGTCAGATCCTCTTCCACGTCCTGGCGGTTTTCGGCGGGCAGGATGATGGTTTGGATTCCGGCGCGGCGCGCGGCCAGGAACTTCTCCTTGATGCCACCCACCGGCAGCACGTTGCCGCTAAGCGTAATCTCGCCGGTCATCGCCGTCAGCGGGCGCACTGGCGTGTCGGTCAAGAGCGACGCCAAAACAGTCGCCATCGTCACGCCTGCCGAAGGTCCGTCCTTGGGAATCGCTCCGGCGGGGACGTGAATGTGCAGGTCGATCTCTTTGGTAAAGTCTTCGGCCAGCCCGAGGCTGGAGGCATTCGAGCGCACCCAGGTCAGCGCGGCCTGCATCGACTCCTGCATCACCTCGCCGATCTGCCCGGTCATGGCGAAGTTCCCCTTGCCCTTCATCTTGTTGGCCTCGATGAAGAGAATGTCTCCTCCGGCCGGCGTCCAGGCCAGCCCCACGGCCACGCCAGGGCGCTTCACGCGCTCGGCAACCTCAGTGTCCACGCGCACCTGAATGCCGCCCAGAAACTCCTTGAGCGTTTCGCGGGTCACGATGAGCTTTTCTTTGTGCCCCTCGACCACGCGCCGCGCCTGTTTTCTGCAGACAGTACCCAGCGTCTGCTCAAGCTTGCGCACGCCGGCCTCGCGCGTGTAGTGGCGCACCACGTAGCGCACCGCATCCTCGGGAAACTCGATCTGCTCGGGCGTGATGCCGTTCTCCCTTATCTGCCTGGGAATCAGGTAACGGAAGGCGATGTGCATCTTCTCATCTTCGCTGTAGCCCTGCAGGAAGATCAGCTCCATGCGGTCCAGCAGCGGCGGCGGAACCGTGTCCAGCATATTGGCCGTGCAGATGAACAAGGTCTTCGACAGATCAAAGGGCACGTCAAGGTAGTTGTCGCGAAAGGTGTTGTTTTGCTCCGGGTCCAGTGTCTCCAAGAGCGCCGAGGCCGGATCGCCGCGGAAATCCCGTCCCAGCTTGTCCACCTCGTCCAGCATGATCACCGGGTCGTTGGTTTCCGCTCTGCGGATGCTCTGAATGATCTGCCCCGGCAGCGCGCCGATATAGGTGCGGCGATGGCCGCGAATCTCCGCCTCATCGTGCATGCCGCCCAGCGAGACGCGCTGGAATTTACGTCCCAGGGCGCGCGCAATCGACCGGCCCAGGCTGGTCTTGCCCACGCCCGGCGGTCCCACAAAGCACAGGATCGGCCCTTTCATGTCCGGCTTCAGTTCGAGAACGCTCAGGTAGTCGAGGATGCGGTCCTTCACCTTTTTCAGTTCGTAGTGGTCCTCGTCGAGAATCTCCTTGGCCTTGCCGATGTCGATCTTCGAGCCGGAACTTGTTGCCCAGGGCAGGATCGCCAGCCACTCGATGTAATTGCGGGTGAGCGAGTAATCGGCGGCCATGGGAGACATGCGCGAGAGGCGCGTCAGCTCCTTGAGGGCTTCCTTCTTCACGTCTTCCGGCATTCCGGCCGCATCGATCCTCTTGCGCAGCTCGTCGGTCTCGCGCTGGCCATCGTCCTGCTCGCCCAACTCCTTCTGGATGGCCTTGAGCTGTTCGCGGAGATAGTAGTCCCGCTGCGATTGCTGCACCTGATCCTGTACCTCGGTCTGGATCTTGGCGCGCAACTGCTGCACCTCGATCTCCTTGGCCAGATGCTGATTCAGTTGCTCGAGCCGGTTCACGACGCTGGCCGTCTCCAGAAGTTGCTGCTTATCGTCGGTAGTCAGGAAGGGGAGTGAAGAGGCGACAAAGTCCACCAGGCGGCCGGGTTCCTCGATATTGGCGGCAATCGTCCGCAGCTCATCGGAGAGCGTCGGGGAGTCGGAGACAATCTGCTGGAATTGCCCAATGACGTTGCGGACCAGCGCCTCTGAACTGGCAGTCGCCACCGGTTCGGTGTCCTCGATCACTTCGATCTCGGCCACCATGAAGGGCTCGGTCTGCGAGAAGCGCACCAGACGAACCCGCTCCGTTCCCTCGGTGAAGACAAAACGGCTCTGGTTGGGCATGCGCACAACCTTGTGCACCGTCGCCAGCGTCCCCACCGCGTGCAGGTCGGCCGGCTTGGGCGAGTCCAGCCGCGGATCCAGTTGGGCCGCCACCACAATGGCTCGTTCCTCGCCCAGCGACTCGATCAACTGAATGGAACTCTCCCGGCCTACCGTCAGGGGCAACACGGCGTGGGGAAACAGAACAGTATCTCTGACCGGCAGGACAGCAATTCTGCGCAAGCCTGCGGAATCCTTTGCGGAAGGAGTTTGGGGGGAGGGCGGGACGGGTTCCTGGTTTGACATTGAGTGTCCTCGTATCAGCTTATCTTCATTAGACCACGCAGGCTTCGAAAAGTTTCAGGAAAAGGCCTGCTTCCGGCGGCCTTTCCTCCTTCCGTAAAGCGCTGACACCTCCAGTCTACGGTGAAAGACTTGGTGAGGTTCCCGGCTCAATGCCGCGGCGCTGGCCTCTTGAGGAAAACGCAGGCCCGTGCCTGAACCGTGGAATCCTCCAACCATAAGGGAACAACCAGAGACAGACGAGCCGGATGACCTCCCGTCACCAGCGGAATGCACCGCTGCTCCTGGGATCTATCGGCCAAACCAAAGACAAAGTGAGCCATATAGCGCGCGTACGGAGGAACCCCAAGCAGGGATAAGCCGGCATCAGGCAACGGAGCTGCGGTGCGCAGGCGGTTCAATCCAGATCCGCTGCCGCTCCACTGGGCGTCTTTCCTCGTTAGTATAGAGAAGGGAAGAGGGAATCGGGGATAGGTATCAGAGTTCAAAGAACCCTGACGACAGCACCCTGACCTTTGACTCCTGTGCGGAGAGAGTGTCTTGAAGGCAATGCAGGGGTGGCAATGCGACAAGCGGCCGGTTCACTGCATTCTCCTGGGCGGGCTTCTCGTCTTCGGGATTTCGGGCGGAATCGGCTGTTGGGGCCAAGGCGGCCCAGCCGGCGCGACCAGTCCCGGCGTGAAGGCTGATTTGCCGGAGGCTACTTCTGTTTCCCTCGGCCAGTGGGACGGCCTGCCAGTGCGGCGCATCTCATTCGAAGGCGTTTCCGCCGGGCGCCTGACCCCGCTCTCCGGCCATCTGGCCCAGGCCGAGGGAGAACCTCTGAGCCGAGAAAACCTCGAGAAAAGCCTACGCCAGCTCTTTTCCACCGGTCTATTTGAAACCCTTGAGGTGGACGGTGAGCGCGATCAGGATGGCCTTGCCCTGGTTTTTCAAGGGACCCCGCGCACCTTCATCGGCACGGTAAGCGTGGACGGGGCCAAGGGGGTTGCGGTCAATACTCTACTGGAGCGCGCCAGCCAACTGACGCCCGGCACCCGCTTTACCCCGGCCAAACTCGATATGGCCTTGGAACAGATGCGCGCCACGTTGGCGCAAAATGGCTTCCACCTGCCGGTGATTACCAATACCCTGTCAGCACATCCAGGGGAGCAACTCGTTGACATTGCCTTTCACGTCGTCTCCGGGCGGCAGGCGCGCGTGGGCGCCCTGGAGGTGACAGGCGACCCTGGCATGAGCGGGGAGGCCTTCCGGTCCCATGCGCACCTGAAAGCCGGCGCGCTCGTGGACCGCGAAACCGGCAACCGGGCCCTGGCCGGAGTGCTCAAGTATTACCAGGGCCAGGAGCGGCTGGAAGCTGAGATCAAGCTCGAATCCCAGGAGTTCAACCCTCAGACGCAAAGAGTCAATTACCGGTTTTCCGCCAACCGGGGGCCGGTCGTCAAGGTGCAGGTCGAGGGAGCAAGCATCGACCCGGATAACCTCCGCCGGATGATTCCGATCTTCGAGGAGGGCAGCGTGGACGAGGACCTGCTGAACGAGGGCAATCGCCGCTTGAGGGACTATTACCAACGCCAGGGCTATTTCGATGCGAAGGTGGAGCATGAAGAGAAGACTTCCAACGCCGACCAGGTGACGATCCTCTACAAGGTGCGTCTGGGGCTGCGCAGACGGGTGGCGGGCGTCTCGGTGGAGGGAAACCGCTATTTTGACTCCGCAACGCTCGTCAAGATGCTCAGCGTGCATCCCGCCGATGCTCTCGACCGCCACGGCGCCTATAGCCAGGCGCTGGTCTCCGCCGACATCAGCGCATTGCAGGCCGTCTACCAGAACAACGGCTTTTCGAAGGCAAGAATCACCTCCGAGACCAGCGCGGGAGAGACCAAAGCGGGAAAGACCGCTCCGCTCACGGTGGTTTATCGCATCGAGGAAGGCAAGCAACTGCGTGTCGGCACGGTGCGCCTGGAAGGAAACGAGCACGTGGATGCGGCCGCGCTGACGCCGCAGTTGAATACTGTGGCCGGGCAACTGCTTTCCTCCGGGAACCTGGCCGGGGATCGGGACGGGCTGCTGACCAACTATATGAGCCGTGGTTTCAACCAGGTGCGGGTGGAGGTAGGCCAGCAGATTGAGCCGGCGGATGCGAACAAGGTGGACGTGGTCTTTCACATCACCGAGGGCCGGCAGATCTTCGTGCGCAAGGTGCTGCTGACCGGATTGCATTACACGCGCCCGGAGACGGTAGCCAAGGCCATTACGCTGCATCCGGGGGATCCGCTTAACGAGACGGCGCTGATGGAAACGCAGCGCAACCTCTACGACCTTGCCCTCTTCAGCGAGGTCGATACGGCCATCGAGAACCCGGCCGGGGGGGAGACCTATAAGACCGTGTTGTTGCAGGCGGCGGAGGCGCGGCGCTGGGCCCTGACCTATGGCCTGGGTCTCGAAGCCCAGACCGGCACACCGCAAAACAACTGCGCCGGCGCCAATGCCGGTGGCGTCCCGTGCAACCCAAACGGAAAGACGGGGGTCAGCCCGCGTGGGCTTCTGGACATTACCCGCAACAATCTTTTTGGACGGGAGCAGTCGGTTTCGCTGCGCGGCACCTACGGATTGCTGGAGCAGAAGATCGACCTGCTCTTCCAGAACCCGCACTTCAAGGGCAACCGGAACCTCGGGCTGACCTGGTCCGGCGGTTACGCCAACAGCCTTGATGTGAGCACCTACGTGGCTTCCAAGTTGGAGGCCGGGATGCGCTGGACCGAACACTTCGAAACCCCGGGCTCCCGCCTGTCCAGAGCCAATACTCTCGTCTATGAATTCGACTTCCGCCGGGTCAAGGTGGATGCGAACAGTCTTCAGGTTTACCCAGGGGCGATCAAGCAGTTGTCAACGGCAGTGCGCGTAGCGGGTCCGGCGCTGACGTGGATTCGCGATACCCGCGACTCGCCCCTCGATGCCCATCGGGGCACCTACACCAGCTTCCAGGATTTCCTCTCCGCGGAGGGCTTTGGCGCGCAGGTCGAATTCAATCGCCTCGATCTCTCGAATTCCAGTTATTACGGCTTCGACAAAGGCCGCTTCGTCCTGGCTCGCAACACGCGCTACGGCCAGGAGCGGGCCTTTGGCAACCTGGAAGACGAACTGATTCCTCTGCCCGAGCGGCTCTATTCTGGCGGGGCAACTTCGCTGCGGGGCTTTAGCCAGAACTCGGCAGGGCCGCGCGACCCTGAGACGGGCTTCCCTATCGGCGGGGCGGGTGCGTTGGTCGAGAGCACCGAGTTGCGCCTGCCGCCGCCCGTGCTTCCCTGGTTTGGCGACACGCTCAGTTTTGTGCTCTTCCACGATATGGGCAACGTCTTCACCAACGCCGGCGATGCCTGGGCCAGCGCCCTCCGGGTTCGCCAACCGCTGCGCGACAACTGCAAGGTTCTGGCCTCTACAGGCCCGCCTCCCACTGGTTACAGCCCTTCCGGCGCCTACTCTTCGACCGGCCAGCAGGGAAAGTGCAGCTTCAATTACTTCTCGCACACCCCGGGCCTCGGTTTGCGCTACCATACGCCGGTGGGGCCGCTCCGCTTTGATTTCAGCTATAACCTGAATCCGCCCATCTATCCGATCAATACCGATTACTCGCTCAAAGCGCCAAGCACCATCCCCAACGTGCCCTCGTTCGATCTGAGCCCGCGCCACGGCGAAGGCGGCCACTTCAACTTCTTCTTCAGCCTGGGGCAGAGCTTCTGATGCGCAAACGGAATCCAATTCGGCTCGAGGGCATACCCGGAAGCGTCCGCGTGTGGACCATGGCAGCGTGCCTGGCCGCCGCTGGAGCTGCTTCGGGAGTGGCTCAGAATCAGGCCCAGGCGCCTCCGCCGTCCAACGCCATCGTCCTCGACAGGGTGGTCGCCGTGGTGAACAACCAGGCGATTCTGGCCAGCGACGTGGACGATGAGATGCGGCTGGCGGTGCTGGACCCCGCCCGGACCGGACTCGGCGATCTCACTCCAAAGCTCGCCCTGGATCAGTTAATCAGCCGCGCCCTCATCCAGCAGCAGATTCGCCAGGAGGACGCGCAGGCCGCACAGCCTTCGCAAGCCGAGGTCGATGCCCGGCTCTTGGAGATTCGCAAACAGGTGCCCGCCTGCGTTCACCTCAACTGCGCCTCGGAGGAGGGATGGAAGGCCTTTCTGGCCGCGCACGGATTGACCTCAGAGCGCGTTGAAAGCTATGTCCGCTACCGGCTGGTGATTCTTCGCTTCATTGAAGAGCGCTTCCGGTTGGGAATCAGTATTGCTCCGGAGGAGATCAAAACTTACTACCGCGAAACCCTGCTGCCGCAGTACGCGCCGGGCGAAACGATTCCGCCGCTGGACGAGGTGGCCCCGCGCATTGAAGAGATTTTGCTTCAGCGGCAGGTCAACGTGCTCTTCAGTGACTGGCTCAAGAACCTGCGCAAGCAGGGCAACGTGGAAATACTCGATCCGGCCTTCGAAACCCCTGAAACCCAGGGCGGGGCAGGGAAAGGAGGCGCATGAGCGAGCCCGAATTCACGCCTCCCATCCCAACCGGAACCTCTGATCCGGCTGCGCCTGAGCCGGTCGCCCCGGCGGAGCCGCCAAGACCGAGCCGCCTGCGCCGCTTCTTCCTCCGCCATCTTCCTTTGACGCTAGCCGGCGGACTAGTGCTGCTGGCGCTCACTCTCCTGGGCCTTTATCTCTGGGCCAGTTCGGTTGGATTTGAAAACCTGGTCCGGCGGCGCCTTGCGAGTGAGCTGGAAACGGCCACCGGCGGGCGCGCCGAGATCGGCACCTTTCACTGGCATCTGTCCAATCTTGAAGCCGATGCGGGCGGGCTGGTTCTGCACGGCCTTGAAGCTCCCGGCGAGGCGCCTTACGCCCAGGTGGAAAACCTGCGCGTCCGGCTGAGCATCCTGGATTTCTGGAGCCCGCGCATCCTGTTGCGCGATTTGGAAATCTCCCGTCCCCAACTGCACCTGATCGTCTACCCCGACGGCTCGACCAACCAGCCGCATCCCCGCAATCGAAGCAGGCAGGGCAAGCCCGCGATCGACAGAATCTTCGATTTGCAGACCGGGCGCATTGTGGTGGAAGAGGGCGTTCTGGACTACGAGAATCGCGCCGCCGCCTTCGACTTCCAGGACCGGCACATCCCGCTTGACTTTGCCGCCAGCGACGTATCCCTGCGCATGACATACATCCCGGGCATTCCATTCCTGGGCGGTTCTTCCGGCGCAAAGGCGGGGGGCCAGGAGTCCTATCGCGTCGAGGCCGGGGTCCGCGATCTGAAGCTCACGCGCGGCGCGGCAGCCGAGGTGGGAAAGGCGCAGCCGCAGCAGGTGGAGGGATTTATGCAGGCCACGCTGGATCTGACGCGCACATCCGCGGTCCTTCACTCCCTGCGCGTCACCGCCCGCGGCCGCAACGTCAAGGACCGCACACTGGAAATCTCCGGCTCCCTGAATGACTTTTCCCATCCCCGCTGGCAGGGCAGGGCCGTGGGCGAGTTGGATATGCGCCTGCTCGATTCCATGACGGGCTATCCTTTTGCGCCTGAGGGCATCGCGCATCTCGATCTCTACGGAGCCGGAGAAGCGGGAACCTTCCGCCTGGATGGCGGCGTTCACGTCGATGGCGGCTCTTACATCGGCACCGGTGTTGTCGCCACCGGATTTGGGCTTGATGCTCATCTTCATGCCGATCCCGAACAACTGCTGATCACCTCAATTGCTCTTCGACTCCGCCAGGGAGGCCAGATTGATGGCGACCTCTCGCTGGTTCACTGGCTGCCCGCGCCGCCGGCCCCGGAGAGCGGCCAATCGCGCGCCGCCCGCCGCGTCCCGCTCGCGGACGAAATCACCATCCCGGTCAACGGCAAGGTAACGGCTCAATTCAAGGACGTTGCCCTGGATACGTTGCTGGAGATGGTCTCCGAGCGGCCCTTCCAGCATCTTGGTTTTGACGCCCGCCTCAACGGACCTGCTACCGCGCTCTGGATCAAGGGCGACGATCGCACACTTTCAGTGGCCGCCTTGCTGAGGCTCACTCCACCTGCCCAGGCTGCTCCAGGTAAAGTGCCCGCCAGCGGCGTCGTCGATGCCACCTACACCCAGAGAGACGGCGCGGTCGATCTGCGCAAGCTGGAGCTGAATACGCCCGCCAGTCAGTTGGAGGCCCGCGGCCACCTGGGCGCCTATCCGCTCACCAGTCCCTCGGCCTTCGCCGTCGACTTCCATTCGCAGGACCTTGGCGACTTCGATACCGTCCTGCGCGATATGGGATTGAACCGCAACGGAAAAGCCGGAAGCGCGGCCTTGCCGGTGGCTCTCGCCGGGCGGGTTGATTTTCTGCATGGATCATGGACAGGCTCTCTTGTCGATCCGCATCTTGCCGGCAATTTGAAGGCGACGCAGATGGCCGTCGAGTTTCCGGCGTTGTCCACAGCCGCAGCCGGCCAGCCCCAATTTGTCCGGCTGGATTCGGTCGAGGCAACCGGCAGCTACTCGGCAGCCCGGATTGACATTGCCCACGCCCTGTTGCGCCGCGGGAACGCCGAGGTCGCCTTGAGTGGCAGCCTGGCCGCGGCGCCGGCCGGCGCGGGGCGCCCGCCAGAGCCCGTTCCATCCTTCGACAGCAATTCCGTGCTGCATCTCCGCCTCCATGCCGGCCAGGTCGGCGTGGACGATCTGCGGCCGTTCACCGGCGAGGACCTGCCTGTGGCCGGCGTGCTCAGTGCCCAGATTCAGGTGGATGGATCTCTCCATGCGCTGGACGGCTCCGGTTGGGTTGAACTCGATAAAGGAAGCGTCTTTGGAGAGCCCGTGTCGCGCATTCATGCGCAGGGCAAGATCGCCAACCAGATGGTCAGCCTGACCTCACTGACGATGAGCGAAGATGCCGGCAAAATCGCGGCCACGGGCAGCTATGACCTCCAATCCCGCCGCTTTCATTTGAACGCCAATGGCGTGGGAATCGACGTCGCCCGCATAGGATGGCTGCGCAACCGCGGTCTGAATGTGGCCGGCAAACTGGGTCTCTCAGTGGAGGGATCGGGAACGCTCGATGACCCGCGCCTTGAGGCGCGCGCCTCTCTGACAGGCCTGGCGCTGGGCGGAGACTCGCTGGGCGATATGAATTTGACAGCGCACACCGCCAACCGCGCCGTCACCTACGACCTGACAACCCGGCTCGATGCTGCCGAGCTGACCGCGCACGGCCAGACGGCGCTCACCGGCGGCTATGCCACCCAGGCCAAGATCGATTTTTCACGCTTCAACGTCGATGCGCTCTTCAAGTTGGCCCATGTCCAGGGCCTCAGCGGGGAGTCCGCGCTGGCTGGAACGGTCACCCTGGAGGGGCCTTTGGCGCGCCCGGATGAGTTTCGCGGCGAGGCCTCGCTAGCTCAGTTGGCGGTCACTGTCGCCGGCATTCATCTGCAAAGCGAGGGTGGCCTTCATGCCACGCTTGACCACTCCCTCATCCATCTCAGCCCGCTGCACGTCACCGGCGAAGAAACCGATCTGCGCGCCCAGGGAAGTCTCTCGCTCAAGGACAAGCACGAACTGGACTTTGCCGCCAACGGGGCGATCAATTTGAAAATAGCCGAGACGCTGGACTCCGACTTGACAGCCAGTGGAAACACCACCTTCCAGGTGGAGGCGCACGGTCCGCTGATGAATCCCGGCCTGCGCGGCAGCATCGACTTCCAGAACGGCTCGCTGGCGCTCGAAGACATGCCCAACGGCCTGAGCCAGTTGCATGGAACTCTCGAGTTCAATCAGAACCGGCTGGAGGTCAAGTCGCTGACCGCCATGAGCGGCGGCGGACAGTTGAGCGTTACCGGCTATCTGGCCTACCAGAACGGCATCTTTGCCAATCTCACCGCCACCGGAGCGGGAATCCGCATTCGCTACCCGCCAGGGGTCAGCTCCCTGGCCGATGCAACGCTTCATCTGCAGGGGCTCGATAATAACCTGCTGCTCTCCGGCGACGTGCTCATCACTCGTTTCACCTTAAGCCCCGACCTGGACATGGCCGCGCTGGCCGCGCAGGCGAATGCCGTCGAGGCCCTCGCTCCCCCTGACGCACCGTCCAACCACATTCGCCTCGATGTGCATTTCTCCTCTTCGCCGCAGTTGAACTTCCAGAACGCCTATGCCAAGCTGGCCGGCAATGTCGATCTCCGCCTGCGCGGAACCGTGGCCTCGCCCTCGCTGCTGGGCCGCGTTTCCATCACCGAGGGCAGCGGCATCATCGCCGGAACCCGCTACGAGTTGCAGCGCGGAGACATCAACTTTACCAACCCCGTTCGCATTGAACCCAACATCGACGTCAGCGCCACCGCCCGCGTCGAGGACTATGACATCTCCCTCGGCCTGCACGGTACTCCGGAGAAGATGGCGGTCACCTACCGCTCCGATCCACCGCTGCCGGAGGCCGACGTGGTCGCTCTGCTGGCCCTGGGCCGCACCGAGAGCCAGCAGCGCATCTACACCCAGCAGCAGCAGCAGTCTCTCTCCAACCCCACCACCGACGCCTTGCTCGGCGGCGCTCTCAACGCCACCGTCAGCACGCGCGTGCAAAAGCTCTTCGGCGCGGGATCCGTCAAGGTGGACCCCAACTATCTCGGCGCTCTGGGCAACTCCACCTCCCGCATTATCGTTGAGGAGCAGGTGGGCCGCGACCTCACTCTCACTTACGCCACCAACGTCAACACCACCGGCCAGCAGCTCATCCAGGCCGAAGTAGCCATCAACCGCCATGTCTCCCTGCTGATAGCCCGTGACGAGTCCGGCGTCTTCTCCGTGGTTCTAAAAGCAACCCGCCGATACAAGTAAGCGGTCAGGGATCAGGGAACAGGGATCAGGGATCAGGAAAAGCGCTGGGTGGCCCATCCTTTCCGCGGTCTCATCGCGGAAAAGGCGGGAAGCCTCGAACCTCAACCCCGGCCCTCCGTAACCTTTCCCGCAAATCCGTGTCTATACCAGCGAATGGCAGGCCGTTAGCAATCGGATCGCGCGAAACCAACCCAGGCTTACCCCAAGAATCCGCGGCTGCCGCAACGACCGTGTTTGTTACACGAGGAGGAATGAGAATCATGACCTGGACGATGAGCAATCCCCGCGCCGCGCTGCTTGCGGCGACGCTCACAGCAGTAATTCTGAGCCTTCCCCAGGCTTCTCTGGCAGCCGGCCGGGCGCAGACTTCCGGCGCGGCAGCGTCCGCGCAAACCGATAATCCGGCGTCCAGCGCCGCCGCGGCCCGGCTTGACAAGAAGCAATACAACAACGTGAAGGTGAGTGTGGAGCAGGGCATTGCCACCCTCACCGGAACCGTGGACCTCTACGAGTACAAGGCCGACGCCGAGAAGCGTGTGCGCAGAGCCAGGGGCGTCACCGCCGTGCGCAACCTGATCGAGGTTGCGGGTCCAACCGTTCCTGACCAGGAACTACTGGCTAAACTGGTCGAGAAGTTGGCCTACGATCGTGTCGGCTACGGCAATGCCTTCAACTCCATCACCGTCAGCGTCGATCACGGCGTGGTGACCGTGGGCGGCCACGCCCGCACCGACGTGGACAAGGACTCTGCCCTGGCTCTGGTTTCGACCTATCCCGGCGTCAAGGATGTGGTGGGCGAGATCGAGGTCGATCCCACCTCCATCATGGACGATCGCATACGCTTTGAGGTAGCGCGTGCTGTCTACGGCTACATGTCTTTGAACAAATACGCCGTCGATCCCGCCAAGCCGATCCGCATCTCGGTGCAGAACGGCCATGTCGAACTGTATGGTGTGGTGGACTCGCAGGCCGACAAGGACACCGCCTTCATGCGCGCCAACGGCGTCTCAGGCGTCTTCGGCGTGAAGAACTACCTGCAAGTCGCCGGCCAGCCCAGCGAAGCGGAAAAATAAACCGCCAAGGAATCCCGTACTTCCAGCCGCGAAGTCACCTCGACATCGGGCGCCGGCCACATGCTACTCTGAACCGGTTGACCCAAAGATGACCCGCATCGCCATCATCGCCGCCATGCCCGCCGAACTGAGGCCGCTCGTTCGCGGCTGGCGTCACTCTCGCGCCAACGGCGTCCATCTTTGGCGCAGGAGCTTCGACGGCGGCGAGTGGATTGCTGCCTGCGCCGGAGCCGGCGTCGCCGCTGCCACGCAGGCCTTTGTTGAAGTCGAGAAGAGCGGGGAAGTTGACTTTGTGATCACCACCGGCTGGGCGGGAGCCTTGCGGGAGGGGCTTGCGCCCGGCCAGGCCTGCGATGTCTCCACCATCATCGATGCCCGCACCGGGGAGCGCTTTGTTGCCGCTTCTCCCCCAAATGACTGCTGGCTGGTGACCAGCACGAAGGTCGCGGATGTGGCCGAGAAGAAGCGTCTGGCAGCCACCTACTCGGCCGCGCTCGTCGATATGGAGGCCTCCGCGATTGCCCGCCTGGCAGCCATGCGCGGCATCCCTTTTTATTGCACCAAGGGGATCAGCGACGGCTACAACGACCAACTTCCTGATTTCAATCGTTTTATCTCTCCCGCTGGCCATTTCAAGCTGGCCCGATTCATCGTTTTTGCCCTTCTGAGGCCCTGGTACTGGCCCGCACTCGCGCGGATGGGTGAAAATAGCAGGAAGGCTTCCCGCGCCATCGCGGAGTCTCTGCTCGATCTTCTGCATGAACAAGGACACACTGACAAGCGCAATGGCTACCCAAACCACAAACGCTGAACCCCGAATCGAGTTGAGAATCCCCGCCGCCATGCGGGCCGCGGTCTATCGCGGCGTCAACGATATGCGCGTGGAAACCGTGCCCGTGCCCGCGATTGGTCCTGGAGAGCTGCTGATCAAGGTGGCTACCTGCGGCGTCTGCGGCACGGATCTCAAAAAAATTCATACCGGCTCGCACTCCGCCCCGCGCATCTTTGGCCATGAGATGGCCGGAACCATCGTCCGGCTCGGCGAGGGTGTGACCAGCTATCAAATCGGCGAGCGAGTAGTGGTTCACCACCACGTCCCCTGCGGAGATTGCTACTACTGCCGCAAGGGAACCCCGGCGCAGTGCACGCTCTACAAAAGAGTTGGCGTCACGGCAGGTTTTGAGCCTTCAGGCGGCGGCTTCGCGGAGTACATTCGGGTGATGGACTGGATCGCGGCCAGCCGCGCCGTCGTCCGGATTCCCGGCGGCGTCCCCTTTGAACAGGCGGCCTTTCTTGAGCCGGTGAACACCGTCCTGAAGGGCGTGAAGATGCTTAATCTGGCTCCTGACGACACGGTGCTGGTCATCGGCCAGGGCCCCATCGGCTTGATGCACGCCGCGCTGGCTCGCCGCACCGGGGCGCGCGTGCTCACCTCCGATCTCTATCCCGAGCGCCACGCCGTTGCCGCGAAATTCGGACTGCATCACCCGATTCATGCCGGCACGGAGAACGTAGTCGAGCGGGTGCGGGCCGAGACCGAAGGCCGCGGCGCGGATGCCGTCATTCTCGCCGTGGGCGGCAATGCGCTGATCAAGCCCGCCATGGCCGCGGTGCGTTGCGGCGGCAAGGTCATGCTCTTTGCCCAGACCCAATACGGCGAAGCCGCCTTCGATCCGGGCCAGGTGTGCATGGATGAGAAGACCCTGCTCGGCTCCTACTCGTCCTCGTTCCGCATTCTGGATGAGGTTACCGATCTGGTCTTCGGCGGCTATCGCAGCGGCTTCGATTTGACGCAACTGATCTCGCACCGCTTTCCGCTTGAAGAGGCTGTCAAGGCAATCGAGGTTGCCTCGGCACCCAAAGGCGACTCGATGAAGATTATGATTGAGCCTGTGCCGGGAGCAGGGGCACAGTAGGGAGGAGAGAGATGGCAGGCACGGTAAAAGCCGCGATCCTCCGGGGCCGCAAGACCGTCGAGACGGTTGTCGAGGAGGGCCGCAAGCAGGCCGAGAGAGTCGTCGAGGGAGGCCTCAATACTGTCGAGACGGTGGTCGAGGTCGGCTTCAACACCGTCGAGACGGTGGTGGTCGAGGGCCGCAGGAAGGTCGAATCCGCCGTCAGCCTGGGCCGCAAAACGGTCGAGCACCACCTGCTTCATGACCGCGGCACCATGCAGGCCGCGGTCCTCCACGGTCGCGAAGATGTCCGCATCGAGCAGGTTCCCATTCCCAAGGCCGAGGCCGGCGAACTGGTCGTCCAGGTGGGCGCTGCGCTCACCTGCGGCACTGACCTCAAAGTCTTCCGCCGCGGCTACCATGCGCGCATGATCGTTCCTCCCGCCCTCTTTGGCCATGAGCAGGCGGGAACCGTTGTCGAGGCCGGCGAAGGCGTCACGGATTTTGCCGCTGGCGAACGCGTCGTCGCGCTCAACTCGGCGCCCTGCGGCCAGTGCTACTTCTGCGCGCGCGGCCAGGAAAACCTCTGCGACGATCTGCTCTTCAACAACGGCGCCTATGCCGAATTCATCCGCATCCCGGCCCGCATCGTGGCCAAGAATACCCTTCACATCCCCGATCACGTCGCGCTGGAGTACGCCGCGCTCACCGAGCCCCTGGCCTGCGCGGTGCATGGCTTTGAGGACTCCCGGCCCCACCCTGGAGACACCGTGGCCATCATCGGCGGAGGCCCTCTGGGCTTGATGATCCTCCACGTGGCCGCCCTGGCCGGATGCGAGGTTATCGCCATCGTCAAGCACGACGGTCAGGTCGAAGCGGCGCGCCAGTTGGGCGCGGCCCACGTGGTCCAAACCACCAACATTCGCAAAGCTATCCTTGAGACACGTGCGCTCACTGACAAGAATCGCGGCGTTGACATCGCCATCGAGGCCGTCGGCGTGCCAGAAGCCTGGGAAGAAGCCGTCGAGATGGTGCGCAAGGGCGGCACCGTCAACTTCTTCGGCGGTTGCGCAATCGGCACCCACGTCACGCTCGACACCAATCGCATTCACTACTCCGACATCACTCTGCGCGCCACCTTCCACCACACCCCGGCTATGTGCCGCAAGGCGCTTGATCTCATCGCTGGAGGCCGCTTCCAGGCTGGAGCCTTCATCACCGGCCACGCCCATCTCTACGAACTCAACCGCGTCTTTCAGAAGCTGATGAAGCGAAGCAGCGAAATCAAGACGGCCATTGTGCCCTGAGGCGAAGCCATGACGACGGCAGCTCAAGAACCAGACAAGGAGATGCGCGAGAAGCAGGCGGTGATTGAACGCGCCTGGGCATCGCTGCCCTCCAGCTATGCCATTCCCGAGGTCGCGCCGACCCTCGACGAGGCGCGCGCCTGGTGCCAGCGGCTGGCCGAGTCGCACTATGAGAATTTTCACGTCGCCTCATGGTTTCTGCCCAAAGATCTGCGCCCGCATTTTCATGCTATCTACGCTTACTGCCGCGTCTCCGACGATTTGGGTGACGAACTTGGCGACCCTGAGCAGTCCCTTGCCCTGCTTGACATCTGGGGCCGCGAGCTCGATGCCTGCTACGAGGGCCGCGCGCGTCATCCGGTCTTCGTAGCACTGGCCGAGACCATCAAGCAGTGCTTCATTCCCAAGGAGCCGTTTGCCGATCTGCTGGTTGCCTTTCGCCAGGACCAGACAGTCACCCGCTACGAGACGATGGAAGATCTTCTCGGCTACTGCCGCAACTCGGCCAATCCCGTCGGCCGCCTGGTGCTCTATGCCTGCGGCGAGTCGAATGAAGAGAACGTCCGTCTCTCCGACCTGACCTGTTCCGCTTTGCAGTTGGCCAACTTCTGGCAGGATGTGCGCGCGGACATCAAGAGAGGCCGCATCTATATCCCGAAGAAGGACATGGACTTTTTTCGCGTCAGCGAGGAGTACATTGCCGAAGGCATCGTCACTCCGGAGTTCCGCGGCCTGATGGTCTGCGAGATCGATTACACGCGCTCGCTCTTTGAGCAGGGACTTCCGCTGATTGGCAAGGTTCACCGCGATTTGGCCATCGATCTGGATCTCTTCAGCCGCGGCGGTCTTGAGATTCTGCGCGCCATCGAGCGGTGCGATTACGACGTGCTCAGCGCGCGGCCCGCCATCTCGAAGGCCGCAAAACTGGCCCTGCTGCTGCGCGCAGTCAGCGGAAAACTACTGCCCTTTCTGCGCCTTGGCAACCAGAGGCGAGGGGCGGAAGATTGACGCACGATCCCAAATTGGATGCGGCCTACGCTCTGTGCCGCGCCATCGCCCGCCGTGAGGCCAAGAACTTCTACTACGCCTTCATCGCCTTGCCCGCGCCGCGCCGCAACGCCATCTGCGCCATCTACGCCTTCATGCGTCAGGCCGACGATCTGGCCGACGATGAATCCCTGCCGCGTGAGGAGCGCCGCCGCCGTCTTGCCGCGTGGCAGGACAATTGGCGCGGCGTCTGTCACGGAGGCGACTCTTCTGACCTGATCTTTCTGGCTGTGCGCGATGCCGTCGAGCGCTTCGCGATTCCGCTCAACCTGCTCGATGAGCTGGTCGCCGGCGTAACCATGGACCTCGACCGATCTACTGTTGACTGTCATCCTGAGCGAAGCGCAGCGGAGTCGAAGGACCTGCTTTTCGTCCCTGACACTTACGCCACCTTCGCCGGTCTTTACCGCTATTGTTATCTCGTAGCCTCGGTCGTGGGCCTCGTCAGCATCCGCATCTTCGGCTACACCGATCCCGGCGCCGAGAAGCTGGCTGAAGAGACGGGCATCGCCTTTCAGCTCACCAACATCCTGCGCGACGTAGCCGAGGATGCCGCTCGCAATCGCGTCTATCTGCCCTTGGAAGATCTGGCAGCCCACAATGTCACGCTCGATTCACTGCTGCATCGCGCAGCCGGCACGCCGCCCGCGGCCAACGAGCGCGCGCTGCTGGAGGCGATTGCCCTGCGCGCGGAGATGTACTATCAGTCAGCGCAGGAGTTACTGCCGCTCATCGACCGCGAAAGCCGGCCCGCCCTGTGGGTGCTGGTTTCCATCTATCACGGCCTGCTCAAGCGCATCGAGAAGGCTCAATACGATGTATTCTCCCGCCGCGCAAGCGTCCCGATGCCGCAAAAGCTCGCTATTCTCGTTGTGGGCCTAGCCCGAATGGGCTGGGCGCGGCTGTTGAGTTACCATTGATTCGCCTACAAAACGATGGCACCGCCACAACGCTGTCATCCTGAGCGGAGCGCAGCGAAGTCGAAGGACCTGCGGTTGCTTTTTCGGAACCAGAACCCGCAGAGAAAGGACAAGAGAAACCATGAAAATGCCGCCGTTATCTTTGGAGTCGAAAGTGCTCCTGACCGCATTCGCAATCTGCGTGTACGGATTTCTTCGAGTGACGCATGTCATCCATTTATCAGATCGATATGAAAACTATCCTCTATTCTTGATCGCCTTCGTTTTGGCAGCGTTGGTTCTTGGCGAAGATCGTGATTCCTCGGCGAGCAACGGAGTGTATTTGCTCAGCAATGGTCTTTTGTTCTGGAATATGATGACATTGGACAATTCGATAGGCGGAGTTATCTTCAGATGGCTATTCGCTATGGTTTCCGGGGTAGGGCTCTTCAAATGTGGGTTATCGGCGCTGAAGTATATTCGCCGGTGGAAAAAGTGAAGGACAGCAGAGATCTTAGCCGATAGCCGAATGGGACTGGCTTAGCACTTTGGGACATCGAGTGCTCGCTGAACGCACGAACGAATGCAACCGCAGGTCCTTCGGCTCCGTTTGTCGCAAAGAACGCGCCAAACTTCGCTCAGGATGACAGACTTTTTATGAGTCGATTAGAGCAGAATTCGCAGAAGAGCGCCACAGTCATCGGTGCCGGTGTGGCCGGTATGAGCGCGGCCTGCGCCCTGGCTGAGGCCGGGCTGCGCGTGCAGTTAGTCGAGCGGCGCGGCTATCTCGGCGGCCGTGCAAGCTCCTATCTGCATCCCGGCGTCAATGAAGTCATCGACAACTGCCAGCACGTCCTCTTCGGCTGCTGCACCAATCTCATCGGCTTCTATCGCCGCATCGGCGTCGCGGAGCGCATCCACTGGACCAGCGAGATGACGATGATCGAACCCGGTGGTCGCAGATCGCGGCTGGGGCCGTTCGAGCTAGGCCCGCTGCGCCTGCCCGCGCCGCTGCACTCAGCGCCCAGTTTCCTCAACGCGAGGGCCTTTACGCTTGCCGACAAAATCGCTCTGGGCCGGGCAATGCGGGCGATGATGAAGCCGGAGGCGCTGGAGGACACGCGAGAGACTTTGGGAGATTGGCTGAGGCGGCATAAGCAGACCGAGGGCGCGGTCAATCGTTTCTGGCGTTTGGTCATCGCTAGCGCCTTGAATGCCGAGATCGATTCGATTGCCGTTCCCTACGCGGCCAAGGTCATCCGCGAACTCTTCATGAATTCCGCCGAAGCGGGTCGCATGGGCATGAGCACAATCCCGCTGAGCGAGTTATACGCGAATGTAACTCCATTCCTCGAAGCTCGCGGCGGCAGCGTGCTCCTGAACACCCATGTCGAAGGCGCGGCCTGGGATGAAGAAACCTCACGGTGGATGATTTGCACCCGCACCGGAGAGCTAATCTCCGACTGCGTGATTCTTGCCCTGCCCTTTGAGGCGATGCGGAAGTTACTGCCGCATCTGCCCGCCGAGGAAGGCGCGGAGAAGCTGGCCCGCCAGATCGAGCGCCACGAACACTGGCCCATCTGCAGCGTGCATCTCTGGTTCGACCGCGAGATCACGGGACTCGAACACGCCGTGCTCCTCGACCGCGAGATTCACTGGATGTATAACCAGTCGAAGCTGCAAGGGCGCGCTGGGCATTACATCGAGTTAGTCGTCAGCGCCACTCGCTCCTTCGCGGCGCTGCCGCGCGAGGCCGCCATCCAGCAGGCCCTCCGCGAGCTGGCCGAGTTCTTCCCGCGCGTGAAAGAAGCAAAACTGGAAAAGGCCGCGCTAGTGAAGGAAGTCCGCGCCACCTTCGGCGTGCCGCCGGGCATCGACGCCGCGCGGCCCAACGCCGTTTCGCCCTGGCCAAACTGCTTCCTGGCCGGCGATTGGGTGCAGACCGGCTGGCCCTCGACGATGGAGAGCGCCGCGCGCTCGGGCCATTTGGCCGCCGAAGCCCTCTCGATGGCCATGGAAGAGCCGCGAGCTATCCTCATTCCCGACCTGAAGCCGCAAGGACTGATGCGCTGGATGTGAGCCGAGAATAGAGAGTAGCGCCGCAGAGTCTTTTCTATTCCCTGATCCCTGATCCCTGACCCCTGATCTCTGTGCTCAATGCGCCAGAAAATACACCCCGACGCAGATCAGCACAGCCGCCGTCCAGCGCCGCCGGTCCACATTCTCTTTGAGAAACAGCTTGGCGGCGATGGCGTTGGTGACCACGGTGAGGGACGCTGTGGCAGGCCCGGCCAGGCCAAGGTTCAGATGATTCAAGGTGAAGAGCAGCGCGAAGAAGGCCACGGCCATAAAAAAGATGCCGGCGAAGAAGAGCGGGCAGGTCAGCACAGCCACAATCGCGCCCTTGAGTCCGGAGCGGGCGCGAATCTCATCCAGATCGCCGATCGATTTCATGGCCGCGGCGGTCAGCACCTCGCCGGCTGTCGAGCTGAGCACGACGGCGGCGATCATAGCCGCGGTGGCCCAAAAGCTGGGGGGAAGAACGTGAGGGGCGCCGGGATTCATCGCGTTGGGCCTTTCTCAACCAGCGCAGGCTCAGTGGCAACATGCTCGGTGCGTGACGGGCCAGGGGCGACGAAGCCCACGCCTAGAGTGATCAGGGCCACGCCCAGCCAGCGCTGAGAAGAGACCGGCTCATGCAGATAGAAATGCGAGAGCAATTCAACCAGGACATTACCCCAGGCCGTGGCCAGCATGACATAACTCAGATCGGCCCAGGAAAGAGCTGTTAGATAACTGGCGAAGAAGCCGATCAAGAGCGCAATTCCCAAAATAACCCAGGGAGTGAAGGAAGCCGCGAAGAGGGGCAAAAGGTGCGCCAGCGAGAGCTGTGGAAGGCCGGTCATGCCCTTGGCAAGGCACGTATTGCCCAGCGGCGCGCAGACCGCAACCAGGACCAGAATCATGGATCGATAGAATGACAATCTTCGATGAGCCATCGGTATCTTGAACTTCCTTGGATTTGGGCTTCATGAAGTCGAGGGCGGACGCGATAGCGCCGCCCTCGATGGATGAGAAAATGCAATTGTTATGCGTTCGCGCTGGCTGGAGCGGGCGGCTCGGCCTGCTTGCCGCGCGCCGTCTTCACCATCTTGTTGCGCTGCGCGCGCAGCTTGAGGAAGGCCTTGGCCTCGACATACAGCCGGGGCAGATCGCGATTCACAAACGCCTTCCACACCACGCGAAACGCCGCCTTGGGACGGAAGTAATACTCGTCGTAGAAGCGGTGCACCATCTCCATCACGTAATCGGTGGGCAGGCCGGGATATTCGATATGCGCCATCTGGTGGCCGCCTTCATCCATCATCGCTGTCGCGTTCTTGATGAAGCCGTTAGCCTTGGCGTAGTCATAAAACTCAGTCCCCGGATAGGCATGCGCGATCGAGACCTGAATGGTCTCGCAATCCAGCTTCTTGGCGAAGTTGATGGTGTTGCGGATCGACTCCTTGGTCTCCCCAGGCAGGCCGAGGATGAAGTCGGCGTGGATGGTCAGCCCCAGGTCGTGGCAGTCCTTGGCAAACTCGCGAGCCCGCTCCACGGTGGCGCCCTTCTTCACATTCTTGAGAATCTGCGGATCGCCAGATTCGAAGCCCACAATCAGCAGCCGGCAGCCGGCCTCCTTCATGGCCTTCAGCGTCTCCCGGTCGGTAGTCACGCGCGAGGTGCAGCTCCAGGTCAGCCCCAGCGGCTTCAGCTTTTCGCACAACTCAACGGTCCGGGCCTTCTGGATGTTGAACGTGTCATCGTCGAAGAAGAACTCCTTCACATCGGGGAAGTTCTGCTTGGCCCATGCCAGTTCGGCGGCCACATCGTCGGTGGAGCGCTTGCGCCAGGCATGTCCGCTCAGCGTCTGCGGCCACAGGCAGAAGGTGCACTGCGCCGGGCAGCCGCGCGTGGAGTAAAGCGCGATGAAGGGATGCAGCAGGAAGGGCACGTTGTAGCGCGTCACGTCCATGTCGCGCTTATAGATCTTGGTGGCCCAGGGCATTGCGTCCAGGTCCTCGATCTGCGGGCGGTCGGGGTTGTGGACGATCTTTCCGTTCTGCTTGTAGCTGATGCCGAGAATCTCGTTCAGCGGCTTGCCCTGCGCAAACTCCACCACGGAATAGTCGAATTCGCGCCGGCAGATGAAGTCCAGCGCCGCGCACTCGTTCAGAGCCTTGTCCGGGGAGGTGGTCACGGGCGGTCCGACAAAGGCAATGCGAATCAACGGATTGGCTGCCTTGATGGCCTCGGCCAGCCGCTGGTCGCCCTCCCAGCCCATCGTGGAGGTAAACAGCACCAAGAACTCATAGTCTTTGCAGATTTTGATGGTTTCATCCGCGGAGACGTGATGCGGGGAAGCATCGAGCACGCGCGAACCTTCCAGCAATCCGGCCGGGTAGGTCAGCCAGACGGGGTACCAGTAGGATTCGATCTCGCGCGTGGCCGGCCAGCGCGAACTCGCGCCGCCGTCAAAGTTCTCAAACGAAGGTGGATTCAGAAACAGCGTCTTCAAAGGCATAGTCATCCCCTCTATTCTAACATTCCGGCATTTTCAGCATTGTCTTGGCCGGTTTCGATCTACTTTCCGTGCAGTTCGTCGAGCCAGTCTTCCATGTGCCCGAGGGCGCGCAGCAAGTTCAGGCGGGCCTTGCTGAGGTCGAATCCCGCATCCAGAGCGTCCTCGAACTTTTGCCGTTCATCGATGCGGGCCAGTTGCTCGGCCTTGGGGGAAAGCTGCGCCGGCGCGCCGGGGCCGGCGTTGGCCCCATTGCCCAACTCCAGTTGCGTCAGCACGGCCTGGAGCTGCTCATGGGCGATCTGCTGTTTTAGACTCGCAATCTCCGCCAAGGTATCCAATTCGCGCAGGCTGCCAGTCAACTCCGCAATCTGCACCTCGTTCTGGTGCTGGGCCTGCTCGGTCTCAACCTTTGCCCGCAGTGCTTCGGCGGCGGTTTGCCGAGCCTTGGCGCGAAGGCTGAAGTCGAAAAACGGAACCGTGATCTGGAGGCCGAAGCTGACGTTGTTCGGGGTGAAATTCGAGTAGTAGGTGGAGTAGCTGTTCAGTTCGTTCGAGTCGTAATTGTATACTGCTCCGAAGCCGATCTGGGGCCGGCGCCATGAAAGGTCGTCCCCATGCGCCTGTAACTCCTTCGAGCGGGCAAGGGCGCCGGCAGCCTCGATTCCGGCGAGAGCGCGTGGCGCCTCGTCGCCGATCACCGCGGGGATTTCGGGGATGCTGGCGTGGTCGGTGAAGATGGAACTCGCCGGCAAATCCGACAGGACGGCAAGCTGCTTGGCCAGCAATGCGGCGCGGGTTTCAAGATGGATCCGCTTCAGCTTCAATTGGGCGGCCGTCAACTGCGCCTGTAGCAGATCGCCCAGCGAGTCTACACCAGCCTCGCTACGCTCACCCTCAATCCGAACCAGATCTTTGGCCAGCGCTTCCTGCTGGCGTGAGGCTTCAAGCTCGCGGTTGACTGTGTCCAATTCAATGTACGCGGTCGAGGTCTCCAGAGTCACCTGCTCGCGGGCGTCCTTCAGGCTCAGATTGGCGGCGTCCAGGCCGATTCTGGCGGCTTTGATGTACTGTCGCTGGGAAAAGCTCAAAACCAGCGATTGCATCGTGGCGCTGCCGACGGAAGGCTGGCCAGTGGGGAATCCATGGGAGTAGCCGACCATTGAGCCGATCACGAAGTTGGGAATGTAGGCGTCCTGGGTCTGCGCCAGCGCGGCGGCGGCTTTTTGCACATCCGCCTCGGCCAGCTTGACCTCGCTTGAGTTGCGCTGCGCCAGGTCCACGACTGTCGCCAGCGAAACCTGCGCCTGCGCCAGCGCCGGAGCTGCGGCCAGCGCCGCGCCAAAGAGCAGCGCCGCCCAGCCCTTCAGCGGATTGTCTCCGTTCCTCACGTCTGCTCTTGCCCTCAATGCTTTAAGTCCTGAGCCGGCTTGTACTCACGCGCCAGAGCCAGCGCCGCGTTGCGTTCCCGGCTGGCCGCCGCCGCATCTCCAAGTTGCTGCTTCAACCGGGCCAGACCCGTGTGCGCCACAAATGCCGGCGCTTCCTCGGTCTTTGCGCTGCCCGCCAGATAGCTCTCCAGCATCTTTGCCGCCCGCGCCGGATCCCGGTTCGTCTTGATCAGCAATAAAGCTCCGTTAAAGAGCGCCACGCCCGCGCGCTTATCCCGCTCCGCGGCGCTTTCTCCGCTATGCACCGCCGACTCCATCTCCGTCCAGCGCTCGCGGTGGCGATAGAAGCCGGCCAGCGTCATCCATTGGGAGGCCGGATGCGCCGACCCCGCAATCGCCTGCTTCAACTCCCGCTCGGCGGCGCCGTAGTCCTTGCGCTCCTCGGCGATATGGCCCCTCAATTCGTGTGCGCTCGCCGGGTCGATCTTCTCCAGCTTCGCGGCAACGCCCTCTGCCTTGTCGGTTCCGCCGCCTACCACCGCGGGCGCCGAGTAGTAGAACTCGCCCAGGTCGGCCAGCGCATCGGCATTGCGTGGATCCAGCCGGACGGCTTCCTCCATCTCCGCCCGCACCCGCTTGGCCAGCGAATAGGCATTCAGAAACGATGCCCGGCTGGCCTTCTCGCCCAGCGCGCGAGCCAGCCACATGTGATCCACTGAATTCTCCCCGTCCAGCTTTACCGCCTGCTCACAGTCGCTTGCCGCTCGATCCCATTGCTCCAGGGTGTATTCCACGCGGCACTTGAGGTTGAACGCTTCGGCCTTGCCGCCCGGCAGCGCCAGAGGATTCAACAGCGCCAGCGCCTTGTCCGCCTCGCCGGCCTGCAAGGCTGCGTTGGCCTGGGCAAGCTGCGGTCCCGCGCCGCCCGGCCCGGACGCCCCCATGGCTGCTGCCAGCGCCAGCCCCGCCAGCACCCTCACCGCACAACCTTGATCGGAACGCCCTCTTGCAAAGGCTGTCCGCTAATGGTCCCCGTTGCCACCACATCCCCTTCCTCAAGCCCGGAGAGAATCGCCACCTGGGTCAGATTTGTGGTCCCGGTCGTCACAAAAACCCTCTGCAATCCGTCTTTGACAACCTTGTAGACATAGGTTCTGCCGTTTTCCGCGTGCAGCGCATCGCGGGGGATGCTCAGGGCGTTTGCCTCGCTGGAGATGGTAGCCGTCACCGTCACATTGGTGTCCGGCAGCAGGTCGCCGTCCGCATCGTCGATCTTTACCAGCACCTCGCCCACGCTGCGCGTGCCGAGGTTGATCACCGTCACCGGAGTCCGCTCGATTTGCCCGTTCCAGACGCGGCCCGGCTTGGCGTCCCATTTGATCTGAATCTTCTGGCCAACCGCCAGCCGCCCAATCTCCGGCTCGTCAAAATAGGCCCGCACCAGCTCATGATGCAGGTCGGCCAACTGGAGCAGGAGCTTGCCCTCTTCCACATACTCCGTTCGCCCCGTATCAACGCTATAGACAGTTCCCGCCGCCGGAGCGCGCACCTGGGCCTGCTCGACCACATCTCTGGCCGCCGTCAGGCTGGCTTCCGCATCCTGGAGCGCCGCTCGCGCGCGCTCCACCTCCGCCGGCGAATAGCGGCTGTTTGCGCTTTGCTCCAACGCATGAAGATTCCCTTCAGCCGCGTCCAGCCGCTCCCGCGCCGCGGCAACCTCGTTCAGCGACGCCGCCCCGGCCGAGTTGAGTTTGGTCAGCGCTTCCAGGCTCCGGCGCGCCGCATCGCGTTCCAGTTGCGCGCGCGCCACATCGGCCTGCGCCAACTGGCGCTCCTGCTGGGTTCCGTTGTGGGTAGCCGCCTCCAGCGCTGCCTGCGCGGCCCTGACGCCGCTCTCCGCCGCGGCCTCGCGGGCGCGCGCCTGTACGTCGTCCAGGGCCAGCAGCAGCTTTCCCGCCGCCACCTGGTCGCCCGGCTGAACGTAGACCGCCTTGACGCTGGTTGCAATCGGGCTGTGAACCTCGTAGTTCACCTCCGGCTCAACCCGCCCGTTGGTGCTGATGGTGCTCACCAGCGGCAGATGCTCCGCCGGGGCCACACGCACCTCAAGCCGGTCCCGCGTCAGGGCCCGCACCGTGAAAAAAACGACGATAACCAGAACGGCCAGGCTCCTGTATATCCAGAGACGGACCGAGTGCGATCTTTCTTGAGTCATTCAGGCAACCAGAGTCAGTATATAGGACTCGGAAACCGGCCCCAGGAACCAAAGAAATTCACGCCGGGGGGAAACTTGGCCAGCCATTCCTCAGCCTCGTACAATCGAGCCATGGCTTCTGAACCGCGCTACACTGACGATCACGCCAAGGCCGGACTCGATTTCCCCTTCCCCGCTATCGAGACTTGGGCTAACCAGTTTCCCGGCTACGAGATCCAGATTGACGACCCGGAGCTGACCTCCGTCTGCCCCAAAACCGGTCTGCCCGACTTCGGCACGCTCAGCATCCGCTACATGCCCCGCCAGCGCTGCCTCGAGCTGAAGTCCCTCAAAGAGTACCTCTTCTGCTACCGCAACCTGGGCATCTTCCAGGAAAACATCGTCAACCAGGTCTTGGAAGACGTAGTCAAGGCCTGCGATCCGGTCTGGGCCGTCGTCAAAGGCGAATTCCGTCCCCGCGGCGGCATTGGAACCACCGTGGAAGCCCGCTGGCCGCGGCCGTCGGCGTAAGCAAGAGGAGGGTTTGACGTGCGTATCAAATGGACTGTGGTCTTAGGCATCCTTGTTGTCCTGGCGGCTAGCGCTCTTGCAAATGGGCAGGTGTCCGTTGCGCCTCGCTCCCAACCCTTCCCCCATTTCATGCAGAAGGAAGGCAAGTTGGATGGTGACGGGTTTCCGACCTCCGGCGCTACGCTGTGCGTGGAAAGCCGGCCGGCCCTCTGCTTCAAGATGCCTCCAAAGCAACAGGATAAAGATCTCACATACGAATTTGGATTGGAACCACATTCAGAGCGCCTTCCACTCGCCGACGGCGGCTCGTGGGTGTTCTTTACGGCTATGTTTTCGGGAGGTGGCAGCGGCACCCTGACTCGATTTGCGGTGTTAAGATATGCGTCCGCAGGCAAGATCGAGAACCTGCTTCCGTGGGTGGCCGTAACAAACGTGAGCCAATACGCAATGTGGAATCTGCCTGAAGCTTCGTCATACCCGGTGCTGGTTCTTGCTGACTTCGTGTGGGGAAAGGGAGAGTCACATTTCGCTTGGCATTTCTACACCGTCTCAGCATGGAAATTTGATCCGAAAATCGGTCATTACTCTGAGGCATTCGAGTATCGCACCGCGCGAAAATATAGCGGCGGGGACAGCGATCGAATTCGAGTCTTAGGACCGGAACGGCAGGAAATTATCCGGCGACTCGAATCGAAATAGAAAAGAGGCACATCGGCCCGGGCGCCCCATCCTTTCGCGCACCTTGCGAAAGGGTGGGAAACCACGAACCCACGCTGCGCCCTATTGCTCAGACAAGGACCTTCTCCATCGCTACCGTCAACAATGTAGGGGCAGGCAATCCACGGCCCCCGCGGCAATGAGGAGAATTCATGAGCGGATTCAAGTTTCTTGCGTTAGCGGCTGTTGCGGGAATCTTCCTGGCAGCATCTGCCCCCAAAGCACAGGCTCAGGTAGCCGTCGAAGTCGGCGTCGCTCCTGATTGTCCCTATGGTTACTACGACTACGCCCCCTATAACTGCGTTCCCGACGGCTACTACGGCTCGGAATGGTTCGATGGCGGCGTCTTCGTCGGCGTTGGCCCGTGGTTTCATGGCCGCAGCGACTTCCAGGGCCACGTAGACAACACCTTCGACCCGCAGCACGGCTATGCGGGCCCAATGCCGAAACGCGGCGAGAAGGCCGCGGCGCAGCGCAGACCCCCCGAGCAGTTCAAGGGAAATGAATCGCGGGATGGACGCGGCCACTCAGTCGCAGAGAAGCGCTAATAGGTGAAGCTGGCGCGAACGGCCAAGTTGCCGGAAAGTTCCTGAGGGCGCATCCTGAATCCAAATCACGATGCGCCCCCCGGCAAGCCTGGCAGCAGCCACGAACCCAGCCCGAAGCGCGCGATTGCCGGCAAGCGCATCGCAGCTTCGAGGCTGGGGGATGGGCTTTTGCCCACTGATTGTGATATTGGTGTGGAGTCCCGCAATTTCTGCCGGACCCATGCCCCTTGTCGCCTGCCATCCAGTCCGCCCGCCCCCGCCTCACCTCCGCCCAGGGGACGCTGCTGCTGCTTATCGGCCTCAACCTGCTGAACTACATCGACCGCTACATCCTGCCCGGCGAATTATCCCTGATTCAGCGCGACTTCCACGCCACCGACCACCAGATGGGCGCTTTGACCACCGCGCTCTTCCTCTTCTACATGTTCGCCGCCCCGCTGACCGGCTGGCTGGGTGATCGCTACTCCCGCAAGCCGCTCATCATCGCCGGCGCGATTCTGTGGAGTCTTGCCACCCTTGCCACCATCTGGGTCCACAGCTATTGGACCTTCTATATCCGCCAGGCTGTGGTGGGCATCGGCGAGGCCACCTTCGGCATTTTCGCCCCCGCCGTGCTGGCCGACTTCTATCCGGAACGCGACCGCAACCGCATACTCTCCATCTTCTATCTGGCTATTCCCGTGGGCGCGGCCCTGGGCTATCTGGCGGGCGGGCAGTTGAGCTTCGGCGGCGATTGGCGCAGGCCGTTCTTCATCTGCGCCCTCCCCGGCTTCGTCATTGCGGCGCTCTATGGCCTGTGGGGCCGCGAGCCCGAGCGCGGCTCCAGCGACCACATTCGTCCCACCCTCAATCGCTCCACTTTTCGGGGGCTTTTCTTGAACCCGGCATATCTCACAGCCACCTTTGGCCTGGCCGCTCTCACCTTCGCCATGGGCGGCATCTCCGCCTGGGTGCCGACATTCCTCAACCGCTCCGCCGGTCTCTCGGTTGGCAACGCCAGCCTGGTTGTCGGCGCCATCACGGTCATCGACGGCATCGCCGGAACCCTCACCGGCGGCTGGATCGCCCAGCGCTGGCTCCGCACCAATTACCGGGCTCTCTACCTCGTCTCCTTCTGGAGTGTCGCCCTCACCCTGCCCTGTGGTGTGTTGGTCTTCTTCGGCCCCGCGGCCTTGACCGTCCCCGCGCTTTTTGCCGCCGAATTCTTTCTCTTCCTCAACACCGGCCCGCTCAACGCCGCCATCGTCAACTCGGTCTCAGCCCCGGTCCGCGCCACCGCCATCGCCTGCAATCTCTTCATCATTCACTGCTTTGGCGACACCTTTTCCCCGCAGATCATCGGCTACCTCTCCGACCGCGCCAGAGGATTGGGCCTTGACAGCGCAAGAAGCCTGGGCCTCGGCCTGGGAGCCACCCTCATCTCCCTGGTCGTCTCCGCCATCATCCTCCGCGCCGGCGCGCGCTTCGCCCCGCCGCTGGAAGAGGCAGCTTCTAGCTCCTAGCTTCTAGCTTCCAGTACCGAGACCGCGTGATTGTGTGATTGCTGGAATGGAGCGCCGGTCTCCAGACCGGCTGTCGTGCGGGCGTCCACGCCCGCGCTTGTCCCGGAGAAATTACCGAATGAAATAGTCTAAACACCAGTTGTTTATGCCGTGTGCGAATTCCCGGTTAACCGCCAAGGCCGGCCCCGCGAGGAACAGCTAGAAGCTAGAAGCTAAGAGCTAGCAGCTAACTTCACCTCCCCGGCAGCGTCTCCCGGTCTCGCGTATTCATGAAGGCCCGCCCACCCCCCTGTGAGCGCAGATTCGGGTCGCTGACCGGCGGCCGGCTCTGGTCCGCGCTAAAACCCCGCGCCAGCCTCGGATTGGGCTTGAACTTCGGCGGCCCTCCGTAGAACTGCCGCGCATGGCTCAGCACCATCCCCGCCCTCCCGTGCATCGGCCTCACAATCCCCCGCACCTGCACGTCCATGTCGCGATACTTGCGCAGTTCACCCACCTCGTCACGATCCTCCCACAGGCTCACGATGGTGAACCGGCACTGCTCGTCCGGCGTCTGCGGCGTGCACACATCCAGAAACCGCGTCCCATCCGGCAGCTCCACCACGTCATAAATATGCGCCGAGACGCAGACATCCTTGTTGACGAGTTTGCTGGCCTCCTCAGCGGTCAAGCACGGCCTTGGCTTGCCCGCAAAGGCCAGCGCCGGCGCAAGCGCGGCCAACAGCACGACCCATCCCAATCGGCGCAAAATCACCGCAAGCCTCCAAACAAGATTGCCGCAATCCTACCGCGAATCAGCCGGGAAGGGAAGTGGGTTACCACAAACACGTAAGGTTGATTTCCGCAAATCAATGAATCCAATAAGGA